>Ga0302314_10001479_pt1 | contig 44101 bp, 38 predicted proteins | sample III_Palsa_N2_3_FD_200533 | JGI IMG/M metagenome (GOLD analysis project Ga0302314, IMG submission 200533) | Peat permafrost microbial communities from Stordalen Mire near Abisko, Sweden - III_Palsa_N2_3 | ecosystem: Environmental > Terrestrial > Soil > Palsa > Peat permafrost | place: Sweden...
CCGCGCCGACCGCCAGCCAAGCTTTGCGCATGTGAGATCCCTCCACCCGTCTGCAGACTACCCCGGAACGCCGACTGACGCATGCGGCGCAGCGTCGCCTTGCCCCGGCCGAATCGTGGCATAGGCTAAGGCTTGTGAGCGGGGCCGCACAGCGCAGAGCCATCCTGAGTCTCCAGGCGCTCCCGCCCCTGGCGCTCTTCGTCCTCGGCCTGGCGATCATCTGGGCGCCCGGCCGGCCGGCGATGGTCGATATTCCCCAACACGCGGCCCAGGTGGCGATGCTGCGCGATCTGGTCCTCGGGCGCTCGGCCTGGGCGGCGGACCTGCGGGTCGACCTCGCGACGCCCTACTTTCTCGGCTACGCCCTGGCCCTGCCGCTGGCATTGGCGATGTCGCCGCTGGCGGCGATCAAGGTCGTGCTCACCGCCGCCTACGCCGCCTTCGGCCTGATCGGCCGCGCCATCGGCCGCGAGCTGGACGCCCCGGCGGCACTCGACAGCTACTACCTCATCCCGTTCTTCGGCATTGCCTGGAGCTACGGCTTCTACCCCTTCCTGGTCGCGGCCCCGCTGGGGCTCGGGCTCATCTGGACCTCGCTGCGCTACGCCCGCGAGGGCGGCTGGCGGCGTGGCGTCCTGGTCTCGGTGCTGGGCCTCGCCACACTGTTCTCGCACGCGTTCGTCTTCCTGTTCGCCGGGGCGATCGGCCTGGGCCTGCTGGCGATCGAGGCGCGCAAGCCGCGCCGCATCCTCGCCCGGCTCTGGCCCTTCCTGCCGCCGCTCGTCGCCTGCGCCGCCCTGGCGCTTCCCGTCGGACACAACGAGGCGGCGACCGTCGGCCATCTGGGTCTTGCCTGGGACATGGGTCCGCCGATCGTCCGCGCCGCGATGCTGCTCGCCGGCAGTTTCGACGCCTGGACGGCGCCCTGGGCCTGGGCCGCCGGCGGCCTGCTGTTCGCCCTGCCGTTCCTGGGCGGGTTTCGCATGCCACACGGGCGGCGGGAGGCCTGGGTCATTGCCGGCGCCCTGGCGGCCGTGATGCTGCTCGCGCCATTCTCGGTGTGGGCGACCAACTATGTCTATCCGCGGTTCGCGCTCTTCGCGCCTCCCGCCTATGCCTGGCTGTTCGGTGGGGCGCCGGGTCCGCTCGCCGGGCGGCGTCTTCTCGCTGCCTGGCTCGCCGGCCTCATCGGCGCGCTCGCGCTTTCACTGCATCTCGTCGAAGAGTGCGCTTTCGCCCGCGAGACCCGAGATTTCGACACCGTCCTCGCCCGCGCCGATCCCGGGCGCCGCGCCCTGTCGCTCATCGTCGACCGGCGCAGCGATGCGGCCGTCAACCCGTTGGTCTATATCAACTTTCCGCAGTGGTACGCCGCCGAGAAGGCAGGCCTCGTCGACCCGAGCTTCGCGCTCTATCCGCACATGATCGTGCGCCTCGCCCATCCGGGCGCGCCGCCCTACGGCGATGCCGCGTTCGCGCTCGCCGGCGGCCCGAAGCGCCTCTACCCGGGGCTTTGGCGCTATGTCTTCGTGCGTGGCGCGGTTCCGGCGCCGCTGTTCGCGGGCAGCTCGACAACGGTGGTGGCGAAAGCCGGATCCTGGACGCTGCTGGAGATCCAGAGCCCGTGAGCGGGGTCGCACAGCGCAGATCCATCCTGAACCTCCAGGCGCTCCCGCCCCTGGCGCTGTTCCTCCTTGGCCTGGCGATCATCTGGGCGCCGGGCCGACCCGCCATGGTCGACATCTCCCAGCATTCGGCTGAAATCGCGATGTGGCGCGATCTGATCCTCGGACGCTCGGCCTGGGCGGCGGACCTGCGGGTCGACCTCGCGACGCCCTACTTTCTCGGCTACGCCCTGGCCCTGCCGCTGGCCTTGGTCATGACGCCGCTGGCGGCGATCAAGGTCGTGCTCACCGCCGCCTACGCCGCCTTCGGCCTGATCGGCCGCGCCATCGGCGGCGAGCTGGACGCGCCGGCGTCCCTCGACAGCTATTATTTCATCCCGTTCTTCAGCGTCGCGTGGAGCTACGGGATGTTCCCGTTCCTGGTCGCCGCGCCGTTGGGGCTGGGACTGATTTGGGCGTCGCTGCGCTACGCCCGCGGCGGCGGCGCGGTCCGGGGCCTGCTGGTGTCGGTGCTGGGTCTTGCGACGCTCCTCTCGCACGCGTTCGTCTTCGTGTTCGCCATGGCGGTGGGCGCCGGCCTCGTGGCGGTCAGCGGTCGCCCGCTGCGGCGACTGATCCCGATGGCGTGGCCGTTCGTCGCGCCGTCTTTCGTTTGCCTGCTGTTGTTCTTCCACGCCACCGGCAGCGAAGCGGCGAGCGTCGGCCACTACGGCCTGCGCGTGCATGCCGGCCCAGCCATCCTGCGGGCCGGCGCCATTCTCGGCGGGAGCTTCGACGCTTGGTCGGCGCCCTGGAGCTGGTCGGTGGGCGTCGGGCTGTATTTCCTGCCCTTCATCTGCGGCCTCCGCGTCGCACCCAAACGAGGAGAGGCGTGGATCATCGCCGGCGCGCTGGTCGCGATCATCGCGCTCACCCCGCTGGAGATCATGGAGATGTGGATCTATCCGCGGTTCTCACTGTTCGTTCTGCCGGCCTACGCCTGGCTGTTCGCCCGGCCGTCCGCGCCGTCGTCGCCCCTCGCAGCATGGCTGACGCCACGGATCGGCCTCTTCGCCGCCATCCTCGGCGGTTTCGGTCTCATTCAGCACATCAACGAGCAGCGGGCGTTCTCCCGCGAGGCGCAGGACTTCGACGGCGTCCTCGCCCGCGCCGCGCCCGGGCGGCGGGCGCTTTCGCTTGTCTACGACCAGCAGAGCGCCATCGCCGTCAACCCATTGGTCTATCTGCACTTTCCGCAATGGTACGCGGTCGAGAAAGGCGGTTTCGTCGACCTCAGCTTCGCAGAGGATCCGCACGAGGTGGTGCGCTTTTCCCACGCCCCGCCGCCGCCGTACGATGACGTCAAATTTGAAATGACCAATCATCCGAGCCGGCCGGTAGACCCGGCGCGCTGGAGCTACATCTTCGTCAGGGGTCGGATTCCGCCTGGGATCTTCGCCGGTTGCCAGCCAGTCCAGATCGCCGCCGAGGGATCGTGGCGGCTGCTGGCGCCAAGGCCCTGCCCACCCAAATGACCGGTCTGCGCCTGATCGCGCCGCTGACCGGCCTGGCGCTGCTGTCGGCGTTTGCGGTGATGTGGCGCCTCGACCCCGACCTCTACTACCGGGCCTTCGCCCTGACCGGGTTCGCCGCCTTCCGTACGCCGTTCATCGACTGGGAGGGGGTCAGCGCCTTCGTCGAATGCTGGCGGCGGGGCGTCGACGTTTATCTGGTCGATCCCTGCGATGTGCGCGGGCAGCTGTTCAACTATTCGCCGCTCTGGCTGGAGGCGCGGTTCATCCCGTTTGGGCCCGCCTGGCGCTATGCCATCGGCCTGACCATGGACGCGGCGTTCTTCGCCTCGCTGTGGTTCGTCTTCCGGCCCGCCGATTGGCGCGAGGCGGCGGTCTTCACCCTCGCGGCGGTCTCGCCGATGGTCGCCTTCGGGGCGGAGCGGGCCAATGTCGACCTGGCGATATTCGTGCTGGTCGTGATCGGATGCAGCCTCACCCAAGGCGGCCGGATCGGCCGCTTGGCGGGCTACGCCGTGCTGCTGCTGGCCGGATTGCTGAAATTCTATCCGCTGGCCGCCCTGGTCGCGGCGCTCCGGGAACGGCCGCGGATGTTCTGGGCGGTCACCGGGGTCAGCGTGCTGGTCGTGGCGGGGTTTGTCTTCGCCTATCGCCGGGAATTGCCGCTCGTCCTGGCGGCGGTGCCCCACCCGCCATGGGACGAGCTGGCCTTCGGGGCGCCCAACCTGACCGGCTGGGCGCGGGCGGTGACGCGCTCGCCGCCGATCGTCCTGCTGTTCGGCGGTCTGGCGGCGGCCGCGGCGGCCGCCGGCGCGCTGATCCTGGCGCGGAGCCCCGGCGCCGCCGCCGTCCTGGCCGGCATGGACCCGCGCGACCGCACCCTGCTGGCGGTTGGCGCGGCGGTGATGCTGGGATGCTTCGCCATGGGCCAGAACGGCGACTACCGCGCCGTCTTCCTGCTGATGGTCGAAGGCGGACTGCTGGCCGCCCGGCGGAAGGCGCCGCCGGCGCTTGCCGGACGCCTGGCCGGACTTTCCATCATCGTCGTGGCGCTGATGTGGGAGCCGGCGCTGCAGCCGCTGGCCCGGACGGGCGGGCCGATCGCCTGGCTGATCTGGTGGCCGGGGCACGAGCTGCTGTGGTGGGGGCTGGCGGGCGCGCTGGCGGCGATCCTGGCCGGCTTCGCGTGGGTCTCACCGGCGCTGTGGCCCCTGGGCGGTTCTCGACTGACTGCGCCCGAAACGCAAAAGGCCCGGCCCGGACGTTGAGGTCCGGACCGGGCCAAGCTTCTCGCCTTCAGTCGGGGGGGCGAAACATTGAGCGAGAAGACGTGGTGAAAACGCCGCCTCACCAGCGCGGTTCCTGAATAGGCCAAAAAAAATCACCACGGAAGCGGGCTGCACAATTGTTTGCAATCGGCTGAATGCAATCTGCAAGTCAAAACGAGATGATTTCGCCGGATGGGCGAGCAATATGCAAGGTGACGCAGGGTGCGGCGAGACGCCACGGCATCCAGCCTGAAAACCCTGCGTTGGGCGGCGCCGATGGTGACGCCAGCCGCGCCCGACTCCACCGGCGATCGGGCGCCTGGGCCGGCCGATCAGCTTGCCGGCGCGACTGGCGAGCGGGCCAGGCGCGCCGCGGCCAGAAGCCCCAGCCCGGTGAGGGGAAGGAAGGCGGCGAACAGCCACGGCGACTCGGCTGCGGCGCGCGCCGGGGTGAACGCATGGGCCAGGCCCAGGAGGTTGGCGATGGCGCCGGCCGCCGCGGCGCCGGTCGCCGAGCCGATGGCCTGGGCGGTGGGCGAGGCCGAGGCGCCGATGGCGCGCTCGTCGGCGGGCAGCGCGGCCAGAACCCGCCGGTTGGTGAGCGACCAGCAGAGGCCGAAGCCGGCCCCGAACACGAAGCCGGCGGCGAAGACCGCCACCGCGCTACCGATGCCAATCGTCAGCGCCAGCAGCCCCATGCCGAGGTTGATGACCGCCGCGCCAGCCAGGATCAGGCGGCCATGGCGGGCATCCGGCTGGCCGGAGACGATGAAGGCCGCCAGAACCCAGCCGACCGAGTCGCTGGCCACGACATAGCCAGCGGCGAGCGGTCCAAGGCCGCAGAGTGTCTGCAGGAGGGCGGCGCCATAGACGCCAAAGACGGTCGAAGCGGCGATCATGGCGAAGATCATCGCATAGCCGGCGCCGGCAGCACTGGCCGGCCGCATCACCTCGGGCGGCAGCAGCCGCTCGCCCGGCCGGGCGTTGATGGCTCCCGCCACCGGCAGCAGCGCCAGGCCGGTCAACAGCAGACCCAGCGCCGTCCAGGGGCCCGGGACGATGTCGGCCAGGGCGATGGCCAGGATCGCCAGGCTGAGAACGCCCAGGGTCCGCCAGGCGAGCGGCCGGCGCGCCTCGTCCGGGCGAGGGCGGTCGCCGCGCAGCAGGAAGGGCGCCGCGATCGCCAGCGCCACGCCCTGGGCGGCGAACATCCAAAAGGCTCCCCGCCAGAATCCGGCCCCGGCGAAGGCGCCGCCGACCAGCGGTCCGGCGAAGGTCGCGACGCCCCAAACGCCCGCGCAGGCGGCGAAGACGCGGGCCCATAGACGCTCATCGAACATCCGGCTGATCGCCACGTAGCAGAATCCCGCCACCCAGCCGCCGCCGAGGCCCTGCGCCAGTCGACCGACCATGAACGGCGCGAGGCCCGGGGCGGCGGCGCTGGCCGTGCAGCCGGCGGCGTAGATGAGGGCGGTGACCGCGACCGCACGCGGCAAGCCCAGGCGCGCGGCGAGCTGGCCGGCGCTGGCCGAGGCGAGGATCGATCCCAGCAGATAGATGGCGACGGCCCAGCCGAACCAGGCCCAGCCGCCAAGATCGCGCGCCACCTGGGGCATGATGGTGGCGGTGACGAGGCCGTCGGCGGCGTTGAGCCAGACGCCCAGGAGAACCAGCGCCGTCCGCGGCAGGAGCCGCGGCCCGAAGATCTCCTTCCAGCCGGTCTCCGCCATGGGGTCAGAGCGCCGGCGTCAGGGTGGGATCAGGCTTCTTCGGGTTCCGAGGCAGGCTGAGCGTCGGTGAAATCGCGCGGCGCACGGCGGCGACGCGGGCGAGGGGTCTCCTCGCTGGTCTCGGGCGTCCGGGTCTGCAGGAACGCCGGGGCGTAGCTCACATCGCCGTCGTCGGCGCGAAGGACCGGACCGGTCTGGACCTCGATCGGCTCGGGCTCGAGGCGGGGCGCCGGGCGCTGGTCAGGGCGCTGGTCGGGGCGCTGGTCAAAGCGCTCAAAGCGCTGGCCGCGGTCCTGGCGATCATTGCGCTCCGGCTGGTCGAAACGGCGCTGATCGCGGAAACGATCGCGGCCCTGCCGTTCGTAGCCGCCATTGCGATCGCCTTCGCCGCGCCATTCCTCCCGAGGACGCGGCTCGCGCCAGCCCTCAGGGCGTTCCGAAGACTCGCCATCGGCGGGTTCGGCTTCCGCTTCCGCCGCCTGGTTTTCGCCGGACTCGTCCTCGAAATCGATGTCGAAGCCCGATGAGAAGGCGTCGCGGCCGATGATGTCGGTCAGCGGCCGCTGGGGCTGCATCGCCCGCAGCACGCGGAAGTAGTGCTCGGCATGCTGGAGGTGATTCTCGGCCAGCACGCGGTCGCCGGACGTATAGGCGTCACGGGCGAGCTGCTGGTACTTGTCGTAAACGTGCTGGGCCGCGCCGCGCACCTTCACGCCCTCGGGACCGTTGGAGTCGAACGCCCGATTGATGTTGTTCTGTGGTTTGCCGCCACCGCCGCCGCCGCCACCGCCGCCGCCTCCACCGCCGTTGCGGTTGCGGTTGCGCTGGCGCTTGATGCCTTTGAAATCTCTCATTCCGATCCGACCTGCTGCGGGAGTCCTGTGCGCCGGGCGTCCAACTGGCCGCCCCGTCTGCGCATTGCAAAGATCCTGGGGCCAGGCGCCGCCGATCCCGCCGCGCGCGCCCGCTTCCCGTCTCCGCCGCGCGGCCCGTGGGCCGCGCCGCGCCGGAAGAGAGAACGCCGTTCAGAGAACCGCGCCTCAGGCCCCAGCGATTTTGGGTGGAGACAGACAAGGATGTAGCGCGTCCACCCCGCTTATCCAAGTCATTTCTTGTGGCCGCTGAGCACGCGGTCGCGTCCACCGAGGTCCTGGGTGACCCTGAGACTTTCGGCGCCGGCGGCCGTAAATAGCCCGGCGACCGCCTCGCGCTGGCCGACGCCGAACTCGACAGCGAACTCACCGCCTGGCTTCAAGACGCGCAGAATCTGCGGCGCCAGGGCGCGGTAGGCGGCGAGGCCGTCGCGGCCGCCGTCGAGGGCCAGGCGCGGCTCGTGATTGCGCACCTCCGGCGCCAGCTTGGCGATGTCGCCGGTGGGAATATAGGGCGGATTGGAGACGACCAGATCGAACTGATCGCCATCCAGACCGGCGGTCCAGTCGGTGCGCATGAAAGCGGCGCGGGAGGTGAGACCGAGCTCGGCGGCGTTCTCGCGCGCCACGGCCAGGGCCTCCTCGGAGGCGTCGACGCCGACGCCGCGCGCCTGCGGCCGCTCGGCCAGGATGGCCAGAAGGATTGCACCGGACCCGACGCCCAGGTCGAGGATGGCGAACGGCCAGCCCTCGGGAAACGCGGCCAGGACCACTTCGACGATGGTCTCTGTGTCGGGCCGCGGCGCCAGGACGTCCGGCGTCACCCGCAACATGATCTTCCAGAAGCCCTTGGCGCCCAGGATATGGCTGACCGGCTCGCGCGCTTCGCGGCGGGCGAGGTAGTCCTCCAACGTCGCCATCTGGGGTTTGCTGAGCTCGCGCCGCGGCTCGGCCAGGATGTCGGCGCGGCTGGCCCCGGCGGCGGCCTCCAGCAGCACGCGTGCGTCGATCACCGGGCTTTCCACGCCCGCCGCCTCGAGCCTGCGCTTGGCCTCGTTCCAGGCCGAGACGAGGCTGGTCATAGGGTTCTAGATCAGGCCCGCACGCCGGTCAGGGGTGAGGAGCCGAACGCGCCCGCCTTGACGCTGCCGGTCATGGCGTCGCCGCTGACCGTGACGGTGAACTCCAGTGTCATCGGGATGGGCATGGTGATCGAGGCCGACCAGGCGAGCGTATCGCCGTCGACCGTGCCGGAAATCGGTTGCTCGCCCTGACGACCCTTCATGATACCTGTGAAGGTCTCGCCGCTGGTGGTGATCTCGAGTTCGCCCTCCTGAACGCCCATCGGCGAGTTGACGGAGGTCTTCCAGGCGCCATCGGCGGACATGTGCGTCTCCCTTAAAGTTTCTTTGATGAGGGCCGGCGGGTAGATTATTCGGCGGCGACCAGAAGCGCGCTCTCCGCCTCAATCTGAGCCGCCCTCGCCTCGACCAGCTCGACGATGTGGTCGATCATCTTGTCGTTGTCCAGTTTGTGGTCGGCCTTGCCGGCCACGTAGACCATGCCGGCGCCCTTGCCACCACCGGTGAAGCCGAGATCGGTCATCAGGGCTTCGCCCGGTCCGTTGACCACGCAGCCGATGATCGAAAGGCTCATTGGCGCGGAGACGTGAGCCAGGCGCTCCTCGAGCTTGGTGACTGTGTCGATGACGTTGAAGCCCTGCCGTGCGCACGAGGGGCAGGCGATGATGTTGACCCCGCGGTGGCGCAGGCCAAGGCTCTTGAGGATGTCGAAGCCGGCGCGGATTTCCTCCACTGGATCGGCGGCGAGCGAGACCCGAATGGTGTCGCCGATGCCGGCCCACAGCAGCGAGCCCATGCCGATCGACGACTTGATGGTGCCCGAGCGTAGCGCGCCGGCCTCGGTGACGCCGAGATGCAGCGGGCAGTCCACCGCCTCGGCCAGCATCTGATAGGCGGCGACGGTCATGAACACGTCCGACGCCTTCACGCTGATTTTGAACTCGTGGAAATCGTGGTCCTGCAGGATCTTGGCGTGGTTGAGCGCGCTCTCGACCATCGCCTCGGGGCAAGGCTCGCCATAGCGTTCCAAAAGTTCGCGCTCCAGGGAGCCGGCGTTGACGCCGATGCGCATGGAGCATCCATGATCACGGGCGGCCTGGATGACCTCTTTGACGCGTGCGGCCGAGCCGATGTTGCCGGGGTTGATGCGCAGGCAGGCCGCGCCCGCCTGGGCCGCCTCGATCCCGCGGCGGTAGTGGAAGTGGATGTCGGCCACCAGGGGCACGTTCGCCGCCTTGGCGATGGTCTTGAAGGCGGCGGTGGCGTCCTCGTCCGGACAGGAGACGCGGACGATGTCGGCGCCGGCCTCCTCCAGCTGGCGGATCTGCTCGATGGTCGCCTTGGCGTCGCCGGTGACGGTGTTGGTCATCGACTGCACGGCGATCGGGGCGTCGCCGCCGATCGGCACCGGACCGACGTGAATCTGGCGCGACTTGCGGCGGTCGATGTGGCGCCAGGGGCGCAGGCGGGTGTGATCTTGGCTCATGACGTCCCGCAACATAGAGCCGAACGTCGCCGACCCCAAGTGTCAGTTGGAGGTTGTCTTGCTCGGAGGCTGGGGCGACTTGAGGGTCGACAGCGGCGTCAGGCCGGGCGCAAGCAGGCCAGCCGCCTTGCCGCCGACATAAGCCTCGATCGCCCGGGGTGCGTCCACGTCGGCCGACAAACCGGCGGCGTCCGGCGCGCGCCAGGCCTCGCCGGCGGCGAGCTGGCGGGCGAAGAGGATCGCGCCGCCGCTGCGCACCACAAGCGACATCGGCCGTAAGGCCTGGAGCACGATCGGCCCCTTCGCGGCTCCAAAGATCTCACCGTGCGGCGAGAACGGCGCGCCCGACAGTATAGGATCGGCAGGGCGTGCGGCCGCGGCCTCGGCCGCGATGCGGGCCGTCACGGCGGCGGCGGCGTCCGGGCCCGTCCGCGCGGTAGCGTCAGCAAGGCCGGGAGTCTCGTAGGGGGGCGGCGTGGTTGCTTCCGGCGGGGCCGGAAGAGGCGCGCCTAGGATCGCCGGCCCGGCGGCGGGCTTGGACGGCGCAGCCAGTGAGGGCGCCGCGGCTGGGGTGCGCGCCGGGATACTTCGGATGCGGACCAGCAGATTCCAGGCTGTGAAGCCCGTCACGACGACGAGCGCGGCGGCGGCCAGGCCGCGCAGACGGCTCCAACGTTTGAACCGCAGGCCGAGGGGCGAGCGCAGTTCGACGTCCGGCTCGGGGGTTTCGCCCTTGAACCGCGCGGCGACCACATCAGGGTCGAGTCCGAGGGCTCGAGCGTAGGCCTTTACATAGCCGGTGGCGAACGGTCCCGCCGGCAGGGCGTCGAGGTTCATCTCCTCCAGCGCCGCGACGTAGCTGGCCCGCACCTTGGTCGCCAGGGCGATGTCGTCGACGTCGAGGCCGAGCCGCTCGCGGGCCCCTCGCAAGGCCTCGCCTACGTGACCGGCGGAATCAAGGGTGACGCTGGCCGGACGCAGCGCAGCGATGCCGTCGTGAGACGCTGCACGCTCTTCGCTTTCACCGGTCGAAAGCGGGGTCAGACTCACGGCGCCACCTTGCTGGACCCTCCGCCCCTAACAGACGAGGAACGGGGTTACAACGCGCACGGAACGACTGGAGCTTCACGCGTCGACATGAAGCTTTCGGGCCAAGGCCTCGATCTCGGACCGGACCGTCCCGGCCGAGCTCCCGAGCAGGCTGTCGACGCCGCGCATGGCCGCCCCACGGTCGCAGGAAAGCACCATCTGCTTGACAGGGCCGATGCCGGTTGGCGGCATGCTCAGCCGCTCGAAACCCAATCCCACCAAGGCGAAGGCCTCGAGCGGCCGGCCGGCCATCTCGCCGCACACCGACACCGGCGCGCCGGCGCGCTCGCACGCCTCCTGGATGGTCTTCAGCGCGCGCAGGGCTGGCGGCGACAGCGGGTCGTAACGATCGGCGAGGCGCGGATTGCCGCGGTCGGCGGCGAACAGGTACTGCATCAGGTCATTCGTTCCCACCGAGACGAAGTCGGTCAGCGGCAGCAGTGCGTCGAGGTGGAACAACAGCGACGGCGCCTCGATCATCGCCCCCACGCTGAGCCGCGAAGGGCTGGGCCGGCCGCGGCGCTGGGCCCACGCCGCTTCATGATCGACGAGGCTGCGCGCGGCGCGGAATTCTTCGACACTGGCGACCAGCGGGAACATGACTCGCAGCGGCCGTCCGGCGGCGGCGGCTATCAGGGCGCGCAGCTGCATGCGCAGCAGCGCCGGGCGGTCGAGGCCCATGCGGATCGCTCGCCAGCCCAGGGCCGGGTTGTCCTCCCGCTCGGCGTTCAGATAGGGCAGCACCTTGTCGCCGCCGAGGTCGAGCGTGCGGAAAGTGACCGGCAGGCCATCAGCCGAGTCCAATACCTTGGCGTAGAGGTCGGCCTGGGCCGAGAAGCGGGGCAGATCCTCGGCCACCATGAACTGGAACTCGGTGCGGAAGAGGCCGATGCCCTCGGCGCCAGCTTCGGCGAGCAATTCGAGGTCGACCGCGAGGCCGGCGTTCATCAATAGTTCGATCTTGACGCCGTCGCGCGTGAAGGCCGGCGTTTCCCGCAGGCGGGCGAACTCGGCGCGGCGCTCGGCCCTGGCGCCCATGCGGGTCCGGATCGCCTTGACCACGTCGAGACGCGGCCGAAGATAGGCTTCGCCCGTTTCGGCGTCGACGATCACCGGGTCGCCTTCGCTCACCTTGTCGCGCAGGCCGGGAAGTCGGCCCACGCAAGGAATGTCGAGGGCGCGTGCGACGATCGCCGCGTGGCTGGCTGGCGAGCCGTCCTCGAGCAGCAGCCCACGCAGCTTGGTGCGATCGTATTCGAGCAGGTCGGCGGGCCCAAGGTTGCGGGCGATCAGGATGGCGTTGTCGGGCAGGACGCGGGTCTGGCCGGCGTCGCCGGTCAGGTGCCGCAAAAGCCGGTCGTTAAGGTCTTCCAGGTCGTGCACCCGCTCGCGCAGGTACGGGTCGCGGGCCTGGCCGAGGCCGGCCCGATGTTCCGATCGCACCCGCTCCACCGCCGCTTCGGCGGTGAGGCCGGAGTGGACGGCGTCGACCAACGAGTGGTTCCAGCTGCGGCTATGGGCCAGCATCCGATAGGTCTCGAGAACGTCGTAGGACGCGCCAAGGATGCCCTCATGACCCTCGAGCATGGCGTCGATCTGGCCCTGCAGACCGGCGATCGCGCCCTTGATCCGCTCCTCCTCAGCAGCGCTGTCATCGGACAGCAGTCGGCCAGGCGCGACGGGCGCCTCGTGCAGCACGGCCACGCCGAAGGCCAGGCCATCGGCCAGTTTGGCGCCCTTCAGCCGCTCCGGACGGCGCGGGGCGATCTCGACATCCTTGAGCTCGTCGCGGGAAAGCAGCTCGCCGGCGGCCACGGTCTCCGCCATCACCATGGCGATGATCTGCAGATCCTCGACATCGTCCTCGGTGTAGATCCGGCTGGTGCGGTTCTGCACGACCAGCACGCCGATCGCCCGGCCGCCGCGCAGCAGCGGCACGCCGAGGAAGGCGTGGAAGGGATCCTCCCGCGTCTCCGGCCGATACGAAAAGGCCGGGTGGCTGGGCGCATCAGACAGGTTGAGCGGCCGTCCCAGACGCATGATCTCGCCGACCAGACCCTCGCCGGGTTTCAGCCGGGTGATGTGGACGGCGTCCGGGTCGAGACCCTCGGTGGCGAACAACTCCAGCTCACCGGAGGCGCGGCGCAGATAGAGCGAACACACCTCGGCGACCATGGTGAGCGCGATCGTGCGCACCACGATGTCCAGCTTGGCCTGGGCCGGCGTATCTCCCGCCATGGCTTCGCGAATCTGGCGAAGCAGGCTGCGGGGTCCGCGCATGGTGAGGCCGGCGCTAAGCGCCATCTGGTCCCTCCCTGGGGCTGGCGTTTCCGGGCGGCTATAGCAGACTTTCTCGCGCCCGATGGGGAACGAGACCGTGAGTGGCGATTTCACCGGCTGTTGAACAGTCCTGCGGCGATCAGGCTCAGAGCTTGTCGAGGCCGTAGGCTGCGTGCAGGGCGCGAACGGCCAGTTCGGTGTAAGCGGCGTCGATCAGCACGCTGATCTTGATCTCCGAGGTTGAGATGACCTGGATGTTGACGCCCTTCTCCGCCAGGGCGCCGAACATCGTCTTGGCGACACCGGCATGGCTGCGCATGCCGACGCCGATCACCGACACCTTGGCGACGTCCTCGTTCACGGCCACGTCGTCGAAGCCGATCACGTCCTGAGCGGTTCGCACGATCTCCACCGCCCGGGCGGCGTCGCGTTTGCCGACCGTGAACTCCATGTTGGCGGCGCCCTCGTGACGCGCGTGGCTCTGGACGATCATGTCGACGTTGACGTTGGCGTCGGCCAGCCGACCGAAGATCTCAGAGGAGACGCCCGGGTGGTCAGGCAGCCCGAACAGGCTGATCTTGGCCTCGTCGCGGCTGAAAGCCACGCCGCTCACGATGCGCTTTTCCACGATGTCCTCCTCGTCGCAAACTATGGTGCCGACCGGGCCGTTCGTACTCCCGGGCTCGGCGAAGCTCGACAGCACGCGCACCAGGACGCCGTGCGCCATGGCCATCTCCACCGAGCGGGTGTGCAGCACCCGGGCGCCGAGCGAAGCCATCTCCAGCATCTCCTCGTAGGAGATGCGCTCCAGCCGCCTCGCCTTGGCTTCGATGCGCGGATCGGTGGTGTAGACGCCGTCGACGTCGGTGTAGATGTCGCAGCGCGAAGCGTCGACCGCCGCCGCGATGGCGACCGCCGTGGTGTCCGAGCCGCCACGGCCCAGCGTCGCCAGCCGGCCGCTGCGGGTGACGCCCTGGAAGCCGGCGATGACGGCGACCTCGCCGCTGTCCATCGCGGCGCCGAGCGCCTTGTCCGGAATTTCCTCGATACGGGCCTTGCCGTGGGCGTCGTCGGTGATGATCGGCACCTGCCAGCCGAGCCAGGAACGGGCCCGGAAACCCATGTTCCGCAGCGTCATCGCGAGCAGACCAGCTGTGACCTGCTCGCCGGAGGCGACAACGGCGTCGTATTCGTCGTCGGACGCCTCGAGGTCCGGGTCTGCGGCGCCGGCTCCGTCGGTCCAGGCGACGAGTTCGTTGGTCTTGCCGGCCATGGCGGAGACGACGACGGCCACCTTGCGCCCGGCGCGCGCCTCGCCGGCCACCAGCGCGGCCACGCGGCGGATGCGCTCGAGGTCGGCCACCGAGGTGCCGCCGAACTTCATGACCAGTCTGGACACCCGCCCTCCGCGCGCAAAGCGGCGCGTTCTAGCGGCGCGTCAGGCCAGCGACAAGCACACGGCCCGAGGCTATAGCCACCTCATGACTTCGAGCGTCGATCCGGCCGATGTCGCGCGCTTCGCCGCCGTGGCCGAGCAATGGTGGGATCCGCACGGCAAGTTCGCCCCGCTTCACCGGCTAAATCCGGCCCGCCTGTCGTTCGTGCGCGACGTGTGCCTCGACCACTTCGCCGCCGATCGGCGCGCGCGCGCCCCGTTCGCCTGCCGGCGATTGCTGGACGTCGGTTGCGGCGGCGGCCTGGTTGCGGAGCCCATGACGCGCCTGGGTTTTTCGGTGACCGGCATAGACGCCGCCGGCGAGAGCCTGGCTGTGGCTCGCGCTCACGCCGAAGACCTCGGGCTCTCGATCGACTACCGGGCGTCGACAGCCGAGCAGCTGGTCGCCGCGGGCGAGGGGCCTTTCGATGTCATTCTGGCCCTCGAAGTGATCGAGCACGTGGAGGGCCCCGAGGCGTTTCTCGCCGACCTGGCCGAACTGCTGGCGGCGGACGGCATGATGATCGTCTCGACGCTCAATCGCACGCTACGCTCTCTGGCGCTCGGCAAGATCGCCGCCGAGTACGTGCTGCGCTGGGTCCCGGCCGGGGCCCATGACTGGCGCAAGTTCCTGTCGCCAGACGAACTGCGCCGCCTGATGGAGCGTGCAGGCCTGGAGTCTGGGTTGCTGGAGGGGCTCGTCCTCGATCCGATCGGGGGCGTGTGGCGACGGTCGTCCGACACGGCCATCAACTATCTGATGGCGGCGACGCGCAGCTCTAGAATCATTTAGTTGAGCGCGTTCTTGTCGGAAAACCGGCGTCCACCTTCGCGGAACGCGCTCTAGTTGACCTCCGACTTGCGCGGCGCGGCCGGCGGCAGGGGCGCCACGGGCACGCCATCGTCCACCAGCGCTCGCACCTCGTCCGGCGAGGCCTCGCCGTAGACGCCGCGCCGCTCGGCCTCGCCGGCGTGGATTCGCCGCGCCTCGGCCGCGAACTTCGGCCCCACGTAGTCGAAGGTCTCCTCGACGTGGGCGCGCAGCGCGCCCATCGCCTCCATCATCATCGACTGCCGCTCAGGCGACCGCCGCGAAGGCGCCACCGCGGGGGCCATGATCTGCTTTCGCACCTCGCGGGAGTCGCACACCGGGCAGGTGAGCAAGCCGCGGGCGCCCTGGTCGTCATAATCATGAGAGTCGCCGAACCAGGCCTCGAATTCGTGGCCGGCCTCGCAGGCGAGGGCATAGCGGATCATGGAGCGGCGAACGCCCGGTCATGTCGAAGCGCGGGAATCGAGCCGCGCGCCTTGCCCACTTCCGCCAGATCGACAGAAACTCTCAGCACACAGGGCGCATCGTGATCGGCCAGCGCGATGACCTCGCCCCAGGGGGCCACGGCCATGGAGTGGCCCCAGGTGGCGCGGCCGTCTTCATGAAGGCCGCCCTGGGCCGCCGCCAGGACGAAGGCGCCGGTCTCGATGGCTCTGGCCCGCAGCAGGGTCTCCCAGTGCGCCGCTCCGGTGGGCTGGGTGAAGGCCGCCGGAATGGTCAGGATTTCGGCGCCGGCCTGGGCCAGGGCCCGGTAGAGCGCCGCGAAACGGATGTCGTAGCAGACCGACAGGCCGAGCTTGGCGTCATCGACGGCGGCGACGACCGCCTGCGCGCCGGGTTCAAAGCTGGCGGACTCCCGATAGCGTTCGCCACCCGCCAGATCGACATCGAACAGGTGCACCTTGTCGTAGGTCGCGGCGACCGCCCCCTTGGGATCGACCAGGATCGAGCGGTTGGCGCACTTGCCGTCTGGGCGCAGCACCATGGCCGAGCCGATCAACACCCAGACGCCCAGCTCGGCCGCCAGCTCACGCAGACCGACGACGCAGGCGTCCTCCTCCATCGGCCGCAGGGTCTCGAACAGAGCTGTGCGGTTGCGTTGCAGGAGGTTGGTCCCTTCCGGCGTCACGATCAGGCGCGCGCCCTCGGCGGCCGCCTGGCGCACCAGGGGCGCGGCGTGAGCGAGTCCGGCGGCGGCGGTCGCCGGCGTACGAAGCTGGACGAGGGCGATCTCGAGCGCCATCAGGCCGCCTGCAGCAGGGTGTCGAGCTGGCCTTCGCGGTCCAGCTTCACCAGCTCGTCGCAGCCGCCGACGTGCTTCCCATCGATGAAGATCTGCGGAAACGTGTTGCGGCCCGAGCGCTCGACCATTTCACGCCGCATCGCCGGGTCCATGCCAGCCTCGATCTCTGTGACGTCGGCGCCTTTCTCGCGCAGCAGCGAGAGGGCGCGGGCGCAATAGCCGCAGAACGGACGGGTGTAGATGGTGACGTGGGCCATGGGGTCTCGTGATAGGTCGCGCCGCCTCATATAGCCTGCTGTCGTCTTTCTTTCACGCGGGCGATCACGGCCAGATCGACGCGGGCCGCGCCGGCGGCTTTCAGGGCGCGGGCGCAGGCCTCGGCCGTGGCGCCGGTGGTGAGCACGTCATCGACGATCACGACTTTCGCTCCGGAGAGGCGGCCGCGCCAACCGGAGGCGGCTGTGATCGCGCCGGAAAGGTTGCGTCGCCGGCCGGTGGCGGACTTGCCCGCCTGGCTGGCGGTCCGTCTGGGCCGGGTAAGGGCGTCCGGCCAATAGGCGACGCCCGCCGCCGCGGCCAGAGGACGAGCGACCTCGGCGGCCTGATTATAGCGGCGCGAGAGCATGCGCAGGCGGTGCATGGGTACGGGGACCACCGCGTCGGCGTCCGCCAGCAGGTCAGCGGCCGCTCGCGACATCCAGCGGGCGAAGAGCGGCGCGAGATCTGTCCGATCGGCGTGCTTGAGCTTGAGGATGAGGTCGCGCGAGGCGTCGTCATAGAGGCAAGCGGCGCGGGCGCGGTCGAAGGCGTGAGGCTTGGCCAGACAAGCCGGACAGCGAACCCCATGTCCGAGTTCATAGTCGAATGGCGCGCCGCAGCCATCGCACACCGGAGCCTCGAGGAAGTGGATGCGCGTCCAGGCGTCCGCGGTCAGGCCGACCGAGAGAACGGTGTCGGCATGGGCGTCGAGCGCCCGCGGCGGCAGCACCAGATCGAGCAGGCGTGCGCCGACGCGGCGGGCGATCCGCGGTGCGGACCGGACGGTCTCGGCGAGCAACTCCGGCAGCATTCGCCCCTCCTCTGGCCAGCCACATTCGCATGCGAGATCGGGGTGCGATAGCTTAGCCTCATGGCCGAACCGCCGCGCCTCTTCGACCGGCAGCTGCATCGCGCCCGCCTGGCGCGGGCGGCAAACCGGTTCGAGCCGTTCCTCAAGGCTCGGGCCGCCCATGATCTCGTCGAGCGCCTTGAGGCGGTCAACCGGCGTTTCGAGCGGGCGGCGGAACTGGGCGCGCGCACCGGCCTGTTCGCCCGGGTCCTGGCCGACAGCGAGGCGGCCGGCAAGGTGGCGTGGCTGGTCCAGGCGGATTTCAGCGAGGCCATGCTGGGGCGGGCGCATGGCCCGCGCATCGTCGCCGATGAGTCGCGTCTGCCCTTGGCCGACGAAAGCGTCGACCTCGTTGTCTCAGCTCTGTCGCTGCACTGGGTGGACGATCTCGTCGGCGCGATGATCCAGATCCGTCGCGCCCTGAAGCCGGATGGGCTCTTTCTTGGCGCGCTGTTCGGCGGCGCCACGCTGACCGAACTTCGGCAATGCCTCACCGAGGCGGAGGTCGACCTGACGGGCGGGGCCGGGCCGAGGGTCTCGCCCTTCCTCGACGGCTATGACGGCGCGGCCCTGCTCCAGCGGGCGGGATTCGCCCTGCCGGTGGCCGACGTCGACACCCTCACCGTTCGCTACGACCATCCCCTGAAGTTGCTGGCCGACCTGCGGGCCATGGGCGAGACCAACGTGCTCCTTGAGCGTCCAGGCCGGCCACTGACGCGGCGGGTGCTGGCCAGAGCGTGTGAACTCTATGCCGAGCGGTTCGCCAGCTCGGACGGTCGCGTGACGGCGACGTTCGAAATCGTCACGCTCACCGGCTGGGCGCCGCATCCGGACCAGCAGCAGCCCTTGCGGCCGGGGTCGGCGAAGATGCGTCTGGCCGACGCGCTCCACACCACCGAACGGAGCGCGGGGGAGAAGGCCTAGGCGCCTGCCTGGTCCGCCAGGGCGTCGAACTCGCTCCAGAACGGCGCCTGCAGAGCGTCGGTTTCCTGCAGGATCTCGTGATTGGCGCCGGGAACGATGACGAACCGCGCGCCGGGAACGCGGGCCGCGGTCTTGCGGGACCTGGCGTTGTCCACCAGCCGCTCCTCGCCGGCCGCGGCGATGGTGAGCGGGATGGCGATGCGAGGCGCGCCTGGGCCGGTCGCCAGCTCGCGGCTCGCTCCGAATGCGAAATCGAGCCAGCCCCAGGTCGGCGGTCCGACATCGAGCTGGGGCCACGCCTGCACCTGACCGACATTGCGACGATAGCGCGCCGCGTCGTGGGTGAGGACATTGCTCTCGAAGGGCTGCCAGCCCCTGTCTCGCATCGCCGTCGCCGAGCCCTGGCCAAGGAAAGTCAGGGTACGCGCCAGAAACGCCGCTATCGGCGCGGGGACGACTCCGGTCTGCAAGCCCAGCATCGGCGCGGAGAGGATGGCGCCGGCGAACCGGGCTTCGCCCTGGGCCAAGGCCAGCAGGGTGAGGCCGCCGCCCATGGAGTGGCCGAGCGCGATCCACGGCTTGGGCAATCGCGACTCGAAGGCGGCGAGCAGAGCCTGATAGTCGGCCATGAACGCTTTCGAGCCGCGGGCGTCGCTGCCGCGTGACCGCCTGCCGCGGTCCGACAGTCCCTGGCCACGCCAATCGTGCGCCAGGACGGTGAACCCGCGCCCGGTCAGACGCTGGACGACCTCGAAGTATTTCTCGATCGGTTCCGTGCGGCCGGGGCTCAGCACCACCGAGCCGCGCCGGGACTGCGCGGGGGCCTGAAACAGCGCCGCGCGCAATCGCGCGCCGCCGCTTCCGACAACCCACTCGGCGGCGCCGCGATCGGGGGCTTGCGCCGCCGGCGTTTCGAGCAGCGGAGCGGCTTCGCCGCTCACCGCCTCAACCCATCTTTGAGAAGAGCGCCTGCATCTTGCTCTGCAGGGCCATGGCCGTGCCCATGTCGGAGAGCTGGAGGCGCCCCGTCATGACCGCCGTCATGGCGTCCAGCTTGCCCGCGCCCATCGCCTCGAGGTCGGCGGACGAAATCGTCAGCGTCAGGTCGGCGGGCTTGTCTTCATTGGTGACCGTCCCACCGTCGATATAGACGAAGCCGTCGCCCTTCAGGTTGAATTTCAGCGTCTTGCCGAGACCGGAATCGTCGCCGACGGCGGTTTTGAAGCGGTCGGTGATTTCGTCGAGCGTTGCCATTCCGTGAGGCCTTCCCCGGATGATTGCGTAGGCCTGAGGCGTAATCCGCGAACGGCCTAGAGGCAAGCGGCCGCGGAATGGCGGGCTGAGTCTTGAATGGACGCCGCCGCTTCCCACCTCTCGGGCTGCAGGCGCTGGTTTCCGGGTCTGCCGGATCACGCGCGAGGCCGCTTTCAGGCTCGCGAAGGATTCGAACATCAACGCAACCTTGCTTATTGCAAAGGAGGATGCTTTTCATGCGTACGATCGATTTCTCTCCCCTCTACCGCTCCGTCGTCGGCTTCGACCGGCTTGCCGATCTGCTCGACGCCGCCACCAGCGAGGCCGCGAGCGGCTATCCGCCCTACAATATCGAACGGACGGCCGATAACGCCTATCGCGTCGATATCGCCGTCGCCGGCTTCAAGCCCGACGAGCTGACCATCGAAGTGAAGGAAAACCTGCTGACCGTGCAGGGTCGCAAGGCGGCCAACGACGAAGCGCGGCGCTACCTGCATCGCGGCCTGGCCGAGCGCAATTTCGAGCGCCGCTTCCAGTTGGCAGACTATGTGGTCGTCAGCGAAGCCCAGCTGGCCGACGGCCTGCTGTCGATCTCGCTTCGCCGCGAACTTCCGGAAGCCCTGAAGCCGCGCAAGATCGAGATCGCGACGCCCAAGGCCGAGACGCTGATCGAAGCCAAAGCGGCCTGAGCCTAAACCCTCGGGCCTGAAGGAGAGGGCGGCGTTGCACAACGCCGCCCTTTTTTATGCCTGGATCGCCGGCAACGGTTGGCGGCGCGCCACGTCGAGGTAGCGCGCCGAGACGGGCGTCAGATCGGCCGACAGCTCGACCACCAGAGGATTACCGGTCGGAATCTCCAACTGCACGACCGCCGCCTCGTCCAGGTCGAACAGGTGCTTGGCGATCGCGCGCAGCGAGTTGCCGTGCGCGGCGGTCAGCACGCATTCGCCGGCGGTGAGCGCCGGGGCCATGTGGCTTGTCCAAAAGGGCAGGACACGATCCAGCGTCGTCTTGAGGCTCTCGGTGGTCGGCACGGCCACATCACGATAGCGGCGGTCTGCAGAGAGGTCGTAAGGGCCGCCCGTATCGATCGGTGGCGGGGCGACATCGTAGGATCGCCGCCAAATCTTCACCTGGGCTTCGCCATGGAGGCGCGCCGTCTCGGCCTTGTCGAGGCCGGTCAGGGCGCCATAGTGCCGCTCGTTGAGCCGCCAATCCTTGGCGAGCGGAATCCAGGCCTGGTCGGCGGCGCCGAGCGTCAGCCAGGCGGTGCGGATCGCGCGCGTCAGCACGGAGGCGAAACCGCGGTCGAAGGCGAGTCCGGCTTCGCGGATGAGTTCGCCGGCCCGGATCGCTTCAGCCTCGCCTTGCGGCGTCAGATCCACGTCCACCCAGCCGGTAAAGCGGTTCTCGAGGTTCCAGCGGCTCTGGCCGTGGCGGAGCAGCACCAGCGTCGGCATCGGGATCCCTGTCAGCCTTGGAGGATGGCCCGGCTAGGCCGCCTCACCTAAACCGTCAAGCATGCGACGTTGGGGCGATGGCGCCGGTCCGGCAACCTCGCTATAGGCCGCCCGTGCCCGATCGACTGATCCTGCCTCTGATGGCCCTTGCCGCCGTGGCCATCATCGTGGCGGCGCTGATGTGGCCCCAGGGATCAGGTCGGCGCTCGCCGGCGCCATTCGGCCACGCCATGGCGCCGGCGAGCCCGCCCAGGCATTGAGACGGCGCCGCTGAAGATGGATTGAGCAGTATGACGTTTCCGACCCCGCGCTCCGATCTCACGCCTAACAGCTTCGCCTACGAGATGTTTCCGCTCGTCAAGGCCACGGGGTTTCGCGAGTATGACGCCCGCTGGTTGCTGGGCCCCGATCTCAATCTGCTGGGCGTCGAAGCGCTGGGCCTCGGCCTGGGGACCTACATCCACGAACTCGGTCTGCGCCGGATCGTGGTTGGGCATGACTTTCGGTCCTATTCGCTGTCGGTGAAGCAGGCGCTCACGCTCGGGCTGGTCACGGCCGGCTGTGAAGTGCTGGATATCGGTCTCTGCCTTTCGCCGACCGCCTATTTCGCCCAGTTCGACCTCGAGGCGCCGTGCGTCGCCATGGTCACGGCCAGTCACAACGAGAACGGCTGGACCGGCGTCAAGATGGGCGCCAGCCCACCGGTGACCTTCGGCCCGGTGGAGATGGGTCGGCTGAAGGAGATCGTCCTTGGCGGCGCTTTCGAGACCCGCAGCGGTGGCTCGCTCACCCTGGTGGATGGCGTCCGCGAGCGCTTCATCGCCGACGCCTCGGCCCGTTGCCAGCTCAGCCGGCCGCTGAAGGTGGTCTGCGCCTGCGGCAACGGCACGGCCGGCGCCTTCGCGCCTGACGCGCTCCGCCGCATGGGGGCGGAGGTGATCGAGATGGACTGCGACCTCGACTTCAATTTTCCGCGCTACAACCCCAACCCCGAAGACGCCGAAATGCTTCACAGTATGGCGGCGGCGGTGCGCCAGCACGGCGCCGACCTGGCCCTCGGCTTCGACGGCGACGGCGATCGCTGCGGCGTGGTGGACGATTCGGGTGAGGAGATTTTCGCCGACAAGATCGGATTGATGCTGGCCCGAGACCTCGCCCCGTTGCATCCGGGCGCCAAGTTCGTGGTCGACGTGAAATCCACCGGCCTTTACGCGACGGATCCGGTGCTGGCCGCCCACGGCGCCTCGACGCTCTATTGGAAAACGGGCCACAGCTACATCAAGCGCAAGACCGCCGAGCTCGGCGCGCTGGCCGGGTTCGAGAAGTCGGGCCATTTCTTCTTCGGGCCGCCGCTCGGCCGCGGCTACGACTGCGGCCTGACCGCCGCGGCCGCGATTCTCGCCATGTTGGACCGCAACCCCGGCAAGCGACTCTCCGACCTCAAGTCGGCGCTGCCGGTGGCGTTCACATCACTGACCATGAGCCCTCACTGCGGCGACGAGGTGAAGTATGGCGTGGTCGAGCAGGTGGTGGCCGAGTATCAGGCCCTGGCTGCAGCGGGCGGCCGCGTTCTCGCGCGCAAGATCTCCGAGGTGATCACCGTCAACGGCGTGCGCGTGGCGCTGGAGGACGGTTCCTGGGTGCTGGTGCGCGCCTCGTCCAACAAGCCCGAGCTGGTGGTCGTGGTCGAGAGCACGCAGTCGGCGGACGACATGCGGGGCCTGTTCCGCGACGAGGTGAAACCGCGGCTGGCGGCCCATCCAGAAGTCGGCGACTACAACCAGGAAATCTGACCCTCGCCGCGTCTGGTCGCGGCGCCCACCGGAGAGCTGCATGCGCGTGACGATGATCGGAACCGGCTACGTAGGCCTGGTGTCCGGGGCCTGCTTCGCCGATTTCGGCCATACGGTGACCTGCGTCGACAAGGACGCCGGCAAGATCGAGCGGCTGATCGCCGGCGTTATGCCGATCTACGAGCCCGGGCTCGAGGATCTCGTCGAGCGCAACGTGCGCGGCGGGCGTCTTTTCTTCACCACCGACGCCTCCGAAGCCGTGGCCGGGGCCGATGCGGTGTTCATCGCCGTGGGCACCCCCTCGCGCCGAGGCGACGGTCACGCCGATCTCACCTATGTGCATGCGGCTGCTCGCGAAGTCGCCGCCCTGGTGAACGGGTTCATCGTCCTGGCGACCAAGTCGACGGTGCCTGTCGGTACGGGCGACGAAATCGAAGCCATCATGCGGGAGGTCAACCCCGACATCGACATCGCCGTGGTCTCCAACCCGGAGTTCCTGCGGGAAGGTTCGGCCATCGAGGACTTCAAGCGTCCGGACCGGGTGGTGGTGGGGCTCGAAGACGAGCGCGCCCGGCCGGTGATGCATGAACTCTACCGCCCGCTGAGCCTCAACGAGACTCCGATGATCGTCACCGACCGGCGGACTGCGGAACTCATCAAGTATGCGGCCAACACCTTCCTGGCCATGAAGGTCACCTTCATCAACGAGGTGGCCGATCTCTGCGAGAAAGTGGGCGGTGACGTGCAGCAGGTAGCGCGCGGCATCGGCTTCGACAAGCGCATAGGCTCGAAGTTCCTTCACGCGGGGCCGGGCTACGGCGGCTCCTGCTTCCCGAAGGACACGCGCGCCCTCGCCCACACCGCCCAGGCCGCCGGCGCGCCCATGCGCCTGGTCGAGACGACGATCGCCATCAACGACGCGCGCAAACGCGCCATGGCTGGCAAGATCGCCGACGCTTTGGGGGGCGACCTTTCCGGCAAGGTCGTCGGCGTCCTTGGGCTGACCTTCAAGCCCAACACCGATGACGTCCGTGAATCCCCTTCGCTCGACATCGCGCCGGCCCTCATCGCCGGCGGCGCCAAGGTGCAGGCCTACGATCCTGAGGGCCACGAGGCCCGCGCCCTGCTGCCCGGTGTCGACTTCAAGGACGGTCCCTACGAGGTCGCAGCAGGCGCCGACGCGGTCGTCATCCTCACCGAGTGGGATCAGTTCCGCGCCCTCGATCTCGACCGCATGCGCGAACTCATGCGCAACGCGCTGATTGTCGACCTGCGCAACATCTACCGGCCCGAGGAGGTCCGCTCGCGCGGCTTTGCCTATGTCAGCGTGGGCCGACCCTAGAGTCTCCCGATGAGGTCGAGACGGGCGCCGCGGCGACCAGCGACCTCGATCGGCACGCCCCCGGCGAGAGCCAGGCGGCGCGTCTCGCCTGGCGGCAAAAGCACGGTGATGCTCCCGTCGCCGAACGCGCCCGCGCCGTGTCGGTTGAGGGCAACCTCGATCGTCGCGCCGGCGCAGCGACCCACACCGCGCCACACGTCTGGATCGCCGAAACCCTCGCCGTCGTCTTCGTGGAAGCTCCAGGCAAACTCGCCGTCGCCGTGTGGCGGAAACAGCCACAGGCCGCGCTGGAAGGGTTCCGGGCGAAAGCCGCCGCGGGCGAGATCGACCGGGATCGCGCTACCCGCGCGAGCGAGCAGAGGCGGAGGACCATCGAGAAGCGCGGCCAGTCCGACCGTGGTCCCGCCAGGGATGTGTGCGCCGGTCCAGACACAGGTCCAATCGGCGCCGGCCGGCGGTCGCACCGCGCGCGTCGTGACGCCCGGTTCGCAAACCAGGGCGACGAGCAGGTCGCGACCGAGCAGATGGTCATCGCCATCACGCCAGGCCTCCGGGTCGGCCGGGAAATCGAGCCAGACGGGGCGAACCACGGGCTCGTAGTCCCGATGGTAGCGCCACATCAGGTCGTAGAGATGTGGCGTCAGGGTCTGGCGCAGGGCCATCAGCCGGCGGATGGCCGGGAGGGCGTCCGCATGCATCCAGGGCTCGCTGGCGCTCCTGTCGTCGTTCCAGCTGTGAATGCTGAAGCGCGGCATGAGCACGCCGGCCTGGACCCAGCGGATGAGAAGTTCGGGGTCCGGCGGCGGTCCGGCGAAGCCGCCGACGTCATGTCCGCTGTTCGACACCCCCGACAACGCCAGGCCGAGGCCCATCTTGGCGTTGAAGCGGAGGGTCTTCCAGGCGGTGAGATTGTCGCCGCTCCAGGTCTGGGCATAGCGCTGCATCCCCGCCATGCCAGAGCGGGTGACGACGTAGGGCCGTCGCGCCGGTTCGGCGGCGAGCTGCGCTGCGCGTGATGCACGCGCCATGAGCAGGGGCTGCAGGGGCCGGGCCTCGGCCGCCGGGCGAGGGTTTCCAAACAGGTCGAAGCGGGCGCGGGCGTCCCAAACCTCGAACTCGTTGTTGTCGTTCCAGGTGGCGCGCACGCCGTGGTCGATTAGGGCGGCCCTGACCTGTTCGCGCCACCATCTGGCCGCCTCGGGATTCGTGAAATCGACGAGCGCGCCAAGGGCGTCCCAGAACTGGACATCGACGGGCCGGCCCGCCTCATCCGAAACCAACAACCCCTTTTCCGCGACGGCGCGAAACTGTGGATGGTCGGCGAGCAAGGCCGGCTTGAGATTGGGGATCAGCTCGACGCCCGCCCGCCGGAATCCTTCCACGAAGGCGCTTGGGTCCGGGAACTTGTCGCGGTTCCAGTGGAAGACGTAGCGCTTGTCGCCGATCGAGGTGTAGCCGGACGAGAGGTGGAAGGAGGCGCAGCCGATGTCATGCGCCTCGAGCTTTTCGAGAAAATCGGTCATGCGGGCCTGGGCGTCCGGCGCCTCGGTGTAGGCCATGGTCGAACCAGAATAGCCGAGCGCCCACCGCGGCGTCAGCGCCGGCCGCCCGGTCAGCCAGGTGAAGCGCCGGGTCACAGCTGCGGGGTCCGGCCCGGCGATCATGTAGAGGTCGAGATCGCCGCTCGCCGCGGTCAGCGAGCGATAGAGGCCGTGGTAGTTGTCGAGTTCGCAGCCGAGGTCGACGGTCACGTCCGACATCAGATCGTAGAACTCGCCGTGGCACGCGCCTTGGGCGTCGGCCACCAGCAGGTAGGGGATCGACTTGTAGAGCGGGTCGGTCGTCTCGGCGTCATAGCCCATGCAATCGAGGTTGGTGAGGCGGAAGCGGCGGCCGGCCCGATCCATCCCGCCCGTCCGTTCGCCCAATCCGTAGAAGCGTTCGTCCGGCCGGCGAGCGAGGTAGTGGTGGACCCGGTCGTCCCACCAGCCGAAGTTGTAGGCCTGGGTCGGGCGATCAGCGGCCATCTTGCGCCAGGCGCCGCCGTCCCGCTGCGACCAGACGCAGCGCAGGCCGTTGAGTTCGATCTCCAGGCGGATGCGCGTGGTCTCGATCCACAGGCGTCCATCGGTCTCTTCCAGCTCGAATGGCGGACAGGCGAAGCCTTCGACGCTCAGCCGGTCGCGACCGGGCTCGGCGAGGTCGCTGGCGCCAGGCGCGATCGCCCAGCTCGGCGGGCCGGTCACCTCACCGCCGGGCAGGAGCAGGAGGCGCACGATGTCTGGCTCCAGGAAGAAGAGGTGCGCCACGGCCCCAGTGTCGGCGGCGAGCGTGACGTGGTCGGGGCCGCGATGTGCGACGGAGAAGACGGGCGGGTTGGAAAGCGTCGCGCGGCGCATGGTTCAGCTCGCTGCCAGCGTGAACCGCGCCACCGCGTCCCGCGGCGGAATGGCGCCGGGGTGGCGGATGGTCTCGCCGGCGAGGCGGGCGCCGAAGCTGGCGGCCTCGGGCGGCGGGCGTCCGGCCAGCCTGGCGGCCAGATAGCCGGCGTCGAAGGCGTCACCCGCGCCAGTGGTGTCGACCGGCGTCACCTCTTCGGCCGGAACGCGTCGCAGTTCGCCCGCGGACCAGACCATCGCGCCTTCGCGCCCCAGCTTGACCGCCACCTCGCGGGCGCCGGCGTTCCGCCAGCGGGCCAGGACGGCCTCGGCGGCATCGTCCTCGCCATGGAGGAGGCGTTCGTCGGCCGCGGTCGGCAGGGCGATATCGACCCGCGGCGCGAAGGCCGCAAAGGCGTTGGCGGCGGCGCGCGCGCTCTCCCAACCGGCCGGCCGGTAGTTGGGATCGAAGGCGACACTCCCGCCGCGGCTTCTGACCTGAGCGGCCAGCTCGGCGATACGCTGCCGCTCGGCCGGCCCAAAGAGCGAAAGCGTTATGCCCGAAAGGAACAGCAGATCTGCGTCGGCGGCGCGTGCGATCAAGGCTTCGGATTCCGGCAGCTCGAAGAATGCCCGCGCCGCCGAGCCAGATCGCCAGTAGGTGAAGCTCCGCTCACCGTTGGCGTCAGTGCGCACGCCATAGAGCCCGGGCGCCCGGGCGGGATGGCGCGCCAGGAGCGACAGATCGATTCCTTCCGCGCCCCACGCTGCGGCCAGTTCGTCCGACCACGGATCGACGCCCAGAGCGGTCATGAAAGCGGGCGCGAGGCCAAGCCGCGCCAAGGCGACGGCGACGTTGAGCACGTCGCCGCCGTAACCGAGGACGCTCGTCGCGCCGATGCGTCCGGCGACCTCGATCATCCCCTCGCCGAAGGCGACGATTCGCACCTAGTGTCCCGATTCCGAAGTTCGCATTGCCATTGGAATCCTCCGACGAACTTCGGAATCGATCAGGACACTAGGCAAGTATAAGTTTCTAGTGTGCTTTTTGGATCTGAAGTTCGTTCCTTGCACGACCCATACACCGACGAACTTCAGATCCAGCACACTAGCTCACCAGTTCCACATGGTTCCGTCGCGCAGGCGGGCGAGCGGCAACTGGCGCGGCTGGTAGGGATATTTCGCCGCTTCGGCCTCGTCGATGTCGACGCCATGTCCGCTCGCCTCGCCAGGGTGCAGCAGCCCGTCTGCAAAGCTATAGGCGTGGGGAAACACCGCGTCGGTCTCCGGCGTGTGGCGCATGTATTCCTGGATGCCGAAATTGGGCGCCCAGAGATCGAAGTTGAGCGCCGCGCCCATCGTCACCGGCGAGAGATCGGTCGCGCCGTGGCAGCCCGTCCGCACCTGCCATACCGAAGCGAAGTCAGCGATGCGCCGCAGGTGGGTCAGTCCGCCCGCGCCCACCACCGTGGCGCGAATGTAGTCGATCAGCTGTTCCTGGATCAGGTCCTTGGCGTCCCACAGGGTGTTGAACACCTCGCCCACCGCCAGCGGCGTCGTGCTGTGCGCCCGGATCAGGCGGAACGCCTCCTGGTTCTCGGCCGGCGTCGGGTCCTCGAGCCAGAAGAGATCGTAAGGCTCCAGCGCCTTGGCGAGGCGGGCGGCCTCCTGCGGCGTCAGCCGGTGGTGCGCGTCGTGCAGCAGCCGCGGCGTTTCGCCGAACCTCACACGGAGCGCTTCGAACAGCCGTGGCGTGTGGTTGAGATACTCGGGCGTCGACCAGATCGTCTCGGTGGGCAGCGCCGCGTCGGCTGGCTCGTAGAACATCCGGTCCTTGGAGACGCCGTAGGGTTTGTCGAGACCAGGCACGCCGCTCTGGGCGCGCACGGCGCGGTAGCCGAGGTCGAGGTAGCGGCCGACCTCGTCGAGGGTTTCGGCGATGTCGGCGCCATTGGCATGGCCGTAGACCAGCACCCCGTCGCGGCTTGGGCCGCCGAGCAGGTCATAGATCGGCGCGCCGAGCGCCTTGCCCTTGATGTCCCACAACGCGACGTCCACGGCGGCGATGGCGCGCATCGTCACCGGCCCGCGCCGCCAGTAGGCGCCGCGGTAGAGCATCTGCCAGATATCCTCGATGCGCCGGGCGTCGCGCCCGATCAGCAGTGGACAGACATGCTCTTCGAGATAGGCCACGACCGCCTTCTCGCGGCCGTTCAGGGTGGCGTCGCCGATCCCATGGACGCCGTCCTCGGTGAGGATCTTCAGGGTGACGAAGTTGCGCCCCGGCGAAGTGACGATCACCCGCGCATCACGGATCTTCATGCGGGGTCCTTCCACCAAGGGCCTCGAACGCTAGACGGCCGCTCGGGTCCTGTCCATTTTGGCGGCTTAGATCGGAAAGGCCGGCGATGGCGGCGCCTCTTCAGCTTCACGCGGACCGGCTTTTCCCCGCTGATCCCAGCACGCGGGCGATCGCGCGGCGGCTTCATGCCACCGTGGCGGCCCTGCCGCTCGTCAGCCCGCACGGCCACACCGACCCGGCGTGGTTCGCGTCCGACGCGCCCTTCGCCGACCCAGCCTCGCTGCTGATCACGCCAGATCACTACCTCTTCCGCATGCTCCACTCGCAGGGCGTCCCGCTCGAGGCGCTCGGCATAGCGCGGCGCGATGGGCGACCATCCGAGGGCGACGCGCGGACCATCTGGCGACGCTTCGCGGGCGCCTATCACCTGTTCCGCGGCACGCCCTCGCGGCTGTGGCTCGACTGGGTGTTCGTCGAACTTTTCGGTCTCGAGGTTCGCCTGTCCGCCGAGACCGCCGATCTCTATTTCGATCGAATTTCCGAGCACCTGGCGACCGCGGCCTTCCGCCCGCGCGCCCTCTTCGAGCGGCTGAACATCGAGGTGCTGGCGACGACCGAAAGCCCACTCGATCCCTTGGACCACCACCGCGCCATCCGCAGCAGCGGCTGGCCGGGGCGGGTGATCACAGCTTACCGTCCGGATCCCGTGGTCGATCCGGCGTTCGAAGGCTTTCAGGCAAACCTCGATCGCCTTAGCGAGATGACCGGCGAGGATGCGCGCAGCTGGGCAGGATATCTGGCCGCCCATCGCCAGCGCCGTGCGGCCTTCAAGGCCATGGGCGCAACCTCCACTGACCACGGCCACCCCTCGGCGCGCACCGCCGATCTCTCCGAAGCCGAGGCGGCGGCGCTCTTCGCGCTCATCGCAGCGGGTCGCGACTCGCCGCAGGAGGCCGAGCTGTTCCGCGCCCAGATGCTGACCGAGATGGCCCGCATGAGCCTCGACGACGGCCTGGTCATGCAGCTGCACCCCGGCAGCTTCCGCAACCACGACGCCCACACCTTCGCGGCGTTCGGCCGCGACAGGGGCGCCGATATTCCCACCCCCACCGACTACGTCCACGCCTTGAAGCCGCTGCTCGACCGCTTCGGTCAGGCGGAGGGCTTCACCCTGATCGTCTTCACCCTCGACGAGAGCGCCTATGCGCGCGAGCTGGCCCCTCTGGCTGGCCACTATCCGTGCCTGAAGCTGGGCCCGGCCTGGTGGTTCCACGACAGTCCCGAGGGCATGCGGCGTTTCCGCGAACAGACCACCGAGACGGCCGGGTTCTACAATCTCGTCGGCTTCAATGACGACACGCGGGCCTTCCTCTCCATCCCGGCCCGGCACGACGTCGCCCGCCGCGTGGATTGCGGCTTCCTGGCCCGGCTCGTGGCCGAGCATCGCCTTGACGAAGACGAAGCGGCCGAAGTCGCCCACGAGCTCGCCTACGCGCTGGCGAAGCGAACCTACCGGTTGTGACCGCTCGCCTGTCGGACGCCGCCTGGAGCCTTTCAACCTACGATCGCGCCGCTATGCGCGGCGGCGTTGTGCACCTCGGGTTGGGCGCTTTCCATCGAGCCCATCAGGCGCCGGTCTTCGACAGTCTGATCGCAGATGGCGACGCCCGCTGGGGCGTGATCGCCGTCGCGACCCGTTCGGCCGCGTTGGCTGAGACCTTGGCGGTCCAGGATGGTCTCTACAGCCTGTCGGTGAGAGACCGCGACACGGCTACGATCACGGTGGTCGGCGTGTTGAAGGCCGTGCTCGTCGCTGCCCGTGAACCCGAGGCGGTTGTTTCGGCCCTCGCTCATCCGGACGCCCACCTGGCCACCCTGACGATTACGGAGAAGGGCTATCTCGATCACGGGCCAGCCAGTCCCGCCGGTCTGATCGCGCGGGGACTGGAGCGGCGACGGTTCGGCGGCCTCGCGCCGCTCACCGTGATGTCTTGCGACAATCGGGCCGGCAATGGCGAGGCCGCGCGCGCCGCCGTGCTCGCCGCGGCGGCCCGAGCTGGGATCGCTGACGCGGGCCTCGCCTGGATCGCCGAGGCGGTCGCCTTCCCATCCTCGATGGTCGATCGGATCACGCCGGCGCCGACGCCCATGATGATAGACGACAGCAGTGCGCGTCTCGGCTTGCAGGATGAGGCCGCGGTTTGGACCGAACCCTTCTGGCAGTGGGTCGTCGAAGACCGCTTCGCAGGGGCTCGCCCCGATTTCGCCCGCGCCGGCGTTCAGCTCGTGTCCGACGTCCTGCCCTGGGAGACGGCCAAGCTGCGTCTGCTCAACGCGGCGCATTCGGCGCTGGCCTATCTGGGGCTTCTCAAGGGCCTCGCCTTCGTTCACGAGGCGATAGGCGATGCTGAATTGGCGCGCCTCGTCGGTCGATTGTGGGACGAGGCGGCGACCGCCTTTGAAAGCGACGGCGTCGACGTCGCGGCCTACCGCGCCGCGCTGCTGCGCCGGTTTGCCAACCCGGGTCTGCCGCATGCGCTCATCCAGATCGCCGCCGACGGCTCGCAGAAGCTGCCGCCACGCATCCTTGCCGGCATGTCCGAGCGCGCGCGCCGGGGGCTCTCCAGTCCGGCATTGGCGACGGCGGTGGCGGCCTGGGCCCACGCGCTGGCCACGCTTGATGGCTTGGCGGAACCGCTGATCGAGACGTTGCGGCCGATCGCCCGCGCGCCAGGTCCGGCCGAACCGGTGGTCCGCGAACTGCTGGAGAGAATCGACCCCGCCGCTGCGCCGCTGCTCGCTGGGGAGATAGGCTCAGCGCTGGGTCGCTTCAGACTTAAAGCCTACTGAGACGCCTCGCGCACCGCTCCGGCGATTTCGCGCACCACCTGACCGACCAGCTTTTCGTCGTCGCCCTCGGCCATGACCCTGATCAGGGGCTCGGTGCCAGAGGCGCGCACCAGGACGCGGCCGCAGCCGTTGAGCCGGGTCTCGGCGTCGGCGATCGCCTGCTTGACCGCGGCGTGCTCGAGCGGCTTGCCGTGCGCGAAGCGGACATTCTCCATCTTCTGCGGCACCGGCTCGAACTGGCGGGCCAGGGCGCTCATCGGCTTTCCGGAACGGACCATCTCGGCGATCACCTGCAGCGCCGCGATCAGGCCATCGCCGGTGGTCGAGTAGTCGCTGAGGATGATGTGGCCAGACGCCTCGCCGCCAAGGTTGAAGCCGCCCTCGCGCATGCGCTGCATGACGTAGCGGTCACCCACCGCGGTGCGCTCGAGTCCCAGGCCGCGCTCGCCGAGGAACCGTTCGAGGCCGAGGTTGGACATCACCGTCGCGACCACCCCGCCGCCCTTGAGGCGATCCTGGCCGCCCCAGGCGCTGGCGATCAGCGCCATGATCTGGTCGCCGTCCACCACCTGGCCGCGCTCGTCGCAGATGAGCACACGGTCGGCGTCGCCATCGAGCGCAATGCCGATGTCGGCGCGGTACTCCCTCACCGCCGCCACCACGGCGGCCGGGTGCGTCGAGCCGGACTCCTCGTTGATGTTGAAGCCGTTCGGCGAGACGCCGATCTCCTTGACCTCGGCGCCCAGCTCGTAAAGCGCGGTCGGCGCCACCTTGTAGGCAGCGCCATGGGCGCAATCGATCACCACGCGCAGGCCGGCGAAGCTCATCGCACGTGGCAGGGTGGCCTTGACGATTTCCACATAGCGGGCCTGGGCCTCGTCCATCCGTATCACGCGGCCGAGTTGGCGCGGCGTGGCCAGGCCCTCCTGCAGGCCCTCGTCCATGAACGCCTCGATCCGGGCCTCCATCTCGTCCGAGAGCTTGTAGCCGTCAGGGCCAAACAGCTTGATGCCGTTGTCGGCGTAGTTGTTGTGCGAGGCCGAGATCATCACCCCGAGATCGGCGCGCATCGAGCGGGTCATCATCGCCACCGCCGGCGTCGGCAGGGGGCCGAAAAGGCGCACATCCATGCCCACGCTGGTGAAGCCGGCCACCAGCGCCGGTTCGATCATGTAGCCGGAGAGGCGCGTATCCTTGCCGATCACCACCAGATGGCGGCGGTCGTCGGCCGAACGGAAGAGCTTGCCGGCGGCGAGGCCCGCGCGCAGGGCCACCTCGGCGGTCATCGGGTACTGGTTGGCCTGGCCGCGGATGCCGTCGGTGCCGAAATAGGATCGCTTCTTCATGCTCAAGTTCCGAATTCGCGGCGTTCCGCCGGAGGAAACGTCGCGAAACCCAAGGTTTGTGGAGGCGCTCGCGCGCCGATGCTAAAGGCGCCCTCCCGACACCGGCGAGTCTACCCGCTGGCGAGGGATCGACAAAGGGCCGTCGCACAAGCGGACGGCAGGCGCAGGAGTTCCAACCCGGCATGTGCGGCATCATCGGCATCGTGGGCGTCGCGCCCGTCGCGCCGCGGCTGATCGACAGCCTGCGGCGGCTGGAATACCGCGGCTACGACTCCGCGGGGGTTGCGGGCGAGACGGACGGCGTGCTGGAGCGCCGCCGCGCGGCCGGCAAGCTCAAGGCCCTGGAGGACGTACTCGAGGCTCATCCCCTGCACGCCCGGACCGGTATCGGCCATACCCGCTGGGCCACCCACGGCGCGCCGACCGAGCGCAATGCCCATCCCCACATCGCCGGTCGCGTGGCGGTGGTTCATAATGGCATCATCGAGAACTTCGCCGAGCTGAAGGCCGAGTTGGAGGCCAAGGGCCGGGTGTTCACCAGCGACACCGACACCGAGGTGGTCGCTCACCTGGTCGACCAGAATCTGATCGAAGGCCTGGAGCCCCTGGAGGCGTTCCAAGCCGCTGTTCGCCGCCTCAGCGGGGCCTACGCCCTTTGCGTGCTGATCCAGGGCGACCATGAAATGATCTTCGGCGCCCGCAATGGGCCGCCGTTGGTGGTCGGCTATGGCGAGGGAGAGATGTTCATCGGCTCCGACGCCCTGGCCGTCGGACCGTTCACCAACCGGGTGCTGTATCTCGAGGACGGCGACGTCGCGGCCGTCGACCACCAAGGCGCCCACATCTTCGACCGCGCCGGGACGGAGGTCCTCCGCCCGATCAAGACCGTGGCCTCGTCCGCCGCCCTGATGGAGAAGGGCAACTACCGGCACTTCATGGAAAAGGAGATCCATGATCAGCCGGAAGGCTGCCAGCGCACCATCGCCGCCTACGTCGACCCGTTGCGCGGCGCCGCCGACGTGCCGGGCGGCGTCGACTGGGCAAATCTGGAGCGGGTGCAGATCGTCGCCTGCGGCACCTCCTACATCGCTGGCCTGATCGGCAAGTACCTGATCGAGAAGTACGCCGACCTGCCGGTCGACGTGGAGATCGCCTCCGAGTTCCGCTACCGCGAGCCGGCCGTGCGCTCGACGGCCCTGGCCATCGCCATGTCGCAGTCGGGAGAGACCGCCGACACCCTGGCGGCCCTGCGTTACTGCCAGGCCAAGGGCATGCGGAGCGCCGCGGTCGTCAACGCCACGGAATCGACCATGGCCCGCGAGGTCGACGTGGTCTGGCCGATCCACTGCGGGCCGGAGATCGGGGTCGCCTCGACCAAGGCGTTCACCGCCCAGGTCTGCGTGCTCACCGCCATCGCCATCGCCGCGGCCAGGGCTCGCGGGCGCATCGATCGGGCGGAGGAGGAGCGGCTGGTGCGGGTCCTCTTGGAAGCGCCGCGCCTGGTGGCCGAATCCATCCAGTTGGAGGGCGCGGTTTCAGGCGTGGCCGTGGAGGTCGCCAAGGCTCGCGATGTGCTCTACCTCGGCCGCGGGCCGATGTCGGCCCTGGCCCTCGAGGGCGCTCTGAAGCTCAAGGAAATCAGCTACATCCACGCCGAGGGCTATGCGGCCGGCGAACTCAAGCATGGCCCGATCGCCCTGGTCGACGACAAGACCCCGATCATCATCCTGGCGCCGTTCGACAGCTACTTCGAGAAGTCGGCCTCGAACATGAGCGAGGTCATGGCCCGCGGCGGCCAGGTGGTGTTCATCACCGACCCGGAAGGCGCCGTGCAGGCTCCGGCCGGGGCCCGGGTGGTGATGACCGCCCCTTCCTGCGATCCTCTCATCGCCCCGCTGGTCATGTCGGCCCCGATCCAGCTCCTCGCCTATCACGTGGCCGTGCAAAAGGGCGCGGACGTCGATCAGCCGCGCAACCTCGCCAAATCGGTCACCGTCGAATAGGAACCCTGGAGCGCGTTCCGCCGGTTTTGCGACAAGAACGCGCTCGACATGTTCCGACGGGTTTTCGAGGACAATCATGAACCGGGTGCGTAAGGCGGTCCTGCCGGTGGCGGGGCTCGGAACGAGGATTCTTCCGGCGGCCAAGACGACGCCGAAGAACATGCTCAACGTCTTCGACCGGCCGCTGCTGGCGCACGTCGTGGCCGAGGGCCGCGAAGCCGGCATCGAGCATTTCATCTTCATTGTCGGTCGTGGGCAGTCCGCGATCGCCGACTATTTCGACCACGCTTTCGAACTGGAAAGCGAGCTCGACAGCCGTGGCCGCGAGCAGCTCATCGCCAACGTCCGCGCCGACCTGCTGGCGCCGGGGCAGATGAGCTTTGTGCGCCAGATGTCGCCGCTGGGTCTGGGCCACGCGGTCTGGTGCGCCCGCGACGTCATCGGGGACGAACCCTTCGCGGTGATGTTGCCCGACATGCTGATGGACGCTCGCCCGGGGGCCCTGTCCCAACTCGTATCGGCCTTCGAGGCGGTGGGCGGCAACCTCCTCGCCGTCGAGCCGGCCCCGGAGGGCGAGACCCACAAATACGGCATCGTGGCGCTCGACGAGGCGACGCCAGGCTGGGATGGGCGGTTGGCGGCCATGACCGGCATGATCGAAAAGCCGGCGCCTGGCACGGAGCCGTCGAACCTGTTCATTTCCGGCCGCTACATCCTGCAGCCGGAGCTCTTCGAACTTCTCGCCGCCCAGTCGGCCGGTGCGGGCGGCGAGATTCAGCTGACCGACGCCATGCAGGCGCTCCTCAAGGTGCAGACGTTTCACGCCCTGAGATACGACGGCGTCACCTACGATTGCGGCGATCCCGTTGGTCTGTTGCGCGCCAATGTCGCCTACGCGCTCAAACACCCGATCCTGGGCGAGGCGGCCCGCGCCTCTTTGAGCGGGATGCTGGAGGGCTAGCCCGCAGCTATGCGTCCGCCTTTTCGCGATTTGAGGGATCTCGGCGAGCAGGACCTGGACGCGCTGATCGCCCTCAACAACGATCATGCGGTCGAGCTCTCGCTGGAGACGGCGGAATCGTTCCGGGCGCTGGTGGCTCAAGCCTGGCTGGCGCTGGCGCCGCCGGACAACGCCGCGCTGCTGCTGGTCTTCGACCAGGACGCCGCCATCGAGGGACCGAACTTCGCCTGGTACAAGGCGCGCCACGACCGCTTCCTCTACATCGACCGCGTGGTCGTCGCGCCGGCCGCGCGTGGCCGCGGCCTGGCCAGGGCGCTCTATGAGACGGCCTTTGCCACCGGCGCGGCGGCCGGGTTCGATCTGATCGGCTGTGAGGTCAATCTCGAGCCGCCGAATCCGGGTTCGGACGCTTTCCACGCCGGGCTCGGCTTTGGCGAGGTCGGCCAGGCCCGACTGCCGTCAGGCAAGCTGGTCCACTACCTGACGCGGCGACTCGGCGCTTAAGTTGTAATTTCGGGGACAGTTTACTTAATTCCTCGTTCGGCATTACCGGCGGCGGCGTCAGCGCGCGGGAATTAAGTAAACTGTCCCCGAAATCCGACCCGGGAGTCAGGATGTGCCGGTCAGTTCATCGGCTCAGCCGGCCAGGCGGGCGAGGTCGGCTGGGCGCGAGAGGCGGTGGTCGCCGTCGCGGATCAGGGTGAACACCAGATCGTCGCTGCGGATCGCCTGGGCCAGTTCAAGCGCATGGCGCCACGGCACGTCCGGATCGGCGCCGCCCTGGAGGACGCGCACCGGCGCGGCGATGTTGAGCGGCCCCGGCAGGATCGACCAGCGCGCGCCGTCTTCGAGCAAGGCCCGCGTGATCGGATAGCCGGTCGGCTCATATTCGGAGGGCCGCCGCCAAACGCCTTCGCGTTCGATCGCCGCCAAGGCCTCGGGCGGCAGCCCCGGCTTCATCAGCCGCTCGGTGAAGTCCGCCGCCGGGGCGATCAGCAACAGTCCGGCGATCCGCTCGGGGCGGGCGAGGGCGGTGAGGCAGGCCAGCCAGCCGCCCATGGACGAGCCGGCGAGCACGATCGGGCCGAAGGTGAGTTCGTCCACCACGGCCAGGGCGTCGGCCCGCCAGCGTGTGATCGTCCCGGCTTCGAAGTCCCCGTCAGAGGCGCCGTGGCCGAAATAGTCGAAGCGAAGAAAGTCGCGGCCGCGCGCCCGCGCCCAGGCCGCCAGGGCCTCGGCCTTGGTCCCGGTCATCTCGGAGCGGAAGCCGCCGAACCAGATCAGCGTCGGGCCCTCGCCCTCCACGCGCCGCCAGGCGAGGCGGGTGTCGCCGCTCACGAGATGTCCCAGAGTTTCGGTCATGGCGCTTCGCGTTCCGAATGGCTAAAGCGATGTTTTTAAGATGCTTCCACAGAATTTCACGCTTCTCCAGGTCACCCCGGCTCTCGATGGCGGCGGGGTCGAGACCTTGACGGTGGACATGGCGACAGCCGTGGCCCGCGCTGGCGGCCGCTCGCTGGTCGCCTCGCGCGGCGGTCGGCTGGAAGACGCCCTTGCCTGGGGCGGGGCCGAACTCATCCGACTACCGGTGCAGACGCGCAATCCTCTGAAGATGCTCGGCAACGCCCGAAGTCTCGAGAGCATCATCGAGGAAGAGAAGGTCAGCCTCGTCCATGTCCGGTCGCGCGCACCGGCCTTCAGCGCGCTGGCGGCCGCGCGCAAGATGGGTACGCCGGTGGTGACCAGCTACCACGGCATCTACAGCGCCCGCTCCGAAGCCAAGCGCTGGTACAACGCCGTGATGACCCGCGGCGACCGGGTGATCGCCAATTCCCGCTACACGCGCGACCATATCTTCGCCCAGCACAAGGTGCGGCCGGACAAGGTCGTGCTGATTCCGGAGGGCGTCGACGTGGCGGCCTTCGATCCCCGTTATGTCGAGCGCGACAAGGTCACGGACTTGCGAGCCTCCTGGCTTCCGGACGATGGGCGGGCCGTCGTGCTGGTGGCCGCGCGCCTGACCAGCTGGAAGGGCCACAAGCTGATCATCGAGGCCATCGCCCGCGGCGGCCTGGCCGCGCGAGCGAGGCTGGTGTTCGTCGGCGAAGGAGCGGAGAGCGCCCTCGGTCGCGAGCTCGTCAAGACCGCGGCCGCGGCCGGCGTCACGCTCACGCTCGCGGGCGCCGCCAAGAACATGCCGGCCGTGTTCCTGGCCGCCGACATCGTCGCCGCCCCGTCGACCGAGCCGGAATCGTTCGGCCGCACCGTGGCCGAGGCCGGCGCCATGGCCCGGCTGGTGATCGCGTCATCCCTGGGCGGGGTGGCGGAGACGATCATCGACGGGGAGACGGGGTTTCTGGCCCCGGCGGGCGATGCGCAGGCCTGGGCGGCGGCGCTCGCGCGCGTATTGGACATGGAACAGGAGGCCCGAGTCGCCATGGGCGTGGCGGCCTGGACGCGCATACGCGAGCACTATTCGATACAACGGATGTGCGAGGCGACCTTCGATCTCTATTACGAGCTGAGCGAAAAGGCCTGATGAAGCGTCAGACGTCGATCCTGGTCATCAAGCTGTCGGCCCTAGGCGATTTCGTAATGGCGTTCCCGGCCTTCGCCCGCATTCGCGCCGCCCACCCCGACGCGCACATCACCCTGCTCACCACGCCGCCGTTCGAGACCCTGGCCCGGCTCAGCCCCTACTTCGACCATGTCGACCCCGACGGTAGGCCGCAGGGATTGCCAGCCTGGTTGGCCCTGGCGGCTCGTCTCCGGCGCGGGAAATACGACCGCGTCTACGACCTGCAGACCAACGATCGCACCAACCTCATCTTCCAGTCCCTGAGGCCCGGTCCGCCCGCCTGGTCCGGCGTCGCCGCGGGTTGCGCCCTGCCGCATCGCAATCCGGCCCGCGCCGCCATGCACCCGTTGGAGCGCCACGCCCAGCAGCTCGAGCACGCTGGCGTCTGGCCCGATGCGCCGACCGCGCCACTGTCGGCCGCGCCGCCCGACATTTCCTGGATCCTGAAGAAGTCGCCATCCCCGCGCCGGCCCACGGGCGCCAAACCGCCGCGTCCGACGGCCCTGCTCGTGCCCGGCAGCTCGGCGCACCGGCCCGAGAAGCGCTGGCCGGTGAAGCATTATGGCGCCCTGGCGGCGAAGCTGGAGGCGGAGGGCTTCGACGTCCTCGTCCTCGGCGGCTTGCAGGAGGGCGAGCTGGCCCGCGGCATCCAGCGTCTCGCGCCCCGCGCCCGTGACCTCACCGGCCGCACCGACTTCGCCCAGATCGCCGCCGCGGGCGCCCGGGCCGCCGTGGCCATCGGCAACGACACCGGCCCGATGCACCTGATCGCCGCCGCGGGCGCGCCCTCGATCGTGCTTTTCTCGTCGGCCTCGTCACCCGAACAGTCGGCCCCGCGCGGCCATGTGACAGTCTTCCAGGCGCCCAATCTCGAGGATCTGCCGATGGAGACGGTCCTGGCTTCGGCGTTGTCGCTTGCGAGATCTGAAGCCGCCGCGCCTTGATTGGAGGCGGCGCCTCCTTCATATAGTAATCGACTGCCGCCCGTTCATACGGGCCGCGGCCGTTCGTCCACAGTCCGAAGGAATTCCGCCTATTCGTCGCCCAATGCCCGCGCCGCCGTCCAAGGATGGTCCCCGCATCAATGATGAAATCCGTGTCCCGCGCGTCTTGCTGATCGACGAGCATGGAGAAAAACAGGGGATAATGCCGACGTCGGCGGCCCTCGAGGCCGCGCAGGAGGTCGGGCTCGATCTGGTGGAGGTGTCGCCGACGGCGGATCCGCCGGTGTGCAAGATCCTCGATTTCGGCAAGTTCAAGTTCCAGGAACAGAAGAAGAAGAACGAGGCGCGCAAGCGTCAGAAGCTCGTCGAGGTCAAGGAGATCAAGCTCCGGCCCAATATCGACGTGCACGACTACGAGGTGAAGGCCAAGGCCATGCACCGCTTCTTCGAAGAAGGCGACAAGGTGAAGGTCACCCTGCGCTTCCGCGGCGGCGAGATGCGTCACCCTGAGCTCGGCATGAAGCTGCTGCAGCAGGTAAGGGTCGACTTCGAGCCGGTGGCCAAGGTCGAATACGAGCCCCGCATGGAGGGCCGCCAGATGATCATGATCCTGGCGCCGAGGTAGACAGGCGGAAATCTTCACACTCGAAGCCGCCGCACCATGAGACTCGCAGGCCTATCGACGCTTGTCTGCCTAGGCGTCTCGCCCCTGAGCAGCCATTCGGCGCCGCTTGAAGCCTACGGACGTCTGCCGACCCTGGAGGACGTCCGCATCTCGCCGGACGGCAAGGAACTCGCCATGGTCGTGACCGAGGGCGACGCCCGAAGCATCGTCCTGAAGGCGACCGAAGGCGCGGTGACGAAGTTCAAACTCGAGGCGGGGTCGCTGAAACTTCGCGATCTCTCGTGGGCCGGTCCCGACCATCTGATCATAGAGGCGTCCGCTACCGGATCGCTCGGGCCCAGCCTGATCACTCATCGCAACGAATGGTCCAGCGCCGTCGATTTCGATCTGGTCCATCGAACGCTTCGCCCGATCGCCTGGCACCCTCCGGCCGATGTCATCTACGGACCGCCGATGGCGCGCTCGATTGGTGGGCGCCCAACTATCTTCGTCAACGGATTGTCCGAGTCCGGACAGAAAATTCTGCCGGCGCTTCTGCGGACGGATCTCGACGCTGGCGCCACGTCGGTGGTCGAAGTAATCGATAAGGACGGCGCGGAATTCGCCGTGGACGCCAACGGGAATCTTGTCGCCGAGAGTCTCTATGACGGGGTGAAGGGACTCTGGTGGCTATACGTCGCCAAGGATGGGCAGTTGGCGCCCGTCTCACTTTCGGAGGCGCCGAAGGGCTCTCCCACACTCCTCGGTCTGGGCCGGGACGATCACTCGGTGGCCGTCGAGTTCGACTCGGACGACGGGGGCCAGATCAGCGAACTGCCATTTGGCGGGGACAAGTGGCGCGAAGTCGCCCCGATGGCCGACTCCCAACAGCTTTTCTGGGATTCGAAGGACGACCACCTCGCCGGGATCGGCGACCTCCAGGGCGACACTTACGTCTATCGATTCTTCGACCCGGCCGACCAGAAGGCGTGGGACGCGGTCGCGGCCATGTTCGCCGGCGACAGCCGACGCAACTTGCTTCGCTGTCGAGACCGCGGGTCGAACCCGGCCGCCGCAAAATATTGGCCTTTCCTTATTGTCGAGCCGATGTAAAACCCGCAAAGTATGGCGATCTATATTGCGCCGTGAGCCCGCTGGTGGGCGCCCGCGCCGTAGTTCAGGAGGGCAACAGGCATGGCCACCGACATCTTCACTGGCTCTGACGTTTCGTTCACCGACTGGACCGACCTGAGCGCCTGGTCGTTGGGGGCGCTGCCGGGTGCGACCGACACTGTGAGCATCGTCGACGCGCCAGGATCGAGCCCCCCGACGGGTTACTCGTCGATAGACTTCCCTGAGAGCTACACCATCGAGGCGCTCACGCTTCAGACCGGTGTTTCCCTTAGCCTCAGCGGCAGCCTGAATGTCCAGGGCTCGGACACGGTTACTTCGACCGGGTCGATCGTGATCGGCTCGGAGGGCTCGCTTACCGACAACAATGCCGGCAACACGGACCTCGTCTATGTTCAGGGCGGGATCTTCACCGACACCAACCTCAATTCTGACGATACCGCGAACCTGTCCGATGACGGAACATTCGTCTTCCAGACAAACGTCGAGACGGACACCGGCGGCTTCGGAAACGGCACGTTCGGCGGGGTCGTCGAAACGATGCTGCCCGGCGCGACGTTCGATGTCATCGATTCGGGCGGCTCATCCACCGCTGGCTTCACCATCTCTGGCAATCAGGTCCAATTCAACTTCGGCGGCGGGTTGGAGTCGATCACCGTCAACTTCAGCTTCACGAACATGAGCGATCTGTCGATCACGACTTCGCCGACCAACTCCAGCGAATTCGTCGTCACCGTCTGCTTCTGCTCGGGAACCCAGATTCGCACAACGCGCGGCGAGGTGGCGGTCGAGGACCTGGCGGTCGGCGATCTGGCGGTGACCGCCTCGGGCGTGGCGCGGCCGATCAAATGGATCGGTCATCGCAAGGTGGAGCAGCCGCTGCGCGCCGCATGGCCGGTGCGGGTGATGGCTGGGGCGTTCGGCGAGGGCTTGCCGGCTCGCGATCTCTTCCTCTCGCCGGGCCACGCGGTGTGCGTCGACGTCATGGACGCGGTGTTTGTCCCGGTGAGCCAGCTGATCAACGGCGCGACCATCGCTCAGGTCGAGGTCGCCGATGTCACCTATTGGCATGTGGAGCTCGAAAGTCACGACGTGCTGCTGGCCGAGGGCATGCCCTGCGAGAGCTACATGGACGCCGGCAACCGCGCCTTCTTCGGCCGCGAGTACGGACGTCTGGCGGAGATCGACCCCGCGCGCGCCGCAGAGAGCCTCGCCCGCTACGCCCGGCCGTTCGTGGACAAGGGGCCGGTGGTTGCCGCTATCCGCCAGCGCCTCGACGCGCGCGCCGAAGCGCTCCGCTCGACGCAGACCGAACTGCGCCTCAAGGTCAGCGGCTAGCGTATCGAACCGGTCGCCGCGGGCCGCCACGGCTCGGCGCGTGAATTGTAACAAAGGCCTTCCTGCATAGCCGGCCCGATGCAATAGTCGCGGCCGCAGTGAGCTTTGGTTGCTACGTCCAGCTCGCCAGGCTGCTTGAGTAGGGCGGCGGCTGATCCGTTGAATGATCTCACCTCATCGGCGCTCCGGGGGCCGGCGGCGCAAGGCGGACGCCTCTGTCCTAGGGAGCTGACGACATGCCGAACGACGTATTCACCGGTGGCGCAAGCAGCAGCACGCCCAACGACTGGAGTTCCGCGAACTGGGATGCCGACAACCCGCCTACCGCCACTGACACGGTCGAACAGACCGGCGCGGCGACGATCGACAGCGGGTCCTACGCGATCGGCGGCCTTCAGCTGGACACCGGCGCCGATCTCGCCATCGGGTCGGGACACTCGCTCAACGTCTCGGGAAGCACCGACAACGTCTTCGGCGGGGCCGGCACGACCATCGAAGTCGGCGGCGATCTGACCGTCGGATCCGCCGTCACCAGCGCGAACGGAACGGTCACCGTCGATGCCGAGGGCCACTACACTTACGACGGGTCCGGCAGCACCCAGTCCGTGACGATCAATCCGCTTGGGGAGTTCGATCTCACCGGCTCGAACAATGATGAGTCCATCACGACGTCGGCCGCCAGCACGCTGGTGATCTCGGGACCGAGCGAAGGCGGCGTCCTCAATCTCGCGTCAGGCGGGACGGTCTTCATGGCCAGCCAGTATGCCGGCACGATCGAGAACCTCAGTTCATCGGGCGCCATCGCCCTTTATCTCGGCCACTCTCTGAACGGGACGCCGACGAGCTATACCCTCAACACGGGCGCCAATTCGGTCACCTTCAACTTCAGCACCTCGTCAGGGCCCGTCTCCGAAACCCTCACATTCGCTTCCTCGACCCCGGTTTCCACCCTGAACATCGGTCAGGATTTCGCCGGCGGCGGGTTCGGCATTTCCGTAGCGGCCCCGACCGACACCCTCACTGGGGGCACGGGCGGCAGCACGGTCGCGTTCGGCACGTCGACCGCCTGGTCGGGCGGTTTGCCGACGCCTGGAGATGCGATCGCAATCAATGGCGCGGCCGCGCTCGATTCGACGACGAACGCCGGCTCAATTGAAGTCGTCGCGGGCCTCACCTTGGCGAGCGGCGCCACGCTCAGCGTCCCCACGGGAACCGGCCTCTACGTCACCGACTCCTCCGAGAACGCCGTCGGCGGCGCCGGCTCGACGATCAGCGTTTCCGGCGAATACGTCGTGGGTGTTTTCGCGACCAGCGTGACCGGCGACGTCGATG
>Ga0302314_10001482_pt1 | contig 44037 bp, 41 predicted proteins | sample III_Palsa_N2_3_FD_200533 | JGI IMG/M metagenome (GOLD analysis project Ga0302314, IMG submission 200533) | Peat permafrost microbial communities from Stordalen Mire near Abisko, Sweden - III_Palsa_N2_3 | ecosystem: Environmental > Terrestrial > Soil > Palsa > Peat permafrost | place: Sweden...
GCGGTGGCGCGCGCGCTGGAGGGCGTCGGCGCGGCGCTCGAGCTGGACCGGCCGGGCCTGGCCTACTTCGCGGCCGACGGCCTGCGGGGGCTGCACGGCGGTGAGCAGGGGGTGATCGCGGCCGCGCGCGGGGCGGTCCGCGCGGCCGGGCGAGCCGCGAGCGGCGACGTCCGCGCGGCGCGGGTGGGCGCCGGTCCGACGCGCTTCTGTGCGCTGGCGGCGGCACTCGATGCCGGCTCGCGCCGGGCGGTGGTCGTGGAGGGGAAGGGCGCCCAGCTCTATCTCGACCGTCAGCCGGTCGAGCTGCTGCGCTTTCGGGTGCAGACCGCCGCGTTGGTGGAGCCGCTGAGGCGGCTGGGAATCCGTACTTTGGGCGAGCTGCGTGAATTGAGCCCCGCCCGCCCCGACGCGCTCGCCGATCGCTTCGGTGAGGCGGGTGTCCTTGCCCATCGGCTGGCGGGCGGTGTGGACACCCCCCTGCGCACACGCAGGCTCGAGGATCGTCTGGAGGAGTCGCTCGAGCTGGGCGAGCCTGGCTCTGGGCCGGCCTTGGAACGTGTCCTGGGCGTGCTCGTCGATCGGCTGCTGGCGCGGCCCGAGCGCCGGGGCCGCACGCTGCGTGCGGCGTCGCTGTCCGCGCGCCTGGTTGAGGGCGGGACCTGGCAGGAGCGGGTGGTGTTCCGCCAGGCGCTCTCGGATGCGCGGCGCATGCGCTTGGCGCTGTCGCTGCGGTTGGTGTTGCTGCCCGCGCCGGCCGAGGGGCTGCGCCTGGCCGTGGAGCGCTTCGGCCCGCCCGACGGCGAGCAGGGCACGCTGTTTCAGTCCGCGCGCACGGCGCGACTTGCATGCCTGCGCGAGGCCGTTTCCCAGGTCCGCACGGTGGCCGGGCCCGAAGCGGCGCTGCGCGCGTTGTGCGTCGACGAGGACTCACGCATACCCGAGCGGCGGGTCGTGCTGACGCCGTACTCAGGATGAGTGGGAGCCGGGCATTGAACCTGCCCCGCGCCGTGCGTGTGCGGGCGGGTGCGGAGGGTACGCCCGGGACGGTGGACGGGCGGGCGGTCGAGTCGGTGCGCGAGTCCTGGCTGGTGGAGGACCGCTGGTGGACCGAGAAGCCGCTGCGTCGCCGCTACTGGGAGGTGGTGGACGCGCGGGGGCGCAACCTCGTCGTCTTCCATGACCTGCACTGCGGCGGCTGGTTCACCCAGGCGGCTTGATCGGATGTGGGCGGCGATCGGATGGGCAATCGGTCGGCGTCGCGGCTGGGCGGGGAGCTGAGATGTCAGGCACACCGCCCTACGTGGAGCTGCACTGCCATTCGGCCTTCTCTTTCCTCGACGGCGTGTCGCTGCCGGACGAGCTGATCCGGCGGGCGGCCGAGCTGGGGCATACGGCGCTGGCGCTGACCGACCACAACTCGGTGTCGGGCTCGATGGAGCTCGCCCAGGCGGCCGGCGGTGAGCTCCGGGTGCGCGCGATCCACGGCGCCGAGATCGACCTGGCTCCGGTTGCGGAGGCCGAGCGAACCGGCGATGATCGATCCGGCCGCGGTGGGTTTCACGGCGAGGAAGTCGACGGCCATCACCTGACGCTGCTGGTCCGCGACGCGCGGGGTTGGAGCAACCTCTGCCGGATCATCACCCGCGCGCATGCCCACACGCGCGAGGGGCGTGAGCGCGGCGAGCCGTCGGTGGGATTGGAGACCGTGCTGGAACATGCCGAGGGCCTGGTGTGCCTGACGGGTTGCGCCGAGCGGGGCGTGCACGACGAGCCGACCGCGCGACGGTTGCTGGACGCCTTCGGCCCGGAGGGATTGCGGGTCGAGCTGCAGCGCCCCTACGCTCGTCACGATCGCGCGCGCAACCGGGCGCTGGCCGCGCTTGGCCGGCGACTGGGCGCCCGGTGCGTGGCCACCGGTGACGTGCACGCCCATGCCCGCTCGCGCGCGGAGTTGCAGGACGCGTTCGTGGCGCTGCGCCTGCGCAGCACGCTCGAGGCCTGCGAGCCGCGCCGGCGCGGTAACCACAGCCATGTGCTGAGCACGCCGCAAGCGATGGCCAGCCGCTTCGCCGACCATCCCGAGGCGGTGCGCGAGACCCTGCATCTAGCCGAGTCGCTGAGATTCGACCTGTGCAGCGATCTCGGCTACCGCTATCCGGGGGCGGAGGACCCCAGCTCGATGCGGCGTCTGATCGAGCTGTGTCAGGCGCGACTGGCGGATCGCTACGGCTCCGGGTGCCCCGCGGGCGAGCGCGCGGAGGCGGAGGGGCGTCTGGGCGAAGAGCTGCACGTGATCGATGAGCTCGGCCTCGCGGGCTTCTTCCTGCTGCACCACGAGATGCTCGAGCTCGCGCGCGAGGTGGCCGCAGAGGTCAGAGGGTCTGGCGGGACGGGCGGGATCGATTCATCCCCGCGCTCGCTGCTGGAGCCCGGCCGCGGTCGCGGCTCCTCGGTGTCCTCGATCGTCTGCTACCTGACGGGCCTTTCGCACATCGACCCGATCCGCAACCGGCTGCTGCTCGGGCGCTTCCTGCACACGGGTCTCGAGAGCCTGCCCGACATCGACCTCGACTTTCCTCGCGACATCCGCGAGGTGTTGATCCCGCGCGTGCACGAGCGCTTCGGCTCCGAACGCGCGGCGCTGGTGGCCGCCTTTCCGACGTTCCGCGCGCGGGGGGCGATCCGCGAGCTGGGCAAGGTGCTCGGCCTGCCCGCCGGTGAGATCGAGCGTGTCGCGCGCTCGGCCGAGCACTACGGGGGCTCAGCCGAGCACGACATGCCAACCGGCTCCCCACGCTGGGCCTGGCTGGAGCGCTTGGTCGCGGAGGCCCAGCGGCTGCCGCGCCACCTCTCCCAGCACTCGGGCGGGATGGTGCTGGCCACACGACCCCTGATCGACTGCTGTCCGGTCGTGCCGGCCGCGATGGCGGGCCGGCAGATGGTGCAGTGGGACAAGGACTCCTGCGCGGACGCCGGCTTTCTGAAGATCGACCTGTTGGGGCTGGGGATGCTCTCGGCGGTCGAGCGCTGCGTCGATCTGATTGCCCGCACGCGCTCGCAGCGGATCGACCTGTCGCGAATCTCCTTCGAAGACTCGGAGACCTTCAGAGCGATCCGCAAGGCGGACACGGTCGGCGTGTTTCAGATCGAGAGTCGCGCCCAGATGCAGTCGCTGCGGCGCACGCTGCCCCAGGATCTGGACGACCTGACCGTGCAGGTTGCGATCGTGCGGCCCGGGCCGATCCAGGGCGGCGCGATCAACCCCTACATCGAGCGCCGCCGGCGCCTGCGCGAGGACCCGGGATACGAGGTCCCCTACGAGCACCCCGTCTTAGAGACGGTGCTCGGAAGCACCCTGGGCACGGTGATCTTCCAGGACCAGGTGATGGAGGTCGCCCAGGCCTTCGCCGGCTTCTCGCCGAAAGAGGCGGACGGCCTGCGCCGGGTGATGAGCCGCAAGCGCTCGCACGAGATGCTCCAGGAATACCGCGAGAGCTTCGTCGCTGGCGCCCAGCGCCACGTGGGCGCGGATCCGCAGACGGCGGAGCGGGTGTGGGAGATGGTCGCGGGCTTCGCCGGCTTCGGCTTTCCCAAGGCGCACGGCGCCGCCTTTGGCCTGCTCGCCTATCAGTCGACGTGGCTGCGCGTCCACTACGGCCCCGAGTTTCTGTGCGCGCTCCTGAACGAGCAGCCGATGGGCTTCTACGCGCCCGACACGCTCGTGCACGAGGCCGAAAACCGGGGGGGCGGGGGGGCCGCTATTCCCGTGCTGGGACTCGACGTGAACGTCTCGGAGGTCGAGTGCTCGGTGGAGGAGGTTGCGGCGGAGGCTCGGGGTCTGGCGCTCGCCGGTGACGGCGATGGGCGGGAGGACGAGCTTGGACAGGACGCCGGTGACGGACTCCGGCTCGGCGTGCGGCTGGGCCTCGGCTACATCAAGGACGTACGCGCCGTTGAGGTGCGGAGGCTGGTCGCCGAGCGCGAGCGCGGCGGACGCTTCGCGAGTCTTGCCGAGCTGGCCGCGCGTGTCGGGGCTCCTCGCGTCACCTTCGAGCAGCTCGCGTGGTCGGGAGCGTGCGACAGCCTCGTGGATGCTTCCCTCGGGATGCACGCGCGCAGGCGCGAGGCGTTGTGGCAGCTGGGGGTGGTTTCCACAGGCCGGGCGCTGGGTGCCGACACCCAGCTCGCGCTGCCCCTGGAGTCGGCGGCGGCTCCCAGGCTGCGACCGCTGAGTCGCTGGCAGCGGCTGATCGCCGACTACTCCACCAGCGGGGTGACGGTGGGGGATCACGTAATGGCCGCGTTGCGCCCCCGCCTGCAGAAGAGCGGGCTGAGCACCAGCGCCCAGCTCGCGCGCCTGCCCACGGGCTGCGCGGTGACGGTCGCGGGGCTGGTGATCGCCCGCCAGCGGCCGGGGACCGCCAAGGGCACGATGTTCCTGCTGTTCGAGGACGAGCTCGGCACGATCAACCTGATCGTTTCCCGGGAGGTGTACGAACGTCATCTCCACCTCGCGCGCGCCGAGCCTCTACTGCTCGCGCGCGGGCGCCTGGAGCGGGCGGGGGAGTTGCAGGTGGTGCCGATCAGGCCGGATCGCGAGCGGGAGCAGATCCCGCCGATCGTCAACGTGATCGTCAGGGAACTGGCGCCGCTCGAGCGCTTCCTGGAGGGGACTCTGGGAGATGAGGAGCGCTCGGCTGCGTCGGCGTGCGTGCACCACCTGCCCGATTCCGAGCGTGCGGCGCAGGACGATGGCGAGGAGGAGGACGAAGATGGCGTCGAGGTCGGCTCGAGCATGCGCGCCGTCGCCCCGCCGGTACAGAGCTTCGCGCAGGGGCGGCGTCGGTAGGGCGCCCGGACCGGCGCCGGCGCTTCGCTAGCCTGAGCGCATCGCGCGCCTTCCGAGCATCGATCTGGATGTCTTTCCGCTGTGCCTGGGCGGGAATGTGTTCGGCTGGACGCTCGACGAGGAGCGCTCGTTCGCGGTGCTCGACGCCTATGTGGCGGCGGGCGGGAACTTCATCGACACGGCAGACAGCTACGGGCGGAATGGGCCCGGGGGAGCGGGCGAGTCTGAGCGGATCATCGGTCGCTGGATCGCCGCGCGCGGGAACAGGGATCGGCTCCTCCTCGCCACGAAGGTGGGCATGTCTTCGGAGCGCTCGGGGTTGTCCGAGGCGACGATCAGGCAGGGCATAGAGGACTCGCTGGGGCGCTTGGGGGTCGACAGTGTTGACCTGTATTACGCACACAAGGACGACCCGGACACTCCGCTGGTGCAGACGCTCGGCGCCTTCGGTGCACTCATCGGCGAGGGCAAGATCCGTCATGCGGCGGCCTCGAACTACAGCGCCTCGCGTCTGAGGGAGGCGCTGCGGATCGGCGAGCGCGAGGGGATGGCCTCTTATGTGGCCCTGCAGCCGCACTACAACCTTGTGGAGCGCGGGGAATACGAGGGCGAGCTGGCCGAGGTGTGCGTACAGGGTGGCCTGGCCTGCGTCCCGTACTTCGGCCTGGCGAGGGGCTTCCTCACCGGCAAGTATCGCCGCGACGGCGAGCAGGTGGACAGTCCTCGCGCGACGGGCGTGCGCGAGAGCTACTTCAACGAGCGAGGCTTCGCGGTGCTCGACGCGCTGGATGAGATCGCCGTCGTGCATGGGACCACCGTCGCCGCGGTGGCCCTCGCGTGGCTCCTCGCGCAACCCACGGTCATTGCCCCGATCGCGAGCGCCACCTCGCCTGAGCAGTTGGCCGAGCTGCTGCCTTCGGTTGAGCTCGAGCTCTCAGACGAGGAGATCGAACATCTCAGCACGGCCTCGGCCTGAGCGCGCCGGCGCGGGGCCGGCTGGATGCGAGGCTTCATCAGGCGCGAGCCGAGACGTCGCTGAACACGAGCGCGTGGTCGTCGGGGTCGTGCACGGCGAGACGGCGCTCGCTCTCGCGCACAGGTGAGGCGTCTCCACCAGCCTCGTTACCGGCCTCGGCCAATCTGCGCTCCAGCGCCCTGAGTGCCTCAGCGTCGCTCAACTCGAGCTCCACCTGACGCAACCCCGGTGCGCGGTCGGGAGCCGGCCGCCCGCCCTGGCTCTGCCAAGAGTTCAGCCCCACGTGATGGTGATAGCCACCGGCTGAGAGAAAGCCCGCGGAGGGCAGCCGTGCCTGCTCGTCGAGGCCGAGGACATCGCGGTAGAAGGCGACCGCGCGCGGCACGTCGGAGACCTTCAGATGCACGTGGCCGATGCCCGTGTCCGTAGGCATCGCGGCGGTCGCCTCGGCGGAACCCTCGGCCAGCAGACTGTCCAGATCGAGTGGCAGCGTGACCATCTTCACGCCGTGCCCGTCCGGCGGTCTGTCCCAGAGCTCGCGCGGGCGGTCGACGTAGATCTCGATGCCCAGGCCGTCGGGGTCGCTCAGGTACAGCGCTTCGGACACGCCGTGGTCGGAGGCGCCGTCGATCGGCCAGCGCCCGGTAACGACGCGGCGTACGGTCTCCGCGAGCGCCGCGCGCGAGGGGTGCAGCCAGGCGACGTGGAACAGGCCGGTGCTTCCCGGCGGGGTGGGAGTGGGGTCGGTGAGGCCGGTGAGGGTGAGCAGCGGATGCTCGTGGTCCGGACCGAGCAGCGCGCTGTCCTCTGCGCGCGAGATCACAGGCAGGCCGAGCACCCGCTCGTAGAAGTCGGCGCTGCGCGACAGGTCGCTCACCGCGAGTGCCACGGAGCCGATCCGCAGCGCCGGGTCGATCGGGGGGAGCTCCGTCGGCATCTGCTTCGAGGCTACTACTCGGTGTAAGCTCGGGCGATGAACTTCCGCAAGCTCGGCTCCAGCGACATCGAGGTCTCCGAGATCAGCTTGGGCTCGTGGCTGACCTACTCCGGCGGGGTCGCGCGCGAGCAGTCAGAGGCGTGCGTGAAGGCGGCGTTCGACGCGGGAATCAACTTCATCGACACCGCTAACGTGTATGGAAAAGGCGCGTCGGAGACGCTGCTAGGCGAGGTGCTCGCCGACTATGAACGCTCCGAGTACGTGCTCGCGACGAAGGTCTACTTCGAAATGTCGCCGACCGACCGGGGGCTGTCGGCGGCGCAGATCCACAAGCAGATCGACGCCTCGCTCGCGCGGTTGCAGACCGACTACGTGGACCTCTACCAGTGTCATCGCTACGACGAGGACACGCCATTGGAGGAGACGATGGCGGCGCTCACCGAAGTCGTACAAGCGGGCAAGGCGAGGCACATCGGCTTCAGCGAATGGCCTGTTGACAAGATCGAAGCAGCGCTCGCGCTTCCAGATACGGAGCGGTTCGTCTCCAGCCAGCCGCAGTATTCGATCCTGTGGCGAGGACCCGAGGCGGAGGTGATCCCGCTGTGCGAGCGGGAGGGCATCTCGCAGATCGTGTGGTCGCCGCTCGCGCAGGGCGTGCTCACCGGCAAGTACCGCCCAGGCGAGCCTCCGCCGCAGGACTCCCGCGCGGCGAGCGAGAGCATGAGCGAATTCATCAGCTGGCTCGTGGAGCCCCGCGTGCTCGAGGCCGTGGAGCGCCTGCGGCCGGTCGCGGAGGGGGCGGGTCTGACAATGCCCCAGCTGGCCCTCGCGTGGGTACTGCGCGAGCCCAACGTTGCCTCGGCGATCGTCGGCGCCAGCCGGCCTGAGCAGGTGCACGCCAACGCGTCGGCCTCTGGGATCGTGCTCAGCGCGGACACGCTTGCGGCGGTGGACGAGGCGCTGGGCGACCTCCTGGCGGCCTGAGGTCACCCAGCGCTTCGCGGCCCGCTCAGGCCTTCACGGCGGAGATGTCGAGCTGGATCTTGACCTTGTCGCTGACCAGCAGGTTGCCCGAGCCAAGGGCGGCGTTGAACGTCATGCCGAAGTCCTTGCGGTCGATCTGACCGGCGGCGGAGACGCCGACGCGGTCGTTGCCCTGAGGGTCGGTCTCGGTGCCCTCCAGCGTGGCTTTCAACTTCAGCGGCTGGGTGACGCCGTGAATCGTGATGTCGCCCTCGATCTCGAAGTCGTCCTCGTCGACCGGCGTGATCGCGGTCGAGCGGAAGCTGATCTCGGGGTTCTGCTCGGCGTCGAAGAAGTCGGCCGAGCGCAGGTGCTCGTCGCGCTGGGGCTCGCGCGTGTTCACGCTCGCGGTCTGCACCGTCCCGTAGGCGACGGTGTTCTCGGGCGAGACCTCGAGCGTCCCCTCGAACTCGGTGAACTGACCTTTGACGGTGGCGATCCCGAGGTGTTTGACCTGAAACTCGACGCTCGAATGGACTTTGTCGACCTGCCAGGTGCCGGTCGGGAGTGCGGTCGCGGTGGAGATGGCGGACTCAGGGGACATGGGGACGACCTTTCAGAAGTGGGTTGCGCGCGTCCAAAAGGACGTGCATCGAAGGACTGCTGGCCAACCTTAGCAGTTGTTTGTGCATGCAACTATCTACTTTTGAAAGTAGGCAAAAAGCGCCTCTGGTGGCTGCAAGGGAGAATGAGCGGATGTCATCGCTGAAGCTGATCCTGTTCGACATCGACGGCACCCTGATCGACACCGGCGGCGCCGGCGCGCGCAGCTGGACGTGGGCCTTCGAGCACGCGTTCGACCGCCCGGGGGTAGACATCGGCAAATACTCGAGTGCCGGCATGACCGACCCGGTGGTCGCGCGCAAGACGTTCACCGAGGCGATGGGGCATGAGCCCTCGGGCGAGGAGCTGGCGCGGCTGATGGCCGCGTACCTGTCCGTGCTGCCCGACTACGTAACTTCATCGGAGGGGTATCGCGTGCTGCCGGGCGTCGAGGAACTGCTGCCCCGACTGTACGAGGCGGGGATCCTGCTTGGTGTGACGACCGGCGCACTGGAGGCCGGCGCGCACGCCAAGCTCGGCCGCGCGCGCCTGAACCACTTTTTCCTCGTCGGCGGTTACGGCTCGGACTCCGAGGACCGCGTCGAGCTCACCACGATGGCGATCAAGCGCGGCGAGCGCCTGCTCGGCACATCACTTGATTTGCGGCAGGTGGCGGTGGTGGGGGATACACCATTGGACATCTCCGCGGCCCAGGGCGCGGGCGTCGTCTCGATCGGCGTGGCCACGGGCAAATACGACCTCGACGAAATGCGCGCGGCGAACCCCGACTATGCGCTCGCCGACCTGACCGAGCCGTTCCCAGACGTCCCCGGCTGACACAGCCGGTGGCCGGCGGCGCTCTCAGTGAGGGCAGCGCGACCGGCTCAGCGAGAAGGACGGCGAGTCTCAGCGAGGCTGGACGACCAGCGTCTGAAACGCGCGTCCGACCGGGCCGTGCTCGTCGTGCAGCACGCTCTCAGCCGTGCCGATCCCGTCGGCGTGCAGCAGCGTGTGCGCGTCGAGCCCGATCCACTCGCCTTGCGGCTGGCGCCACAGGTGGATTGTCAGGTCGGCGTTGATGAACAGGTAGTCCTCGAACGGCAGCGCCGCGCTCACACCGTTGCCGAAGTCCGCGGTCGCGACAAGCCGCACCAGGGCGCTCGCCTGCTCGCCCGGCAGAAGCGGCTGGCGCAGGCGCATCCACACTTTGCCCGGACCTTGATCCCAGGGATCGGTCAGCCAGCTCATCTCCATGCCCGTGCTCGCCAGGCTCGTCCCCGCCTCCTTGTTCAGCGCGAACTTTGTCGCCTTGCCGTGTTCCGGCCCGGGCATTGCCTCGGTCGGCGCCTGGGCGCGATCGGGCAGGCCCGCCGGGACCGGCTGGATCCGCAGCGCGCTCGCGCGGCAGACCATATCCTCGCCGGCCGACCCGACATCGGCGCTGAGCTCGGCCACCAGCTCCTGCACGCGGCGTCCCTTGCGCACGATGCGCGTCGTCAGAGTCAGCGGCGCGAGCGGGATCGGCTTCAGGAACTCGAACCCCAGCCGCGCGAGCGGCAGCTCCGCGCCCGGCTCGACCCGCTCGAAGGCCCGCGCGATCAGCGCCGCCGGCGCCCCGCCGTGCAGCGCCCGAGGATCCCACGGCCCCCGCGCGTGCTCGGTCGGCTCGAAGCGACCGTCCCCGATGGGGATGAAGATGCTGTCAGCCATCGCCGCGCGGCGCTCAGTTAGCCGGCAGACCGGCCACGAAATCCGCCAGCTTGCCGGGGTCGCGCAGCGGCGGCCCGTGACCGAAGCACGCCAGCGCAGGCCTCAGCTCGGCCAGTCTGCGCGCGGACTCGCGGTTGCGCGCCGGGTCAGGGGTGGCGAACGCCAGCGGTTCGTGCAGGCCGGTGATACCGGTCGTTGGGTTCATGTTCACGAGCACATCGCCGACGATCAGCACCCGGTCGCGCTCGCGCCAGAGGGACACGTGACCGGGTGTGTGCCCCGGCGTCTCGAGCACGGTGAAGCCGGCCACCTCGTCGCCCTCGGTGAGTGCGCGGGCCACCGGGTGGGGAGGACCGACCCAGAGGCGCTCTTGCAGGCGGCGGACGATGCGGGGCGCGTTCCGTGCGATCACATTGCCGGGGATCTCCATCGCGGGGACGTCAGCCTGGCCGCACCACAGCGGGATGCCGAGCTGCTCGCAGATCGCGTGGCTCGAGCCCTGATGATCGGGATGGACGTGGGTCAGCGCGTGTGCGGTCACGGTCTTCCCGGCGATCTGGCGCATGATCCGCTTCTCGGCCTGTCTGGTCGCTGCGTCGATCAACACATCCTCGACGAGGTAGACGTTGATCGCGTTCGGCGGCCATCCCTTCAACAGGTAAACGTCCTCGGCCAGCTCCTTCATGTGCCCGTCCTCTCGTCGATCGTGCGTCTACCCGGTTGGGTGCGGCGAAGCCTACCCGCGCCGCTGCTCCCACGAGAATCCCCTCACCGCGAACCATCCTCCCAGCACGCCCCAGACCGCGATCACCGCCAACGCGCCGAGATTGCTCTGCAGGCTCGACCCGGTCACGATCGCTCCGCTGAGTCCTTCGATCAGTGGCTTCAGCGGTAGCGCGTCGGCGACATTACGCAGCAGCGCCGGGGCGTTCGCCGTGTCGAACGCGTAGAACGAGACGAACACGACCGGCAGAAACACCGCGTTCACGTACGCCGCGGTCGACTCGAAGTTGGGGATCACATGCGCAAACGCGACGCCGAGCGCGGCGAAGCACACGACACCGACCACCACAAAAACGATCAGCTCGCCCCACTCCTGCGGCCAGCCGATCCCGAAGAAGATCCGCCCGGCCACCACCACGATCGCGATCTGCAGCGCCGTGTTGGTGGTCGCGTTCGCGGCCACACCGCCGAAGTAGGACCCCGTCGGCAGCGGCGTTCCGCGGATGCGCTTCAGGACGCCGCGCTCGCGTAGGAACACGATGTTGTACGCGAGCGCCGTGAACGTCGTCGACATCACGCTCATCCCCGCGATCGCCGGCACGAGCTTGTTCAGGTCGCTCTGGTTGCCGTGCAGGATCGCGCCGCCGCCGACGAGGAACAGCAGCGGCAGCACGAAGTTGAAGAACGCCGCGCTCGGATTGCGCCAGAACATTTTCCGCTCGAGGCGGTACTGGCGCCAGGTGAGGGTGACAGCGTCACTCATCCGCGGTGGGCCTTCCAGCCCTGATTTGCTGACCCGAGAACAGAGTGTTGATCACTCATCGGCGGTCAACTCCAGGTAGACGTCCTCGAGTGTCGGGCGGCCCACGCTCAACTCTTCCAGGTGCTCGCCTCTCTCCAGGGCCGCGTTCGTAAGCTCGTTCAGCAGCCGCGTCGGATCCTCGGTCTGGCGCTCGATCCGCGCGCCGCCCCCGTCGCGGTAGGAGATCGTGTACTGCGCCGCTCCCACTCCGAGCTCCCGCGGGGGTCCGACCGCCAGCACGCGCCCGTCCTTTACGATCGCCACGCGGTCCGCCAGCGCCTGCGCCTCGTCGAGGTAATGCGTCGTAAGCAGGATCGTCTTGCCACCTTCGCGCAGGTTCCTCACCGTCTCCCATGCGTCTCTTCTCGCGGCGGGGTCCAAGCCGGTCGTCGGCTCGTCCAAAAAGATCAGCTCGGGGTCGCCCACCAGCGCCAGTGCGAAATCGAGTCTCCGCAGTTGCCCTCCCGAGAGCGTGCGACTGCGCGCGTCGGCCTTCTCGTCCAACCCAGACAATCTCAACACCTCATTGACATCCCGCGGTGCTGGGTAAAAGCTGGCCCAGTGTTGCAACGCCTCGCGCGGGGTCACGTGGCTGTAGATGCCGCTGCTTTGCAGCACGACCCCGATCCGCTTTCTCAGCTCTATTTGCCTGCGCGCCGGGTCGTACCCCAGCACGGAGACCTCGCCACTCGTACGCTTGCGGTAGCCCTCGAGGATCTCGACCGTCGTCGTCTTGCCCGCACCGTTCGGCCCGAGCAGGCCGAACACCTCGCCGCGCTCCACGGTGATGTCGATCCCGCGCACGGCCTCGTGCTCGCCGTAGCGCTTGCTCAGGTCCCGCACCTCGATCGCGGGGCTCGCGTCGGCTACCAGTGAACGCCTCTGGTGAGAGTGGCCATCGCGATCTGCTCGAACGAGGCGCGCTCCTCCGTGTCTTTGTGCCCCTTCGACGCGGCAGAGTCGGGGAACACGCGGTAGGCGAGGTGCAGCAGCTGGTCGACCGCGCGCGGGGCGAGCGTGTACGCGACCTCGCCAAACGTTCCCAAGCGCGTACCCATGTGCTTCGGGCGCGTGCGCAGCGCTTCGCAGATCATGTCGCCCGCCTCCTCCGGCGTGATCGCGGGGAACGCGTCGTACATTTTCGTCGGGGCGATCATCGGCGTACGCACGAGCGGCATGTGGATCGTCGTGAACGTCACGCCGTCGCCGATCACCTCGCTCGATACGACTCTCGTGAAAGCGTCGAGGGCCGCCTTCGAGGCCACGTACGCGGAGAAGCGCGGCGGGTTTGTCTGCACGCCGATCGAGGAGATGTTCACGATGTGCCCCGATCCGCGCTCGCGCATGTGTCCCATCAGCCCGATGATCAGCTTGACCGCCCCGAAGTAGTTCAGCTGCATCGTCCGTTCGAAGTCGTGAAAGCGGTCGTAGCTCAGTGCGATCGAGCGCCTGATCGAGCGCCCCGCATTGTTGACGAGCATGTCGACGTTCCTGTGGTCGGCGAGCACCCGTTCGACCAGCCGGTCGACTGACTCCATGTCCGACAGGTCCGCCGCGTACACGTACGCCGTGCCGCCGCCTGCGACGATCTCGGCGCGCAGCTCCTCGAGTTTCTCCACATTTCTCGCAACGAGCAGCGGAACCCCGCCGGCGGCCGCGACTTTCAGCGCTGCCGACCAGCCGATCCCCGACGAGGCGCCCGTGATCAGCACGTGCTTGCCCGTCAGCTCCTCCTGCAGCGAGCGTCCTCGCGTGAGACCGCTGTCCATCTCGCGCTCCCAGTAGTCCCACAGTCGCGGCGCGTAGTCGTGCAGTGGGGGCGGGCTCTCCAGCGCCGAGCCCTTCAGCGCCCTGCCGGTCTCGCGCGTGTCGAACTCGGGCCTCAGCTCCATGTGCTCGATCACCTCCGCCGGGATGCCGAGCTCGCGCAGGGTGATGCTCTGCGCTTGGTGCAGCGGCGGCAGCGCCAGCGCGAGCTTCAGCGGCCACCTCGGCACTATGTCGGTCAACCGTTTGTCGACGCTCACGGCGACCCGCGGCGCGTGCGCGGCGGCCGCGAACTCGTTGTACAGCTCGTCCACTTTCTGTCCCTGCGGGTCCGTCAGGTGGAAGGCGTGGCCGTCGAGGTCGGGCTCGTGCGCGATGTGGTCGAGTGCGCCCGCGACCCAGTCGACCGGCACGACGTTCGTCTTGCCCAGGTCGAGTCCCACCAGCGGCATCCACTCGGGGATCAGTTTCCGCGTGCGCTGGATCGCCTTGAAGAAGTAGTACGGGCCGTCGACCTTGTCCATCTCGCCCGTCTGCGAGTCCCCCACGACAACCCCCGGGCGGTAGACGCGCCAGGGCACGTATGGCTGCTCGCGCACGATCCGCTCGGACTCGAACTTCGTCCGGTGGTAGGGCGAGGGCAGCTTCTGGCCCTCGTCGAACATCTCCTCCTCGAACCGCCCGGAGTACTCCCCCGCGACAGCGATCGAGGAGACGTGGTGTAGGCACTTGACCTCCAGTGCCCGCGCGAGCTCGACCACGTGCGTCGTGCCGCCCACGTTGACCGCCGTGTTCTGCTCCGTGGGCGCGGTCATGTCGTAGATCGCCGCGAGGTGGAAGAAGTGCTCAATCTTGCCTCGCAGCTCCGCCGTCTGCTCTGCCTCGACCCCCAGCATTGGTCGGCGCAGGTCCCCGATCACCGGCTGCACGCGCTTGGCGGCGGCCACCCCCAGCAGCGCTCCCCAGCGCTCGATCAGATCATCCAGCCTGCCAGTCGAGCCCCCGCGCACGAGCACGTAGACCTTGCCCTGGCGCCTATCGAGCAATAGCTCGATCAGACGACGTCCGATAAACCCGGTCGCTCCTGTTACGAAGTAGGCCATCTCCCCGTCGAGGATATAGGTGCTGGTGTTTCTAGGTGGGTGGGTGGGCCTACGCGCCCGCGCCGGCGCCGCCACGGCCCTCGCCGGCTGCGAAGCGCTGTGCGCCTCGCTGACCTTCCACGAACACCTCTGGGCCGGCCTTCGCCTCCAGTGCCAGCCCTTCGGCGAGCGTCATCCCCAATCCCTCGATCGCCGCGCGCCGATCGGCGAGCATCGTCTGCTGCGGGAACTGCGCCAAGCCCTCGGCCAGCGCCAGCGCGCGCTCGAGGTGCTTGCCGGCGGTGACGACCTCGGTCAGCAGCCCGATCGCCAGCGCCTCTTGTGCGTCGATCATCCGCCCGGTCAGGATCAGATCGAGCGCGCGTCCCTGTCCGACGATCCGCGGCAGGCGCTGGGTGCCGCCGTCGATCAGTGGCACGCCCCAGCGGCGCTCGGGATAGCCCAGCGTCGAGCCAGCGGTCGCGATTCGCAGATCGCACCACAGCGCCAGCTCCAGGCCGCCTGCCAGGCAGTACCCCGAGATCGCGGCGATCGTCGGCTTTGTCGGGGTCAAGCGCGTGAAGCCCATCGGGCCCTCTGCTGCCATCAAGCGGTCCGTGAACGTCTCGGTCGCCTTCAGGTCCGCTCCGGCGCAGAAGGCCTTCTCGCCCGCGCCGGTCAGCACCATGACCCGCGCTTCCTCGTCGGCCTCGAAGCGCGTGTACGCATCGTGCAACGCCGCCGCCGTGGGGCCGTCGACGGCATTCCGTCGCTCCTGGCGATCGATGCTCACCAGCGCCGCGGCACCCCTACGCTCGTAGCGGACCGCGTCGGGCTCGCTCATCGCTGCCGCGGGACGTCTGTGCCCTCGCCCGTATGGCAAACGGCGATGGATTCGTCTATCGGCATCGGCCGAGGCCCGTGGGCTCTACCAGCCGCCGCGCCACTGGGCGTTGCCCGCGCGCGACTTCTGTGCGACTTTCCGTGCTTCCTTGCGCTTCTCTAGGTGTTTCTGCAGCATGCTCATCGCGAACACGAACGTCGGGAAGAAGATGATCAGGATGAAGCCCGCGTCGGTGACCACTTTGTCGTTCGTCGCCCCGTAAAACCCGCGACCGTCGTTTTCGGTTTCGGCCAGCGCCACCGGCGCAAGCACGAGCAGCAGCAGGATCGACGAGGTGAAGGTGGCCAGCAGGCGACGCATCGCGCGCTGGATGCTACCGAAGCGCGCGCTCGGAACGCTGTCCCGGCTGACCGGCTCCAGGCGCTCATAAAGTCGGCTCCTCCAGGTCGAGCGGGGCCAAGGGATATGGCGGTAACGCTCGGTCTCGCCCCGCGCGGCGCCTACCATCTAGCAGCCGATGGCCGTACTGATCGCATCCGACCTGCACAAGGACATGGCTGGGCAGCCTCTGCTGCGTGGGGTCTCGTTCAAGCTCGAGCACCGCACGCGCATGACGATCGCCGGGCGCAATGGCGCGGGCAAGACGACGCTGCTGCGGATGCTCTCAGGCGAGGAGTCGATCGACCGCGGCGAGCTGAGCTTGGCCAAAGGGGCGCGGATCATGCTCCACGACCAGCGCCCCCCGCGCGAGCGCGGCCGCCCGCTGCGCGAGTACGTGCTCTCCGGCTGCGTCGAGGAGCTCGCGATCGAGGCAGAGCTGGCCGAGCTCGAGCGGCGGATGGCCGACGGGGCGAGCGACGAGTCCCTGCTCGCCCGCTACAGCCGCGCGCAGGCGCGCCTGGAGGCGCGCGGCGGCTACCTGTGGCGCGACCGAGCCACCTCGATGGCGCGCGGGCTCGGGTTCAACGAGGACGATCTCGACCGCGGGCTTGACACCTTCTCCGGCGGCCAGCTCACACGCGCGTCGCTCGCCCGCGCACTGGCCACCTCCGCGGATGTTTTGCTGCTCGACGAGCCCACCAACCACCTCGACATCGAGTCGCTGGAGTGGCTCGAGCAGACGCTGGTCTCGCTCGACGCCGCGATCGTTTTGGTGGCGCACGACCGCTGGTTCCTGGAGGCCGTCGGCACGGCCGTCCTGGAGATCGAGGCCGGCCGTTCGCGCTTCTTCTCCGGGACCTGGCATCAGTGGCGCCGCGAGCAGGCCGCCCGCGAGATGGCTCTGGGTAAGTCGATCGACAAGCAGCAGGCGGAGATCGAGCGGATGGAGCGCTTCATCGAGCGCTTCCGCGCGAAGGCCACCAAGGCCCGCCAGGCGCAGTCGCGCGTGAAGCGGCTCTCGAAGATCGAGCGCATCGAGCGAGACCCGCGCGACGGTAAGGGCCTGGAGTTTGAGTTCTCCGCGCCGGAGCGCTCGGGGCGGGTGATTTTCGAGCTGCTCGACGGCCGTGTCGAGGTGGGCGCCCCTGCGATCGCGTTGCTGGAGCACGCCGAATTGTGGCTGGAGCGCGGCGAGCACGTCTCGCTGGTCGGGCCCAACGGGACGGGCAAGACGACCCTGATCGAGACGCTCGCCGGACGGCGTCCGCTCGCGGCGGGCAGGCTCAGCACCGGACACAACGTGAAGCTCGGCTACCTCTCCCAGCACGCCGAGGAGCTGGGCGCGGGCGGGCATCCCGGACAGAGTGTGCTCGAGGCCGCGGCGCGTGCCACGGGGTTGGCGCCGAATAAGGCGAGGGCGCTGCTCGGGCGCTTCCTGTTCTCGGGCGAGGAGGCCGAGAAACCGCTCGACGGTCTCTCCGGCGGCGAGCGCCGGCGCCTGTCGCTGGCGGTGCTCGTCGGCGCCGCAAACACGCCCAACGTGCTGATTCTCGACGAGCCGACTAACCATCTCGACATCGAGTCCCGCGAGGCCCTGGAGGACGCGCTGCGTGGCTTCCCAGGCGCGATTTTGCTCGTCTCTCACGATCGCGCCCTGCTCGACGCGGTCGGCACGCGCACCGTCGCCGTCGAGGACCACGCGCTTCGCAGCTACGAGGGCGGCTGGCCGGAGTACGTGCGTGTGCGTGACGAGCGGCGGGCCGGGACTCCGGCGGGGACGGTCTTGGGCTCAGGCGTTGACTCATCCAACGGCTCTGTCGAGACTCACCGGTCGGCGCCGGCGCAGGCGCTGGCCAAGTCCAAGGAGAAGCCCAAGTCGAAGGAGCCGTCGAAGAACCGCCTGACGGCGCAACAGCAGGCCGAGCGCTCGGTTGAGGAGGCTGAGGCCGCGATGCGTGCGCTGGAGGAGGAGCTGGCCGACCCGGCGGCGTGGGCGACGCAGTACGAGTCGGCCAAGTCCGAGGCGCGTCACACCGCCGCGCGGCGAGCCGTGGAGGAGGCGTACACGCACCTCGAGGCGCTTGTGGAGTGAGGCTCGACTGGGCTCGACTCAATCCACCGTCATGTGTCACCGGCGTTTGAGATCGCAAATTGTGATCTCAAAGAAGTGGTGGCTAACCTCTTTTCTATGAGTGACGGACTGAAGACCGCGCGTAACGTTGCGATCATCGTGGTGATCGCGGCAGGGGTCTACTTCCTCCCGGGGGGCGGGCGCGCGGCGAACACGTTCGAAGCGCTGCTGTGGATCGCCTTCGGGGTTGGGATCGGCTATCTCGGCCTGCGCGGCTACCGCGAACACCGCGTCGCTCTGCATAGCCTGGGCGATCATCATCGAGGGTTGCTGTACGGGAGTCTTGCCGGTGGGGTGTTCTTATACGCAGCTCGCTCGCGTATGTGGGAGACGGGTCTCGGCGAGCTGGCCTGGTTCGCGTTCGCCGCCCTCGTCGTCTACGCGTTGCTAGAGGTCTATCGCTACTGGCGCGCCTATTGAGCCTCGCTGAGCAACGTAGAAGCCTGCCGGATCAGCCCGGCGTGTATCTGTTTCGCGACGAAAAGGGCCGCGTGATCTATGTGGGCAAGGCGAAGTCGATCCGCAAGCGGGTGGCGTCGCACTTCGCCAAGGCGCTCCTGCCAAGTAGCCCGGGCCACGAGGAGATGGTGGCGAGCACGGAGCACATCGAGTGCGTGGTGGTGGGCAGCGAGGCGGAGGCGCTGCTGACCGAGCAGGGCTTCATCAAGCAGTACCGGCCGCGCTTCAACATCAGACTGCGCGACGACAAGTCATATCCGTTCATCGCGATCTCACTCGACGAGGACTACCCGCGGGTGTACTTCACGCGCGAGCGCCATCGTCCGGGCAGGGCGTACTTCGGCCCGTATTCAAGCGCCAAGCGGGTGCGGAGCACGTTGGAGGTGCTCGCGAAGGTGTTCATGTTCCGCTCGTGCACCGGCCCCGAGCCGGGGCGGCGCAGCGGCAGTCCGTGCCTGGACTACTACATCAAGCGCTGCGAGGCGCCGTGCGTGGGGTATGTGTCGAAGGATGACTATCGCAAGAGCATCGACGGGGTGATCGACTTCCTGTCTGGGCGCTTCAAAACGATCGAGCGCGATCTGCAGGCGCGCATGCGTGCCGCGGCCGTGGCGGAGGAGTTCGAGCAGGCGACGCTCGAGCGCAACCGGCTGCGCGCAGTGCACTCGTTGCTGGAGCGCCGGCGTGTCGCGAACGAGTCGGTGGGCACGTTCGACGCCGTCGCGGTCGCGGCCGACGGGCGGGAGGCGAACGCGCAGGTCTTCCAGGTGCGCGACGGGGTGCTCTCGGACCGCCAGTCGTTCTACCTGGCCAACGAGACCGAGCGCGATGTGGCGGAGGTTGCGGAGGAGTTCATGCTGCAGTTCTACGCCTCGCACATCTCGATCCCGCCGCTGCTGATCGTGCAGCGCGAGCTCGTCGAGGGCGGCGACGAGGCGGCGCTCACCGAGGCGCTCGCGCAGCGGCGCGGCGGGCCGGTTGAGCTGCGTGCGGCGGAGCGCGGCGAGAAGCGCAGGATCCTCGAGCTGGCCGAGCGCAACGCGCGGTTGGCGCTCGACGAGGAGCGCCTGCGCGCCGAGCGCCGTCGCTCCAGCCGTGTCGAGGCGCTCGAGGGGCTACAGCTCGCATTGGGGCTCGACGTGCCGCCGATCAGGATCGAGTGCTTCGACATCTCGCACCTCGGTGGCACGCAGACAGTCGCCTCGATGGTTGTGTTCGAGGGCGGCGCCCCGAAGAAGGCTGACTATCGCCGCTTTAAGATCAGGACGTTGGAGGATGGCTCCTCCGACGACTACGCGGCGATGGCGGAGGTCCTTGCCCGGCGCTTCGCGCAGTGGGAGCGCCAGGCCGACATCTCCCCGCACGACCCCGCATACAACGCGAGCTTCGCGGCGCTCCCCAACTTGATCGTGATCGACGGCGGTAAGGGACAGCTCGCGGCCGGCCTCGGCCCGCTGCGCGGCTTCCGCGAGCGCGGCGTGACGGTCGTCTCGCTGGCCAAGCGGATCGAGGAGGTGTTCATCCCCGGGCGCGCAGCGCCGCTGGTGCTCGACCACTCGACCCCCGAGCTGCAGCTGCTGCAGCGCGTGCGTGACGAGGCGCACCGCTTCGCGATCACCCACCACCGTACGCGCCGCGACAGGGCGATGACGACATCGCTGCTCGACGAGCTGCCCGGCGTCGGCCCCGCGCGCAAGCGTGCTTTGCTCGCGCACTTCGGCTCCCCGGACGCGGTCGTCGCGGCCTCACGCGAGGAGCTCCAGGCGGTGTCGGGCCTACCCGCGAAGGTCGCGCGAGAATTGCACGGCCATTTACACCGCGCTGGGTAACACCGGCGTCGGTGATTACCGGCACAATGGACAACGATGGCCGCGAATGAGTCACGCCTGAAGGATGTTGTGGTGATCACCGGCTTCTCCGGCGCGGGCAAGTCGACGGCAATGAACGTGTTCGAGGACGCCGGCTACTTTTGCGTCGACAACCTCCCCCCGGAGATGATTCGCTCGCTGGTGGAGTTGTTCATGCACGAGGGCTCGAAGGTCGAGCGCGCGGCGGTCGTCTCGGACGTCCGCGGGGGCGTCTACTTCGAGGCGCTGCGCGCGGTCGTGGACGATCTCGACGCACTGGGTGTCGATCACCACGTGCTGTTTTTGGAAGCGGCCGAGCAGACGTTGGTGACGCGTTACAAGGAGACCCGCCGGCGCCATCCGCTGGCCCCCGAGGGCAGCGTCGCGGCTGGTATCGCTTCCGAGCGCGCGCTGTTGGAGCCGTTACGCAGCCGCGCCGACCTCGTGATCGATACGACCGGCATGTCCGCGGCGATGCTGCGCGGGAAGATCGCCGACGAGTTCCTGCCCCGCCAGCGGGGCGGCAGGCTGGCGGTCACGTTCATGAGCTTCGGCTTCAAGCACGGTCCTCCGCGCGAGGAGGACGTGGCGCTTGACGTGCGCTTCCTGCCCAACCCGCACTACGTGCCCGAGCTGCGCGAGCTGACCGGCAACGACGAGCGCGTCGTCGAGTACGTCGCACGCGACGGGCGCCTGGATGAGCTGTACGAGCGACTACATCCGCTGCTCGACTTCCTGCTGCCCCAGTACGTAGCGGAGGGCAAGGCGCACCTGGTGATCGCGATCGGCTGTACCGGTGGACGCCACCGCTCAGTCGCGATCGCGCGGCACCTGGCCGAGCGCTATCGCGACCACGAGGACCTCGACGTGGCGGTTGCCCACCGCGACATCGACAAGCGCTCACGCGAGTCCTGATCTCAAAAACAGGGCTCGCTGATAGCCTTCTAGAGGCACGCCGGGCGCTGGAGCGGTACTCCTGAGGCCCGGCATTGTTCATTTTTCGCTGATGGAGGCCGTGGAGTATGTCGGTACGGGTGGGTATCAACGGATTCGGCCGGATCGGCCGGAACGCGTTCCGCGCAGCCCAGGCTAGGGCCACCGACGTGGGCGGAGAGGACGCGATCGAATGGGTGGCGGTCAACGACCTGACCGACGCAAAGACGCTCGCGCACCTGCTCAAGTACGACTCGATCCTCGGCCCCTACTCAGGCACGGTGGCGGCCCGCGAGGGCGCCTTGGAGGTCGATGGGCGGGAGCTGAAGGTGTTCGCCGAGCGCGACCCGGGAGCGCTGCCATGGGGGGAGCTCGGGGTCGACGTGGTGATCGAGTCGACGGGCCTGTTCACCGATCGCGCGAGCGCCGCCAAGCATCTCGCAGGCGGCGCGAAGAAGGTGATCGTCTCCGCCCCGGCGAGTGATCCCGATGCGACGGTCGTGCTCGGGGTCAACTTCGACGAGGTATACGACCGCAACTCCCACGATGTGATCTCGAACGCCTCCTGCACGACCAACTGCCTGGGGCCGGTCGCGAAGGTCGTCAACGACACGGTCGGCGTCAAGCACGGTCTGATGACGACGATCCACGCGTATACGGCCGATCAGCGCCTGCAGGACATGCCGCACAAAGACCTGCGCCGCGCGCGCGCCGCCGCGATCAACCTGATCCCCGCTTCGACCGGCGCGGCGAAGGCGATCGGGCTGGTGATCCCGGCGTTGCAGGGCAAGCTGAATGGCTTCGCCGTGCGCGCTCCCGTGCCGACCGGGTCGGTCGTCGACCTGACGGTCGAGTGCGCCCGTGAGACGAGCGTGGAGGAGATCAACGGCGCCTTGAAAGCGGCGGCGGAGAGTGGGCCCCTGCAGGGCATTATGGCCTACACAGAGGACCCGATTGTCTCCTGCGATATCCGCGGATCGCAGTTCTCGGCGATCGTCGACTCCCTGCTGACGGCCGTGATCGACGGCACAATGCTGAAGGTGGTGGCCTGGTACGACAACGAGTGGGGCTATTCGAACCGTCTCGTGGACCTTGTGCAGAGGGTGCTGTGAGCCTCGCGTCAGTCGGCTGGACGAGCGGACACGGCCGTCTGTGGGAGCTAGGTGCCGTGAAGGAGTGCGAAGCGAGCGGGGGGAGCCGATGAGGAGCCTTGACGACCTGGACGTGCACGGCAAGCGGGTGCTCGTGAGGGTCGATTTCAATGTCCCGCTAGCTGCGGGAGCGGGCGGCGAACCGGAGGCTGGCGGCGTCCCGCTTGTGAGCGACGACACGCGGATCGCGGCGGCGCTGGCAACGATCGAAGAGCTACGCGCGGGCGGGGCAAGGCTGGTGCTGGTCTCTCATCTGGGGCGACCGGAGGGCGAGCGCGCGGCGGAGCTGTCGCTTGCGCCAGTGGCGGATCGCCTGCGCGAGCTGACGGGCGCGAAGGTGACGCTGGCCCCAGCGGTGATAGGCGATGAGGTCACGGCGCTCGCGGAGGAGTTGGAGGAAGGGGACATCCTGGTGCTGGAGAACGTGCGCTTCGAGCCTGGCGAGACGAGCAACGATCCCGAGTTCGCGCGAGCGCTGGCGGCGCTGGCGGACCTCTACGTTGACGATGCCTTCGGCGTGGCTCACCGTGCGCATGCGAGCACGGAGGGCATCACGCACCTGCTACCGAGCGCGGCCGGACGGCTGCTCGAACGGGAGGTCAAGACGCTCACAGGGATCCTCGAGCATCCGCAGCACCCACTCGTGGCGATCGTGGGCGGCGCAAAGGTGGCAGACAAGATTGCGGTGATCGAGCGCTTCCTGGAAGTAGCTGACGTGGTGATGATTGGTGGCGCGATGTGTTTCCCGTTCCTGTGTGCGCAGGGGCACGCCGTGGGGAAGTCGCTGTGCGACGAGGAGGATGTCGAGCACGCGCGCAGCGCCCTCTTGCGGGCCAGTGACAGCCATACCCCGCAACCAGGACGAGCGCGACTGCTGGTGCCGAATGACCTCGTCATCGGCGAGCGCCTGGCGACGGACGCGGCCCATCGCGTGCTGGACGGGGTGGAGGTGCCGGAAGGCTGGATGGGATTGGACATCGGCCCCAAGACGGTGGAGCGTTACGCGAGCGTGATCGCGAGCGCGGGGACCGTATTTTGGAACGGTCCGATGGGCGCGTTCGAGCTGGAGCCATTCGCTGCGGGCACCCGTGCCGTGGCGGAGGCCGTGGCGAAAGCGAAGGGCTTGACGGTCGTGGGGGGAGGGGATTCGGCGGCAGCGCTGGCACAGTTCGGGCTGGAGGGGACAGTGGATCACCTATCTACGGGTGGTGGCGCGACACTCGAGTTCGTCGAGGGCCGGGTCCTGCCCGGCGTGAGCGCGCTGCAGGGAGCTGGTGTCGCGTGAGTGCTCGCACACCGCTGATCGCAGGCAACTGGAAGATGTACAAGACAGAAGCGCAGGCCGAGGAGTACATCCAGGCACTTCTGCCGCGCCTGTCCTCGGTTGACGGCGTGGAGGTGGCGATCTGTGTGCCGTTCACGGACCTGCGGGCGATGGTGGACAGCGCGCGGGGCTCACGCGTGGAGGTGTACGCGCAGAACATGCACCAGGAGCCTGAGGGCGCGTTCACGGGCGAGGTGTCGCCGGCGATGCTGAGCGACGTGGGCGTGCAGGGGGTGGTGCTCGGGCACTCTGAGCGCAGGGCCTGCTTCGGCGAGACCGACAGGGCGCTGGCATTGAAGGTGCCGGCGGCGCTGGACGCCGGGCTACGGCCGATCCTGTGCGTGGGCGAGACCGAGGAGGAGCGCGACAACGATGACACGCAGCGCAAGTTGCGTCAGCAGGTGCGAGACGGGCTCGCGGGAGTTGGGGATGAGCGTTTGGCCGAGGTGACGATCGCGTATGAGCCGATCTGGGCGATCGGCACCGGCCGCGTGGCAAGCTCGGAGCAGGCACAGGAGGCGGTCGCGTTCGTCAGGGCGCTCGTTGGCGATCGCGACAAGCAGGCGGCGGAGCGGGTGAGGATCCTCTACGGCGGCTCGGTCAAGCCCGAGAACGCCGCGGAGTTGCTCGGGCTCCAGGACGTCGATGGCGCGCTGGTCGGGGGAGCGAGCCTGGACGCAGAGTCCTTCGCCCAGATCGTCACTGCCGCCATTCGATGAGTGTGCCCGCCGGTCCAGGCAAGTTGCCGGTTCCGAGTGTTTGCCTCGTGATCCTCGACGGCTGGGGGCTCGCCGAGCCCGGCCCCGGCAACGCCGTGTCGCTGGCGCGCACACCCGTGTTCGACGAGCTGTGGGCCTCTTATCCCCATACGACGCTGACCGCCTGCGGGCATGCGGTGGGACTGCCGGAAGGCCAGATGGGAAACAGCGAGGTGGGGCACCTTAACCTCGGCGCCGGGTCGGTCGTGCGCCAGGATCTCGTGCGGATCAACGATGCGATCGCGGACGGGACGTTCGCGGCCAACCCCGTGCTGCGAGCCGCGCTCGACGACGCCGATCGGGTGCACCTGATCGGGCTCGTCTCCGACGGTGGCGTGCACTCCTCGCTCGACCATCTGTTTGCGCTCATCGCGTGTGCGCATGAACACGCCGATGCCGGGGGTGGCGGTGAGCAGAAAGACGTGATCGTGCACGCGTTCACCGATGGACGCGACACGCTGCCGCACGCTGGCACCGGCTTCCTGGCCGCGCTGGACGCGGCCGAGGGCGCGCGCGTCGGCTCGGTGCTCGGCCGCTACTGGGCGATGGATCGCGACCGGCGCTGGGACCGCACGCAGCGGGCCTACGAACTGCTCGTCCACGGTCGCGCTCCACACAGCGCCGCCAGCGGTGAGGAAGCCGTCGCGGCCGCCTACGAGCGGGAGGAGACGGACGAGTTCGTCGAGCCGACGCTCGTCGGCGAGGACGCGCAGATCAGGCCCGGTGACAGCGTGATTGCGTTCAACTTCCGCCCCGACCGCATGCGCGAGCTGACCCGCGCCCTCGCCGAACCGGAGTTCGCCGAGTTCGATCGCGACGGCGGCGAGCCCCTGCGGCGATACGCGACGCTGACCGAGTACGAGGAGGGCTGGCCCTACCCGGTCGCGTTTCCGCCGGAGCGCCCACGGACCACGCTCGGGATCGTGCTGGAGGATGCGGGGGTCAGGCAACTGCACGTGGCGGAGACGGAGAAGTATCCGCACGTGACGTACTTCTTCAACGGTGGCCAGGAGGCGCCGCTTCAGGGCGAGCGCCGGGCGCTGGTCGATTCACCGCGGGACGTGCCGACGTATGACCACAAGCCGGAGATGAGCGCACACGCTGCGGCGGCGGCGTTCACGGCGGCTTGGCTGAAGGAGCGGCCGGCGTTTGGGATCATCAATTTCGCAAACGCCGACATGGTTGGTCACACGGGCGTGATCGAGGCGGCGGTGAGGGCGGTCGAAACGGTCGACGAGTGCCTTGGCGAGGTCGTGGCAACCGTGCACAAAGGGGGTGGCGTGTGCGTCGTGACAGCCGACCACGGGAACGCCGATCATATGCTCGAGCCGGACGGCAGCCCGAACACGGCGCATTCGCTGAATGAGGTGCCGCTGATCGTGACAACGCCTCATTTGAAGCTGAGGGTCGGGGACGGGATCCTGGCGGACGTTGCTCCGACGGTGCTGGATCTGCTGGAGATGCCCAAGCCGGAGGAGATGACCGGATGCTCGTTAATTGAGGAGCGATGAGATCTTTTTTTTAAATGGGATGACCTGCCGGCCGTCTGAGCGGGCGCGAGGATGGAACAAGGAGACGTGATGGACAACAATCGAGATGTGAGCGGAGAGAGACTCCGAGCGCGGAGGGCGCTCGCGGCCTTCTTCATCAGCGCTGGTGTGAATCACTTCGTGATTCCGCGCGTCTACAAGCGGATTGTGCCGCCGGGCCTGGGCGATCCTGGGACGCTCGTGCGGATCAGCGGCGTGGCCGAGGTCGCGGGTGGGGTGGGAGTGCTCCTGCCGCAGACGCGGAGGCTGGCGGGCTTCGGCCTGATCGCTCTGCTCGTGGCGGTGTTCCCGGCGAACGTCCACATGGCCCGCAACCCGGAGAAGTTCGAGAAGATCCCGGCCTCGGCGCTATATGCGCGGCTGCCGCTGCAGCCGCTGATGATGTGGTGGGTTTGGCGCGCGACGAAGCCGTCGTAGGTCCGCACATGGCAGGTTGAAAAGGGCTGGAAATGGCTCCGACGCTGCTATGTTCGGGGTAGCAGGGTCCCAAGTAACGATTGCCATTATGTCGACCGCGACTGCCGTCAAGATCCCTTCCGGGGAGGAGTCTCTCAGTGAGGGAGAGGTACGCGCTTGGCGCGGCCTCTTGCGCGCGCACGCATGCCTGGCCAAGCGACTCGACGCCGAGCTGGAGCAGGCGCACGGCCTACCGATGACCTCGTACGAGGTACTGCAGCACCTACAGGACTCGAGCGGCGGACGGATGCGGATGTGTGATCTGGCCGAGCAGGCGCAGCTGTCGCGCAGCGGGCTGACGCGGCTGGTCGATCGCCTGGAGCGCGACGAGCTGCTGGAGCGCTGCTCGTGCGACCACGACGCGCGCGGGTCCTACGCATGTCTGACGGATCTGGGGCGGGAACGGCTGGCGGAAGCGCGCGGTACGCACCTGGCAGTCGTGCGGGAGCACTTCTTCTCGCGCTTCTCCGAGGGCGAGCTGAGTGCGCTGGCCGATCTTTGGGATCGCATCGCGCCCTGCGGCAATGGCAATGGCGCCGGCTGCTGAGTAAGTTCGCCTGAATCCTGGCGCCTTTAGATCGAAAGGCTTCCCGGAGACGGTGACTGAGGCGGCTGGTCTGAGGTCAGGGGCTCAGGGCGTCTCGGGATCGGATGGCGTCGCCTCGGGTGGCGGGGCGGATCGAGCCTGTGTGTGGCGGCGGTGGCGGCGGTGCAGGATGAAGGTGCTCACGATCGCGAGCAGGACCGCGACGAGCCCGTAGATGCCGAACGCCTCGATCGCTTTGCCGGCGGAGTGGCCGAGGAAGTAGGCGAGCAGGCCGATCCCGCTCGCCCAGCAGATCCCGCCGAGCGCGTTCCAAAGAAAGAATGAGCGCCAGCGCATGTGCGTCGCGCCGGCCAACCACGAGGCCCAGACGCGCAGGCCGAGGATGAAGCGGCCGAAGAACACGGCCTTCGGGCCGTGGCGCTCGAAGAACGGCTCGCCGGTCTCGAGCACGTCCAGGCGCTGGCGTTGAAAGCGGCCGGGACGTTCGAGCAGCCAGCGCCCGCCATGGCGACCGATCTGGTAACCGATGTTGTCGCCCACGATTGCGGCGAGTGCAGCGAGGGGAATCACGAGCTCGATTTTGAGCTTTCCTCCAGAGGCCAGCACGGCGGCGGTGATCAGGGCCGTCTCGCCCGGGATCGGAACCCCGGCCGACTCGGACATCACGAGGATGAACAGCAGCGGGTAGCCGGAGACTTCGACGAGGTGGGAGACGTTGACTAGGGCCGCGAGCATGAGGGGTCCCTCTTAGGATGCCGTAGAGATGGCCACTTTCACGATCGAGGCCCGCGACGGCTCTTCTGACGCCCGTGCGGGAGTGCTCGAAACCGCGCACGGCGATGTTCGCACACCGGCATTCGTGCCGCTCGCGACGAAGGCCACGGTGAAGGGGCTGCTCCCGGCGGAGGTCGCCGGGCTGGGGTACGAGATGGTGCTCGGCAACACCTTTCATTTGCTGCTCAACCCGGGCCCCGAGTTGATCGAGCGCTTCGGCGGGATGGGCCGGTTCATGGGCTGGGACGGTCCGATCGTGACCGATTCCGGAGGGTTTCAGGTGTTCTCGATGGGGCACGGGACGGTCGCGGAGGAGATCAAGTCCCGCCCAGGTCGCGGGCGTGGAGGTGGGCAGCGTGGCGCCAAGGGGCTCGGCAACAGCAGCGGGCCGGAAAACATGGGTGGACGCTCCGACCCGAGTAAGCGCGAGGGCGCGATCCTCGCGATCGAAGAGGACGGGGTGCGCTTTCGTTCATACGTGGACGGGCGCGAGCACTTTCTCTCGCCCGAGGGTTCGATGGCGACGCAGGCGGCGTTGGGCTCCGACCTGGCGCTCGTGTTCGACGAGTGCACGCCGTTCCACGTCGACCGCGAGTACACGCAGCGCTCGACCGAGCGCACGCACCGCTGGCTCGAGCGCTGCCTCGGGTGGCATGCCGAGCACGGGCCGGCGGAGCAGCTCGTTTACGGAATCGTGCAGGGCGGCGTATACGAGGACCTACGGCGCGAGTCGACGCAAACGATTGCCGCGAGTGCATGCGATGGGGTGGCGATCGGCGGGTCGCTTGGGGCAGATAAGGCGCAGATGTACGAGGTGGTGAGCTATGCGACGCGTGAGCTGGGGGGCGAGCACGAGCGCAAGCCGAGACACCTGCTCGGGATCGGCGAGGTGGACGATCTGATCAGGGGAGTAGAGCTGGGGATCGATACGTTCGACTGCGCGATGCCGACCCGCCTCGGCAGGCATGGCACGGCGCTCGTCCCCGACCCCGAGAACCGCTGGCGTTTGGATCTGAAGAAGGCTCGGTGGCGCGAGTCAAGGGAGCCGCTGCTGGACGGCTGTGAGTGCCCGGCCTGCGCAAGGGAACTGTCACGTGCCTATCTGAGTTACCTGGTGCGGGCCGGCGAGCTGACAGGAGCGCGGCTGCTTAGCATGCACAACCTCGCTTTTCTGGCGCGGCTGATGAAAGATTTGCGGGCAGGAATCCTAGATGGGGATTTGGAAAACGTGGCATGGGCATGGCGCTCCGGAGAGTTTCCTCCAAAGCGCTAGGCTCAAGTGACGAGTGACGGTTGCCCCGGCGAGGGGCCCGCGAAAGCGGGCTTTTCGCCTTATTTGGTGTTTTCCGAAACCAGCTGTTTGAGGGCCGAAGAAGCCTGCTGAACGTCGGAGTAGACGACGTTGCGCAACACGACCTTCGTTGGCGCCGGGGCGGTGGCGATCACGACGGCGACGATCACGACGGCGAACGTGAGCAGCACGAGGATCGCGGGCAGCAGGCGACCGCGTCGGCGGCCGGTGGGCGAGCTCGCGGAGGAGGCGGAGGCCGGCACCATGATCGGCGCCTGGTGTCGCGGCGGCCCCTGGCGCGGACGCCGGGGGGTGACAGAACCAGCGGAGCCGCCACCAGGCTCGGACCCGCGTGGCCCGGCCGTCGCCAAGAGGCTCGTCGCCGCGGTCGCCGGGCCGCCGCCGCGCGTGCCGTCGGAGGGCTCGCCCGGCGAGATGCCGCGTGCGCCGTCGTCGATCGCACGCCCCATCTCGCGGGCGGTCTGGTAGCGGTCGCGCGGATCGAGCGCGAGCGCGATCGCGATCGCGTCGGCCAGCTCTCCCCCGATGGCGGCGACGAGCGTGTCGAGCATCGCGGGCTCCTCGCGCTGCTGCTTGAGCGCGAGCTCGGTCAGCGAGGTGGCCTCGTAGGGAAGGCGCCCGGAGATCAGCTGGTAGGCGACGACCCCGAGCGCATACAGGTCAGCGCGAGGGCCTGCCTCCTCGCCACGCGCCTGCTCGGGAGCCAGGTAGGCGGCGGTACCTAGGACCGAGCCGACCTGGGTGATAGAAGACTGCTCGGTTGCCTTGGCGATGCCGAAGTCGGCGAGCTTGACCTCGCCCTCGCGCGCGCGCAGCAGGTTGCCGGGCTTGACGTCGCGATGGACAACTCCGTGACGGTGGGCATAATCCAGGCCCTCACAGGATTGCGTGATGATCGAGACGGCCTCGTCCACCTCGACCCAGCCGTCGTCACGCAGGATCTCCGCGCAGGACTGACCCTCGATGTACTCCATCACGATGAAGTGCCGGCCCGAGGGCTCGTCCAGGCCAGAGTCGAAGATCTGCACGATGTTGGGATGAACCAGGCGCGCGGCGGCCTGCGCCTCGCGCTGGAAGCGCGAGACGAAGGTGGGGTCATCCGCGAGGTGCTCGGCGAGCAGCTTGACGGCCACCTGGCGCTCCAAGCGCAGGTCGAGCGCGAGGTGCACGGTGGACATCCCGCCGAAGCCGAGTCGGCCCTCCAAGCGGTAGCGCCCGGCGATCTTCACCTCGCTCATTTGCCGCTTTCCTGGGCGCCACCCGCGCTCGGTGCTCCGGCGCCGCTTTCGCCGCCGATGCCCGTACCGCCTCCCGGTCCGTTGGACACGCCGGGTTCGCTTCCGCTCCCGGGCGCCGGCGTGCCACCTCCCGGGGTGGGGGCGGTCGGCGTCGTCGGCGTGGGCGTGGTCGGCGTGGGGCTAGTTTCGGTGTGGGTAGTCGTGGTCGGCGCGGGCGTCGTCTGAGTGCTCGTCGCCGTCGTGGGGGTGGTGCTCGTCTTTGTCGTCGAGGTCGTCTGCGGGAGCGGCTGCGCACACAGCGCGAGCGCGCGGCGACGCAGGTTCGCGATGCCCAGGCTGAGTGTTTTATGCAGGCCGGAGTCGACAGTGCCAGGCAGCGCCGCGAAATCTGTTTCGGTTTTCGCGATCGCGGCTTCGGTAGCGGTACAGCTTCCTTCGCCGCTCTGCGCGGCCTGCGCGACGGCTTCGAAATCGCTCTGCAGTGGCCCGGCATTGGCGGCTGGGATCAAGCCCTTACCGGAGCTCCCGCAGGCGACGAGCAGGGTGGCCAAGACGCCGAGCAGGCCGGCCAGCAGTACGCGCAGGCGCAGATTGCCGCGGTCACTACCCGACCCGGAGGGTCGCTTGTCGTCCGGTTTGGCTCGATTCACGGTCATTGACCGTACTCCAGGCGCTCGGCAAGCGAGTCCGGCAGGCGTGCCGCACGGATCGCGCCGGCGGCGCCGGCCACGTCGTAGTTGACACGCCGGAAGGATGCGCTCAGGCCGTCGAGGTCGAGCAGCAGCCAGGAGGCGCGCGGGTCCCCGTCGCGTGGCTGCCCGACACTGCCGGGATTCAGCAGCCATTCGCCAGTGGCGAGATCGAGCTGCGCGCCCTCACGTCTGGGTTCCCCGGTGGCGAGCTCGCCCTCGTGGCGCACGAATGAGAGGGCAACATGGGAATGGCCGATCAGGCAGATGCGGTCGGGCTGGCGGTCCAGGCACAGCTCGGCGAGTAACGCCGAGAGCACGTACTCCCACACGGGATCGCGCGGGCTGGCGTGGTAGAGGCCGATCGGACCCTCCTGGCCCTGCGGGCGCAGCTCGGTGAGAAAGGCGAGGTTCGCGGGTGCGATCACCTCCTTGGTCCACTGCGCCGCGAGGCTGGCCCCGCGGGAGAACTCATCGAGCGGTATCTCGCCGATGACGGCCAGGTCGTGATTACCGGCGAGGCAGACCGCGGCGTGCTCGCGGGCGAGCTCCACGCAGATGTCGGGATCGGCTCCATAGCCGACGAGGTCGCCGAGGCACCACAGCTCGGACGCGTCGCTGGCGGCGACCGCATCAAGCACAGCCTCGAAGGCCTGGCGGTTGCCGTGGATATCTGAAATTACCGCGACCTTCATAGCTGTCGCAGTTCGCGGACGCGCCGCCCTACTCCTCCTCTGAGCCGGCCTCCGTACCTCCGTACTCGGGCAGGTTCTTGATGCCCTCGCGAGTGCGCCACTTGGAGTAGTTGTCCTCCATAGCGTCGATCAGCTCGCGCATGAAGCGCGGGGAGAGGTTGACACGCGAGACGACTACGCCCGGGACCTCCTCGGACTCGACCTCATGGTCGACACGCGCGAAGGTGACGGTGAACTCGTAGTCGGAGTGGCTGACGTTGGCGAAGTTCGCGTATACGCCCCCCATGATCTCGGGGGAGAGATGAATGTTTATGTGGCGCTCGGCGCCTGAGTCTTGATCGTTCACGCAGCTAGTATCGCAAGCGATGAGCATGATCGATGAAAGAGTCTCTTTGCAACGCACCACGAGGAGTGTCCCGACGCCGCTGGACGGCTTGCACGAGACCGTGCTGGCGGTTGCCGGAGAGCTGACTGGACCGTCGTCCGGCAAGGCCGGTGTCTCCGGCGATGCTGGGGCCGAGGCGACCGCCGCCTCGGCGGGCAGAGTTCGCGGAGGGATCGTGCTCGAGCGTCCACCGCGCGCGGACCTCGGTGACTATTCGACGAACGCCGCGCTGCTGCTGGCGCCGAGACTGGGCGCCGCGCCGCGCGAGGTCGCGGAGCGTCTTGGCGAGGAGCTGAAGCGGCGGCTCGGAGCGCGTCTGGAGCGCTTCGAGGTGGCGGGACCGGGTTTTCTCAATCTCTTTCTCGCTGACCGGTGGCTCGTCGGATCGCTCGCTGAGGTGCTGAATGCTGGGGAGACATTCGGGGCGGACGGCGCCCATGCTCGCGAGCGGATCCTCATCGAGTTCGTCTCGGCCAATCCAACTGGGCCGATGCACGTTGGCCACGCGCGCAATGCAGCCTATGGAGACGCGCTGGGCCGTCTGCTGGCCTTTCACGGCCACGAGGTGGAGCGCGAGTTCTACGTCAACGATGCCGGCTCGCAGGTGTCAAAGCTCGGCGAGTCGATTCTCGCCTTGGCACGGGGTGAGCAGGTTCCCGAGGACGGCTATCGGGGCGCGTACGTGGAGAAGCTCGTCCATCTGGCAAAGGCCCAGTCGATGACTCCGGCGGAGGTGGGGCACGCCGCTGTGGCGGTGATGGTGGGGGCGATGCAAGAAGCACTCGGCGCGTTCAACGTTGAGGGCTTCGATCACTGGGCCTACGAGAGCAAGCTCCACGAAGGGGACCCAAGCCCGGTTGCGCATACGCTTGAGGTCCTCGAACGCGAGGGACACACCTATCGGAGCGAGGGGGCGCTGTGGCTGCGCAGCACCGACTACGGCGACGATAAGGACCGCGTGCTGGTGCGCTCAAACGACGAGCACACCTACTTCGCCTCGGACATCGCCTACCACCAGGATAAGCGCGAGCGCGGCTTTGACCGCCAGATCGATGTGTGGGGCGCCGATCATCATGGCTATGTGCTGCGGATGAAGGCCGCTTACGAGGCGCTCGGCGGTGACCCCGAGCATTTGGAGTTGCTGATCATGCAGCTCGTCCACCTGATGCGCGGTGGCGAGCGCGCGCAGATGTCCAAGCGGGCGGGCGAGTTCGTGACGCTCGATGACCTGCTCACTGAGATCGGCGTGGACGCCGCACGTTGGTATCTGTTGGCGCGCTCGCACGAGACGACGGTCGACCTCGACCTCGACTTGGCGCGCAGCCAGTCGAGTGAGAACCCTGTCTACTACGTCCAGTACGCGCACGCCCGGATCGCCGCGGTGCTCGCGAAGGTGGGGGAGGAGCGCGTGCGGGAGGTGCTGGAGGCCATCGCGGAGGGGAGCCGATCGCCGGACGATGGTATGACGCGAGATGGGAACGGGGCAGTGGATGGGAGCGGAACGCCCCTGCATGCGGCGGAGCGCGCGCTGGTCAAGCAACTGCTCGCCTTCCCCGGGGAGGTGCAGGAGGCCGCAGACCGGCGCGCCCCCCACCGGGTCACGGCCTACGCGCTGCAGCTCGCCCAGGATTTCACGGCCTTCTATCGCGACTGCCGCGTGCTCGGCGCCGAGCCCGAGATGGTCGAGTCACTGCGGATCGCGCTGTCCGTGGCCACGCAGCGCACGATCGCCCGCTGCCTGGACCTCCTCGGGGTAAGCGCGCCGGCAGAGATGTAGATCGCGAGCGCGTCAGTCGAAGCGTGCCAGGTCCGCCTCCAGCCGGGCGGCGGCGGCGGGATCGAGCGGCGACGCCTCGAGCACGCTGCCGGCCTGGGCACGGGTGTGGCGGCGCCAGCGGGGCAGCAGCACCGCAAGCGTGGCGAGCAGCGCGAGGAACACCGCGAGCGGGACGAGGTAGACGGTCAGATCGAAGCCTTGCGCGCTCGGTAGCGCAAGCACCGTCGGGCCGTACTGGGCGACGAGCGAGCGCTTGATCTGCGCTTCGTCCTGGCCTTCGTCGATCAGGCCCTGGATGAATTCCCGCTCGCGATTGGCCTGCGGAGACTCGGCGACCTGGAGGGGGATTTTGCAGGTGACGCACATCACCTGACGCTCGATCACGGGCAGTGAGGTGCGCGGGGGGGCGACGGCCGCACCCATACCGAGCGCGGATGGTGCGCTCAGGCAAAGCGCCAGCAAGGCGATCAGGGTTACTGCGGGGACCGCCAGTCGGCGCGAGGACGAGCGGTGGCCGCGAAGTGAGAGGCGCCGGCTCACGAGTGCTCCGCCAGGACGATCGCGCGGTTCAGAAAGGCCTGGTCGATCTCGCCGCGGGAGATCGCGACGATGTGACCCTGGCGGTCGATCACGAAGCTCTCCGGGAGCTGGTCGGTGCCATAGGAGTGGGCGAAGTCGCCGGTCGTGTCGCGGAGGTTGGGGTAGGTGAGGTGGTACTGGCGGACGAAGTGTTCGGAGTCGGGGGAGGCGTCGAGATAGGTCACGCCGAGCACGGTTGCGTCGTGGCGTTGAAGCTGAGTTTGGGCGCGCTCGAGCAGGGGCGCCTCTTCCTGGCAGGGTTCGCACCAGGAGGCCCAGAAGTTCAGGATGACGACCTTGCCGTCGAACGACGCGAGCGAAGTGGAGTGGCCGCCGGAGAGCCCGGGAAGCGTTTGACCGGCGTCGGGTGCGAGGGGATCCTTGCCCTGGTGCACCGCTTCGTCGAGCGTGCGGCTCGCCGCCTGGTGGGAGATGCCGTAGATCAGCAGCGCGACCAGGCAGGCGCCGAAGATCGAGACGAGGATCGGCAGCAGGCGTCGGCTCACGGCTTCCAAGGGTAGAGCCAAGCAGTTCAGTGCGAGTCGGCGTGTGGCCGCGTGGAGTCGGCGCGCGCGGCGTAGTATCTGGGGCCGTGCGGTGGTAGCTCAGTTGGTAGAGCGCAAGCTTCCCAAGCTTGAGGTCGCGGGTTCGACCCCCGTCCGCCGCTTCGTTGCTTCGCTTACACCCTGGCCAGCCAGCCAGTACCATCAACCGAACATCCCCGGCAGCGACCCAGGAGGTCCCGATGGCGTCGGTTGAAAGCGATCTCGAGAATGTGCTCGTCACCGAGCGCAAGGTCTGGGAGCACGGCGTGCCGAATGGGCTGTTCGCGCGCATGCGCAGGGAGTGTCCCGTGCACTGGACCGCGGGCATCGCCGAATTCCCCGCAGAGGCCGGCTATTGGTCGGTGACCACGGCCAAGGACGTCCATACGGTGAGCCGCGACTGGCAGACCTACTCATCTGAGCGCGGGGGCATCACGCTTGCCACCGCCGGCTTCCCGATTGAGCTGTCTCGGGCGATGTTCATCGGCATGGACCCGCCCAAGCACGACCGCATCAAGGCTCTGTTCCAGGCGGGCTTCACGCCCAAGCGGATCGCCGCCCACAAAGATGCCGTCAGGGCGATCGTGGTGGACGCGCTCGACCGTTTACAAGGGCAGGAGACGTGCGACCTGGTCGCCGATGTGGCTCAGCCGGTGGTCTCGCGCGTGATCGGCAGCTTCATGGGCATCCCGCCGGAGGACGACGAGATTTGGGCGCGCCTGATGAACATGATGCTGGCGGCCGACGACCCCGATCTGAACCCGCACGAGAGCGTTGTCGCAGGGATCGAAGCGGGCTTCGCGGAGATCTTCGAGCGCTGCGGCAAGCTGATCGCGCAGCGCCGCGAGACCCCGACGGACGACCTCACCAGCGTACTGGTGCACGCCGAGGTCGACGGGCAGAAGCTCGAGGAACACGAGATAGTGATGGGCTTCTTCCTGCTCCTCGCTGCCGGCAACGACTCCACCAAGGCCACCTACTGCAGCGGCATGCGGGCACTGATGCAGAACCCCGACCAGCGCCGGCTGCTGCTGGACGACCCGTCGCTGATCGGAGGCGCCGTGGAGGAGTCGCTGCGGATGTTTCCCGCGTTCGCGCATTTCCGCCGCACCGCGACTCGCGATACCGAGCTGAATGGGCGCCAGATCAAAGAGGGTGAGAAGGTCGTCATGTGGTACGTCTCCTCCAACCGCGACGAGACTCGTCACGAGGATCCCGACCGCTTCGACGTGCGCCGCACCACCGAGCACCAGGCCTTCGGCGCCGGCGGCCGGCACTTCTGCCTTGGCACCGCGCTGGCCCGGCTGGAGCTCAACACACTGTTCGAGGAGACCCTTGCTCGCTTTCCCTCGATGGAGCCGGCGGGCGGGCCAACGATCGTCGAGTCGGCGTTCGTCAACCAGCTCAAGACGCTGCCGGTGCGGCTGTCACCCGCATAGGGGCTTGCCGTCGTATAGTTGTCTCCGCAATGATCGATGCGACGCTCTACAGCGATCCGGGCTGTCCGTGGGCCTACTCCGCGAACCCTTCGCTGCGTGTGCTCGAGTGGCGTTATCGCGATCAGTTGCGGTGGCGGCTGGTGCTGATCGGCCTCACCGAGGACGCGTCCCAGTACGAGGCGCGTGGATATACGCCCCTGCGCGCCGCGCGCGGCCAGTTGCGCTACCGCCGCTATGGAATGCCGCTGGCGCCCAACCCGAAGGCGCGCATCTCAGCGACCGCCCGCGCCTGCCGCGCCGCCGTCGCGGCGCGGATCCTCGACCCCGGCAGCGAGTGGCGCGTGTTCCGATCTCTGCAGCTGGCGAACTTCACGAGGTCGCTGCTGCTCGACGACGACGCGCAGCTCGCCGATGCGCTTGGCGCGGTGCCCGGCATTCGCGCCCAGGAGATCATCGCGCGACTCGACAGCGATGACGTGAGCGAGGCATACGAGCGCGACCGCGCCGAGGCGCGGACCGCCGCCGGCTCGGCCTCGGAGCTGCAGGGTAAGACCGCCGCCTCGGATGGTCCAGTGCGCTACACCGCGCCTTCGGTGATCTTCGAGCGCGATGGACGAGCGCTACAGGCGGGCGGCTTCCAGCCGGTCGAGGCCTATGACGTGCTCGTCGCGAACCTCGACCCGACACTCTCCCGCGACCCCGTGCCGCCCTCGCCCGCGCCGCTGCTCCAGCACTTCACCGACGGCCTCACCACCCAGGAGGTCGCGGCGCTACTGACCGAGGGCAACGACCTGCCCGACCGTCCGGGTGCGGAAGCGGCGTTGCTCGAGCTGGTCGCCTCGGGCGATGCGGTCCGCCGCCCGCTGGGCGACGACGCCCTGTGGCAAGCGACCTGAGCCGACCTGCTCGGAGGACCGCGGTGCCTACTCGGCGATCGTGACCGGTCCGTGCGCGGTGAGACTTACGGGCGTGCCGGCCGGTAGAGCCTGCTCGCCCTGCACCCGTGCGAGCAGTACCTGCTCGCCGCCGGGCTCGTCGATGCGGATGTGAAGCAGAGCGTCGTGCCCGTAATAGCGGCACTGCTCAACCTCGCCCACGAGTCCGTCGGCGACCGATTCTCCGCGTGGGCGCACCTCCAGCTGCTCGGGACGGACCATCACGACACCACTCGTCGTGCCCGGTGCCTCCGCGCCCGGTGAGCCGAGATCCGAGCGCAATACCAGCATGCCCAGCGAGGTTCTCGCTGTGCCCCGATCGAAATCCGCGTCGATCAGGTTGACGGCGCCCAGGAACCGCGCCAGTTCGACATCGGCCGGCAGCGTGTAGAGATGATTCGGCGTACCGCCCTGGACGATGGTGCCGTCGCGCAGCACCGCGACTGTGTCGGCGAGCGACAGTGCCTCCTCTTGATCGTGCGTGACGAGCACGGTTGTCACGCCCTGAGCGCGCAGCAGCGCGTGCACCTCCTCGCGCACGCGCGCCCGCAGCGAGGCGTCCAGCGAGGAGAACGGCTCGTCCAGCAGCAGCACCTCCGGTCGACGCGCCAACGCTCGGGCAAGGGCTACGCGCTGCTGCTCGCCGCCGGAGAGCTGATGGGGATAGCGGTCGGCCAGCGAGGAGAGTCCGACCATCTCCAGTAGCTCCCCCACCGCGCTTCCCCTGCGCTCCTCGCGGGAGAGGCCGAAACCGACGTTTCCCTTCACGGTCAAATGCGGAAACAGCGCGCCCTCCTGCGGGACGTATCCGATCCCGCGTCGCTCGGGCGGTATGTATGTGTGTCCGTCGTCGAGCACCCGCGAACCGAGCGAGACCATGCCCCGCTCAGCGCGCTCGAAGCCGGCGATCACGCGCAGGAGGGTCGTCTTGCCGCAGCCCGACAGTCCCAGCACCGCGGTCAGGGACCCGGCGGGCACGTCGAGATTCATGCCCCTCAGCACCGGCTGGGCGGAGTAGCCCTTCCACAAGTCGGTGATCGTCAGCTCGCTCATCTCTGTCCCATGCGTACCAGTGTGAGCATGCGGCGGCTCAGCAGGTATGCCGGCACAGCCGAAATCGCGACCATCAACGCGGCGTAGGGAGCGGCGGCGCCATAGGAGAAGCCGCTCGTGTATGCCCAGAACTGGGTCGCCAGCGTGTTCACGCCGGTTGGGTGTAGCAACAGCGTCGCCGTCAGCTCGGTTGCCGCGGAGATGAACACGAGCGCGAACGCCGCCCCGAGTCCGGGGGCGAGCAGCGGCAGGGTCACCCGCCACCACACCACTACTGGGCGCCGGCCCAACGAGCGTCCCGCCTCCTCCAGGCTGGACGAGGTTTGCGCCATCGCCGAGCGTACGCCCACCACGGCGAGCGGTAGGAACAGGATCGCGTAGGCCACAATCAGCTCGAGCGAGCTTTGGTAAAGCGGTAGGGCATAGCGCACCGAGAAAGAGACGAGGCCGAGCGCGATCACCAGACCGGGGAGCGCCTGAGGCAGGTAGGCGAGGCGCTCGATCAGCAGTGTCAAGCGGTTGCGGTGGCGCATCGCCAGGGCCGTCACCGGCACCGCCAGCGCGGTCGCCAGCACGGCCGCAGCGGCGGAGAGCTCGGCCGTGTGCCAGGTATCGGTCAGGATCGAGGCCGGCGGCAGAGTGGTGGAGCCGCCATGCAGGAGCCAGTAGACCAGAGAACCCACGGGCACTCCCAGCCCCAGGCCGCTCAGCGCGATCAAGCCAACCAACGTGGGCGCCATCCAGCGGCCTAGCGCCACCCGCGGCGCCGGGCGCCGGGCACCCGTGCCGCTGCGCAGCGACCGTCCGCGTCCGCTGAGGGCCAACTCGCCGCCGAGTACAGCGACGCTTAGTAGCACCAACACGAGCGACAGCGCGCACGCCGCGGCGGTGTCGAACCCGAGGTTGAACTCGGTGAAAATTGCCACGGTGAACGTCTGGTACTGGACGATCTCAAAGGCGCCGTACTCGGCCAGCAGGCCGAGCGTCACGAGCAGGCAGCCGCCGAGTACCGCAGGCCATATCTGGCGCAGAGTCACTCGCTGGAACGCCCGCCATGGGTCGAGTCCGAGGCTGCGGCCGACCTCCTCCAGCGCAGGATCGATCCCGCTGAGCGCAGCGGCGACAGGCAGGTACACGAGCGGATACAGCGACAGCGTCATGATCAGCACTGCCGCGAGATATCCGTGCAGCCCCGGCTCCAGCGAGACCCAGCCGAAGCCCACGACGAAGTCGGGGATGCCGAGCGGCAGCACGAGCGCCACCGCCCACCAGCGGCGGCCGGGCAGCGTCGTGCGCTCCACGCACCAGGCGGCCGCCACGCCGATCACCGCGCACAGGATCGTGCACGCGAACGCCAGGCGCACGGTGTTCCACAGCAGCACTGCCGTCTCGTGGCGCAACAGCAGACGTTCGATTTCTCCCCAGGCCGGCTGCAGGGCCTCGTCGACGAGGAACACGAGCGGCAGCAGCACCAGCCCGGCCGCGAGTAGACCGCCGGCGACGCTCACCAGCGGCCAGCGCCGCCGCCCCGACCACGCGCGCGCCCAGCCGCTCGACCGCGACGCGCGCGGCGTCGATGCGGCCGGCTCGAAGGGGGCGAGCGTGCTCATCGACTCCCAGCTCCTACAACAGGCCGAGCTTCTGCTCGAGTTCCAGCGGCGCGCTGCCGTTGCCCAGGTCGCCGATCGTGACCGGCGCGAGCTGAAGCTGATCGAACGGCTTCAGCGGCTGGGCGCTCTGCACACCGGAGCCGATCGGGTACTCGTAGCTGTGGCTGTGGGCGAGGATCTCCTGCCCTTCTCTGCTGACCAGGAAGGCCACGAACTTCTGTGCGGCGGCCTGCCGGGAACTCGACTTCAGCACCGCCGCGCCCGACACGTTGAGCAGGTAGCCCGGGTCGTGCGGCGCGTAGTAGTGCAGCGCTGAGTGCATGCCGCTCGTACCGACCTCGTCGCGCAGGCGGTACCAGTAGTAGTGGTTGATGATTCCCACGGCGCTCTCGCCGTTGTTGACCTGGGCTACTACGGTCTCGTTGTCGGGGTAGACCTTCCCGTTGGCCTGCAAGCCCTTCAGCCATTTTTCGGCGGTGGCCACGCCGTCGAGCTTGGAGATCGCGCTGACCAGCGGCTGGAAGTCGGTCTCCGACGGGGCAAACCCTAGCTTGCCTTTCCACTGGGGTTGCGCGAGTTCGAGGATCGAGCTCGGCAGTTCGTCGGGTTTGACCTGGGACGTGTTGTAGACGAGCGCCGACACGCGCGCCGACACTCCCACCCAGTCGCCCTGCGGGGAGCTGTACTTGGCCGGCACCGCCGCCAGGGTAGAGGCGGCGATCGGGGCGAGCAGGCCCTTTTCCTGCAGGTCCTCCAACACCGGCGTGTTCTCGGTATAGAACACATCGGCCGGCGAGCTCGAGCCCTCCTGCAGGATCTGGTTGCCGAGCACGTCCTCGTCGTCGGAGCGAACCTTCACCTTGATCCCGGTCTGCTTTTCAAATCCCGCCACCAGCCGCGCAGTGGTCTGTTCGTGCTGGCCGTTGTACAGCGTGATCGTGCTCGCGGAACTCGAGGATCCGCTCGTGCCGCCGCAGGCCGTCAGCGTGATGGCCGTTACGAGGAGGATCAGCAGCGAGAGGGAGGCGAAGGTTTTGTGCTTGGGCATCGATATCCGATCGGGTAAGTAGGGATTGCGACAGCAAGGTACCACACGAGTTAGGGTTGCCTAACTTCGGCCGTCGAGGGTTGCAAGACTGCGACCAACGTGACGGTCGATACACAGGGCTGGACCCTCCGCCGTCGTTTCCGGGAGAATGGACCGATGCACGTCACCGCGAAGGCCGACTACGCCGTGCGTGCCGCTGTGGAGCTTGCCGCCGGGAGCCAGGATTCCCCTCGCAAGGTCGATCAGCTGGCGCAGGCCCAGGACATCCCAGTGTCCTTTCTGGAGAACATCCTCACCCAGCTGCGCTCCGCCGGGATCGTACGCAGCCAGCGCGGCCCCGAGGGTGGCTACTGGCTGGCCCATCCGGCCGAGGAGGTCAACCTGGCGCAGATCATCCGCGCGGTCGAGGGACCCCTGGTTGGCATTCGTGGCCAGCGACCGGAGGAGATCGAATATCGGGGCTCCGCGGAGTCCTTACAACAGGTCTGGGTCGCGCTGCGCGCCAACCTGCGCAAAGTGCTCGAGCACGTCACGGTCGCCGACGTGGCCGCGGGCAAGCTCCCGCCCGAGATTGTGGCTCTAACCAAACAAGAGGAAGCCTGGGAAACGCGCTAGGACGCCGTGGACACGGCGCGAGGCTGCGTCCTCGATCGCTCGTGTGCGAAGCACACTTCGCTCACTGCGTCCTTCCCTCGCTTGGTCCACGACGCCCTAGAAGTTAAGCGGCGAACACGCGCGGGGGAGGCAGCCGCACGGGGAGGATCTGGCCCTCTTTGAGCTCCAGCTGCTCGGCGGTCTCGCGGGTGACTTGGGCCCAGATGTCGCGGCCGTCGGGGAGGGTCAGCTCGACCCGGACCTCGAAGCCCAGGTGCACTACTCGTTGGACGAGCGCCTCGATGCCGCTCCCCTCGGCCTCGGCGAGGATCTGGATGTCGTGGGGGCGCAGGAACGAGTCGCCGAGGCGGTTGACAGGACCGATGAACGACATCACGAACTCGTTGCGCGGGCTCTCATACAGCTCGTGCGGGGTGCCTGCCTGCTCGATCTTGCCTTTGTTCATAACGACGATCTGCTCGGCGACCTCCATCGCCTCCTCCTGGTCGTGGGTCACGAAGATCGTCGTCACGTGGATTTCCTCGTGCAGCCGGCGCAGCCACTCGCGCAGCTCGCCGCGGACCTGCGCGTCGAGCGCGCCGAACGGCTCATCCAGCAGCAGCACTTTCGGCTGCACCGCCAGCGCCCGCGCCAGCGCCATGCGCTGCTGCTGGCCGCCTGAGAGCTGAGAGGGGTAACGGTTGGCGAGACCGTCTAGCCGGACGAGCCCCAGCAGCTCCTCCACGCGCGGGTCGATCTCCGACTTCGGCCGTTTGCGCACGGTCAGCCCGAAGGCGACGTTGTCGTGCACGGTCATGTGCTTGAACGGCGCGTAGTGCTGGAAGACGAAGCCGACGCCGCGACTGCGCGCGGGGGTGGCGGTGACATCCTGCTCGTCGATCACGACGCTACCGCCGTCCGGTATCTCCAGGCCGGCGATGATCCGCAAGAGCGTTGACTTGCCGCTGCCGCTCGGCCCCAAAAGCGCCGTGAGCGAGCCGTCGTCGACGCGGATGCAGACGTCGTCGAGCGCGACGAAGTCGCCGAAGCGCTTGCTCACGTTCAGCGCCTCGATCGCCATCCTCAGACGGCCGTCCTGCGGCGGGTGCGTCGGGTCAGCAGGTTCATCAGTACGAGGGTAGCCAGCGCCAGCAGCGCGAGCACCACCGCGGCGGTGTAGGCGCCGGTTGTGTTGAAGTTCTCGAACTGGTCCTGCACGTACAGCGGCAGCGTCTGCGTCTGGCCCTCGATCCGTCCTGAGACGACGCTGACCGCGCCGAACTCGCCGAGCGCGCGGGCGGTCGTCAGCACGACGCCGTAGACCACCCCCCAGCGAATCGCGGGCAGCGTGATCCGCCAGAACGTCTGCCAACCGTTCGCGCCGAGCGTCGCCGCGGCCTGCTCGGCGTCGGTTCCCAGCTCGCGCAGCACCGGCGCGGTCTCGCGTGCGACGAACGGCAGCGAGACGACCGCGGTCGCGATCACCATGCCCGGCACGGAGAAGATGATCTGGATGCCGTGCCCGATCAGCCAGTTCCCGAACCAGCCCGTTTTCCCGTACACGAGCACGAGCGCGAGCCCGACGACGACCGGCGAGATCGCGAACGGCAGGTCGATCAGCATCCCCAGCAGGACCTTGCCTTTGAACTTGCCGCGCTCCAGCAGCAGCGCCATCCCGACCCCGAACGCCGTGTTCAGCGGCACCGCGATTGCGACGATCTCGATCGAGAGCCAGAACGCGTGTACCGCGTTCGGTTCGTTGATCGCCGTCCACACCGGCGCGAGGCCGTGTTCGAAGGTCCTGTAGAAGATCATCACCACCGGCGCCGCGAGCAGCAGCGTCAGGTAGCCCAGCGCGATCGTGCGCGCGGCGAGCTTGCTAAAGGACATGCTTCGACCTCCATCGCGACACCAGCGCCAACGCGCCCAGCACGATCAGCGCCGCCGCCAGCAGCACAACGGACACGGCAGCGGCGGCGGGCAGGTTTTCGTCCTGGATCTGGCCGAACACGTAGACCGAGCCGACTTCGGTCTTGAACGGCAGGTTGCCGGTGATCAGCACGAGCGAGCCGAACTCGCCGACGGCGCGCGCGAAGCTGAGCGCCACACCGGAGGCGATCGCCGGAGTGAGGGCCGGCAGCACGATCCGCCGCAGCACGGTCGCGGGACCGGCGCCGAGCGAGGCGGCGGCTTCCTCCATCGAGCGGTCGAGCTCGATCAGCACCGGCTGGACCGAGCGCACGACGAACGGCAGCGTTACGAACAGGAGCGCCAGCGCGATCGAGGCGCGCGTGAACGCGACGTCGACGCCGAGTGGGCTGCCGCTGCCGTACAGCGCGAGCAGCACCAACCCGATCACGATCGTCGGCAGCGCGAACGGCAGGTCGATCAGGGCGTTCACAATCCGCTTGCCGCGGAATTCGTCGCGCACCAAGACCCAGGCGATCAGCGTGCCGAAGATCGCGTTGATGAGGACCACGATCGCCGAGATCGCGAGCGTCAGCTTGATCGCGGCGAGCGCCTGCGGGTTGGACACCTCGCGCCAGAAGGCCGCCGTGCCGCCCTTCGCCA
>Ga0302314_10001484_pt1 | contig 43996 bp, 31 predicted proteins | sample III_Palsa_N2_3_FD_200533 | JGI IMG/M metagenome (GOLD analysis project Ga0302314, IMG submission 200533) | Peat permafrost microbial communities from Stordalen Mire near Abisko, Sweden - III_Palsa_N2_3 | ecosystem: Environmental > Terrestrial > Soil > Palsa > Peat permafrost | place: Sweden...
TTCAGCTCTTCGAAGAGAGGCGACGCCGCCTGCAGCAAGGCGTCGCGCTGGCCAGCGGCGATAAGGCCGGCGAGCTGGTCGTTTGCGGCCAGCGTCTGCGCCGCCGGCTGCACGGCGCGCGTGGCCTCATCAAAGGCGTTGGCTACATAGGTGGTGACGCTGGCCCTTTTGGCGGCCTCGCTAACCTCGACATTGCCGAGACCGACCCGCGTCAGCAGGGTGCTGAGCGTGACGATCAGCACCATCATCAGCACAAGCACCATCAGGAAGGAGTTCTTGATCTGCAGCAGATCACGAAACCGCTTCATCGCCCTCTCCTCCTCACGGGCCGCCTGGCGGCGGCGGCTCGACGCGGACGCGAATGCATCAGCGACTGATTACATTTTGCAGGGTCCGCGCAACGCGCCGCCAATGAAACTGTCACGGTTCGCCCACCCGGGACGGGGTCATCGGGCTCACCGAGCCGGGCAGCGGGACGGTCGGATCGAACCGGCTGAAGGGCGCATCCGGCGGGATCGGCGCGCCTTCGATGCTCGATGGTTTCAGGTCGGCGGCAGGCGCCGGCAAAGATTGCACCCGGCCCGCGCCCGGCGCGGCGCGGTCGAGGACGGACGCCACCGCCTCCAGCGGCTCCCAGCCCTTGTTGGCGACAGCCTGGAAGGCTTTGGCCGGCTCGTAGAGGGAAATGTCCGCCACCAGTCGGCGCGCCTCCAGCCTGCCCATGGCGGCCAAGAGCGACGCCTCAGCGACATAGGCGTCGTGCACGGCGTCCAGGCGGGCGATTTCCGCGTCGCGCCAGGTTTCCTGGGCGACGATCACATCGAGGGTCGATCGCTGCCCCGCCTTGTATTCGGTCTGGGTGTCGAGAAAGTAGCGCTGCGCCACCTCGGCAGCGCGGGCGTCGGCCTCAGCGGCGCGACGGTTGGCCAGAGCCAGGTTGTAGGCCTGCGCCACCGACTGGATCACCGCCCGACGCGCCGCCTCAATGCCGATGCGGTCGCTGTTATTCAGCTCGATCGCCTGGCGCACCCCGGACGCCACCAGCCCTCCGGTCAGGATCGGCTGGGTGATCTGGAGCCCGGCGCTGAGGGATTGGGCGTAGCGATTGGCGTCAAGGGGATTGATCGGCCCGGAATAGCCGAGGCTTGCGGTCAAGGCCGCGCTCGGCATGCCCGCCGCCCGGGCTTCGGCGATACGTCGCCGCGACGCGGCCTCGGTTTCCTTGGCGCGGCCCAAAACCGGACTTTCCGCCTCCGCGTCGTCGAAAGCGTGATCCGAGTCGGCCGGCAGGCCAGGAAGGCCCGGCTCGACGGCGAGGCTGCCCGGATTCTGCCCCACAGCCGCGACGTAATTGGATCGACTGACACGCAGCTGGGCCTCGGCCAGGAGGCGTTGAGCCCGCGCCGACTCGAGCTGGGTCTGCGACTGCTCCACATCAGTGCGCGTGTTGACGGCGACGGCGCGGCGGGCCTTGGCCTCATCCAGCTGCGATTGGAGCACATCGACCTGATCGGCATAGACCTTCAGGATCTGCTCGTCGCGCCGCACATCCTCGTAAGCCTGGACCACGGAGAGGATCACCTGGGCTTCGGTGACGCGCAGGCCTTCGCGTCCGGCGGCCACATCCAGGCTGGCCGCGTCAACGGCGTCGGACACGCGTCCTCCCGTATAGATGGGCTGACTAAGCTGCAGCGAGAGCGCGCCGGCGTTGGTGTTCGACACCAGGGTCCCGACGCCGGGCACGGGTTGCCGGGTGGAGCTATAGGCCGGCCCGGCCTGCAGCGTCGCCGTGGCGCGAAATCCCGCCCTCGCCTGCACATAGTCTTCATCGAGCGCCCGAAGCTGGGCCCGGGCCGATTGCAGCGTGGGATTGGATTGATAGGCGAGCGCGATCGCGTCAGCCAAGGACTCAGCCCGCGTCGAGGGGACCAGCGGCACAAAGAAAACACCTGCGCCCGCCGCCAAGCTCAATAGTGACCGAAACACCCCCATCCCGCGTAGAAACGTCGGAACGTTGTGGCGTGCAAGCGGTCAATTTGACCCAACCGGCATTCCGATTGGGCTGTTGCGGAAAAGCGTGTTTGCTGGGTGAGTATAAGGTCCGAGGCGCATATTGTCCGTGGCTCGCCGCCAGCGTAAATCGGACAAGCATTAGTGCGAGGGGGGCGACATTACCGGACCTAATCCCGAGATTCTGTTCCGCAAGGCGGCGCTCGACCGCCTGAAGTCGCCCGAACAGCTCGACGAAGCGATCGAGATCACCAACGCCGGATCGTGGATCGCTTTGGCGGCGACAGGAGCCCTGGCGATCGCGTTGGTGGTCTGGAGCGTCGTCGGGAGTCTGCCGACCAAGGTCGACGGACAGGGAATCCTGGTCGCATCAGGCGGCCGGGTTACAGACGCCGTGACGACCGCGTCCGGAACGCTGATTGATCGGGGCGTGAAGGCGGGGGACGCCGTCCGCCAAGGCGAGCCCCTGGCGGCGCTGGCTCAGCCGGACCTGGCCCAGCGCCTCGCGGCCAGCAAAACCCAAGCCGCTGAGCTGGACGCGGCGCTGGCCCGGCAAGGCGGCGAGGAAGGCCAGCTTTCGGCGGTGCGCGCCCAGAACGCCAAGGCCCAGATCGCCGCCCTGCAGCTGACCATCACCGCGGCCGAACAGCGGGTTAAGGCCTACAGCGACATGCTGGCCAGCCAGGAAAAGCTCGCCGCGAACGGCCTGACCACCGATACGCAGCTGCAAACGACCCGAGAGCGACTGGCGGTCGCGCGACAGGAAGAAGTCGACGCGCGAAGCCATATCCTGCAGGTGAGCGCCGAGGCGCTGGCCTCCGGCGAAACCGGCGCGCGCCAACTGGCCGATGCGCGTCAGCAGGCTCTGCAAGCGCGGCAATCGGCTCAGGCCCTGGCCGCCGATCTCTCGCGCTCCAGCATGGTGATCGCGCCGGCTTCAGGTCGGCTGATCGAGTGGAAAGCCTCATTCGGTAGTTTTGTCGGGGCGGGATCCAGCGTCGCCAGCGTCATGAGCGGCGCGAACGGCCTACAGTTCGTCCTCTACATTCCCCCCGCCGACGGCAAACGCGTCAAGGTCGGCATGCCGGCCCGCATCGAGCTGAACGGCGTCCACAAGGAGGACTGGGGCACGCTGGTCGGGCGTGTCAGCTCCATTTCTCAGTTCCCCGCGACGCCAGAGGGCATGCACGCCGTGCTGCAGAACGACGCCCTGGTGAAGAGTTTCTCAACTGAAGGCGCACCCTTCATGGCGCGTGTCGATCTGATCCCGGATCCACACTCCCCCACGGGCTACAAGTGGTCCGGCGGCCGGGGCCCGCCCGGCGCACTCGGCAGCGGCGCGACCGGCGCGGGCCATGTTGTGATCGAGACCCAGGCGCCGATCAGTTATCTGCTTGGCTTCCTGCGCAAGGCCTCGGGCGCGTGAGCGGGCTGCAGGCCCTGCTGAGGCTTGGCCGCAAGCCGCGGCAAGCCGGGCCACGCCCGGTTGAAACGCCCAGCATCCTGCAGATGGAGGCGGTGGAGTGCGGGGCGGCCTGCTTGGCCATGATCCTCGCCTATCACGGCCGCTGGGTTCCGCTGGAAGAGCTGCGGACGGCGTGCGGGGTCTCCAGGGACGGCTCCAAGGCCAGCAACCTGCTGAAGGCCGCGCGGACCTACGGCCTAGTCGCCAAGGGGTTCCGCAAGGAACTCGACACCCTGTTCAGGATGGCCATGCCGGTGGTGCTGTTCTGGGGCTTCAATCATTTCGTGGTGCTGGAAGGCTTCAACGGCGATAAGGCCGTCATCAATGATCCCAGCGGCGGGCGACGCGAAATCGAGCCCGGATTGTTCGAAGCCGCCTTCACGGGCGTCGTACTGGCCTTCGAGCCCGGCCCGGACTTCAAGCCCGGCGGCGCGCCGCCCTCGGCCGTCGCCCTGCTCTGGGACCGCCTGAAGGGCTCCCGGGTCGGGTTGCTGCATGTCTTGCTCGCCACCTTCGCCCTGATGATACCGAGCCTGGCGTTGCCGGTCTTTGCGCGCGTCTTCGTCGATGACATCCTGGTCGGACGGCAGGTCGACTGGGTCGCGCCCTTCGCCGCCGCCATGGGCGCGGTAATCCTGCTGCGCGCCGCCCTCGCCTGGGTCCAGCAGACCGTTCTGGTCCGGCTGGAGACCAAGCTGTCGGTCGTCCCGGCGTCCGCGCTGCTCTGGCGGTTCCTGGCCCTGCCGATGAGCTTCTTCAGTCAGCGCCATCCCGGGGAATTGGTCAGCCGGATGGAGGCGAACGACCGCATCGCGCGCCAGCTATCGGGCGAGCTGGCGACCAGCGCGGTGAATAGCCTGACCCTGGTCTTTTATGCGGCGGTGATGCTGGGCTACGATTGGCTGCTCGGCCTGATCGTCATCGGCCTCAGCGTCGGCGATGTCCTGGCGGCGCGCTGGAGCGCCAAGCGGCAGGCGCCCAAGACGCGTCTTGCCCAGTCCAAGCTCGGCGGCCTGCTGGCGGCGACCGTCGGTCCCATCCAAGCCATCGAGACCCTCAAGGCGTCAAATCTGGAAGGCGAGGCGCACCTGCGTTGGGCTGGCCGGCAAGCGGCGCTTTTGAACCTGCGACGGGAGCTTGGGGCCCAAGCCACCATGCTCGGGGTGATCGCGCCGGCGCTGCAGGCGTTGACGCGCACCCTGGTGCTCGGCATCGGCGCCTGGCGGGTCATGCAGGGAGACCTTACGCTCGGCATGCTAGTGGCGTTCCTGGCGCTCGCGGATAGCTATGCTCAACCCATTGCTCAGCTGGTGGAGCAGGTGTCGAACTTCCAGGCCGTGCGGGCCGACCTTGGACGCGTCGAAGACGTGATGCGCACGCCTGCGGACGACACGGCCGCATCGGGCGAAGCGCTTCAGTCCGCCCATCTTGAGGTGGAAGACGTCTCGTTCGGTTACAATCCGCTGGAGCCTGCCCTGCTCCAGAACATCTCCTTTACCGTCAAGCCCGGCGCCAGGATTGCGCTGGTCGGCGCCTCGGGCAGCGGAAAATCCACCGCCGCCCGTCTTGTCGCCGGCCTGGCCAAGCCGTGGTCGGGCGAGATCCGTTTCGGCGGCCGTCCCGCAGGCAGCGTATCCTTGAGCGACCGCGCCGGCATGGTCGCCTATGTGGATCAGGACGTCTTCCTGTTCGAGGGAACGGTTCGCGAGAACCTTACGCTGTGGGACGAGACGGCGGACGACGCCCGGCTCATGGCGGCCCTCGGCGACGCCTCGCTGTTGGACGAGGTGTCCGAACGGCCGGGCGGGCTGGACGCCCCGGTCGCGGAAGGCGGAGTCAATTTCAGCGGCGGCCAACGCCAGCGCCTGGAGATCGCCCGCGCCCTGGTCGACAACCCGGAACTGCTGATCCTCGATGAGGCCACCGCCGCCCTCGACCCTTCCACCGAAAAGCTGATCGACGACAACCTGCGCCGCCGCGGCTGCGCCTGCCTGATCATCGCCCACCGCCTGTCGACGATCCGCGACGCCGACGAGATCATTGTCATGGAGAAGGGCCGCATACGCGAACGCGGCGATCATGAAACCCTGCTCCGACACGGCGGCGAATACGCCGCCCTGGTGTCTCTGCAATGACGTCGACGCTCGCGACCAGCTGGCTGGGCGGCAGCGCGCGCCCGCTCCTGCTGGATGACGCCGGCGCCGGCTGGCGACTGGAGACCGGTTACGCCGATGTTTTCGTCGCCGCCGATACGGGCGCGCGACGGCATCTGTTCAGGTTGGAGGCGGGAGCGACCCTGGTCAGCGGCGGCGCCGGCGCGCGATTTATCGCCGTTGGCGGGCTCGATTCGCGGTTCATCGGCATCACGGCGAACGACCTGGACGCGGAAACCGTTCGTCCGTGGATCGAACGACTGACCGAAGCCGCGGCGGGGCGGCCGCGCGTCTGGGTCGACCAGGCGCTGGCGCCAGGCCGCGGCGAGCTTGCCGGCGGCGGCCGGGCGGCGCCCAGCGGCTCCAAACTTTTATGGCTCGCGCCCCTGAGCGGACAGATGCGGTGGCTGGGCGCGGCGGAGCTTGCAGCGTGCGAAGCCTTTCCGGTCATTTCGCCAGGCTGGATCGAGGCTGTCGATGCGGCCGACTTCGAAGCTGTCGAGGCGGACCCCAAGGGCGAAGCCATGCTCGCCGCCGTGCGCCGCCTGAATGCGGCGGCCGCGATCATCCTCAGGCGGCGCGAGCAGGCTGAGAGCCAGGCGGCGCTCGCGCGCGGCGTGGAACGGGCGGTTCGATCCGACGCCGTGCTGGAACGCGGCCTGAACCTGCTGGCGGGACGGGTCTCGCCGCACCGGGCGGCGGGTTCGGACGACCTCAGCGTCGCCTTGGCGGAGGTCTGTCGGGCCATCGGCCACGCCGGGCCGCTGCCCCGCCCCGTCGCGCCAGGCCCAGACCAGCTCGGACGCACCATGGCGGCGGCCCAGTTGCTCGGTCGTCCGGTCATCCTGTCTCCCGACTGGTGGCGCCGCGACGGCCTGCCGCTGATCGGCCGAACCAGCGACGACCATTGGGTCGCGCTGTTGCCGCTCCCGAAGGGCGGCTGGCGGCTCGTTGGCGCCGATCGGGACCACGAGGTGACTGAGTCCCTGGCCGGAACGGTGTCCGGTGAAGCCATCCAGGTCTACCCCAGCCTGCCCGCGCAGCCGCTGAAGCTGCGCGACCTGGCGCGCCTCGCCGGCCGCGGGATCGGCTCGGACGTGGCCCGCATCGCGCTGACCGGCCTTGCGGCGGGCGCACTGGCGCTGGCCGTCCCGGCTGCGTCAGGCCTGTTGTTCGACCATGTGATTCCCGCCGGAGACATCGGCGCTCTGGACCAGATCCTGATCGGTCTGATCGCGGTCGCGGCGGGCCAGACCAGCTTCGAACTGGTGAAGGCGACGGCCCTGCTGCGGCTCGAAGCCCGGCTGGACAGCAATCTGCAGGCGGCTCTGTTCGACCGCTTGCTGCGCCTGCCCGCCGGCTTCTTTCGCCGCTACACCGCCGGAGATCTCAGCCAGCGCACCCTCGGCCTGCAGCAGGCGCGGGAGATCGTCAGCTCGGCCATGCTCACGGGGCTGCTGAGCGCCCTGTTCGGCCTGATCAATATCGTGGTTCTGGTCGCCATCGACGCACGCCTGGCCCTTTTGGCGGTGATCTTGACGGCGGCCATCGGCGCGGTGTCCGGTGCGATTTCGTGGGGTCAGCTGCGGGAGGAACGCCGGCGCGGGGCCGCCAAGGGCCGGACGGACGGCTTTCTGCTTCAGCTCCTTGTCGGCGTCGGCAAGCTGCGGGCCGCGGCGGCGGAAAAGCGCGCTTTCGCCCAGTGGGCGCTGCGCAGCGCGGAGCAGCGCCGGGCCTTTATCGGCGTGCAGCGATACACCGCGCTTCAGACGATCATCCAGTCCGCCCTGCCCAGCCTGGCCCAGCTGCTGGTCTTTGTCGCGGTCGTCCTGGTCGCCAAATCCGACCTGACGCAAAACGCCATCAAGGCCCTGGCGCAGCCGGGCGGCGCCGGCGACCCGGCGACACCCGGCCTCAGCGTCGGCGCGTTCGCGGCCTTTCTCGCCGGCTTCGGACAACTGATGGCCGCCTTCACCGCCGCGGCGCTGTCCTCCACCCAGGTCCTGGGCGTGGCGCCCCTGCTGGAGCGCACGCGCCCGATCCTGGAGACGGTCCCCGAAGTCACCCCGGACCGATTGGAGCTGGGACGCCTGGCGGGCGGCATAGACTTTCGCCGAGTCACGTTTCGCTACGCGTCCGGCGGCCCGGCAGTCCTCGATGGGCTGAGCTTCTCGATCAAGCCCGGTGAATTCATCGCCATCGTCGGCCCGTCCGGCAGCGGCAAGACCACCGTCCTGCGCATGCTATTGGGCTTCGAGCAGCCGGAAACTGGACAGATCTTCTACGACGGGATCGCCACCGAACGGTTGCAGCCGGCGTCCTTGCGCAGCCAGCTGGGGGTCGTCCTGCAGAACGGCCGCATTACCGCCGGGTCGATCTTCAGCAATATCGTCGGCGAAGACGGCGGCCTGGACGCGGCCTGGGCCGCGGCCCGGCTGGTCGGCCTGGCAGACGACATCGAAGCCATGCCGATGGGCATGCACACCGTACTTCCGGACGGCGGCGGCACCCTGTCCGGCGGACAGAAGCAACGGGTTCTGATCGCCCGCGCCATGGCCCGCCGCCCGGCGGCGCTGTTGCTCGACGAAGCAACCAGCGCCCTCGACAATCGCACTCAAGCGATTGTCACCAACACCTTGGCGGGGCTGGAAATCACCCGCATCGTCATCGCCCACCGGCTCAGCACCATCCGCCAGGTCGATCGGATTCTGGTGATCGAACGCGGCCAGCTGGTCGAGGAAGGCGATTTCGACCAGTTGATGCAGAATGGCGGCCCCTTCGCCGCCCTGGCGCAACGCCAACTGTTGTGAGGACGCATGCGCAAAGTGCTCTACATCCTGGGTGAACTGAACGACGAAGACGTGGAGTGGATGGCCGCGGCGGGACGGCGGCAACTCTGCGCCAAGCCCAGCGTGCTGATTCGCCAGGGCGAGCCGGCGGCGGACCTGTTCTTCGTCCTCGAAGGTCGCGCCCGCGTACGCATCGAAGGCGCCGGGGTCGTCGCCGAACTTGGCAGCGGGGAAGTCGTCGGGGAGATGTCCTTCGTCGATTCCGCCCCGCCGTCGGCGACCGTCGAAGCCGACGCCGGATGCGTCGTGCTGCGCCTGGACAAACGCCGGATCGCCGATCGGCTGAAGCAGCAGCCGGCCTTCGCCGCCCGCTTTTATCGCGCCCTGGCCATATTCCTCGCTGATCGCCTGCGCAGCACGAATGTGCGGATGACGGCGGGCGCCGGGTTGAAGGCGGACGTTGTGATGGAGGACGAACTGGACGAGGGGCTGCTCGACAACGTCTCTCTCGCCGGCGCGCGCTTCGAGAGGATGCTGGCGCTGATGTCGAACGCGCCGGCCGAGCAAGGATAGTGAAGGAGACGACGCAGCGGCGGAGCGGTCGTCGCGGCGCATTGGACGAGGCGCCGTGACAGTCGGCGACGACTATGCGGAAATGCGCAGGTTGTACGACCTGGGCGCCCTTGAGCAGGCCGCCGGCCTCTATCGGGACGCCGTGAAGCGCGAGACCGCCGATTCGGATATCCACGCCTTGGGCGTGCGCATCTTCCAGGGGTTGGGCCAGGACGCCATCGCCAGACGTCTCGCCCTCCATCATCAGAGACTCCATCCGGCGAACCACACGTTTTCGATCGCCCTGTCCGAGATCGCCTTCAATGCCCGCGCCTTGTCGGAATCCTTCAAACACGCAAGCCATGCCGAAGGGCTCTGCCCTGGCGACCCGCAGGTCGTGTCTCAGCTGGCCAGGCTACACGCCATTCGCGGCGACCATAGCCTGGCCCAGCGCTATATCGACAACCTGGACGATGGCCAGGATGCCGCGCGCGCGCGGCTCAGGACATTCAACACCCTTCAGCGGGTTTGGCGGACGCGCAAGCCCGGGGCCTCGGCCGCGGCGCTGGACTCCGGCGCCATCAACCTCATCGCGGTGATGATCGGGGCCGAAGACATCGCCGGGATCATCGAAGCCTCAGGGAAACGCATCCATCCCGGCGAAGTCGCCGGACCCGACGGCGCCTTGGTCAAACCCGAGATCAGGCGCGTGCAGGCGGCGGCGCTTGAACCAGAGGACGGAGTGGAGAGCGTCTATTCGGCGCTCTTCTCCCGTTTCAATCCGGCGTCGTCCGGCAGCCTCTATCCCCTGGAAGTCGCCCAATACCTTCGTTACGACGGCTCGAGCGAAGATCACTATGACTGGCATGTGGACAACGGCGGCGGCCGTTTCAATGCACGGGTCTGGACCCTTATCGTCATGCTCAGCGACGCCGATGCCTATGTCGGCGGCGACCTGCAGATTCGCACCCCGCGCGGTCAGGACTCGCTGAGGCTGGAGAGCGGATCTGGGGTTCTGTTTCGCTCTCGTTTTCAGCATCGCGTGACGCCGGTGACGGCCGGGGTCCGCAGCGCGCTGGCCATGTGGTTTTCCCAGACGAACTAGGCCGAACCCGATCGCCGCGACGCGGGATCGGCTTGCTCCGCTTCTGCCGTTTCCGAGACAGGATGCAGGCCGATCTCATCCCAGAACGCGTCGACCGGCCGGGCCGAACCAAGCCCGTAGGCGCCGCCGATCTCGCCGAGGATAAGCTTTTGCAAGCGCCGGCGAGACCGGTCGCTCAGCGCCTGCGAGGCCCAGCGGCGCTGGCGTTCGTACAGGCCGTCCCAGTGCAGAAACGCCTCTCCACGCCGCCTGGTCTTGTAGAGGTGCCGCAACGGCGCGGGGGTCATGTGCCAAACATCCCACCCGCGGGTATAGGCCTTCAAGGCGAGCGCCAACTCCTCGCCCTTGAAGTAGAGAGCCGGATCATAGGGCAGGTCTTCCACATAGATCGCCGGCGCGAAGATGAATCCAGCCGCGACCAGCCGGCCAGCGACCGGGCCCACGCCATCCTCGTAAAGATGCTTGTTGCCCGGCACTGGCCCAGCGAGCGGGTCGAAAGTCGTCATGTCGGGAACGAGTTTGGCCGCGCCGCGATGAGGGTCGGCGATGACCGCGCCATAGGCGTCGAACGTAAAGGCCGTCGGAAGATTGGAAACCAGGCTCCTGGCGTTGCCCGTTCGCGCCACCAAGCCGTCCAGAGCATCGATGGCGCGCCTGTCCCAGCCGGGATCGAACAGGCTGTGCGAGTCGATCTGGCAAAAGTAGGTTTCATCGTCATAGAGCGATTGTGCGAGCGAACGCGCCCAGCAGGCGCCGAGGGTGTCGCGGGGATCGAGGTGGACGTAGGCGACCCGGTCACTGAGGGCGCGCAGGGCGTCACGGGCGGCTTTCCTCTCTTGGTCCACGATCCCGAACGATAGTCTGGACGAATCCTCCGCGGCGTCGAGCGCGCTCTGAACCGTTCGCCGCAGGTGGGGGTCCATGTAGCTTGCGATACTGATAAAGATGGTCTTGTTCACGGCCGCCCCTGAAATCCGGCGCAACGACAAAATGCAGATCGTAAAGTTGAGCGGGGACGCCCGCAAATATTCTTCGCTCACCTTCCCCGCGCTCAGAAGCCATCTGCAGGAGGTCCGGCGCCCCATCGTAGCGATGGGATTGGAGGCGGACGGAACAGCCGCGGGCTTGGCGCTGGCCGGGCTGTCAGGTGATGGCGCGGCCGAGGCCCTGTCGATTTCGGTGCGGCCTGACCTGCGCCGGCGCGGCCATGGCGCGCAGCTGCTCGCGACGTTGGAGGAACAGTTGGCGCTGGAGGGCGTGCGACGGGTCAGCGGCCGCTTCGCCGACGCCCTGCCGGGCCTGCCGGCCTTGCAGGCCCTGCTAGCCCGCGCCGGCTGGTCGGCGCCCGAGCCCTATTCCGTGCAGGTGACGGGCCGCGCCGGCGCCATGGCGGCTGAAGGCGGCGCCTGGGCGGGGGTGGCAGGCCGGCTGAAGGCGCCAAGGCGCTTTGACTTCCAAAGCCTCGTCCTGACGCCGGCCGACGATGCGGCGATCGAACGCCTCATGAGGCAGGAACACTGGGGCACGCACCTCGATCCCCGCCGGTTTCTCGACACGCTCGATCCAGGCTGCAGCATCGCCATACGGCGCGGCGAGGCGCTGGTCGGTTGGGTGATCACCGAGACGGGCGCCGCGCGGCTCGGGCCGGGAACCACAGACCCGGAGGCGGTCTCGGTCTACTATCCCGAGAACTATCTCGACGAGGCTCTCTGGTCGGCAGGGCTCAGCATCGGCGCCTACTTCCACGCCTTCAGTCGGCAGGCTGCGCTGTACGGACCGCGTTCGCTGGCCATCTATCGCACCCATCCCGGCGCGGGCCGCATGCTCGCCTTCACCCGCCGTCGCTTCGCACCCATGGCCGACCGCGTGGACACGATCTTCAGCTCGTCCAAGGCGATCGGGGAAGCCGCCTGACGCTGCGCCGACGCCAGGACGGGTCAGCCGCCTCCGGTGGGACTGGTGTACTGAACGTAGACAGCGCCACTCTGGCAGCCGGGATCGCCGCCGGCCGAGACGAGGTCCAGCATGTCGTCAGACAATTCGTCCGATGCGAGATTGGGGGCGATGAGCAGGGTTTCACCCGGCGCCTCCCGGCGCATGTCGATGCCGGTGACCTCGATGCCGAAATGCCGGGTCAGGAACGCCATCGGGTCCTTTTCCGCCTCGGCGGCCAGCGCCGGCTGATCGCGAAGCAGGGCGTAGACGTCGTTCTCGACGGCGTCCCGACGGCCTTGGACTTCCGGCAATTCCGCGTCGATCTGGGCAGGGTCGATCATCACGAAACACCAGTCCCGATCGCCCTCGTCCATCACCTGAATCCTGGCGTCGGGCGGCAGAGTCTTGCCGGTCACATCCCTCACCGCGTCGCGTGGGTGCGCGAGCAGGCGTTCCCGAAAGGATTCATCCAGGAAGCATTGCGCCATGACGGCGCGACGGTCAGCGATACTCAAAGACACGGCCATCCTCCCTGATGAAATACCGCCTGGAGTGGGTCTGAAACCTAGGACGCTCGGGCCAACCCCTGGGCATGACGCCAAGGCTATGAGTCGCGATTGGTCGACGCCGTGGTGGTGGCGGTGGTCGGCGCCCCGCCCGCAGACACCAGATCCAGCATGTCATCGGACAGTTGTTCACGCGCCTCAATATTTTGTAGGACGATAATGGCCGAGCCCGGTCCTTCCCTGCGCAGATCAACATCGAAGCCGTCCATATCGATGTCGAAATGGCTGCGAACGAAGCCGACCGGGTCCTGCGCCGCAGCGTCCGCCAGGTCCGGGCGATCGCGCAGCAGCGAATAGACGTCATTCTCGACCGCGGACCGCGCATCGACAGCCGCGGGCAGTTCAGCGTCGATCTTGTCGGCGTCAAGCATGACGAAGCACCACTTGTCCGTCTCATGCATGAACTCGACCCGGGTGTCCGCCGCGATCGGCCGGCCGAGCGTCTTGCTCAGGACGGACACGGGCTCATCGAGCAGCGCCTTGCGGAAATCGTCGTCCCAATAGGCGGCCGAACTGATCGTCCGACGCTCGGCGATTGAAAGGCTCATGATATCCTCCCCGGGTTCAAGTAACGCCTTGGCTATATACCCGAAATGGTGATTTTACCATAGCAAGGCGGCCAAAATCAAAAGCAACAGCGCCGCCAGCCAAACCACCCGATGCAGCCGCGGCAGAAGCAATGGGGCGGTGTCCGCCATGGGCCGTTCGTAGGCTTCCACCGCCTGGGCGCGGAACGGATAATAGCGGCTCCGTCGGGCGGGCGGCGGCGGTTTCAAATCACGCTCTCCTCGCCCGGATCGGCCGACGCCATGGCCTTCCAATCCTCGGGCGCGCCCGAGAAGACGACGCGGCCGTCCTCAACCACGTGCAGCCGATCGGCCGCGGCGACTAGAGTCTCCCGGTGGGTCACGATCAGGCATCCCACTTCGCGCTCGCGCAAACGCCGCAGGATCGTGGCCTGGAGGCTGTCCGGAATGGCGTTTGTCGCCTCATCCATGACCAGCAGCCTGGGGCGCTGCAGCAGGGCCCGGGCGATCAGCAGGCGTTGCTGCTGACCGGTCGACAGGCCGCCCGCCTCGACAATCGTCTGCAGCCCCATCGGCATGCGCTGAATCTCGTCAGCCATCTCGACCACGGTCAGCGCGTCCCATATCTCGACCAGATCGGCCTCGCCGTTCAGGACAAGCTGAGCCTTGATGGTGACGGTGGTCTCAAGCTGATCGCCCTGGAAGATGGCCGCGATCGCCTGGCGCCAGCTCGCCAGATTGATCTGGTCGAGCGGGCGGCCGCCCACCCTCACCTCGCCCGCCTCCAGCGCCTGCAGGCCGAGAAGAGCGCGCAAAAGCGTCGACTTGCCGCCTCCCGAACCACCGGCGATCGCGGTGATCTCAGCGGGATCAATCGTCAGCGAAGCCTGTTGCAAAACCGGCCGGCGATCGCCCTCGTAACGCACGACAAGACCCTCGGCGGTGATCGGACTCGATCCGGCGTCCGCTCGGGTCAGCCCGCTGCGCTCGACGGCGGCCAGGAGCCGCCGCGCGGCGACCCAGGACGTGCGGTCCGCCGCGATCGCCGCCGGCGCGGCGATCAGATTTTGGATGGCGAACAGGCCGCACCAGCCGAGCGCCGCAAGCATGACCGCCTGGCCAAGGTCCCGCGCCCCCAGCATGAGCCCCGCCGCCAGCGCCACCATGATGAGTTTTTCAAGACCAGAGGCGATATCGCCCCAGGCCGCCTTGGCGCGTTCCGCCGAGGACTGTTGATCATCGAGATCGCGCCAATGGCTGAAGGCCCGCTGCGTCGCGCCAAGGAGATCAAGGCGCTCGCGGCCCCACAGGATGACGGCAAGGCGGTCGTCCGCCCGGGTCTTCAGCACCGCCGCCCGTCTGTCCCCTCGCCCACCGAGCAGGGTTCGCAGCCCGGTGGTCGCCGCGACCAGGGCCGCGCCAGCCGCGAGGATCTGCAGCCCCCGCTCCCCCGCGATCTGTCCCGTCATCGCGATCACGCCGACGAGCACCAGGGCGGCAGGCAAGGTGAGCGACATCAGCTGGACCAGATGCTCGGTGAGGCGATCGAACGCGTCGAGACCGCGAGCGATATCCGACCAGATCCACCGGCGAACGACGTCGGCGTCTATCCTGGGCAGGAGATCGCCAAGGGCTTGCGCCGCACGATTGCGCAGATCCCCCTCGAGGCGAACAGCCATCACGATGGCTTCGCCGGTCAAAAGCAAAAGCGCGCAGCCGATGGCGGTCAACGCCAGCAGCCGCCGAGGCGATGTCGCTGCGGAGGCGCCGCCCAACACGAGCAGAGCCGTCAAGGCCACACTGCTCGCCAGGGCGGCATGGGCCGCGGCGCGCACGATCGCCGGTTTGGCCAAGCGGGATATCCAGCCTCCATGGGTTTGCGCCGTCCCGCGTCCCGCCGGGCTGAGCCAGAACGCCTCCGCGATCAGATTGGCGGGATCGATACCTTTTGGCGGCATGCCATCCTTAAGCGGGATAGGCGCGCCCTCGCGGGTGAAGCCAAGCAGGTCGCCGGCGGCCTGCCGCCACCAGTCCCCATCGATGAAGCGGACCGCGCGGAGGCGATAGCCGCGGCTTCGCGCCATGAGGCCCGCCGCCCGGCGCGTCGATAGGCCTGACAAGTCTTCCAGCGCCGCCCGGCCGTCCACCGGCGTCAACGCATCGCCGGCCGCAAGCAGCGCCTCGTGGCCGCCGCCGGAGGGCGGTGCAAAGGCGGCGGCCGTGGGCGGGGCGAAGATCGCTGAGGCCGCCGCACGCGCAAGCGCAGGCTTCGGCAAGCTTTCGCCGATGCGGCCGTCCGCGAACTTCACCACCCGATCGCAAGCCGCCAGCGAACTGGCGCGGTGGCTGATCAGCACAAGGGCGCAGCCTCGCCGTCGCAGCGCGGCTCGGATCGACCGTTCGCTCAGCAGGTCGAGCGCATCCACCGCGTCGTCCAAAATCAGCACCTTGGGATTGCGCGCCAACGCGCGCGCGATCTCAAGACGCTGTTGTTGTCCGCCGCTGAAATTCCGGCCAAAGGCCTCGACGCGGCTATCCAGTCCCTGTTCGCGCGCCGCCAAGACCGGGCCGAGGCCCGCATCGCGCACGCCCGCCTGGAGATCGGCGTCGGTCACGGCGGGATCCCAAAGGATCAGGTTTTCACGAACGGTCCCCTCGAACAGGACGCAGCGACGGTCGACCCGCGCCACCCGCCGCGCCCGCTCCTCCGGCTCCAGGGCATGCAGCGAAACGCCCTCCGAAAGCACGCGGCCGGCGAGCGGTTCATGCCAGCCTGCCATGATTTCGCTCAAGGTCGACTTTCCGCCGCCGGAGGGGCCGGTGATGCCGACCTGTTCGCCGGGGCGCACCATGAGGCTGACGTCCTGAACCACCGGCTGCCTTCCCGGCGCAAAGGCGAAGGATACCGACTCAAGGCGCAGAGCGTCGTTCTCCGGCCGCGACGGCGGCGGCGAAGGCGGGTCTGGGCACGGCTCTTCAAACACATCGCGCCATTGAAAACCGTCGCGGCGAAGACCGCCGATAACGCCACGAAGTCGCGTCATTGGCGCAGCGACGGCGGCAAGCGCCACCGCCAGAACCAGCAGACCGACGCCGATCTTCAGATCGGGAGGCGCGGGCCCTATCAGCACCGTCGCCGCGCCGAGAGCCCCCAGCAGCAGGGGAGAGAAGGCCAGGGCGCGCGCTGGCCAGGCCGTGAGGTTGGCGACCATCTGGGCCGCGGCCTGCGCCGCCATCAAGCGTCGCCAAAGCCGATCCGGACCGTCGCCGAGCTTGGTCGCCGCGGGATTGCGGAGCGCGTCGGCGCCGACCGGCGCAAATTGAACCGCCCCGCCCCCCTCCGCCCGCTCTTCCGCGCGGCGATGCAATGACCAGAAACCAACCCAGCCACACCAAAGGCAGAAGCCTGCCGCCAAGACGGCGCCCCGGCCGGACTCCAAGCCGACGGCCGCCGCCAGCAGCATAGCCGCGGCCAGCAGCCCCCCGAGCGCGTCAAGCAGCCTTGTCGAAGCTGTTCCGGTTTGTCGTCGAGCGGCCTGAAACAACCCCCTCAGCACTTCCGGTAAGCGATAAACATGAAAATCGGCTGGCAAACTCAGCAGCTGCTCGACCAGGCGCTCGCGCAGCGCCAGATAGGCGGAGTCCTGGCTGTTTCTTCGGGCGAGCGCCGCCGCCGGCGCCGAGACGCCGGCAAGCCCCAGACCAGCCCAAACGCTCCAGAGCGGCGTTCTGCCGGTGACCGCATAGGCCATGACCGCCAAACCCAGGCCTGTTGCGCTGGAGAGCACCAGCGCCAGGATCGCCCCTGGCCCATGCGCGGCCAAGAACCATCTCCACCAGGCGGGCTCCGGCGATGGCGGTCTGTCGGGGGCGGCCCGCGTCTCGCCAGGGGTCAGCGAAAGGGTGACGCCGGTGAAGGCTTCGTCAAACTCGGCCCGGCCCAAGGCAAGACGACCGCCGGCCGGACAGTTCAGTATGGCCGTGTTTGCGTCGATCGACTCTAGCACCACAAAGTGGATGAACCGGAGGTGGACGATGACCGGCAAGGCGAGCCCGGTCAGGCGCTCAGGCTCCAAGGTGCGGGCCTGACAACTGAAACCAAAGGCCCGCGCCGTGCGCACCAAATCGCCAGCGCTAACGCAATCCCGCGACACGCCCGACGCCCGCCGAATGTCCCGAGTCGCGACGTCTCGCCCGAAGTGGGAGAACATGGTCCGCAACACCGCCACCCCGCACTCCGTGGTCTGGAACTGCGGTCTGATTGGCGTGTGAGACTTGTTGATCCAGATCATCTGTCGTGCGCGAGCTCTAAGCGCCTATAGCGTCCATCCAACACACAGCGAAAGAGCCCAGCCGCCGCGCAATCGCCGACAACGCCGCCACAACCGACGCGGCCGAACGCCGGCCAAAAACAACAAACCCGCTAAGCCATTTGACTTATCTGGTTAATTCCTGGGTGCGGGGACGACGTGACCACGTTTCGCCCTGCTGCGGATGGAAGCCTATGAGCAGGCCGGCGTCGTCATCGTCTGCGACCTCTTCATCGAAGACGGCGACGGCTATTTCGAGAGCGCCGCCTTGCTTGACAAACTGACGCTGGCGAAGCTTCAGGCCGTGGCGGACGAGGTTCAGGCCGAAGTGTGGACGTGGGCGCAGGCCCATATCGACTATCCCCACGCCCACGCCCACGGCCTGCGCCGCGCCTATCCGCAGCCGGCGGACCTCTCGCCCGAGGATCAAGAACGCCTCGATACGGCGCACGCGGACTACGACGCCCTGACCGAGGAATACGAAGGCGTCGAGGAACTGCCGGACGAGGTGGACGTCAAGTTTGGCGAGCTTGAAGCAGAGATCGAACGGCTCACCGAGCGACGGCAGAACGTACACGCCGTCTCGGTCCGTCACCTTGTACGGTTTATCCTTTGGTTTCCGGCTGTTAAGAGCAACGTCCGTCAGCACAACCCGCCTCCCAGCGCAAACACCGTCATCACATTTTCGGGGGCTGATCTCATGTATTGTTCAGCTAAAACAGTATGTTATAGCTTCAGAACACCGTCATCGGCTCCCGATATGCTGACGGTATTTTGAAAAACGGGATGGGCAACAGGGGCCAACACCGTCAGCAACCACGTCAAACGGATTTGCTGCGTGCCGATTGCGATCGAACGCGTCTGAGAGATAGCTATTTTAAATCAGTTGGTTATGGTCAACTTCGGAACTGTGTCCGATAGCGATCGACAGACCGGAATCATTCCCACTCGATCGTCCCCGGCGGCTTACTGGTCACGTCATAGACCACCCGGTTGACGCCCTTGACCTCGTTGATGATGCGGGTCGCGGTCTTGGCCAGGACGGGCCAGGGGAATTCGAAGAAGTCCGCCGTCATGCCGTCGGTGGAGGTGACGGCGCGCAGGGCGCAGACATCCTCATAGGTGCGCGCATCGCCCATCACGCCGACGGTCTTCACCGGCAGCAGCACCGCGAAGGCCTGCCAGATGACGTCGTACAGGCCGGCGGCGCGGATCTCTTCAAGATAGATGGCGTCGGCCTTCTGCAGGGTGGCGACCTTTTCCGGGGTGATCTCGCCGGGGATGCGGATGGCCAGGCCGGGACCCGGGAACGGATGGCGGCCGACGAAGGCGGCGGGCAGGCCGAGTTCCACGCCGAGGGCGCGGACCTCGTCCTTGAACAGCTCGCGCAGGGGCTCGACCAGCTTGAGCTTCATATAGTCCGGCAGGCCGCCGACATTGTGGTGGCTCTTGATCACCGCCGAGGGGCCGCCCTTGGCCGAAACGCTCTCGATCACGTCGGGATAGAGGGTGCCCTGGGCCAGGAAGGCGGCGCCTTCGATCTTGCCCGCCTCACGATCGAAGATGTCGATGAACACCCGGCCGATGGTCTTGCGCTTGGTCTCGGGGTCGGAGACGCCGGCCAGCTGGCCCAGAAACTCCTCACCCGCGTCCACGTGGATCAGCGGGATGTTGTAGTGGTCCTTGAACAGGGTCACCACCTGCTCGGCCTCGTTCAGGCGCAGCAGGCCGGTGTCGACGAAGACGCAGGTCAGCTGCTCGCCGATCGCCTCGTGGATCAGCACCGCGGCAACGGACGAGTCGACGCCGCCGGACAGGCCGCAGATCACCTTGCCGGCGCCCACCTGCGCGCGGATCTTGGCCACCATCTCCTCGCGGAAGCTGGCCATGGTCCAGTCGCCCTTCAGGCCGGCGATCCGGTGGGTGAAGTTGCGCAGCATCAGCGCGCCGCGCGGGGTGTGGGCGACCTCGGGGTGGAACTGGATGCCGTAGAGCCGGCGGCCCTCGTCGGCGATCACCGCGAAAGGCGAGCCGCTGGAGGTGGCGACCACCTCGAACCCCGGCGGGATGGCGGTGATGACGTCGCCGTGGCTCATCCACACCGGCTCGTCGGCGCCGGGCTCGCCCAGGCCGGCCAGCAGCGGCGAGGCGCGCTCGATATGGATGTCGGCGCGGCCGAATTCGCGATTGTGGCCGCCCTCCACCGCCCCGCCCATGGCCGCGCACATGGCCATCTCGCCATAGCAGATGCCCAGCAGCGGCACGCCCAGGGTAAACACGGTCGGGTTGGGCGTCGGGCTGCCCGCCTCGCCCGCACTGGCCGGTCCGCCGGAGAGGATGATGGCCTTGGGGGCGTAGGTTTTCAGGAAGGCGTCGTCGACCTTGTCGAAGGGATGGATCTCGCAATAGACCCCGCTCTCGCGGACCCGCCGGGCGATCAGCTGAGTCACCTGGCTGCCGAAATCGACGATCAGGACGCGTTCATGGCGGGCTTGGTCGGTCATGGGCATAGGGCTCTCAAGGCGCGCGGGTGTGATTTGGGTGCGTGGTTCGAGACGCGCTCAAGGGAGCGCTCCTCACCATGACTGAGTGTGGTGCGGCCCAAAATCCTAGTCATCCTGAGGAGCCCGCCCTTCGCGGGCGTCTCGAAGGACGCACCATGGTTCTGCAACGCGCCATGCCGGTCACGCGTCACGTCGGCGCTCCAGCACCGCGACGAAGAAGCCGTCCGTGCCGAAGGTCAGCGGCGTCAGGCGCAGCGCGCCATCCGGCGATTCGCGTTTGGACAGGGCCGCCAGACCGGCGTCGGTGGCGAGGCCCGAGATTCTGATCGCTTCCACGGCGCTCATTTGGGCAAAGCTCGCATGGCCGGCGAGGAAGGCCGCGATGCGGTCCTCGTTCTCCTCCATCAGCAGCGAGCAGGTGACATAGACGATCCGCCCGCCGGGCTTAACGAACGACGAGGCGGCCATCAGCACCTCATCCTGTTCGCCCATGCGCCGTTCCAGCTGGGCCGGGGTCAGCCGCCACTTGGCGTCGGGGTGGCGCCGCCATGTGCCCGAGCCGGTGCAGGGGGCGTCGACGAACACCAAGTCCATCTTCTCGTCCAAGCCGTCCAGCGCGCCGGGGCGGATCGGCGAGCGGATCTGCAGATTGCGCACGCCGGCGCGCTGGCTGCGGGTGACGGTGTCGGTCAGCCGGCGCGCCTCCGAATCATAGGCGTACAGCTGGCCGGAGTTGCCTATGATCGCCGCCAGCGCCAGGGTCTTGCCCCCGCCCCCGGCGCAGACGTCCAGCACCTGCTTGCCCTTGATGTCGCCCGCGGCGCAGGCGGCGATTTGCGAGCCCAGGTCCTGCACCTCGAACCAGCCTTTGGCGAATTCCGGGGCAACCTCGATGGCCACCGCGCGGTCGGCGGCGGCGGGGGCGGCGATGCGCAGGCCGTGCTTGAGGACCTGCACGGGCTCGGCGCCCATCGGGCCCAGCGCCCTCAGCGCCCGATCCATGTCTGCCTTCAGCGTGTTGACCCGCAGGTCCACCGGCGCCCGCTCGGCCAGGGCGGCGCATTCGGCGGCGCGGTTGTCGCCGAAGGCCCGCGTGAGAGGGGCGTCGAGCCAGTCGGGATAGTCGCCAAGAACCGCAGAAGAGAATCGCTCCCCTATTGGGGGAGCTGTCCCGAAGGGACTGAGGGGGCCTTGCCCGTGCGCCGGCGTAGCGGCGAGGCCCCCTCCACCATGCTTCGCACGGTCCCCCTCCCCCATCGGGGGAGGAATTAAGCGCGCGCGCTCTTCGTCGCTCAGCGCCCCAGGCCCATGCGGGTCCTCGGCCGCCTCGGCGATGCGCTCGACACTCCAGCCCCAGCCGAACCTGAGCGCGCCCAGCACTCGCGCGCGATCGGTCTCCTCGCCCATGGCCGCCGCCAGCGAGCGGCGCCGGCGCAGGCCGTCCAGCACCAGGCCCGACACGAACGCCCGGTCCTTGGCGCCGGCATAGCGCGCGTCGTCGCCCCAGGCTTTGAGGGCCCGGCGCACGGTTAGGTGTCGCTGCTCGATCTGCCCCAGCACGTCGATCGCCGCACTGATCCTGCCGCCATCACGCATATGGAACCGTCGCATCGGCGCCGTGCGTCCTTCGAGACGCCTTCGGCTCCTCAGGATGACGAAGTGGGGGGATCGCACAAATCTTCGTCATGGTGAGGAGCGCGTCTTCGCGCGTCTCGAACCACGCACTCTGTCTAGCTGGGCGCGGAATAGTTGGGAGCCTCTCGGGTCATGTGGACGTCGTGGACGTGGCTTTCGCGCAGGCCCGCGCCGGTGATGCGGATGAAGCGGGCCTTGGCCTGGAACTCGGGGATGGTCTCGGCGCCCACATAGCCCATGGCCGCGCGGATGCCGCCCACCAGCTGGTGGATGATCGCGGCGATATGGCCCTTGTAGGCGACCTGGCCCTCGATGCCCTCGGGCACCAGTTTGAGGGCGTCGGTGACCTCCCTCTGGAAGTAGCGGTCGGCCGAGCCCCGCGCCATGGCACCCACCGAGCCCATGCCGCGATAGGCCTTGTAGGAGCGGCCCTGGTAGAGGAACACCTCGCCCGGCGCCTCGTCGACCCCGGCGAACATCGAACCCATCATCGCCGAGGAGGCGCCCGCCGCGATGGCCTTGGCGATGTCGCCGGAATATTTGATGCCGCCGTCGGCGATCACCGGCACGCCGTCCCCGGCCGCGGCGCGGACGGCGTCGATGATGGCGGTCAGCTGCGGCACGCCGATGCCGGCGACGATCCGCGTGGTGCAGATGGAGCCTGGACCAATCCCGACCTTCACCGCATCCGCGCCCGCGTCGATCAGCGCCTTGGCGCCTTCATAGGTGGCGACATTGCCGGCGACGATCTGCACCCGGTTGGTCTCGCGCTTGATCCGCTCCACCGCACGGGCCACGTGCACCGAGTGGCCGTGGGCGGTGTCGATCACCACCACGTCCACCCCGGCGTCCACCAGGGCCATGGAGCGCTCATAGCCCACGTCGCCCACGGTCGACGCCGCACCGACCAGCAGCCGCCCCTGGCTGTCCTTGGCGGCCAGCGGATAGGCCTCGGCCTTGTCCATGTCCTTGACGGTGATCAGGCCGACGGCGCGAAACGCCTCGTCCACCACCACCAGCCGCTCGATCTTGCGCCGCTGCAGCAGCGCCTTAGCTTCGGTCGAAGACGCGCCCTCGCGGATGGTCGCCAAATTCTCGGTGGTCATCAGCGCCGAGGCCGGCATGTTCTGGTCGGTCTCGAACCGCATGTCCCGGTGGGTCAGGATGCCAACCAGCTTGCCCGTCTTCGGGTCCACGACCGGAAAGCCCGAGATCTTTCGACGTTCGGTGATCTCCTTGATCTCGCGCAGCGTGGTGTCGGGGTTGATGGTCAGCGGATTGATGACCATCCCGCTCTCATACCGCTTCACCTCGCGGACCTGTTCGGCCTGCTGCTCGGTGGTCAGGTTGCGGTGCAGGATGCCCATCCCGCCCGCCTGGGCCATGGCGATAGCCAGCCGGCTTTCGGTGACCGTGTCCATGGCCGCGGACACGATCGGTATGTTCAGACTGATTTCGCGGGTGAACTTCGTCTCGGTGTTGACTTCACCCGGCATGACTTCGGAGCGACCGGGTTCGAGCAAAACGTCGTCGAAGGTAAGCCCTTCGCGAATCTCCATGAGACTCTCCATTTTGCGGGCCGCGTATAGCCGCGCCGCGCGGGCTTGTCACCCCACGCGCGCCGAAGATGGAAATCAGGCGTGCGGCGCGGGCCGCCCGGGTTGCTTTAGCCGCGATCCTCGCCGTCAGGCTGCTCTTCGCCCCAGTCGCTGGACGCGCGGCCATCGAACGGCGGCATCAGGGCGATCATGGCGAACAGGCCGCCTACCAGGGCGAATAAGGCGAACCACTGCGCCGAATCCAGGGAATCCGAATCCCGCGCCGACGCCGGCCGCTGATCGTAAGGCAGGGTCCAGCCCACAGGCATGGCGCCGGGGGTTCCACATCGCGCGGCCTCGCCGGCGCGGGTCTGGCAGGTCGGCGCGGCGGACGCCGGCGCGGCCGCGAACAGTGTCGCGGCGGCGATCAGGGAAAGGATCAGGGAGCGAATGACGTTCATCGTCTGGACTGCACTTCGGCGGCGTGATGGCTGTCAGTCCTAAAGCGCTCTCACCATACGCCGGTTTCCCTACGGCGAATTATCGTTGGCGCCCGCCGCCATCTGACCGCCCCTTGAACCCCGTCGCCACCAGATAAAGCTCCGAGCTCCCCGACCGGCTGGCCTTCGGCTTGACGTGTTTTACGTCGGTGAAGTTGGCCTTCAGCGCCTTCAGCATGGCGGCGGTCTCGCCGCCCTGGAAGGCTTTGCACACCAGGGCGCCGCCGGGCTTCAGCACCTGGATGGCGAAGTCGGCCGCAGCCTCGATCAGGGCGATGATGCGCAGGTGGTCGGTCTGCTTGTGGCCGATGGTGTTGGGGGCGATGTCGCACAATACCAGGTCCGGCATGGCGCCCAGCCGCTCGATCAGCAGCGGCCCGCAGGCGGGGTCGGTGAAATCCATCTGCAGCAGATCGGCCGGCGGCAACGGCTCGACGGGCAGGAGATCGACGCCGACCACCGCGCCGGCCCCTCGCTCCAGCGCCACCTGCACCCAGCCCCCCGGCGCGCAGCCCAGGTCGATCACCTTCGAGCCGCGCCGGATCAGATTCATCCGGTCGTCGATCTCGATCAGCTTGAACGCGGCGCGGGAGCGATAGCCTTGGGCCTTGGCCTTGGCGACGAAGGGGTCGTTCAGCTGCCGCTCCAGCCAGGCCTGGGACGAGGGCGTGCGCATCTTCGCCGTCTTCAGGCGAACACTGGTGACCCGCTCGTTGTCGCCGCCACGGGTGGGCGGACGGACCATGCGTTTCTTAGGCGGCTCTGGAGGCGGCTCGCTCATGCGGCGGCGACCGCGCGCGCGGTCCCTCCCCTGCGCCGGCGACGCGACCGGCGACGGCTGCGTCCCTCGGCCATCAGCGACAGAAGAAGACCTTCCCGCAAGCCGCGGTCAGCGACGCGCACGCGCTGGCACGGCCAGGTCTCCTGCACCGCCTGCAGGATCGCCGCGCCCGCCAGCACCAAGTCGGCCCGGTCCGGCCCGATGCACGGCTGTCCCGCGCGCTCGGCCGGATCCAGCGCCAGCAGGCGGTTGGCGGTGGCCACGCAGTCGTCGTCCGTCAGCCACAGGCCGTCCACAAGATTTCGGTCATAGCGCTTCAGCCCCAGGTGCAGCCCGGCCAGGCTGGTGATCGCGCCGGAGGTGCCGATCAGGTGCCCCCGTCCATCGTCGAAGGCGGCGCGCACCGGGTCGGCGTGGCGAAAGGCGCTGATCGGCGCCTTCACCGCCTCGACCATCGCCCTGTACCAGGCTTCCTGGCCCGGACGCACTTCCGGAAAGGTCTCGGCCAGACTGACCACGCCGATGGGGATGGAGAGCCAGGCGCGGATCGGCGGCATCGGCGTGGGCCCGCCGTTGGTGTTGGGGACCGCGCCGCTCAGGTCCACCCACGACAATTCGGTCGAGCCGCCCCCTACATCCAGCACCAGGGCCGCGTCCATGGTGGGGTCGAGCAGGTTCAGGCAGCCGGCGACGGACAGCCGCGCCTCCTCGCGCGGGGGAATGATCTCCAGCACCAGGCCGGTCTCCTCGGCCACCCTGAGCAGGAATTCCGCGCCGTTCTCGGCCGACCGGCAGGCCTGGGTGGCGATGGCGCGAATCTTCGGCGAGCCGCGGCGGCGCAGGCGGTCGGCGCAGACCTTCAGCGCCTCCAGCGCGCGCTCCATGGCGGCGGGCTGCAGCCGGCCGGTCTGGGTCAGGCCCTCGCCCAGCCGCACGATGCGCGAAAAGGCGTCGACCACGCGAAAGCCGTTGCGCGTCCTGGCCGCCACGAGCAGGCGACAATTGTTGGTGCCCAGATCAAGCGCCGCGAACAACTCGTCCGGCGCGCGCCCGGAGCCCTGCGCCGGGCCCTGCGGGCGATCCGAACGGCGACGCCCGTCCGGCGCGGGCGCGTCAGACATGGTCGAGCCAAAATTCCAGAGCGCCCAAGGCGGGCGCCATCGTCCCGGAGACAGTAGGGCCCAACGCGGCAAAGTTAAATCGTATTCGCTGTCGCAGGGACCGAAACCATCCGCGTCATTCAACCACCGGCAGGCGCGCGCTTGCAGGCTATAGCCTTACAATTACGTTCAGACTCCAGTCAGGGGAGCTGTGTCATTGTGCCCGCCATGGACGCTCGACTCGCCAAATTCATGATCGGCCAGGTGGTTCGCCACCGGGTGCTGCCATTCCGGGGCGTGATCTTCGACGTCGACCCGACGTTCGCGAACACCGAGGAATGGTGGCTGTCGATCCCTGAGGAGATCCGTCCCCGCAAGGACCAGCCCTTCTATCACCTGCTGGCCGAGAACGAGGGCGGCACTTACACCGCCTACGTTTCCGAGCAGAACCTGCTGCCAGACGCCTCGGGCGAGCCGGTCGGCCACCCGCACACGGGTCTGCTGTTCGACGGTTTCCAGAACGGGCACTACCATTTGAGGCCGCGGGTCACGCATTGAGGACCAGCCTGCCCTGACCGGTCTGCGAGCCGCACCGTCATTTCATGCGACACACGGGCGATTCCGGGCTTATCCCGCCTAGCTAAAGGTCCAGAAGTGATTCACCAGTCGGCCCGAATGATTCCGGCGCCTATTGGTGATTTTGATAGCAAACCGCCGTCGCAATAATTCCACTTTGGAGCTGAATCTGATTCGGCAATGTATTAGCGATTTTTCGCGTAAGTTTCACTGCTGAAATAGCGACGAGCGGCATCGCGACAACATCTTTTTCACCACGATCGATAACGGTGTTATTAGCGGGATCGGCGCGACGTTTCTTGATTAGTCTGTTCAGACCGGCATGCCATGTCATCATTTTTTCATAATATTGTTGCAAGCTGATGGTTGACGACGCAGGTCACTTGCCACCAATATCGGCGTCAAAGAATGGGCTGGTCGGCGGTGGGGCTCTAACGGCTCAAGCTTCTGTGGCAGCCAAAAACAAATCAATGCGAACGTAGTGCTTCGCGCGACGCGCCAAGCAAATTGGGGGGAAGTATGACCAAACAATTTCTGTTGCTCACCTGTGCTCTGGGCGCCTTTTCGGGCGTCGCCAGCGCCGCCATGGCCGCTGACGCGCCACCGTCCGGGCCCTCCGCGACCGAAGTCGGCGCGGTGATCATCACCGCCGAAAAGCGCGAGCAGAACCTGCAGAAGGTTCCGGTGGCGGTGACCGACTTCACCCGGGTGCAACGCGACCGAGCCGGCATCGAATCGCTGCAGGACCTGACCAACTTCACGCCCGGCATGGACTACGACGCCACCAACGACCACGTGTTCATCCGCGGGGTCGGGCGAGAGTCCACCAATCTCGGCGCCTCCGCCGGCGTCGCGACCTATGTCGATGGATTTTATCAACCCGAACCGATCAACGCGATCGACCCGCCGATGTTCTCGCAGAACATCGACGTGCTGCGCGGCCCGCAAGGCACCCTGTCGGGGCGCAATGGGATCGGCGGCGCCCTGTTCATCACCTCGGCGCGTCCGACGTCCACGCCCTACGCCGAAGCCCGCGTCACAATCGGCAACTACGGCCTGTTCGATTACGAGGCCGCCGTATCCGGCCCGATCACGGACGGCCTGAACTTCCGCCTCTCCGCCTACGACAGAAATCAGACCACGGGCTTTTATACCAACGAGGCCAACGGCAACACGACCGGCGGCATCGCCAGCGAATACCATCTGGAAGCCTCAGTCGACGCCAAGCTCGGCACGAACGCCGACCTGTTCGTCAGGGCCTTCACCACCGACGCCGACAATTTCGCCGGCCCGGGCATGAAGGCGTCCTATTCGCCGGACTCGATCACGGACCCGGCCGCGACCGCGCTCATCGACAGCAATTCGTCGAGTTTCTTCAATCCCTTGTATGCGTTCCTGCCGGCCTCCGCCGGGGGGCCGGTGAACGTAAAGCTCACCAATCCCAACATCCTGACGAATCCGAGCGCTCAGAATCCATTTAATTTTCTGGCCGATCAGAACTACCACAACCACGTCGATAATGACGGGAACCTGAACTATATCTATACCTACCACTTTCCCGGCGTCGACCTGAAGTATACGGGCGGATACGCCCAGTATGACTATACGCTTGGCCTGCCCGGCCAAGGCAGTTCGGATGTTGAGTCCTATCAGGTGCCCATCCTCAAGAACGCCCTCGGCGCCAGCTTCGACAATCCAACCTGCGTGGCCAAGACCAACGCTAACGCCCTGATCCAGGCGGTGGAAAACTGCCTGACCGTCAACCCCGGCGGCCTGGCCGAAACCTTCCAGCAGAGGGACGCCTGGTACAGCCAGGAAGTCGTGCTGACCTCCACCACGCCCGGACCGCTGCAATGGGTCGTTGGCGGCTACTACTACCATGAGCACTTCAGCAATCCTCAAACCGAAAGCGATCCCGAACAGTCCCAGTTGGTCGCGCCCTGCGACATCGTCAGCACCCCCGCCGTTCCAGGCGCTGGCACGGGCGGCGCGGCGGCCAACGCGTCGTGCTCCGCCTCCGGGTTCTTTCCGCTGACGTCGGCGCCGGTCAATCCTCACGGCTACCTCGATTATTCCAACTACAATTTGTCGGACCAGAGTGAGGCTGTCTTCGGACAGATCGACTACAAGATCTCCTCCGACTTCAAGCTGACCGGCGGCCTGCGCTACACCTGGGACCAGAAGTCCGGCGAAGAATTCCTCCGCGCCATCCAGTTCGACGGCGTGGACGGCCTGAATCCCCAGTCCTACGGCAACTTGACACCCGCGATTGACGTGACCTCGGTCGCCTGCGCCGACGCAAATAATGGAAACCAGCATGGCGTGAAGTCCCAGTGCGTGGTCAGTCCCAACGGCGTCGCGTCACGTGATTTGGCCGGTAACTCGTCAGCCCTTACCGGCACCGCCGGCGTGGAGTGGACGCCGGACAGCTCCACCCTCGGCTACCTCCGCTTCAGCCGCGGCTACAAGGACCTCGCCCTGAACCTTGGCACCCTGGCGACCGTGCCCGAGGTGGCGCCCGAGACCATGAACGACTACGAACTCGGATTGAAGAAGTCCTTCGGCCACAACCTCGTCGTCGACGCCGACCTCTTCTATGAGGATTACTTCAACTTCCAGGACGATCTGTCGACGTTCCAGCCAGCCACTGGGGGCTTCGCAGGCGAGTTCACCAACGTCGCTCACGCCAGGTCGGCCGGGGTCGAACTGGAGACGATCTGGACGCCGGTCGATAACCTGCTGATCCATTTCTCCTATGCCTTTGACGACTCCGCCTTCCTGTCGAAGTGCAGCGACCCCGGCACGGCCGCCCTGGGGGGGGTCGTCCCTACCAATTGCTACCTTGATGGGGCGAACGTAGTCGCCAATGACCGTGAGAGCGCCTCCGGGGAATTGCCGAATACGCCCAAGAACAGGGTTTCGCTGACGCCGCAGTACACCTGGGTGTTCGACCAGGGCAAATTGACCATGTCCGGCACCTACATCTGGCGCGACCAGACATATGGTTCAATCTTCAACGAACCTTATTACATCGCCCCAGCTTGGTCGCAGGTGAACCTGCGCCTGAGTTGGGTGGCCCCCGGCGACCGCTATGAGATTATCGCCTTCGGCAACAACATCTTCAACTCGATCACCTATGCGACCGGCGGCGGCGCCAGCCTTTGGCAAGGCGCCGCCACCGCCACCGCCGCCGCCACCCCGGCCGAAATATCCCGGAGCTACCAGCTCAACAACCCGACCACCTTCGGCCTGGAGCTGCATTACAAGTTCTTCTAGACCGATCGCGCTGATCAAATTCGAGCGGGCGCGCCCATGCCAGGGCGCGCCCGTTTTCTGTTGGGTCAGGTGGCCACGCACGGCGGCGGCTCTACCGAGCGCCGCGACGGGGCGAGCCATTTCGATCATGGATGGCTATAAACGGGCCGCCGGACCGGCGGCTTGTCCGCCGCGGCCTTAAGGGAGCGCACGCCCATGTCTTCCTATCTCCCGCGCCGGGATCTGGAGACTCACCTGGTGGAGAACCAGCCGCCGCCGCTCGGCGACTACAACGCGTTCTCCGACGATGCGCTCATCCGGTCTGGCGCCGTCCTATCCTGCGGCGCGGAAACGCTTCAGCATCTGACGGATTTCGGCGCGGCCTGCGGGTCGCAGGAGGCGCGGGAGCAGGGCCGCCTCGCCAACGAGAATCCACCCAAGCTGCGAAGCTTCGACCGATATGGCCAGCGGCTGGATGAGGTCGAGTTCCATCCCGCCTATCATGCGCTGATGGCGCTGGGCCTGGACGCCGGCGTCGCGAGCCGGGCCTGGACCCATCCGGGCAACGGCCATGTCGCGCACGGCGCCCTGATGCTGCTGATGACCCAGGCCGATTGCGGCGTCACCTGCCCCATGTCCATGACCTACGCGGCGCGTCCGGCGTTGAGCGCTTCGACCTGGGCCGATGAGGCGTGGACGCCCCGGATCACCGCCGGACGCTACGACCCGCGCTTTGTGCCGGCCGACCAGAAGCTGGGCGCCACCATGGGCATGGCCATGACCGAAAAGCAGGGCGGATCGGACGTGCGCGCCAACACCACCCGCGCGATCGGCCTCGGCGGCGACGAGGTCGAACTGGTGGGCCACAAATGGTTCTGCTCCGCGCCCATGTCGGACGCCTTCCTGACCCTGGCTTACGAGGAGGCGGGCCTGTCCTGTTTCCTCGTCCCCCGCTGGCGGCCGGACGGCACGCGAAACCAGATCGAGATCGAGCGGCTGAAGGACAAGCTTGGCGACCGCTCCAACGCTTCCTCGGAAATCGAATACCATCACGCCTATGCGCGCCGCATCGGCGAGGCCGGACGCGGCGTGCCCGCCATCATCCGCATGGTGCAGCACACCCGCTATGACTGCATGCTGGGCGCCGCCGGCGTCATGCGCAGGGCCCTTGTGGAGGCCTTCTGGCACACGGCCCATCGGACCGCCTTCCAGCGCAAGCTGATCGACCAGCCGCTGATGGCCGCGACCCTGGCGGACCTGGCCGTCGAGGTCGAAGCCAGCGTCGCCCTGAGCTACCGGCTTGGTCGCGCGCTGGACTCAGGCGGCGACGAACGCGAAGCCGCCTTCGCGCGCTTGGCGACGCCGATCGGCAAATACTGGATCACCAAGCGATGCCCCGGCGTCGTCTATGAATGCATGGAGGCCCACGGCGGGGTCGGCTATGTGGAAGAGACCCCGATGCCCAGGCTGTTCCGCCAATCGCCGCTCAACGCGATCTGGGAAGGTTCCGGCAACGTCATCGCCCTGGATGTCGCCCGCGCCCTGGGGCGCGAGGCCGACGCCTTGCAGGCGGTCAAGGATGAACTGCGGAGCGTAACGGGCGCCTACGCCGCGCTGGACCGCCTGATCGAGCCCCTGCTCGAACTGAAACCGGACGCTATGCCCGAAGCCGGCCTGCGAGGTCTGGTCGAACACCTGGCGATCGCCCTGCAGGCCGCGACGCTGGTCAAGAGCAGCGAGCCCCATGTCGCCGACGCCTTCGTCGCGCTCCGCGTGGACCGGCCGGCGCTCGCCTACGGCGGCAGTGCGGCCACGGTCGACACCGTCGCGATCAACCAGCGCGCCTTTATCGGGCGCTAGGCCGCATTAATACCCCACCACATCATCCTGAGCCGCGCCCCTTTCGGGTGCGTGTCGAACGACGCAAACCACCGCCACTACGTCCTTCGGCACGGGCCCTGCGCGTCCGGCTCAGGATGACGTAGACGGGCTCGGTGATGACGTCATTGTCGGGCAGGGTCGGTCTGGTAGACGGCTGTCGCAGACGCGGACGCCACTCAGATAGGCCGTAATCGGCGGCATCAGATCCGGCTTCAGCGCCGAGCGAAGCGCGTACTGGACGGAATAAAGGCTATCGGCACCGCTGATCACTTCGTCGAACAAGGTCTCCGGCTTTCCCGTTTTAGGGTTCAACGGACAGGTGTAGAGCCACAGCGAAAACGCGTAACCATTCTCTCGGCCACTCTTCAACTGGGTCCCCTGCGCGCCGGGGCAACCGCCGAGTAGCCCACCCTTGAGGGCCTCGCCAAAGCGGTTCGGATCGAAGGCCTTCAGATTGTGGAAGACCTGGACCGTGATCATCCGCGACCAATCGTCCACGGTTTCGCCCTTCGGGATGTATTCGGCGATGTCAGCCCCAGGACCCTGCTGACCTTGGTCGCCAAGTTGGAATTCCTGTGGAATGTCGACAACCAGATTCTCGCCCTGCGGTGCCGCGGCTGACGAAGAGGCAGACGCACCCAACGCTGAAAGGCCGGCGATGAACGTCGCGACGACATGGAAGGGTCTTGGCATTTTGGCTCCCCCGCAAATATTCAGATCGCCTATTGCACCTTAGTGGTTTTTGGCACCTTCGCCTTCCCGTAGTCCACCCGCCAGCGCACCGCGAGCTTGGCGCCCTCTTCGCCGCCGAGCTGGGAGATGACAGAGAATGCGCGAGTGGCCTTGACCTCGACCTGGGCCGAGGGCCCCAATCGCCCGCCGCCGGTCAGCTCCAGATAGACCCGGTTGCCGATGTATTTGCCGCCGGAGACGGTCACACCGGTGTCGACGTACTTGCTGCCGTTCGGGTTTACCGTGTTTGGAGCGTCGCCGCCGCCCAGGGCCAGCCGGTCCAGCTTGGCGAAACTGCGCAGGCCGCCCATCACGTCGAACCCGCCGCCGGTGGCCAGCGACGTCACCGCCGCGGCCAGTTGCGCGGCCTCCACCGGCGACAGCTGCGCCGCCGAGCGGCCGAACAAGACCTCCGACAGCACCTCGTCGCTGGGCAAGGCGGGCGTCGAGGTCAGGGTCACCTTCGGCTTGGCCGCCGTGCCCTGGATCTGGATGATCGCCGTGATCGTGGGGTCGTCCAGCCTGGCGCTGAGGTCGAGCCTTATCTTGTCCAGGTCGCTGGCCAGATAGACCGCCCCCTGGTCATCGATCTCGAACCGCTTGCCGGCCAGGTCGTAGTCGCCGCGCACGACGTGGGCCGTACCGCTCAACACCGGCGCCGCCGTGGTTCCGGTCACATGGGCCGCCAGCGACATCTCCGCGTTCAGGCCGAAGCCCTTGACGAAGATGTGGCCGGGGGCGTTGAGCTGAATGTCCAGCTCCACCGTCGGCGCCTGCGCCAGCGATGTCGTTTGCGCCGTTTGTAGCCCGCCCGGACGGTTGACCTCCACCACGTCCATGCTGACGACGCCCGGCGACGCCCGCGCGGATAAGGCCGAGATGTCCGCGCGATCGATGGTCAGCGCGCCCTTCAGCTGCGCCTTGCCGTCCGCCCCGCGCGTGACCGTGACCGCGCCGCTGGCGACAGCCTTGGCGGCGTCATTGTCGAGCAGCTGGAAGCCCTTGGCGTTCAGCGTCAGGCTGCTCACGCCGTTCGTGGCGAGATCGACGCGGCCGCTGCCTGAGACCGCGCCCGCCTTGGCGTCCGAGGCGCTGAACTTGGACACGTTCAGCACGGTGTCGGCCAGATCGACGTCCGCCACCAGATCGCGCAGCTTCAGGCCCGTGGCCGCATCCTCGAACCGGCCTCCGGTCAGGGTGGCGTGGCCCGCATAGCGCGGCGTATTCAGGCTGCCGCTCACCGAGCCTTGCGCCACCAGATGGCCGCCCAGGGTGCGGTCGCCGCCGAAGAACAGGTCCCAGATCGGCTGCAGTTCGCCGTTGGCGTCGAACCGGCCCTGTATCGGTTCGGTGCGGTTGATAGCGACGCGGAACGGCGCGGCGGTCGCTTCGGCAGGCAGAGCGAGGCTCACGCTCGCCCTGTCGCTGGAGCCGGACTGCCCCGCGCTGGCGTCCAGGGTGATGCGGGAATCGGCCAGCCGCGCCTTGATCGCGCCATCCACCGCCAGCTTGGCCGGCGCGTCCCGCGTGCGCACCCCTGTCAGCTGCGCGTCGAGGGCGCCCTCAAGGCGCGAGCCCTCGCCCTCCAGTGACAGCTGACCGCTGATCCGGCCCGCGACGTCCTCGCCCAGGGCGCTCAAGTCGACGCCGTCGAGCACCGCCTTGCCGTTCACCTCGCGCCCGGCCTGGCGCACGTCCACGTCGGCGCGGCCGCCGCCGTAGGAGAGGCTCAGGGCCAGGTAGGCGTTCGAGCCATCCGTGGCGAACGTGGCCGGCGCCAGGGTGCGGAACGCCGCCTGGCGCACCTTGCCTGATCCCTCAAAGGTCAACGACCGCTGGGGGCCAGCCACATCCCCGACGCCGGCGCCGGTCAGGTGAAAGGGCAGCCCCTCGCCGACCCCGTCCGCCGCCGCGGTATAGGCCATCTTGCCAAGCGGGCCGCTCGCCTTGACCTGCAGGCTGCTGAAGGTGATGTCCGCGCCCTTGGGCGTTGCGCCCACCGCGGTGATTGTCAGGTCACCCTGTCCGCCGCCGGCGCCGCCGGCGCCGCCGGTGAGTTTCAGCCGCGCATCCGCCCGCCCGGAGCTAAGGAGGGCGCCGGTCGTAGCCCCGAGCGTCAGGTCGGCGCTCGACGTGTCCGCGCCGCGCAGGCTTGCCGAGCCCGCCACGGTCAGGCCGCCCGCCGCCGCGTCGATGTTCTCCAGCGTCACGCCGTCGGCCAGCAGCTTGAAGTCCGCCTTGGCATGTGACGCGCCGCCCTCACCGCCCGACGTGATGGCGATCTGGCCGCTGGTGTCGGCGGGTCCCCTGACGAACGACAGCGTCACATGGGCGGGCTTTAGCACAAGGTTCGGCAGCGCGATCTGTTCGAAGTCGGCGGTCAGGTCCGCGCGCGGCGCCGACCAGACGCCCGAGAGGTCGCCGCCGCCCCTGGCCTTCCCGGTGACCTCCAGCGGTCCGATGGTGAAGGGCCCATCCGCGCTCCATTTCAGCGCGAACTTCAGCGCGCCATCCTTGCCCATCACGCCGGTCGCGCCGAGCTGCGCGGCCGCGCCGTTCAGGTCGGCTTTGGTCACCGCGATGACGCCATGGTCGTAAGTTGCGCTGGCGCTTAATTTAGGCTTCGCCCCGAGCAACCGGTCCAGTTCGGCAAACCCGCTGGCGAACTTGTCGCCGGTGGCGTCGACGGTGAAACGCCACGGCTGATCGGCATGGCCTTGAGAGGCCGACCAGCGGGCGTCCAGGCCGCCATGGGCGCCCGCCCGCGCGGCGGCCAGATTGTCGACCTTCAGATCGCCGCTGAAATTCAGCGCGCCGAACAAGGTCCGCTGGCCCTGGGCGTCCAGATCAAGCCCCTCGCCCTTGGCCTTCAACGACCGGATCAGCAGTCGGCCATCGGCCAGCCTTGCCGCTTCCAGCACAGCGTGCGGGTTCGACCCGGCCGCCGACGCGAGCAGGCCGGAGCCCTTGCCGGCCGTTCCTTGCAGATCGGCCTTGAGGTCAAATTCGCCGGAGGATTGGGAGACTTCCACCGATCCAGCGACACGGGCCAAGGTATAATCCAGGGCCGACACTTTCTCGACGCTCGCGCGTCCTTTCCAGATCCAACCCTTCGACAGCGGCGTCGCCACGCCGTCCGCGGCGAAGGCGCCCATCTGCGGCGCGGCGATCAGCCGGTTTGGCGCCTTGATCTGCGCCTGGACTTCAAGACCGTGCGGGGCCGCCGATTTCGCCGGGTCGATCAGGCCGGTGATCTGAACCATCGCGTTATCGGCGCTGATCCGGCCGTTGATCTGTTCCAATCCCGGACCGCCCGGGGCGCCGCGCGCCGCCAGCTTCAGCTGGGAACCGAGTTCGCGGGCGTATTTGTCCGTCAGACTTGAGGCCGTGAGCGAAACCCAGGCGTCGATCGCGCCGCCGCCCTGGGTCCAGACGCCGTCGGCCTGGGCGATCGAGGTGGCGCCCGACTGGGCGCGCAGCTTCACATGCCCGTCGCTGACCGCGCCCTCCGCGTGGGCGGCCACGCTGAAGGGTTGTTTCGCCGGCAAGCCGGCGGCGCCCGCCAGCGCGCCGCCCTTGCCCTCCCCAGCTTCGAGATCGAGCCTGATCCGCTTGTGCAGGCCGAAGTCGAACCGGGCGTCCAGGCCATCGCCTTGACGTAGCCGGCTCTGAGCGCGGACGGCGCCGCCAAAGGCGCCGCCGCGTTCCAGGACCAGCCGTGCGCCGATGTCGAACAGACCGCGCTCGACGCTGAACCCCGGATCGGTGGCCAGGCGCAGCTGCAGCCGGTCCACCTTCACGCTGACGGGCAGCTTGGACGATCCGCCCTGCCCGGCGCCGCCCTGCAGGATCGGTCTGCGGAGGATTTCGACATTCGCCGCCGACAGGCTTTCGATGTGCACGCGACGCTGCAAGAGCTCCACCGACTTCCAGCGCACGGCCACGTCGCGCGCATCCAGCCAGACCCCTTGCGCGTCGATGATGGCCAGCCGCCGCACTCGGAAATCCCGCAGCACATCGCCCGTCAGCCCTTCCACGTGCAATCGTCCCAGCGGGCCGATCTGCAGGCCCTCCAGCGGCGCGACGATCATGTTGCGGCCGGCCTGCGTCAGCACGCCGTAGCGGACCGCAAGGCCCAGGGCGAGGATCAGCGCCAGGATGATCGCCACGCCCGCCCCCAGCCAGCGCATCAGCCGCTCGCGCGGGCTCAGCCTCCAGGGCGTATGGCCGGCCTCCGCCTCTTCGGGCGCATCCGGGCCGGGGTGGGGTCCAGGCTCGTCGGTCAAAAGCTTTGACCTATGCTGAGATAGACCTGGATCGGCGCGTCGCCATCTCGCCGGATCAGCGGCGTGGCGATGTCGAACCGGATCGGACCGAAACCCAGATTATAGCGGACGCCGACGCCCGCGCCGATCTCCGGGTGGGTGAAGTCGGGCGAGGTCTGGCTGCCCACGTAGCCGGTGTCAACAAACGCGGCGAGGCCCCAGGTTTCATTGATCCGCTGGCGCACCTCGACCGAGCTCTCCACGATCGACAGCCCGCCCTCGGGGGTGTTGTCGGGGTAGCGCGGGCCGACTTCCTGATAGCCGTAGCCGCGCACCGAGCCGCCGCCGCCGGAATAGAACCGGTCCTGCGGCGGCACGCCGGGGATGTCGCCGCCGGCGATCACGCCCATCTTCAGCCGCAGGGCGACCACCGTGGCGGCGTCCTGCTGCAGCGGCAGATAGACCGACGCCTGGGCCGAGCCCTTCAGATAGGTGATGGAGCCGTCGCCGACGCTCCAGGTAGGCTCAAGCCGCGCGCCGAACCTGAAGCCCCTGGTGGGATCAAGCGGGTCGTTGGAATTGTCGGCGGTGAAGGCGAACAGGGTCCCCAGGGTGGTCAGATGGCGGTCGCGTGCGCCGCCGATGAAGTCGGCCGCCTCGTTCTGGATGGTGTTGGTCTCGTCGAGCGAGACGCCGTAGGTGATGAAGGAGATCTGGCCCAGCTTGTGGGTCAGGTCGGCCGACAGGCCGCCGCCGTGCAGATCGTAGGCGGGCGTATTGTCGCGATAGAGCGCGGCGGTGAGCTTGAGGGTTTCATTGAGTTTGCGCCAGTCCGGCAGGGACAATTCGGTCTGCAGCCGGCTGTCGATCTGCGCCAGCCGGGCCAGGGTGGTGATGGTGTCGCCAACACCAAGCCGATTGTAGACCAGCCAGCGGCTGTCGATGCCCGCGCCTTCCGTGGTGGAATAGCTCGCCCCCAGCTCCACCGTGCCCTTGGGCCTGGGGGTCAAGCTCACGATCACCGGCCGCGTCCCGTCCTCCATCTCGCTGGCGGGCGCGAGCGTGACGCTGACCTGATCGAAGGCGCCCGTCTCCACCAGCAGCTTTTCCAGCCCCGCGATCGATTGCGGCTTGTAGACGTCGCCGCGTCGCCAAGGCGCCAGGCGTGCGATCAAGGCCGGACGGATGCGCCCCTTGCCTCTGACCTCGATCCTGCCGAGCCTCACCAGCGCGCCGGCCCGGATGCGGAATTCCGGTTTCATCGTGTGATCGGCGTGGTCCACCACGACAGCGCGCGGCTCGGCGGCGGCGTCCGCGTAACCGCGCTTCTGCAGCGCCGCGATGATCCGGCCCTCGGCGGCGAGGACGTCCGCGGCCCTGCCCGTCGCCCCGGGTTTCAGCGCCATGGCGTCCATGGCCGCCTTGGCGGAAGCAGTGTCTGGCGGCGCATCCAGCCAGGTGATCGACGGATCGGCGATCTGCGCCCGCGGCCCCAGTGTGACCATGACGAAGGGCGTGGGCGAATCGCCATCGCCGATATCCGGGTCGACCTCGGCGTCGTAATAGCCCTCGGACCGCAGGACGGCGGTGACCTGGTCGGCGGCGTCACCCGCGCGCCGGCGCGCCTCCAGCCGGCTGGCGGGCGCCGGGGCCTGACCGATAACCTGTTGGATTTCAGTGCGTAGCGCCTTGTCCTCGACGCCGCGCACTTCGGCCTTGGGCGGGACCGCCGCGACGGCCGAAGCGCCAAGGCCAGCCAGGGCGATGACGCCTGAAAACGAGATGGCGACCAGGAGCCCCTGTCGATGCAAGCCGTAGGTCCTCTTACGCCCAGCGCGGGTGTAGCGGCGCCCGCCGCCGCTGTCACGGCCAACACACGCCCGCCAGTCGAGGCGTCTTGCCGCGCCAATCAGGCAGCCGGCGCCCAATTGAGAGGCGCCGGGCGCGAGCTTGCCGCCAAGCTGTCCGCGCGGGATGAAAACCGGCTCCGGGGCCTTAAGGCTTGCGCGGGGGCGACATCCGTCCCAAGGAAAAGCCTAGTGGTGTCAATGCGGAGCGGAGACCGGGTGGCGCGTGACGAGAAAGTCTCCCTGAAGGTCGAGGACGCCGAGGCGGCGCCCTTCTATCTGCCCGGCCGCTCCTATGATGAGATGTTCGCGGCGGACGGCGGGGTGCGCGCGCACTACGCGGCCATGCATACCCGGATGACGACGCTCGAGCCCGCCGAGCTGGCCAATCGCCAGCGGACGCTGGAGCAATCCTTCCTGCTGCAGGGCATCACCTTCACCGTCTACGGCCGCGAGGAAACCACCGAGCGGATCATTCCCACCGACCTTTTCCCGCGCATCATCCCGGCCGGCGAATGGGCCAAGATCGAGGCCGGCCTGATCCAGCGGGTCAAGGCGCTGAACCTGTTTCTGGCCGACATCTATGGCGACCGGAAAATCCTCGCCGACGGCATCGTCCCCCGAGACCTGGTGCTGGGGGCGGCGTCCTACCGCCGCGAGATGATCGGCCTCTATGTCCCCCACAACAGCTATGTGAACGTCTGCGGCTCCGACCTCATCCGCGGCGAGGATGGGGTGTTCTCAGTGCTGGAGGACAATCTGCGGGTTCCCTCCGGCGTCTCCTACATGCTGGCCAATCGCGACGCCGCCAAGCGGACCTTTCCCGGCACCTACCGCACCGCCGGGGTGCGGTCGGTGGAGCGTTATCCCGACCTGCTGCTTTCGACGCTGAAGAGCATGGCCGCCGACTGGCGTCCCGACCCGCAGGTCGTGGTGATGACCCCAGGCGTCTACAACTCCGCCTACTATGAGCACGCCTATCTGGCGCGGCTGATGGGCGCGCCGCTGGTCGAGGGCCGCGATCTGGTGGTGCACGACAACCTGGTCTACATGCGCACCACCGTGGGCCTGCGCCGGGTGGACGTGATCTACCGCCGGGTCGACGACGACTTCATCGATCCCTTGAGCTTCCGCAGCGACTCCAGCCTGGGCGTCGCCGGCCTGTTCAACGCCTATCGCGCCGGCAATGTGGTGATCGCCAATGCGCCGGGCACCGGCGTCGCCGACGACAAGGCCGTCTACGCCTTCGTGCCGGAGATCATCCGCTACTATCTCGGCGAGGACGCCATCCTGCCCAACATCGAGACCTTCCTCTGCCGCGAGCCGTCGCAGCTCAGCTACGTGCTGGCCAATCTGGACAAGCTGGTGGTCAAGGCGGTGGGCGCATCGGGCGGCTATGGCATGTTGATCGGCCCCCACGCCAGCCAGGCCGAGCGGGATGAGTTCGCGCAGCAGCTCAAGGCCGATCCGGCCAACTACATCGCCCAGCCGACCATTCAGCTTTCCACCGCCCCCTGCCTGGTGGACGGCGCGATCGAGCCCCGCCACGTGGACCTGCGCCCCTTCATCCTGGCCGGACAGAAGATCGTGGTCACCCCCGGCGCCCTCACCCGCGTGGCGCTGAAGCGCGGCTCGCTGGTGGTGAACTCCAGCCAGGGCGGCGGCTCCAAGGACACCTGGGTCCTGACTGGCGACGGGACCTGACGCCATGATGCTCGCCCGGGTCGCCGACAGCCTCTACTGGATCGGCCGCTATATCGAACGCGCCGAGCATATGAGCCGGCTGTCGGACGTGATGCTCAACGCCACGCTGGATCAGAATGACGCCGCCGTAGAGGTCGCCCGCGTGGCCCTGGCCGCAGTCGGCGATCCTGACAACCACCTGGCCGACCGCGCCCACCTGGAAGCGGTGCAGGCCATGATCTTCGACCGCGACGACGGCGGCTCTGTGGTCACCTCGCTGGCCCGCGCCCGCGAGAACGCCCGCCAGGTCCGCGATCAGATCACCACGGAAACGTGGGAGCGGCTGAACATGCTCTATCTGCGGGTCACCGACAGCTACGCCGAAAGCGACTTCTCCCAGGCGTCATCCTCCTTCCTGCACAATATCGTCGCCGACCTGCACCTGTTCAAAGGCGCCGCCGACGCCACCATGAGCCACGGCGAGGGTTGGGGCTTTCTGATGCTCGGGGTCTATCTGGAGCGGGCCCAGCTGATCGCCCGGCTGCTGGAGGCCTGCTTCGGTGACAAGGTGGACCGCAACCGGCTCAGCGACCACCTGGCCCAGATGGCGGTGCTGCGCATGGCCTGTGCGCTGGAGCCCTATCTGCGCGCCTATACCGCCGACATCCAGCCGCGTTTCCTGCTCGAGTTCCTGCTGTTCGACCAGGACTTCCCGCGCTCGATCCGCTTCGCCACCGCCCGCATCGAAGAGCACCTGACCAAGCTGGCCCGCCACGCCGAGGCCACTGGTCGGGCTGGACCTGAACGCCTGGCCGGCCGCCTCAGCGCCCGGCTGGAGTTCGCCGACATGGATGAGGCCCAAGGACCCAGCGCCATCCTCGGCGCCGTCGCCGCCGAATGCTCGCGCATTCATCTGGCCATCTACGAGACCTTCGTGGCCTATCCCCTGGAACAGAGATTGCCGGCCTGATGCTGCTCGAGATTCGCCACCTGACCCAGTACGCCTATTCCGAGCCGGTGCATGAGAGCGTCCTGGAGCTCTGGGCCCAGCCGCAGAAGAGCGCCCGCCAGCGGCTGATCAGCTTCAGCCTGGAGGTCGAGCCGGCGACCCAGCTGTTCTCCTACGTCGACGCCTACGGCAACGCCGTCTACCACTGCGATATTCCCCACGCCCACGAGCGGCTGGTGATCGAGGCCAAGGCCGGGGTCGAGACCAACGAGGCGCCCGTCCTGCCCAGCGCCCTGGATATGTACGAGTGGGACCGGTTGAACGGCGAGTTCGTCAAGGGCGACTGCTTCGACTTCCTGCACCCGCATGGCTTTGCCACGCCCACGCCGGCGCTGCTGGCGTTTATGAAGACCTACGCCCTTGACGAGCTGCGACGGGTCGATCCGCTCACCGCCGTCCGCACCCTGAACCAGACCCTCTACGACGCCTTCGCCTATGAAGCCGGCGTCACCGACGCCAACAGCCCGATCGACCACGCGCTGGAGGAAGGCCGTGGCGTCTGCCAGGATTTCGCCCACATCATGATCGCCATCTGCCGCTCCTGGGGCGTGCCGGCGCGCTATGTGTCGGGCTATGTCTTCTCCGACCGCACCGCAGGCGGCGACCGCTCCAATCCCGGCGCCACCCATGCCTGGGTGGAGGTCTTCCTGCCCTCCCTGCGCTGGGTGGGATTCGATCCCACCAACAATGTGCTGACCGGCGAGCGGCACGTGGTGGTGGCCACCGGCCGCGACTACAACGACGTCCCGCCCTCACGCGGGGTGTTCAAGGGCGACGCCGACTCCGAGCTTTCGGTCGCCGTTCAGGTGCGCAAGGCCCGCGCGGCCCATGTCGAGCCGGAATTCATGCGCGCGCTCAAACCCAGCCATGCTGGCGGCGTCCGACGCCCCTCCATCGCCGCCGCATTCGACCACCAACTGCTCCAGCAACAACAGCAGCAGCAGTAGGGCCGCCGCAGCTCAGGACTGTGTTTTGCGAAACCGTACGGCAGGCGCGGAACCTTTGCCGTGCGTGCTCATTCTTCGACAGGGCTAAAGTGCATTCATGCGCCGTTCAGGGGCAATGGTCAGGCTGAAGGTCTGTCCGGACAGCCACTGGCGCGCCCCCGGCAGCTCAGGAGGACTCGTCCATGAAAAAGTATATTATCCCGGTCGCGGCAGCGGCGGCTCTGGCGCTCTCGGCAGGCGCCGCGGCGGCTCAACCCGCGCCCGATCTGTTCACCCAGACCGCTGCGAGTTCGGCTGTCTATTACCCCGCCAACCCGCCCAAGCTTGAACTGTCCCAGTACTTCTGGGGCGGCCGCCACTACTGCTGGTATCCCGGCGGCTGGCAAGGTCCCGGCTGGTACTGGTGCGGCTATGCTTGGCGGTCCGGCTTCGGCTGGGGCGGCGGCTACGGCTGGCACGGCTGGGGCGGTGGTCACGGCGGTTACGGCCATGGCGGCGGTTATGGCCGTGGCGGCGGCGGCTTCCACGGTGGCGGCGGCCACGGCGGCGGCGGTCATGCCGGTGGTGGCCACGCTGGCGGCGGCCATGGCGGTGGCGGCGGTCACCACCACTAAGCTTTGAACTTCGGTTCTCCTTCCCGGCGTCAGCGGGGAAGGAGAACCACCTTATCGCCTAGGCGGCCGCCTCGCCGATCAGCAGGTCCTCGTAGAAGGCCCCGAACGGCCGGGTCGGGTGGGCGAGTTGGATCTCCAGGATCCACAGCCCCGTTTTCGGGCAGGTCTCCAGGCCGCCCAGGTCCCCGGCCTTGTAGATGGCGTGGGGGAAGTCGCTGACCCGGTGGCCCTTGACCTCCCAGTTCAGCCGCCAGCCCATCGCCTCGGCGCGACCTAGCGCATACTGGTAGAGCGCCTCGCCTGTCAGGCCGTCATCACGCCACCGCCCGGCCACCTCATGCCAGAGGTCCCGCGCCGCCTGGGCGCAGGCCTTCATTTCCGCGTCCTCGCCCACGACGAAGGTGTCGCCGGCGTCGCCCTCATGGCCGTCCCACACCACGCCGAGGTCGATAAAGAAGATGTCGTCGGCGCGCAGCACGCGGTCCGGCTCCATCGGCGCGTGAAACGTCTCGATCGTGCCCTCGCCGAAGCGCAGGATGTTCTTGTGCCACAGCCGGTCCATGCCCATGGCCTCGAGCTCGGTCTGGACGCGCGCGTTGGCTTCGCCCTCGGTCATGCCGGCGCGAATCCGCGGCGCAATGCGGCCGATGGCCTCGAAGGTCAGGTCGCGCGCCTGGACCATCTTGGCCAGGGAGAAGGTCTCGCCGACGCCTTCGCGCGGGAGACGGACGGCCTCGGTCATGCTCAACTCCGTGGGTGAGGCCACGCAGAAAACCTCAGGCCGCCGAAATGTCCAGCCGGCTTGTGCGCGCCGGCGACGTCGCGGATGATTGCGGCGATCAGGCTCGGGAGGCGCGTATGCACTCATTCGCGGACACCTATGCAAGAGCCGCCGCGCGGAAGGGCGGTGAGGCGGCGCTGGAGGCGCTGCTCGCGGAGCACCGCTCCAAAACTCCTGCGGAACTGGCGGCCGTCCCCGACGACCGCTGGCTGGCGCAGATGAGCAAGTGCGTGTTCCAGGCCGGCTTCAACTGGCAGGTGATCGAGACCAAATGGCCCGGCTTCGAGACCGCTTTCCATGGCTTCGACCCGAAGCTGAACGCGGCAGCGCCGCCTCATTCTTCGCCGCTTGGCCGGATGATGACTTCGCCGGACTGCTGGAGTTGATGAAGGCGCGCGCCTCGCGCCTGTCCGGCGAAACGGCCGCGCGCTTCTTCCGCTTCATGGGCAAGCCCAGCTTCATCACCACGGCCCTGATCGGCGCCGGCGTTGTCAGCGGGCCGCCCAAGGGCAAGCGCGATCTTCAGGCGGTTCAGGAGGCGTTCAACGGCTGGGCGACGGAGAGTGGCCGGGACCTGACGGCGATCAGCCGCGTCCTGGCCCTGAGCACCGGGCCGGAAGGATATGGGCGATAGGCCTTCCCTCGAAGGGGAAGGCCACGCGTCCTCAGATCGAGGTGCGGTAGCGGCGCTGCCAGACGACGCCGGCGAACAGGGCCGCCGCGACCATCAGGCCGACCCAGAGGCCGGGGGCAAACATGAACTTGAGCGGATCCAGCTGATGCAGATCGATCGGCATGTTGCCGTGCATAGCCGTGTTGATGTCGAACGCTTCCGACACCGCGCCGGTCAGCCGGTAGTGAAGCAGCGACAGCAGATAGGAGGTGTTGAAGGCCAACTTCTCGAACACGCACAGGGCCAGCGGCGGACCAAAGGCC
>Ga0302314_10001485_pt1 | contig 43988 bp, 41 predicted proteins | sample III_Palsa_N2_3_FD_200533 | JGI IMG/M metagenome (GOLD analysis project Ga0302314, IMG submission 200533) | Peat permafrost microbial communities from Stordalen Mire near Abisko, Sweden - III_Palsa_N2_3 | ecosystem: Environmental > Terrestrial > Soil > Palsa > Peat permafrost | place: Sweden...
GCCCTGGCGATGCAGGGCCTCGACGGGGCTCGACAGCACGAGCGCGATGAGTAGCGCCAGAGCGATGGGAATGAACACGGACTGAGCAAAGTAAAGGAGCACGCCGCACAGGCCGCATACCAGCGCCAGAAGCGCCCTGGAGCTTCTGGGTCTTGGGGCGGGATTCCCCAAATCGTCGGTTTCCATAGTCATTTCTCGAGATTCGTCGGCCGCTCTGGCGCATTGCGCAGATTACAGGGCGGCCTTAAGAGCCATAGACGCAGTCGTGCAAGGCCAGTCGCCGCCGGTCAATGGACAGACAGCTTGAGCTCACAGCTGTCCGGCATGCCCTCTTGCATATCCTACCGCGCTACCTGTGCGGCTGGACCCGCCCAATGTCGCAGATCGCTATTTGGTACAGACATCTATCCTCAGGCCGGCTGTTTTCGAGTCAGCGGTTCCCGTCAACATCAAAAGCACACATGACGGCGTTACCGAGGCCGACGGCGACAGCAGAAAGGCGCTGCTCTTTGCGATCATCGCGTGCAGGCTTGAGTCTCGGCGCCTCCACGGAAACGCTGATCCTGTGACGCCACTCAATCCGGGAATGGAATATCCGATAGTCTGGCGCACGCCTGCAGCAGCCGATCCTGCACCGCAGGGTCACGCGCCGCGGGCAACGGACGCCGCAGACGTTGGTGATAGAAATACTCGCCCGTGACGGTGGCGGCCGTGTCGTTGCTAGTTGCAAGCCACGCCTGCGTCCTGGGTGCTGCTTCAAGGTCGTCTGGCGCACTTGGGCCACCCATCTTGGTCGGCACCCAGCCGGGCTCAAGAGCATTCGACCGCACGGCAGGCCAAAGGCGGGCGACCGCAAACGCAAGCAGCACGTCGTGCAGCTTGGAGTCCGAATATGCCTGACTGCCATTCCACGGGCGCGTATTCCACTCAAGATCGCGCAGCGAGGCGTCGCCGCCTTGGTGCATGCCCGAGCTTACATACACCAGCCGTTGGGGTTTTTGGATCAGCGCAGTGAGGACATAGGGGGCGAGAGTGTTGACCGCGAACACGTGCGGCAGGCCATCGCTGGTCGCGATGCGGCGGCGTTCCCGATAGCCGATGCCGGCATTGTGGATGATCGCATCGAACGAGCCGAGCGCATTGACTTGCTCCGCGACGGAGCGCACTTCTGCGAGCTCCGACAGATCGCCAAACACCGCCGTTTCTGCGCCTCGCACCGCGGCCAGCGCCTCGCGAGCTCGCTTGCCGTGGCGAGCGTGCAGGACGACGCGGTGACCGTCTGCGACCAGCAAGCGTGCTGCCATTTGTCCCAGCCCGTCGGCGGAGCCTGTAATGAAGATGCGAGCCATGTGTGAATCCGTCTGCGGCTAGCTGTGCGCACGGCGGATTGTCCGCTAAGCTCCCGCGTCAGTCCAAGAGCGGACCGGTTTTCTGGCGTAATGCACTGTGCGTAGAAGTTTCAAGTGGTACGGTTAATTTTACCCGAAGATTCCAAGGATCTGCGACGCTCGCGCTTCTAGAATCCTGAAAATTTGACCTTAACGTGTATGCGCAATCTCGTCGCGAACGATCTTCCGCACCTGCTCGGCTGTGATCGGCTTTTCGGCGGTACCTAAGTACTGCGCGAGCGCCTCGTTAATCAGCGTCTGATATCCGATACCCGTGCGCGCCGACTCCGCCTTGAATGCAGCGACGCTCTTATCGTCGATGTAGATGGTGATGCGGGTCTTTCCCTTCGTTGGCACAGCTTGCCCGCGCCGCCCTTTGGAAAAATCGTATTCAGCCTTCATAATCTTTCCGCTCCCTCGCGGTAGCTCGTCGCACGGAGATTAGGCGCTCGCCGTCGTCACGATCCGTCCAAACAACCGGCGTTCATCCCGAGAGTGATCCAGCGAGACTCACCTTCGGAGAATCGTCCTCCACCGTCAAACCTAGAGGATCGTTCAACACACCTTCTCCCTCAACCAGGGACAGGCCGTGTTTGGCGATATTGGCAGTGTCCTTGTCGGGATCGAACTTCGGACCCATATACGTATCATATATGTATTACATACATACCGCAAGTTTGTGGAGTAAGTCCGCCGCGAGCGATTACACTGCTCCGAAGCTGCCCCGACTCTGCCGCCAAATGGGTCCTGCTCAGGCCGCGACAGATCGAAGAACACACTTTCAGCGACCGTCTCAGACCGGCCTATTCCGTTGAAAAACTTGGCTGTTATCGACTGATTTTGCTGGGTTGATGGAAGGCCGCATTTAGGTCTGATCTTTTTACCGTTGTTGGCGACTCTGACTGCCGTTTCGAAGATCATCGCGTTGCTATTCGGCGGCTATGTGGCTCCGAACGCTGGTCTTGGGGCCGATGGGCATAGCCGCTTGGCCATTCGCCGCAGGTTCTGCGCAGTGGCAGCGAGCAAGAACTCATCGTGGGCACCACTGGGCCCCCGTAATCGCAATCGATCCAGCTTCAAGATCCGCTTGAGGTGCGCGAACAGCATCTCCACCTTCTTTCGATCTTTGCGCGATTGCTTGTAAGGATGGGTCTTAGCGATGGCACGAGCCACATTCCGTGCAGGTTCATGGATGCTGCGAGCGATCTTGCGAACCGGCGTGTTCGGACAGCAGCGGCCCTTTACCGGGCAACTCGCGCAATCAAATTGGCTGGATCGATAAATGATCGTATCGGCCCTGGTGACATGTGTACGCGGGCTCTTGAATGGACGCCGGTCGCTGCGCAGTGCTTTGCCCTGCGGGCAGCGGTACTCGTTGGTCTGTTCGTCCCACTTAAAGTCGCTGCTGGACAACGTGCCGTCCTCGCGGTGAGTCTTGTCCCACACGGGCACATGCGGTTCGATCGCCTTGTCGTTGACCATCCAGCCTAGGAGGTCCGCCGCACCGTAGGCCATGTCGCCGATCAGCCGGGTCGGCTTGATCGCAAAACGCCGCTCCACTCGATCGATCATCGTGCGCGTTGACTCCACTTCCTGAGTTCTATGGGCGCTTGTCGCTTCTACATCGACGATCACGCCAGCCCGAACATCAATGAGGTAGTTCGTCGAGTAGGTGAAGAATGCGGGCCCTCCCGGAGCGCACGTCCACTCTGCCGCCGGATCGGTGATCGAGATGTTCCTGCGCATCGTTTGCGGGCGGCCCTCGGCCTCGATGCCTTCCAGATACTCGCGCACCGCCCGAGTGGCCTGCGCAGGACCGCCACGCCGCTCGTCAATCGCTGCACCGGGAATACCTCGCCACCGGGCCGCATCGGCCTTAACCACGCTCGCATCGATTGCGAAGCCTTCCCCACCGACCAGCCCCTCGCTCATGCATCGCTGCAGCACCGTCTCAAACACATGCCGGAAAGCGTCGCTCTCGCGAAAGCGACCGTGCCGGTTCTTCGAGAACGTCGAGTGCTCCGGCACCATATCCTCGAGCCCCAACCGGCAGAACCAGCGGTAAGCCAAGTTCAGGTGCACTTCCTCGCACAGCCGCCGCTCCGAGCGAATCGCGAAGCAATAGCCCACAATCAGCATCCGGATCATCAGTTCCGGGTCGATCGAGGGTCGGCCAGTGTGACTGTAGAACGGAGCGAGATATGCGCGTAGATCCGTGAGGTCGAGAAATCTATCAATGTCGCGCAGCAGGTGATTGGCAGGAACGTGATCTTCAAGCTTAAACGAGTAAAACAAGCGGTTCTGCTTGCCGCCACTTTGTCCCATCATCCGAGCAATCTCCTTGATTGATCTGACTATTTGGACAGCAAACGCCACCTCCAGTTCAAGAGTTTTTCAACGGAATAGGCCGCCTGCTGCGGGTCGGTCTGTACTGGCGTTTTGACCGCATCGGGTGGGATCGCGCGGCATCTATTGAGACTCACATGATCCTGTTTGTCTCGCGGGCGTGGAATCCCCCAACTCACCGGCACTGCTGCACGAGCGGCACAAGTTGGCTTTTGGAACCCAAGCCGCCAGCCACGGCCCCGGAACAGCGGGCACTCAAAATCAGATAAGCTGGCGCTCACGGGGAGGCCGGCAGGACCCGTCAAGAGGATTCCCCGAATCGCGACCGTGGAGCAGTGCGTCGGTGACCGAGTCGTCGAAGGCCGTATTCCTGAGCTACGCCTCCCAGGACGCGGAGGCTGCCGCACGAATCTGTGCGGCGCTCAGAGCCGCCGGCGTCGAGGTATGGTTCGACCAAAGCTCGCTGCGCGGCGGTGATGCCTGGGATGGGTTGATCCGTCGCCAGGTCAGGGAGTGCGCAGTCTTCATGCCGGTCATTTCAGCCAACGCCGACACGCGCACCGAGGGTTATTTCCGACTCGAATGGCGGCTGGCGGTCGACCGTTCCCAGCTGATGTCCGACGACCGCCTATTTCTTTTGCCGGTGGTGATCGACGACACACCCGAGCTGACGGCGCGCGTGCCGGACCGGTTCCGGGAGCGACAATGGTCCAAGCTACCGGCCGGCGAATGCTCGACCGCGTTCGTCGAATGGGTCGCGCAGGTGGTATCCGGCACCGCGCCTTCGTCCGGTACGCGGGCGACAGTGTCTTCAGCAGCGCAGATTTCCGGCGCCATGGCGGGGCCTCCAAAGACCCCGTCGATCGCGGTGCTGCCGCTTCTGAACATCAGCCGCGACGAAGAAGGCCAGCACTTTGCTGACGGCCTAGCCGAGGAATTGCTGAGCGTCCTGGCTAGCATTCCAGGACTCAGAGTGGCGTCGCGGACGTCATCGTTTTCGTTTAAGGGCACCAATACGGATCTTGCAATCATTGCCGGCAAACTCAATGTCGCGACCCTCTTGGAGGGCAGCGTGCGCAAGGCTGGTAAGCGCGTAAGGATCACCGCACAGTTGATCCGGGTCGCCGACGACTCGCATCTATGGTCGAAGACCTACGACCGCGAACTGGACGACATTTTTGAGGTGCAGGACGACATCGCGCAGTCGGTGGTCAAGGAGCTGCGCACCGCGCTGATGGGCAGCGATGCCGGTCCGGCGGCGGCCGCCGAGGCACGCGCGGAGGTGAAGGCCGCAACAGTCGGCCGCACCGAAAATGCGAAGGCCTATGAGCTGTACCTTCAGGCGCGCTCTTTCGCCGACAAGATGACCGAAGCCGAAGGCGCACGGAGCGTCGCCCTTTACGAGCAGGCGCTCGTGCTCGACCCCGGCTTCGCGCAGGCGTGGGCCGGACTGTCCGCCGCTCTTTTGCTCCGGACCCACAACGGGTTGGCCGCGTCCTACGCCGAGGGATACGAGGCGGCCCGCAGGGCAGCTTCGAGCGCGCTCGTCATCGCGCCGGGCCTTGCAGAAGCGCATGCCTGCCTGGGCACGGTATTAGTCAGTTACGACTGGGACTGGAGGGCGGCCGAGGAAGAATTCCACCAGGCGCTCACAGTGGCCCCCAACAATGCTGATGTCCTGATAGCGGCCGGCATTTTGGCCACGGCGCTAGGGCGGGAGGAGGAATCCGTCCGCCTTTTGAGGCAGGCAACATCACTGGATCCGCTGCGTGCCTCGGTACGCGTCTGGCTGGTGCTTACGTTGTACATCTTCGGTCGCTACGACGAGGCGGAGAAGGAGGCCTTCAGTGTGCTTCAGAGCAGCCCCTCGCAGGGCCGTATGTATGGACTGTTGTCTTTCGTCCGCCTACAGCAAGGCCGCGCGAGCGAGGCGCTCGAGTTCGCCGAACGGGAAAGCACGACTTGGACGCGCCTGACAGCGCAGGCGCTGGCCGAGCACTCCCTCGGAAATGCGGCCGGGTCCGACGCCGCGCTTTCGCGCCTGACCGCCGAGTTCGACATCGATGCTGCCTTCCAGATTGCGGAAATCCACGCCTGGCGCGGCGATGATGATCGCGCCTTCGAATGGCTGGAACGGGCATACAAACACCACGACCCGGGCCTCGCGGTATGGAATGGCGACCCCTTGCTTCATCGGCTGCGCGGCGACCCACGATGGCCTAAGCTGCTGGCAAAAATGGGACTGCGTTCATGAGTGCTGTTAGCACTACCATTCCGCACGGGTCCAAGCGTTTCATCAGCCATCCCTCTCGTGATCTTGGAAGTCGAAGCGACGTTCAACCTTGAGAATCTTGCAGGGGCTGAAAACGGCAGCGACCGGGAGCTTTCGGGCACGCTGACGCAGAGTGCTAGCCGTAGGCCGACGGCGGTAGGATCCTGAGTTATGCGACAGAATTGGGGCAATTCTGTTCGGGTGGTTTGTGCCGGGACGTCGAGACCGAAGCGATGATACTCGCTGCGACAGCTAACAATCGTGGGAGGGGCCGTGAGGTGTGGTCTGTTTGGCGCCGCCGGCGCGGGAAGACATTGTGCGCCCGCAGCCCCAATCGGGCGTGGTTGCGCGGCCCCTCAACTTCACCGTTAGATGTCACCTAGATGTGCCGACAACGATTACGATTTGAATAACCTGAGGAGGCAGATATGCCACGGGTTCGAGATCTGGCGTTCGGGATGCTATTAGGCGCCATTTGCGCTGGGGTGATCGCTTCGCTGGCTGCCGCTCCAACGGTCGATCCCGTTAAGCTCTCACCAAAGTACTATAAAGTCCGGCTCGATAATGCACGCGTACGCGTATTGGAATTCCGCTCCAAGCCGGGTGAAAAGGAAGGCATGCACAGCCACCCCGAGGGCGTCGTGTTCGCGCTCGCCGACGCAACATATAAGAATACGTTCCCCGATGGATCAACTTCCACCCGCAGTGTGGAGCAAGGTGATGTTGAGTGGAGCGACGCGGTTACACACTCTGGCGAGAACATTGGCAACACCGAAGGTCATTTCTATAGGGTCGAACTCAAGAACTGCGCGAAGTAGGTCTTCAGAGATGACCCCTCAAAATCTGCTGGGTCAGCAGGCCAGCGGCGATTTTCGCAATCGAGCTCGTTTACGGAGCGCGAGACCCGACGTGGGTTCACCGGTCCAAAGCACAGCAAACAAGAGGCGCAGGATGAAGTTAAGACACTTGCACGCAGCAGGTTTGCGTGCAGTTAGAATTGAGGCGTTTGCCGTGTTGGCCTTGCTGCTATCGCTGGCGTGCGCCCCTGCCCACGGCCAAACGTATGACGTGGTGATCTCTCACGGCGTTGTGATGGACCCCGAGTCGGGACTCGACGCGGTCCGCAACGTGGGCATTAGCGACGGTAGGATTCGCACGATATCCACGGCTTCTCTCACCGGCAAACGGAACATCGACGCACGTGGACTGGTGGTGGCGCCGGGCTTTATCGACGTGCACGAGCATGGGCAGGAACCCAGAAATTACCAGTTTCAGGCTCATGATGGAGTCACTACTTCCCTGGAGCTCGAGTTGGGAACTGATGACGTGGGCAAATGGTATGCCGTGCGTGCGGGTAAATCGCTGATCAATTTCGGAGTCAGTGCTGGCCATATCCCCATGCGGATTCGCGCGATGACCGGCCAGGAGGTGCCTTCACTCAGCGCTATGAACACACCAGTAGCGGAAGCTGCAAACCACCGTGAGCTTACGGCGGAAGAACTCGGCAGGTTACGCGCCGCCATCGAGACAGGCCTGCAGGAGGGCGCGCTGGCCGAGGGCATGGGGATCAATTACACGCCCGGTGCCTCCCACTGGGAGATCCTGGAAATGTTCCGCCTGGCGGTGCAGTACCATGCGCCGCTACAAGTCCATCTGCGCTACTCGTCGTTGCTCGAGCCGCAATCCGGAGTGGCCGCGCTCGAGGAAGTTATCGCGGCTGCGGCCGTAACCGGAGCGCGGCTGCACGTGGCGCACATCACGAGCATGGGACTGAAGTACACCCCGCAGTTCATCGAGATGATCGCTGGCGCTCGAAGGCAGGGGGTCGACATCACCACGGAGTGCTATCCCTACACTGCAAGCAGCACCAATCTCAATTCGGCCGTCTTCGACGAGGGCTGGCAGCAAAAATACGACATCACATACAAAGACCTGCAGTGGGCGGAAACGGGGGAGCGTTTGACCCAGGAAAGCTTCGCGCGCTACCGCCAACAAGGTGGCCTGGTGGTGATCCATGAGATCCCCGAAGCAGCCGTGCGAGCCGCGGTGGCGGATCCGAGCATCATGATCGCGAGCGATGGGCTACCCATTACCGGACCGAAGATTCATCCGCGGGGACAGGGGACCTTTTCGCGCGTACTGGGGCACTACGTGCGAGAGGAGAAGGCGCTGGACTTAATGACCGCGTTGCGCAAGATGACCTTGCTACCGGCGCAGCTGCTCGAGAAGCGTGCGCCGTCGTTCAGGAACAAAGGGCGGGTTCGCGTGGGCGCCGATGCGGACGTTACGGTCTTCGACGCGAGTCGCGTTATCGACAAGGCGACATTCGAGGAGCCTCTTCAATACTCAGACGGGATCGTATTCGTGCTTGTAAACGGCGTCCTGGTGGTGAAAGACGGTCAGCTTGTAGAGGGTGTCTACCCAGGACGCGAAGCGCGAGCGCCAATATCCCACAAATAGGACGATGACGCTCCAATCCGGCTGGCCGTTGTTGCGGGTGGCCGGTTCGCAGCCGGTTACGCGCGGGGCTCGAATAGCCGCTCATGGCCGATTTGCGCCGGATGGCTTCGTGGAAGCCGCCGTTCGTCGTCGCACAAAGCGCAGCTCTTGAAGTACCATCGCGCCGAACAACTGCATGAACTTCGCGCTCATGCGGCACATCGGCTCTTAGATAAGTAGGCGCAATGCCGCGCTTGTTTTAGTCAACTGAAATCCTTAGGGCACGCCGCCAAAGCTGACCAAAGAATCTCCGATCACAAGCTCACGGTATTTCCAATCGGGCAATTAGGCGTTTCAAAATCGCGCTTGGCTCGCAAGCATGAAAGGGAGTCGCTTGGGCAAGTAATTGGCACGCGCCGCTTTGGAAGCGTGCGTAGAATGACACTCGTTTATTCGTCACCCACCGATTAGAATCGCTTCCGATGATTTACATTAATAATGAATTATAAGTTCTTGAAAAGAATGCCCAGGAGAGGACTCGAACCTCCACGGTGTTACCCGCTAGTACCTGAAACTAGTGCGTCTACCAATTCCGCCACCTGGGCGGTGAACCGGAAGCAGCCCCAGGGCGCTCTGCAAAGGGCCATTCTGCGCACGGCCCAAAACGCAGCGCGCACTCGCTCGACGGGCAGGTCGTCGAGGGGACGGTCACGGCGAACCGCGGCGGCTTTGGATTCCTGCGCGTAGCGGGGCAAACCGAGGATGTGTTCCTGCCGCCGTCGCAGATGCGCGGGCTCCTGCATGGCGACCGCGTGCGCGCGCGCGTGGCGGGCGACGGCAGCGGTCGCTGGACGGGTGAAGTGCAGGCGGTCCTTGACCGCGGAGTAACTGCGTTTTTGGGCACTGTCGAGCAGGAGGGCCGCGGCACCTGGGTAAGCGCGGCCGATCGGCGTCTGCAGCTGCGCTGCAGCGTGGCGCCTGCAGACCTTGCAGGTGCGAGGAACGGCGACTGGGTCATCGCGCGCATCCGGCGCTACGCAAGCTCGACGGCACCCGCGCAGGCAATTATTGAGAAACGCCTCGATCCCACGCGTCCAGTGGAACTGGGAACCGAGGCCGCGATCGCGCGCTTTGACCTGCCGCATGAATTCACGCCTGCGGCGTTGCGTGAGGCGCATGACTATGGCGATCGCGTCGATCCTGCCGAGGCGGCGTCCCGGATTGATCTGCGCGATCTGCCGCTGGTGACGATTGACGGCGAGGACGCCAAGGACTTCGACGATGCGCTCTACGCCGAGGCGCATCCCGAGGGCTTTCGCCTCATCGTTGCGATAGCCGATGTCAGTTACTACGTGCGACTTGGCACGGCGCTCGACAGCGAAGCTCGCGAGCGCGGCACCTCGGTGTATTTTCCGACCCGTGTCGTGCCCATGCTGCCGCCGACGCTTTCCGATCACCTGTGCTCGCTCGCACCGAAGGTTGATCGGCTGTGCTACGTCGCGGACATGGTCGTCAATCGTCACGGCGCTCTGAAAGGTGCGCGCTTCTATCCCGCCGTCATGCGCTCGGCGGCGCGCCTGACCTATACGCTCGCCTTTGCCGCCTTGTTTGAAGGCCAGCCAGCGGCGTGCAGAGAGCTAGGGCCTCTCGTTGAGCGGCTGCGCATCTTGGTAGACATATACAAGGTGCTGCACAAGGCGCGCGCGCGGCGCGGCGCGCTCGATTTTGACGCGCCCGAAGCGCGCTTTCGGATTGATTCCGCGCAGCGCGTCACCGCGATTGATCTTGTCTCGCGCAACGACGCGCATCGCCTCGTTGAAGAATGCATGATCATGGCGAACGTCGCCGTGGCGAGCGAGCTTGCGCGCACGCGCACGCCGACCCTGTACCGCGTGCACGGGCAGCCCGAAGAGGCGAAGCTCGATCGGCTGCTCGCGACGCTGACGGCCCTTGGTATCGAAGCGCAAATTCCGAAAACCGTCGCGCCACGCGACCTGCAGGGCATTACTCGCCGCCTGGGCAAGGCGCCGGAACGGCCGTTTGTCGAGTCGCTCGTCATACGCTCCCTTCCCCAAGCGGTATATCAGGCGACAAACATCGGCCACTTCGGGCTTGCTCTGGAGCATTACGCGCATTTCACATCCCCCATCCGGCGCTACCCGGATCTCGTCGTGCATCGCACCTTACGGGCGCTCGGCGCGGCGGGCGGCGCCGCAGGCGTGCGTTACGAAACCGCTGAGCTTGGGGCTCTGGGGGAGAGTACTTCGAAGCTTGAGAAACGCGCCGACGAGGCGGACCGCTATGTGAATAACTTCTTGAAGTGCACGTACCTGCGCGAGCGTATCGGCCAGACGTTTCACGGGCTCATCACGACCGTCGTCGATTTCGGCTGCTTTGTGCAGATCCTCGAGGTCGCGGTTGACGGGCTCCTGCACGTCGACCGTCTGACGGATGACTCATACGAAATGGAAAGCGACGGCCACGGCTGGCGCGGGCGGCGCCACGGCCGGCGCCTGCGCGCCGGTGCCCAGGTCAAAGTCGTGGTCACCGCAGTCAATCCCATCGAGGGGCTCATTGACCTGGAGCTCGTCGAGGAGTGAAAAAAGGCGTCGAGACCATTTTCGGTCTGCACGCGGTGCGCGCACTCCTGCTGCGGCGTCCGGAGCGCATCCTGCGCCTGCGGCTCGCCGCGGGACGCGACGATCCGCGCATCCGCGAGCTGGCTGAGCTTGCGAGCCGCCAGGGCTTATCGACCGAGCGCGCAACCGCCCGCGAGTTCGCCGCGCTCCTGGGCGCGGCTGTGCATCAGGGTGTGATGGCCGAGATCTCCGCACTGCCGCCATGGACTGAAAACGATCTCGTGGCGGCACTTTCGCTCGCGACCCATCCCCTGGTGCTGGCGCTCGATGGCGTGCAGGACCCGCATAACCTGGGTGCATGCCTGCGCACCGCCGATGCCTGCGGGGTACTCGCGCTCGTGGTGCCGAAGGATCGCGCCGCGCAGCTCACCCCAGCGGCAAGAAAGGTCGCCGTCGGCGCGGCCGAAACGACGCCCCTTGTGGCCGTGACGAATCTCGTGCGCACCCTTGCACTTCTGAAGCATGCCGGGCTCTGGGTGGTCGGCGCTGATTCGCAGGCCAAGGAGCGCGCCCAGGACGTGGACCTGCGCATGGGCGCGGTGCTTGTTTTGGGCGGCGAAGGAGCCGGATTGCGCCGTCTCACACGCCAAAGCTGCGACTTTTTGGTGCGCCTGCCGCAGCTCGGAGCAGTCGAGAGCTTGAATGTGTCGGTGGCTGCCGGGATGCTCCTCTACGAGGCCGTGCGGCAGCGCGCCGGCAGCCCCGCGTGACGGGCGCGCCCCCGCTCGTCGGGGAGGTCCGCCGGGCATCTTAATATTGCGGTTCGCAAGGCTTTTCAGTATTCTGCGCGGCCCCTGATCTAGAGGGGCACGGCTGCGGGCGCAGGCCCCAAAGCCAGATCTCCTTGCCGCATTGACGCACCCTCGCGGACAAGCGGCTGCCAAACCATAAGGTAGATCCATGAGGCATTATGAAATTGTGTTTCTGGTGCACCCGGACCAGAGCGAGCAAGTTCCGGCGATGATCGACCGCTACAAGGGGATGATCGCGGCCGGCAACGGTCACGTGCATCGCCTGGAGGACTGGGGCCGCCGCCAGCTCGCCTATCCCATCGCCAAGGTGCATAAGGCACACTATGTTCTGATGAACATTGAGTGCGACCAGAAAATCGTTGATGAGCTTACGGGCGCCTTTCGCTTCAGCGACGCCGTGCTGCGCCATCTCGTCACGAGTGTTGATTCGGCCATCGTCGAGCCCTCGCACATGGCGAAGGCCGAGGAGGAGGAGGCCGGCGGCCGGCGCGAGCGCCCGCGCGATGATGCGCCAGGATTATCCGACGACGACGACGGCGGCAGGCGCCGCGATCGCGTGCGCGATGAGCCGCTGCTCGCCGAGGCCGATGACAGCCTGTCCGCCGAAGAGCCTGCTACGAGTCACCTGCGATGAAAACCGCCACCCCGAGCCGCTTCTCGCGCCGCAAGAAGTTCTGTCGCTTCACCGCCGAGGGCGTCAAGTCCATCGACTATAAGGACCTGGCGACCTTGAAGGGCTACGTCACCGAGACCGGCAAGATCGTGCCGAGCCGCATCACGGGAACGAAGTCGTTCTATCAGCGCCAGCTGGCTATCGCGATCAAGCGTGCGCGCTTCCTCGCGCTCCTGCCGTACACCGATCAGCACTGAAGAGCCGCCTATGGAACTCATCCTGCTGCAGAAGGTCGCCAATCTCGGCAACATCGGCGATCGGGTGAAGGTCAAATCCGGTTTTGGCCGCAATTTCCTGCTGCCGCAGGGCAAGGCGACGCTTGCGACCGCCGCCAATGTCGCAAGGTTCGAAGTGCGGCGTGCGGAGCTGGAGAAAATCGCCGGTGAGGAGCTGCACTCGGCGAGCGCGCGCGCGGCAGCCTTGGCCAATTACCGCCTCACCATCGCCGCCAAGGCCGGCACCGAGGGCAAGCTCTTCGGCTCCATTGGCACCGCGGACATCGCCGAGGCCGCGACCCGTGCGGGCATGAGCATCGCCAGAAGCGAGGTGCGCCTGCCTGGCGGCCCGCTGCGCATGCTGGGGGAGCATGTCGTGCATGTGCATTTGCACGCGGACGTCGATGCGCCGGTCACCGTGGTCATCATCGCGGAGGAGTAGCCGCAAGGCTTGCTCCTAAGTTCACGCGAGATTCAAATGGCTTCTCCTGCCATTGCGCGTCGCGAACCCGGCACGCTTGAGGAGATTCGAACTCCGCCGCATTCCGTGGAAGCCGAACAGGCGCTCCTCGGCGGCCTCCTGCTCGATCCGGTCGCCTGGGAGAATGTCGCCGACGTAGTGCGCGCGGGCGATTTCTATCGCCCCGACCATCGGCAGATCTTCGAATCCATCGGTACGCTCGCCGGCGCCGGACAACCCTGCGATGCCGTCACGCTCTCCGAGCAGCTGCAGCGCACGGGGCTGCTGGAGGAGGTTGGCGGGCTCGCCTATCTCGGAACCCTGGTGCGCGACACGCCCACCGCGGCCAACGTGCGCGCTTATGCGGCCATCGTGCGCGAGCGTGCTCTCCTGCGAAAGCTCATCCGCGCGGGCACCGACATTGCCTCCTCGGTGTTCAGCGACGAAGGATTGACCGCAAGCGAGCTCGTCGACCGTGCCGAGCAGCGCGTCTTTGAGATCGCCGAAGAGGGTACGAGCTCCCGCGACGGCGCGCAGTCGGCGAAGGCGCTCCTGCCGGCGCTCATCGACCAGATCGACTCCTGGCATTCAAACCCGGACGCGCTGCGCGGCCTTGCGACCGGCTTTCACGATTTTGACAAAGTCACCGGCGGCCTGCGTCCCGGGGATCTTGTCATCGTCGCCGGCCGGCCCTCGATGGGCAAGACGACCCTTGCCGTCAACATGGCGGAGAACGCCGCGCTCGACCGCACGACCCAGGCGTCGGTCGTGGTGTTCAGCATGGAGATGCCGTCTGATCAGCTTTTGACGCGCATGTTGTCCTCGGTGGGCAACGTGCCGCTGAACGCCATCAGGAGCGGCCGCATCGCCGATGAGGACTGGGTGCGCCTGACGAGCGCCACCGGGCAGTTGTCGCAGGCGCGTATCTTCATCGACGAGACCCCGGCATTGACGCCGACGGATCTGCGCGCGCGCGCACGCCGCATCAAGCGCGAGCACGGGCTGCATCTCATCGTCGTGGACTATTTGCAGCTCATGCACGTGCCCGGAACGAAGGAAAATCGCGCCACCGAGATCGCGGAAATCTCGCGCGGCCTGAAGGCGCTCGCCAAAGAACTCGCCTGTCCGGTCATTGCGCTCTCGCAGCTCAACCGCGGCGTCGAGCAGCGCGAACACAAACGCCCGGTGATGTCGGATCTGCGCGAGAGCGGCTCGCTCGAGCAGGACGCCGACATGATCCTCCTCATCTATCGCGAGGAGGTGTACGACAAGAACACGACGAAGAAGGGTGTCGCCGAGATCGATCTCGCCAAACACCGAAATGGCGCCACGGCGAATTTTCAGCTCACCTTCCAAGGCGAATTCAGCCGCTTTCGCAGCTACAGCCCCGACTCCTACGCCGAGGGCGTATTGAGGTGAGCCGGCTGATCCGGGCCGTGATAGACACCGATGCATTGCGCTCGAATCTGCGGGCGCTGCGCCGCCGTGCGCCGGGCGCGCGCGTGGTCGCGGTGGTGAAGGCGAACGCCTACGGCCATGGCCTCATCCCTACGGCGCTGGCACTCGGCGAGGCGGACGCCTTCGGGGTAGCGCGCATCGATGAAGGCATTGCGCTGCGCGCCGCCGGCATCACGCAGCCGATCGTGCTCCTCGAGGGGGTTTTCACGAGTGAGGAGCTGGCAGAGGCTGCGCTGCGCTCATTTGATCTCGTGGTGCACGATGCGCGCCAGCTCGAGCTTCTGGAGGTTTCGCAGGGCGCGCATCCATTCGTACTGTGGCTCAAGATCGATACCGGCATGAATCGCTTGGGCTTTCGCAGCGAGGAGTTCCCAGCGGCGCTCGCGCGCCTCAAGCGCCTGCCGACAGCGCCGCGGGAGGTGCGGCTGCTCACGCATCTGGCGCGCGCGGATGAGCCGGATGAGGCGGCGACCCGCGAGCAGCTCGCGCGCTTTGATGCCCTGACGCGCGGTGTTGGGCTTGCCCGCAGCATCGGCAACTCGGCGGCGATATTAGGCGCAAGCGCCGCGCACGGCGATTGGATACGCCCCGGCATCGCGCTCTACGGCGTCTCGCCATTCCCCGGTGCGAGCGCGCGCAGCTTCGGTCTTGCGCCCGCGATGACGCTTGAGACCACGGTCATCGCCACGCGCCGGGTTGCGCGCGGCGAAGGCGTCGGTTACGGCGCGGCGTGGCGCGCCGAGCGCGACACGCCCATTGCGATTCTTGCCGGCGGCTACGGCGATTGTGTGCCGCGCAGCCTCGCCAATGGCGCCCCGGTGCTCGTCAATGGGCAGCGCGCGCCCCTCGTCGGGCATGTCTCGATGGACATGATCGCAGTGAATGTCGCGGAAGTTTCCGGCGTAGAGGTTGGTTCGCGCGGCGTACTCTGGGGCGCGGAGCTCGCGGTCGAGGAGGTGGCCCGGCATGCCGGCACCATCGCCTACGAGCTCTTATGCCGCGTCAGCCAGCGCGTGCCGCGCGAGCTGCGTTAGCGCCGCGGTGCGCGCGCAGCGCGGCGCCGCTAGGTTTCGAAGAATCCCATCTTGACGCCCGCCAGCTGAATGACGTCGTTGTCAGCCAGGCGCGTCGCCTGCGCGCCGATGGCGGAGCCGTTGACAAGCGGGAAGTCATCGTTCTTGCCGCTGTCGACGTGCACGATGAAGTAGCCATCCACGCGGCGCGTGATTGCGGCCACCTGCACACCGGGCCGTCCGAGCGTGGTGAGCGCCTTGCTGAGCTCCAACTCGCGTCCGGCGAAGGCGCCGGAGAGCACTTGCAGCTTCGCGTTCTTCACAAGACTTGCGCCATCGGCGAGCGCCCGCGCCTTGGCGGTGGCGGAGATGCCTGCCGCGGCGCGCTCGGCGGCCTCGGCCGCAGTGCGCAGACGTTCGACGGGTCGCGCCGAGGGCTGGATCACCATCGTCTTTTCAAACTCGTCCTGCTGCTCATCATCCTCGACGAAGCGCAGCTGGTGGTGGCCGACGGTGACGACGTCGCCGTGCTGCAGGGCATGCTTCTTGATGAGCTTGCCGTTGACGTAGGTGCCGTTGGTGCTATTCAGATCCTCAAGAAACGAATCATTGAGGATGTTGATGATCAGCGAGTGGTGCCGCTTACCGCCGGATTATCGATGCGCACATCGTTATCCGGAAGGCGCCCAATGGTGTAGCGCTCTTTGGTCATGTTGTATTCAGCCATGACCTGACTATCCAGGCTTAAGACCAACCTTGCCATGTGAGACCTCTCGTCAGCCGAACCAGCCTAGGATCTTGTCGACAATTCCGCGGCGTGCCGGAAACGCATCTAACACGTTAGCCATGACGACCGAGATGTTATCCCGCCCACCATTATCATTAGCCAGTTGAATCAATTGTTTAGCGACCGTATCTAGATTAGCACCAAAGGTGGTGAGCGTTAAGTGCATGTCGTCATCTTCCACCATGTCGGAGAGCCCGTCCGAGCACAGTGCATAGAAATCGCCCTTTTGCACGGGCACCTCCTGCACTTCAACATCCACATTCGGTTCGACCCCGAGCGCCCGGGTGACATAGTTCTTGTTGGCGGCGCGTTGCGCCTCCTCAGCCGAATAGAAGCCGCGATCGACCAGTTCCTGCAGCAGCGAGTGGTCCATCGTCACCTGCTCGAACTTGTCGCTCCTCAGGCGGTACAGCCGCGAGTCGCCCACGTGGGCGATCGAGGCGCGGTTATCAAAGAAGAGCATCGCGACGACAGTCGTGCCCATGCCCTCGCAGTTCGGCTGCGTGCGGGCAGTTTGATAGATGATCTTGTTCGCGCGATGGATGGCGTCGCGCAGGATAATGCTGGGGCGCGACATGCCGGACTCGCGGTCGAGGGTTTTCAGGTCCTGCCGGTCGACCGATTCACGCACGAGATTCAGGATGGTTTTGACGGCGATGCCGCTTGCGACCTCGCCGGCGTTGTAGCCGCCCATGCCGTCGGCCAGCACCAAAAGACCGATATCCGCGTCGAAGGCAATCGTGTCCTCATTGTGCTCGCGCACCTTGCCGGTATCGGTCATGCCGACACAGCGCAGCTTGCCTTTCAAAGTCATGCCGCGCCCCGGCGCCACGGGAATGTGAAGCGCGTCACGCTGCTTCTTGCGGCATGCTCTGCGTCACGGGGATTAGCACCCCTGCAATCTGTACTCAACATCGACACCACGGCTGGCCCACGCCTGCTTGCCCGCCCCGATTCGGGCCGGCATAAGCTAGCATTGCGTTCAAGGTAGTCCGAGCGGCTGGTCACAAACCCGTCATTAAGCGTTTCCCCGCCGCGAATCCTAGCCAAGTTGTTGAACGAGCGCACCGCCCCCTTCACCCAGGCTTAGCCCATGGTACGTGCAACCAGCGTCTTTGCGTGCAGTGCCTGCGGGGCGCAGACCCCGAAATGGCAGGGGCAGTGTCCGCAGTGCGCGGCCTGGAACTCGCTCGAGAAGCGCACCGCAAGCGTGGCCGGCGCACGCGCCGGCCGGGAGCACGCAGCCGCGCCGCAGAGTCTTGCCGGGCCGCCGGGCGCTGCGGCCGTGCGCCTCCTCACGGGGCAGGAGGAGCTGGATCGCGTCTTGGGCGGGGGCCTCCTCGCAGGCTCGGTTGCGCTCCTCGGCGGCGACCCAGGCATCGGCAAGTCGACCCTGCTGCTGCAGGTGGCGGCGCATGTGGGGCAGTCCCGGCCCGTTTTGTACGCCAGCGGCGAGGAGTCCGTGGCGCAGGTGGCCCTGCGCGCGCAGCGCCTCGGGCTCGTTGCACAGCACCTGACCCTCGTGAATGAGAGCGATCTTGAGCAGGTGCTCGAGCTTTCCGTGGAGCGCAAGGTTGCGCTTCTTGTGGTCGACTCGATCCAGACCGTGCAGCTGGAGGACACCGCGGCGCTCGCCGGTGCCGTCACTCAGCTGCGGGAATGCACTGCGCGGCTGGTGCGCTTCGCCAAGTCGAGCGGCACCGCGGTCATCATCATTGGACATGTGACCAAGGAGGGCGCCATCGCAGGCCCGCGCCTGCTCGAGCACCTCGTCGACACGGTTCTGTACTTCGAAAGCGATGCCGGCAGCCGCTATCGCCTGATCCGCACCACCAAGAACCGCTTCGGCGCGGCCCACGAGCTCGGCTTCTTCGCCATGAGCGAGACCGGACTGAAGGAGGTGCGCAATCCCGCCGCGATTTTTCTCGCGCGCTCCCCGGAGCCTTCAGCCGGCAGCATCGTGACCGTGACGCGCGATGGCGGGCGGCCGCTGCTGATCGAGCTGCAGGGCCTCGTCGATCGGATGCGTTTCGGCGCGCCGCGCTGCGTCGCCCAGGGGCTCGACGCCAACCGCGTGGCGATGCTGCTCGCGGTCTTGAGCCGCCACGCGGGCGTGTCGCTGCAGGAGCACGACGTGTTTGCCAACGTCGTGGGGGGCATCCGCATCGAGGAGACGGCATGGGATCTGCCGCTGGTGCTGGCGTTGGCCTCGAGCCTGAATGACCGGCCCCTGCCGCGCTCGCTCATCGCCTTCGGCGAGCTCGGGCTCACCGGTGAGCTGCGCCCGGTCGCCTACGGCGAGGAGCGGCTGCGCGAGGCGCAGAAGCAAGGGTTTAAGCTTGCGCTCGTGGCGCGCGACAACGCGCCGCGCAAACCGCTCGCCGGACTTGAGGTGCGCGTCGCGGGGCGCATCGGCGAGGCGCTGGCCGCTGCCTTCGGCGCGCACGCGGATCCATCCACCCTCAATCCGACGGTGCGAACACTCGCACGGTCTTGATCGCGTTATCCGCGATCTGCAGCACCTCGAACTGATAGCGTCCGACCTTGAGCGCGGTTCCCGGGTCGGGAATGGTCTCCAACTGCTCGAGCAGCAGCCCGTTCACGGTCTTGGGGCCCGCCGTGGGCAACTGCCATTGCAGAGCGCGGTTGAGCGCGCGCACCGTGGCGCTGGCGTTGATGATGTAGACGCCCGGACGCTCCACGTGAATGTCCTTGTGGGTGACGGTGGCGGGGTCGGTGGTGAACTCGCCCACGATCTCCTCGAGGATGTCCTCCAGCGTGACGAACCCCTCGATGTCCCCGTACTCATTGACGACGAAAGCCAGGCGGCGCCGGTTGCGCTGAAAATTCGTGAGCTGCACGGCAAGCGAGGTGCCTTCGGGCACGAAATACGGCTCGCGGCTGCGTGCGATCTCGACGAGGCGATCGCGCGTGAGCGTGCCGCGGGCGAGCTCCTGGGCGACGCGCTTCATGTGCAGGATGCCGACGAGGTTGTCGAGCTCGCCCTCGTACACGGGCAGGCGCGTGTGCGGCGTCTGGCGCAGCTGATCGATGAGGTCCTCCCAGCTGTCGAGCACGTCGATGCCGGCGATCTCCTGGCGCGGCACCATGATGTCATTCACCGTGAGCTGCCCCAGATCCAGGATCGAGAGCAGCATCTGCCGGTGGCGCGCCGGGATCATGGGACCCGCCTCCGCCACCACCGTGCGCAGCTCCTCGGTGCTCAGATTCTGGCTGCTGCGCACCGCCTTGACGACGCCGAATACGCGCAGCACGCCGTAGGCGAGCTGGTTCGTGATCCACAACAGCGGCCGGGCGAGAAGCACGAGCGCGCGGTAGATGTGCGCCGAGCGCAGCGCCACCCACTCCGGATACGTTGCCGCGTAAATCTTCGGCGCAAGTTCACAGAAGACGATCACGATCACGGTGAGCGCCGCGCTCGTGGCAGGCACGGCATAGCGGTTGCCGCTGCGCTGGGCGAGGAGAGTCGCGATGGCGGAGGCAAATACGCTTGCGGCGGCGAGAATCACGAGGTTCGCTCCCAGCCAGTCGTCGGGCTTTTGCAGCAGCCGGTCGAGAAGCTTGGCCGTGCCCTGGCCCGTATGGGCGCGGTGCCGGATGCGATAGCGATTGACGGACAGCATCGCAACCTCGGTGCCCGAGGAGAAGGCGATGATGAGAAGCAGGGCCAGGAGGCCGAAAAGCAGATTGAGCGTCGAAGTACCGTTCAAGGCATGACCCTCGCAGGTGGCTGCGGCTGGGCTCATTCTCGCGCATCGCGCCTGCCCTCGTCGCCGCCGTGGGGGCGTGCCCAGCGCATATAATCGCCCCCATGTTCGAGAATCTCTCCGCGCGCCTGACGCGCACCATCGAGAAGCTGCGCGGCCGCGGCCGCATCACCGAGGACAATATCGCCGAGGCGCTGCGCGAGGTGCGCGTGGCGCTCCTCGAGGCGGACGTGGCGCTGCCGGTCATCAAGAGCTTCATCGAGGCGGTGAAGGCGAAGGCCGTGGGCGCCGAGGTGAGCGCCAGCCTCTCCCCCGGGCAGGCGTTCATCGGCATCCTGCACCGCGAGATGGTGCAACTCATGGGCGGGGCGCGCGCGGGCTTCAGCCTGCGTGCGCAGCCGCCGATCGTGGTGCTCCTCGCGGGGTTGCAGGGGGCGGGCAAGACCACCACCGCCGCCAAGCTTGCGCGCTGGCTTATCGAGCGGGAGAAGAAGCGCGTGCTCCTGACGAGCACCGACATCGCGCGGCCCGCGGCCATTTTGCAGCTCGAGCGTCTGGCGGCAGAGGTCGGGGCGCAATTCTTTCGCGCGCCGCCCGCGCATTCCCCGGCCGAAATTGCGCGCGCCGCCCTGGAAGAGGCGCGCCGCGGCGTGTTCGACATTCTCATCGTGGATACCGCCGGGCGGCTGCACGTGGATGAGGCGCTGATGGCCGAGGTGCAGCAGATCGATGCCGCCGTGGGCGCAAGCGAACGCCTGTTCGTCGTGGATGCCATGGCCGGGCAGGACGCGATCAACGCCGCGCGCGCCTTCGGTGCCGCGCTTGACCTTACGGGCGTCGTGCTCACCAAGGCCGACGGGGACGCCCGCGGTGGTGCGGCGCTGTCGGTGCGTGAGGTCACGGGAAAGCCCATCGTCTTCCTGGGAGTGGGGGAGAAGACCGAGGCGCTCGAGCCCTTTGATCCGGAGCGCATGGCCTCGCGGATCCTCGGCATGGGCGATGTCGTGAGCCTCGTCGAGCAGGTGCAGCGCGAGGTCACGACCGACGAGGCGACCCGCATCGCCCAAAAAGTGGCGCGCGGCAAAGGCTTTGATCTGGCGGATTTGAAAGGCCAGCTCGAGCAGGTGCAGAAGCTCGGCGGCATGGGCTCGCTCCTCGACAAGCTGCCGGCCGCGGCGGGACGGCGCGCGGTGTCCGCGGATCAGGGCGATCGGGAAGTGCGCCGCCAGATCGCCATCATCAATTCCATGACGCCGCGCGAGCGGCGCCAGCCGGGCGTCATCGACGGCTCCCGGCGGCGGCGCATCGCGGGTGGCGCGGGCGTGCAGGTGCAGGACGTCAACCGGCTGCTGAAGCAGTTTCAGGACATGCAGCGGATGATGAAGAGCATGAAGGGCGGCCACCTGCGGCGCATGATGGGCGCCTTCAAAGGGCGTTTGCCTTAACGCTACGCACGCGCCGTTTTGCGCACGCGGCCGCTTTTGCGTAGAATCCGCGCTCTTTTTTGGGCGGCCGATCTCACCATGGTAACGATACGTTTGACGCGGCGCGGGGCACGGAATCAGCCCTTTTATCACCTCGTGGTGACCGACAGCCGCAAGCGCCAGGGCGGCCTGAGCCTCGAGCACGTCGGGTTCTTCAATCCGATCGCGCGTCGCAGCGAGCCCAAGCTTAAGCTTGACCTGCCGCGCATCGATTACTGGCTGAGCCAGGGCGCGCAGCAGTCCGAGCGCGTGCGCTCGCTCGTGGCGTCCTACCGCAAGCAGGCAAGCGCCATCACCTGACGCTTGCGGCGCAGGCAGGCGGCCTCGTGGAGTGGATCGAGCTCGGACGAATTCGCAGGCCCTTCGGCGTCAAAGGCTGGCTGCACGTGGAGTCCTTTACCGAGCCGCTCGAGGCGCTGCTTGACTACCGCAGCTGGAGGCTGCGCAGCAGCGGCGGCGCGCATGCGCTGCGCGTGCTCGCCGAGGGCCGCGCGCAGGGTCGCGAGCTGGTAGTGCGTCTGGAGGGTGTAGAGGATCGGCAGGCCGCTCAGGCGCTCGTGGGCGCGGTGATCGAGGTGGCGCGCAGCGAGCTGCCGCCGCCGGGAGCGCGCGAATACTATCGCGCCGATCTACTCGGTCTGGCAGTGAGTAATCGCGAAGGCGTGGACTTGGGCGTGCTTGCGCACTTCGTCGAGGCAGCAAACGGCGCGACGATGGTCATCAGGCACGCGCTGTCCGGGGAATACTGGGTGCCGGCGACGCCTGAATATTTGTGGCATGTGGATTTGGCGGCGGGCCGGATCATTGTTGATTGGCCGCTCGACGCCGGCTAGAGGCGCAGCTGCGTGCACATCGAGGTGGTCACGCTGTTTCCGGACATGGTCCGCGGAGCAGTCGGGTTTGGCATTCTCGGTCGCGCGGCCGAGCGCGGGCTGTTGCGAGTGGGAACGGAAGATCCGCGTGCGCATGCGCTCAACGCTCACCGCACGGTGGATGACCGGCCCTACGGCGGCGGTCCGGGCATGGTGTTGAAGCCGGAGCCCATGCTCTGCGCGATCCGTGCAGCGCATGCGCGACTGCCCGCGGGCAGTCCGCGGATTTGTCTCTCGGCGCAGGGTGAGCTGTTCAGCGCGGCCAAGGCGCGCGAGCTTGCGGCGCTGCCCGGATTTTTGCTCATCGCGGGCCGCTACGAGGGCATCGATGAGCGGGTGATGGCGCTCGGTGTTGACCGGGACATGTCGATCGGCGACTACGTGCTCTCGGGCGGCGAGCTGCCGGCGCTCGTGGTGGTGGATGCAGTGGCGCGCTTGCTGCCGGGCGTGCTCGGCGATGAGCGCTCGAGCGCTGAAGACTCGTTCGCCGCGGGTCTGCTCGACTGGCCGCACTACACGCGGCCCGAGGTATTCGAGGGCTTGGCGGTGCCGCAAGTGCTATTGTCCGGGGATCATGCAGACATCCGGCGCTGGCGGCTCGAACAGGCCGTGGGCCGCACGTGGTTGCGCCGCCCGGATCTGATCGTGAAAGAGGGGCTGTCGGCCGAAGCGGTGCAGCTCCTTGATGAATTTCTCGCCGCCCGCAGGGCCGGTGAGCCAGCCGAGGGAAGGTGAGCGATATGAGCAAGATTATTCAAGACATCGAAAGCCGGCGCATGACCAGGAAGCTGCCGGATTTCAACCCGGGCGATACCGTAGTCGTGCAGGTGAAAGTGGTGGAGGGCGACCGCGAGCGCGTGCAGGCGTATGAGGGCGTCGTCATCGCCAAGAGCAACCGCGGGCTGAACTCATCGTTCACGGTGCGCAAGATCTCCCACGGCGAGGGCGTCGAGCGCGTCTTCCAGGCGCACAGCCCGGCAATCAGCGACGTGGTCGTCAAACGCCGCGGCAGCGTGCGCCGCGCGAAGCTCTACTATTTGCGCGCGTTGTCCGGCAAGGCGGCGCGCATCGAAGAGAAAATCTGAGCGCCTAGCCGATGGCCGCTCTGCGCAGGTTCGGGCACAACGTGTGGCGCTTCCTCGACGGGCTGCGTCGGGTGCTGCATTTGATCCTGCTGCTCTTCTTCTTCGCGGTGGTCCTGGTTGCACTGCGCAGCTCGATTCCGAGCGTGCCGGAGCGGGCGGCGCTCGTCATAGCCCCCGAAGGGCGGCTCGTCGAGCAGTTGTCCGGAGACCCGCTCGAGAGGGCTCTGGAGGATGCGCGCAGCAAGGAGCACTCCGAGACTCTGCTCTGGGACCTGACCGACAGCATCCGCGCGGCAGCAAGGGACAAGCACATTCCGGTGCTGGTGCTCGACCTGGAGCATTTTGAAGGTGGCGGCCAGCCGAGCCTCGAGGAGCTCGCAAGCGCCATCCGCGAGTTCCGGGCGAGCGGCAAGAAAGTCATCGCCGTTGCGACGAGCTACCTGCAGGGGCCGTACTACGTCGCGGCACAGGCGGATGAGATCTACGTCGATCCCATGGGCTTCGTGCTCATCGACGGCTACGACGGCTACCACATGTATTTCAAGGATGCGCTCGACAAGTTGAACGTCGACATCAACGTGTTCCGTGTGGGCGCATTCAAGAGCGCAGTGGAGGTCTACACGCGCAACGACATGTCCGAGGATGCGCGCCAGAACGCCCTGGGGTACCTCACGGCGCTGTGGACGAGCTATCAGGGTGCCACCACGCACGCGCGCAAGCTTCCCGCGGATGCGGTTGCAACCTATGCGGCGGAGCTGGCGAAGACGATCCCGGCTGCGGGCGGCGATGCGCCCAGCGTGGCGCTCAAGGCGGGCCTCGTCACCGGGATCAAGACGCGCCTGGAAGTCGAGCGTGAGCTCATTTCGATGGTCGGTGAAGATGAGTCGGACGGATCTTTTCGTTCAATCTCCGATGAGGACTATGCGCGCATCGTGCATGCGCAGAAGAAGATCACCGGCGGCCGCGGTCGCAGGGTCGGCGTCATCGTGGCCGAAGGGGAGATTCTCGACGGCGACCAGCCTCCCGGCACGATAGGCGGGGAGTCCACGGCGCGTTTGATCAGAAATGCGCGCATGGATGACAACGTGCGTGCCGTCGTGCTGCGCGTGGATAGTCCCGGCGGCAGCGTCAACGCATCGGAGCAGATCTATCAGGAACTGAAGGCGCTCAAGGCCGCAGGCAAGCCGCTAATCGTATCGATGGCCAACTACGCAGCCTCCGGCGGCTACTACATCTCAGCACCCGCGGATGAGATCTGGGCAAGCCCTGCGACCATAACCGGATCGATCGGCATCTTTGCGATTGTTCCGACGGTGTCGCGCACTTTGGGCAAAGTCGGGGTCAACGTCGATGGTGTCGGCACGACGCCGCTCTCGGGTCAGTTGCGCCTCGACCGGCCGCTCGGCGCGCCGGCGCGGGCGCTCCTGCAGTCGACGGTGGAGCGCGGCTACGAAGAATTTCTGCAGCGTGTCGCGAGCGGCCGCAAGAAGACGCGCGATCAGGTGGATGAGATCGGCCAGGGGCGCGTCTGGGCGGGAGTCGACGGCAAGCGCTTGGGCCTCGTCGATGAGCTCGGCTCATTTGACGATGCGGTAAAGGCGGCCGCGCGGCGCGCCAAGTTGACGAGCTACGATGTGCACTTCATCGAGCCGGAGCTGACCTGGACGGAACAGCTGGCGATGCAGCTGCGCTCGCAGCTTGCGCAGCTCATGTTCAGAGCCGACGGCAACGCCCGCGCACTCGCGCACGTCGTTGGCGAGCTTGATCCGCTGGCACGCGAAGTCGAGCGCTTAAGCCACTTCACGGCCCGCGACCGGCTCTACGCATACTGCTTCTGCGGCGTGCCTTAGGGGTCTCGCCCGCCGATGCACCGCTGCCGGCTGCGGCCGGGCAGGGCAAAAAAACACATTGGCAGCGCCGACCACGGCTGCGCGCCCGCGCAAGCTTTACGGGGAGAGGCGCGTTCTTGCTCCCCCAGCGCATTCCCGCCGAGCTTGCCGATGAGCGATCTGCCACGTGACCCGGCGGCAAAAGGTGTGACCGCGTTTGCAATTTTCGCCGCCGCGTGCCTTACACATCTTCAATTGCCCTGGAGTTTGTGGAAAATATTGGCGGTGCACGGCTCTGACAGGGAGCCGCCTTTTGCGGGATTCGGCCATGAGGTTTCGACTTAAAGCTTTAGGTCTGCATTTGCTCGGGAGCGTCACCGTACTGACGCTCGTTCTCGGCACGCTGTACTTCGGATGGTATCGCTGGCCCGGCTGGCTCCTCGCCGATGCGCTGCCGGTGGTCACAGTGCTCGCCGGCGTCGACGTCGCGCTCGGGCCGCTCCTCACGTTTCTGATCGCCGCGCCGCGCAAGCCGCGGCGTGTACTTGCGCGCGACGTCGCGATTATCGTGACCGTCCAGCTGTGCGCGCTCATCTACGGTGCGGCGTCGTTGTGGAACGGACGGCCGCTGTATTACGCGTTTTCCGAGAACGTGCTGCAGCAGGTGCAGGCATACGATATTGACGAGCATGAGTGGGCCCTCGGCGGCGAGCAGAACCCGCTCCTTGCGCCGCACTGGTACAGCCTGCCGCGCTGGATCTGGGCGCCGCTGCCGCAGGATCCGAACCAACGCGAGAAGATCGTGACGGCGGCAATCGTAGGAGGCGACGATGTCATCTCCATGCCGCGGTATTTCAAGCCTTGGGAGCAGGGCTTGCCGGACCTGCGAACGCAGCTGAAGAAGGTGGACGATATCGCCTACTTCTCGAGAGCTGACAAAGAGGGGCTCAAGGAACTGATGCGCGCGGCCGGATTCGCCCCGGATCAGTTGAATTCCATACCGCTCACCGGACGCGGCAAGCCACTTCTCGTCGTGTTCGATCCGGCAAGTCTAAAGATGCAGGCGATCTTCAAGGTGAAGGAGGAGGTGCGTCCGCACCCTAAGTCCAAGCGCCGAGGACGACCCCCATCAGGGAAAAAATGACAATCTGGTAGCCGGCATTGATCAACCACAGCCGCAGGCTGCGGAACTCAAATAGGTAGATCACTCCGAGGGCCGTCGAGACAAAGGTCAATCCCGTCATGAACCCTGCAAAGAGCCCGAAGCGCCAGGTGGCGTTCGGGCCGATGAACATCGCAAGGCTGCCGGCGGCTATCAGATTCAATACCAAAACCGTACCGTACAGTTTCGCCACGTTAGCCGACTTCGCCTTTTCCATGGTAACGCCGGATTCGCGCATCCACGCCTTGCCAAATAGCGGGCCGTACCACAGGGCACCCACTGCAAATCCAGCAAGTGCTGCAACCAATACCGCGAGCCAGTTGACATGCACCGGAACTGATGAAGTATCCATGACGCTCCCCGATTCTTATGCTTTTGTGCGCCGGCGGTAGCGCCGGTGGCAATCACGCGCTGCAATGGTAACGCAGCCGCCAGGTTCGCGGCTAGGGCATCCCGCCGCGGCGGCAGCTGCGACCGGGTCGCGCTGCAACGTCCCGTCCGCCGCGCGCAGGCGCGGTCGCGGTGGGTTCATAAATTCTGGCGGTAAACGATGAACCCGGATCTTTCGGCTACTTTGTCGTAGAGCCGCATTGCGACGGCGTTGCTTTCGTGGGTTTGCCAGTACACGCGCATTGCGCCCGCGGCTTTGGCGCTTGCGTATACGGCACGAATGAGCGCGCGCCCGATGCCGTGGCCGCGCGCCGCCGCGGCGGTGAACAGGTCCTGCAGATAGCAGGTCGGCGTGATCTGAATAGTGCTGCGGTGGTAGAGAAAGTGCGTCAGGCCGAGTAACGCCCCAGAGCGTTCCGCCACGAGCGCGTGCATGGGCTCGGACGGGTCAAAGAACCGTGCCCACGTGGTCTGCGTTACCTGCGCTGCAAGCGCCGTGGTGCCGGCGCGGCCATAGAAGGCGTTATAGCCATCCCAAAGCTCGAGCCAAGCCTCGTAGTCATCACGACGCACGCGACGAACTTCAAATGCCGGCATGACAGCATTCCTCTGCACAACGGGATGAGTCCGGGTGCGCCGCAGCTTTGGCGCGCGCATGCCTGTTCATGTGCCTACTGCGTCTTGAATGGCGGTCGCGGCACCGGACGGCACGAGGAAGCGCCGAGGCCAAGCACCGCAGCGCTTTGTACCAGCCGCTGATACAGCCGCGCTACGCAGCTATTCCACTCCGTGTGCCCCTGGCCACGGGCTACGACGCTGACGCTATTGGAGAAGCCCTGGGCAACATGCGCGGTAAACCAAAGCGGCGTGCCCCCATCGGCGTCGCCGGTAACGAACAATGCTGGCACGGACGAGCGCACGGGTGTGCGGTAGTTCTCGGGTAGAGTTACCTTTGGCCAATCCTTGCAGGCGGCTTGCTGCTGGCGCAGGCGGTAATCGCCGAGAAACGTGCCCTGTATCGCAGGCCCGACATCCGCCTCGTTGACAAACGCGACGTCCTCGTTGCAGGTTATTGAGAAGAAGAGGCCAACACTGAGATCCGACTCCAAGCTGCTAGCGTCCGCCAGAATGCCTGCGACGATTGGGCTCCAGTCTCCGGAGTAGGCGCGGTGAATCATCCAGGGCAGCATCACAGCACTATTGGGCCTGTAGAGCTTCGCGCGAAACCACTCTGCTACGCGACCGCGGTATAGCGGCACGGTTGCGGCGCCGCCCGGGAGCAAGACGCGCACCGTCCCCGAGTTCAGCCGCGCGACCACCTCGTGAAACTCAGCGCGCAGATTCGGGAATGCGCCCTCGCAGGCAGAATCGGCTGCGCACGCGGCGAACAGGCCATCGAGGGCAGTCTGCGCGGTTTTCGCGAACTGCAGCGGTGTTGCCACGTCGATGGGCACGACGCTGCCAAGATACAACGTGCGCACGCTTTGCGGGTAAGCGCGCACGTAAACCTGCGCGGCCCGAGTCCCGTATGATCCTGCGAATAGGTTGAGCGGACCATAGCCAAGAGCGCGTCGGACGCGCTCAAGATCGCGCGCGAAATGCACGTAGGTATACTGAGTCAAGTCGGTGCGCGCACTTAAGCGCCGTTCGCATCTTTGCACCGCCGCGAGCGGAAAGAGGTCACGCAGGCTCGCCGCCGCATCCTCGGGTGAATACAGAGCGCAGCGCAACGCGCCTGATTGACCTGTCCCGCGCTGGTCGATCAGCAGGAGGTCGCGCTCGCCGCGCAACGGCGCGAAGTGGTTCGCATACTCCGCGGCCGCGCTTATCGCGTCCTCTCCAGGCCCTCCCATCAATACGACGATTGGATCCGGAAGCCCGTGCCCGCCAACGGCGGGGATCACGGCCACGCTGATGCGGATTTGACGCCCTCCCGGCTGGTCGGGGTTCTCGGGAACATCGAGCGCGCCGCAGCGCGCGGGTTGCGCTACGTTTGCCAGAGCGCATGGCGCGAGTTGAACTGCGCCGAGCGGGCCCGGCGCAGCTCCCTGCGGTGCGGCGCCCGTCGCGGCGGCCATGAGACTTACGCAGTGGAGCGCCACGATCGCCCTCAGGAGCACGAGGAGCGCGGCCTTATACACCGAAATGCATGAATTCAAGTCCGAGCGCCGCTCGCTGCGGCGCTTCGCCATGGCGCCCGCGCGCTCGGACGGTAACCTGAGCGGTGATTTTTTCATGACCGGCACGGCTGCGCAGCCGCGGCGCACCACGCAGTTACGGCGCGTTCGCGCCCAATCACGCTGCCCAGTCGAGTATGACCTTGCCGGACTGACCCGAGCCCATGGTCTCGAAGCCCTCGATGTAATCCTGGATCCCGAAGTGGTGCGTAATGATGGGTGCGAGCGACAGGCCGCTTTGCAGCAGGCTCGACATCTTGTACCAGGTCTCAAACATCTCGCGGCCGTAGATGCCCTTCAGCGTAAGGCCTTTGAAGATGACCTGATTCCAGTCGATGGCAGTTTCATCCGGCGGAATTCCCAGTATTGCGACACTGCCGCCATGATGCATGGTGCGCAAAAGCTCGCGCAGCGCCGCGGCGTTGCCGGACATCTCCAGGCCGACGTCGAACCCTTCCTGCATGTCAAGATCCTTCATCGTCGCATCGAGTGACTCGCGCGTGATGTTGATCGCGCGCGATGCGCCCATCTTCTTTGCAAGGCCCAGGCGGTAGTCGTTGACATCGGTGATGACGACGTGGCGTGCGCCGACGAAGCGTGCGATGGCGACAGCCATGATGCCGATGGGGCCCGCGCCGGTGATGAGCACATCCTCGCCCACCATGTTGAAGGCGAGCGCGGTGTGGGTCGCATTGCCGAAGGGATCGAGGATTGAGGCGACATCGTCGGAGATGGCGGCCGGAAGCTTGAAGGCGTTGCCGGCCGGAATCGCAAGATACTCTGCAAAGGCGCCCGGGCGGTTGACGCCGACTCCGACCGAATTTCTGCACAAGTGCCGCCGGCCTGCACGGCAATTGCGGCAGTAGCCGCAGGTGATGTGGCCTTCTCCGGAGACCCGGTCGCCGGCCCTGAACCCGGCGACCTCGGAGCCAATCTCGACAATGCGTCCGTAATATTCGTGTCCCACCGCCATCGGTACCGGAATCGTCTTCTGCGCCCAGGTGTCCCACTTATAGATGTGCATGTCGGTACCGCAGATGGCGGTCTTCGCGATCTTGATCAGCACATCGTTCGGCCCCACTTTGGGCTCGGCAATTTCATCGAGCCAGATTCCGGGCCGACGCTCTTTCTTGACCAGCGCTTTCATCCGAGCCTGCGCTCCTTTTCCAGTATTCCTAATTCTCTACCGACGCTCGCAAAAGCCTCGAGCGCGACATCGAGCTGCGCCTGCGTGAGGGCCGCGGACATCTGCGTGCGTATGCGCGCGGCGCCCTTTGGCACGACGGGAAACGAGAAGCCGATCACGTACACGCCGTGCTCGAGCAATCGGTCCGCCATGCGGCTGGCGAGGGCGGCGTCGCCGAGCATGACGGGAATGATCGGATGCTCGCCGGGCTTGAGGTCAAAGCCTGCGCGTTCGAGGCCGGCGCGAAAGTAGCGCGCATTGTCGAACAGCCGGGTGCGAAGTTCCGGGCTGTCATCCACAAGGTCGAGCACGCGCAGGCTCACGGCCGCAACCAGCGGCGGAATGCTGTTCGAGAAGAGGTAGGGCCGCGAGCGCTGCCGCAGCCACTCGACGATTTCCCTGCGCCCGGCGACATAGCCGCCGCAGCCCCCGCCGAGAGCCTTGCCAAAGGTGCCGGTGTAGATGTCGATGCGCTCGGCGACGCCGCAGTGCTCGGGCGTGCCGCGACCCGTGGCTCCCATGAAACCCGTCGCGTGCGAGTCATCGACCATGACGAGCGCGTCGTAGCGCTCGGCGAGGGCGCAGATCGCGGCGAGGTTCGCGATGTAGCCGTCCATGGAAAAGACGCCGTCGGTTGCGATGAGCCGCGTGCGCGCGCCCTGTGCCTCCTTGAGGCGGCTCTCCAGTTCCGCCATGTCGCTGTTCGCGTAGCGATAGCGCTGAGCTTTGCAGAGGCGAATGCCGTCGATGATGCTCGCGTGGTTGAGCGCGTCGGAGATGACCGCATCGCGCTCATCGAGGAGCGTCTCGAAAAGACCGCCGTTCGCATCGAAGCAGGACGAGTAGAGGATCGCATCTTCGGTGCCGAGAAAGCGGCTCAGGCGCTCTTCGAGCTGCCGGTGCACGCTCTGCGTGCCGCAGATGAAACGCACCGAGGCCATGCCATAGCCCTTGGCATCGAGGGCGCGATGCGCCGCTTCGCGCACCGCCGGATGATTGGCAAGCCCGAGGTAGTTGTTGGCGCACAGGTTGATGACGTCGCGATCGCCGCTGCGAATGACCCCGCCCTGCGGGCCGCCGAGCACGCGCTCGGTTTTGTAAAGTCCGGCCGTGCGCAGGCCGGCAAGATCGGCACGCAGACGCTCCAGAATCGAGGCACTCATCGCATGAATTATACTCGCCCGATGCACTCTTCACCCGCCTCCGCGGCGCGCTTTGTCGTGCCGGACAACGTTGCCCTCGCCTCCACCGTTGGCGCTGTGATCAATTCGACATTTCTTGCGCCGGAGGAGCCCATCGTGCGAGCGCTCGCCGAACGTGCGCGGCTCTCCGCCGCCGGTGCCGCCGCCGTGCAGGCGCGCGGCCTGGCGCTTGTTGAGGCGGTGCGCGCAGCGCGGCCGGCCGGCTCCGGCCTGGACGCGTTTCTGCGCGAGTACCACCTGGCATCCCCCGAGGGCGTCATTTTGATGTGTCTGGCGGAGGCACTGTTGCGCATCCCGGATGCGCATACGGCCGATCGGCTCATTGCCGACAAGATCGCCGCCGGCGCCTGGGAAGAGCATTTGGGAGACAGCGAATCCTTGTTCGTCAACGCCTCGACCTGGGGGCTGATGCTGACCGGCAGCATCGTCGACGTCGACCGGGCCGAAGTGAGTTCCGTGCGCGGCTGGTTCGCGCGCCTTGCGAGCCGCATCAGCGAGCCGGTGGCGCGCGCGGCGCTGCGCCAGGCCATGCGCATCCTCGGGCACCAGTTCGTCATGGGCCGTAGCATCGAAGAGGCGCTCGAGCGCACGACGGGAGCGAGCGAGCGCGAGTATCGCTATTCCTTCGACATGCTGGGCGAGGCCGCGCTGACGCAAGCCGATGCGCAGCGCTATTTTGAAAAGTATCGGGCGGCGATCGCCGCGGTCGGCCGCGCGGTCCGGCCCGATACGGCGATGGCCGCGCGTCACAGTATTTCCGTCAAGCTCTCGGCGCTGCATCCACGCTACGAGTTCGCGCAGCGCGAACGCGTCATGGTCGAGCTCACCCCGCAATTGCTCGCGCTCGTGAGGCTGGCGCGCGATGCCGGCATTGGGCTCACGATTGACGCCGAGGAGGCCGAGCGCCTGGAGCTGTCGCTGCTCCTCATCGATGCGGTACTCGCAAGTGAAGAGCTTGCTCAATACACAGGTTTTGGTCTTGCGGTGCAGGCCTATCAAAAGCGCACGCCGGCGCTGCTCGACTGGCTGATCGGCCGCAGCCGCGGGCTCGGGCGCGCGCTTACGGTGCGTCTGGTCAAGGGCGCGTACTGGGACAGCGAAATCAAGCGCTCTCAGGAGCGCGGCCTGGCTGGCTACCCGGTGTTCACGCGCAAGGCGAACACCGACGTATCCTACCTCGCCTGCGCGCGCCTGCTCGCCGCGGCAACCGACGTGATCTTCCCGCAGTTCGCGACCCACAACGCCCACACCGTCGCCTATATCATTGAGCTCTTTCGCAATCGCCCGGGCGCATTCGAATTCCAGCGCCTGCATGGCATGGGCGAGGAGCTGTATGCGCAGGTGATCGGGGCCGCTGCGGGCGGCTATCCCTGCCGCGTCTACGCGCCGGTCGGAGCACACGAGGATTTGCTGCCGTACCTCGTGCGGCGGCTCCTCGAGAACGGCGCCAATACATCCTTCGTGAATCGCGTGGTCGATGAGCGGCTGCCGGCGGCAGCCGTCGTCGCCGATCCCGTCGCGGAAGTTGACATGCTCACCGCGGCAGCACATCCGCGCATTGTTCTGCCGCAACAGCTCTTTGGCGCCGAGCGGCCAAATTCCCGCGGCGTCAACTTTGCCGATGCGGCGGAGCTTCAAAAGCTCAAAGCCGCCTGCGAGGCCGCGGCTGCCGCGCCGTGGCGCGCGACGGCGCTCATCAGTGGGAAAGCCGGCACGGGTGAGCGCCTTGAGCTCGTCAATCCGGCCGACGAGTCGCAGCTGATCGGCGCGCTCGTGCAGGCCTCCGCCGCCGATGTCGAGCGCGCGCTCGCCGGCGCCTATGCTGCGGCTGCCTCGTGGGAAGCGCGCAGCGCCGCGGAGCGCGCTGCGGTGCTGGAGCGGGCGGCGCAGCTCTTTGAGGCGCGTCGCCCGGAGCTCATCGCGCGCTGCGTGCTTGAGGCGGGCAAGACCTTGCCCGATAGCGTCGCGGAGGTGCGCGAGGCGGTCGACTTCCTGCGCTACTACGCGCAGCAGGCGCGCCTCATGTTTGCGGGCGAGACACTGTTGCCGGGTCCGACCGGGGAGAAGAATGCGCTGCGCCTGCGGGGCCGGGGCGTCTTCGCCTGCATCAGTCCGTGGAATTTTCCGCTCGCGATCTTCACCGGACAGGTGAGCGCGGCGCTCGCTGCGGGCAATGCCGTCGTCGCCAAGCCCGCCGAGCAAACGCCACTCACGGCGGCGCTTGCCGTGCAACTCCTGCATGAGGCCGGAGTGCCGCCCGAGGTGCTGCAGTTTCTGCCGGGGGAGGGCGGCTCGGTCGGTGCCGCACTGACGCGCGACCCGCGGGTGGCCGGCGTCGTTTTTACCGGATCCACCGAGACTGCGCGACTCATCGAGCGCAGCCTGGCCGGCCGCCCCGGGGCAATTGCCACCTTCATCGCCGAGACCGGCGGCATCAATGCGATGCTCGTCGACAGCTCGGCGCTGCCGGAGCAGGTGGTGCTCGATGCGGTCGCTTCCGGCTTCAATAGTGCGGGCCAGCGCTGCTCCGCGCTGCGGGTGCTCGTGCTGCAGGAGGAGGTCGTGCCGCGCGTGATGGAGCTCCTGGCGGGCCATATGGACGAGCTGCGGGTGGGAAATCCAGCATGGCTTGCCACCGACGTCGGACCGGTCATTGATCGCGAGGCGCTCGCGATGCTCGAGGCGCATGCCGCGCGCGTCACGGCGCGCGGCGCCTGGCACCACCGCGCGCCCCTCGGCGCGGATGCCGGCAAGGGGCGGTTTTTCGCGCCGCTGGCGGTTTCATTGCCGAGTCTCGCCGCGCTTGAAAGGGAAGTTTTTGGACCCATCGTCCATGTGGTCGCCTATCGGGCGAGCGAACTTGATCAAGTGGTCGAGCAGATAAATGGCATGGGCTACGGGCTCACGCTCGGCATACATACTCGCATCGATGCCGTCGCGGCACGAATCGCAGCGCGGGCACGCGTCGGGAATATCTACGTCAATCGGAATATGATCGGCGCAGTGGTGGGCGTGCAGCCCTTTGGCGGCTGCGGTCTTTCGGGCACGGGACCCAAGGCCGGCGGTCCGCACTATCTGGCACGCTTTGCCACGGAGCAGACGATCAGCATCAATACCGCGGCCGTGGGCGGCAACGCGAGCCTGCTGTCGCTCGCGGAGGCCTGAAGAGGTTTTCTCTGATGACGTTGAGCGTATTTGACATCTTCAAGATCGGCATTGGGCCGTCGAGCTCGCATACGATGGGACCGATGCGTGCGGCGCACGAGTTTGCATCCGACCTCGAGCGCGCCGGGCTACTCGGTGCGACGCGCGAGATTGCGGTGCGTCTCTATGGGTCGCTCGCGCTTACTGGCGTCGGCCATGGAACCGATCGCGCGATCCTGCTCGGCCTCGAGGGCGCCAATGCCGAGAGCATCGATCCGGATCAGATGGAGCCTGCCGTGGCGCGCATCCGCGCTACGGGGCGCATCAACCTCTTGGGGCGCCACGAAATACCCTTCGATGAGCCGATGCAGCTCCTGTTCATGCGCCACGAACGCCTGGAGCGGCATTCCAACGGCATGCGCTTCACGGCGCTCGGCGCGGATCGTAAGACGCTGCGCGAGGAGGACTTCTTCTCAATCGGCGGCGGCTTCATTTTGCGCGGCAATGAGACCGCTGCCGCGCCGAGCGACCGAGTGCCGTCGCCCTATCCCTTTGACTCGGGCGACGAACTCCTTGAGCGCGCGCGCGCGCAGGGGCTCGAGCTCTTTGAGCTCGTGATGGCGAATGAGCGCACCTGGAGGTCCGAGCAGGAAGTGCGCGCGGGACTACTGCGCCTGTGGAGCGTCATGCAGGCATGCGTCGCGCGCGGCTTTCGCCAGACGGGCCTCCTGCCCGGCGTGTTGAAGGTGCGGCGGCGCGCGCCCAAGCTCTACCGCATGCTCATGGAGAGTCAGGCTGGCGCGGCCAATCCCCTTGACGTCATGGACTGGGTGAACGCGTGGGCGCTCGCGGTCAACGAAGAAAATGCCGCCGGCGGGCGCGTCGTGACCGCACCCACCAATGGCGCGGCGGGCATCGTGCCCGCGGTGCTGCATTTCTACCGCCGCTTTGAACCCGGCGCCAACGACGACGGCGTAATCCGCTTCCTGCTGACGGCAGGGGCCATCGGCATGCTCTACAAAAAGAATGCCTCCATCTCGGGCGCGGAGATGGGCTGCCAGGGAGAGGTCGGCGTCGCCTGCTCGATGGCGGCGGCGGGTCTGGTCGCGGCCCTGCACGGCACCTCTGAGCAGGTGGAGAATGCGGCGGAAATCGGCATGGAGCACAATCTCGGCCTCACCTGCGATCCGGTCGCGGGGCTGGTGCAGATCCCGTGCATCGAGAGAAACGCCATGGGGGCCGTCAAAGCCATCAATGCAGCGCGCCTTGCGACGCGAGGTGACGGCACCCACAAAGTGTCCTTGGACCAGGTGATTGCGACGATGCGCCAGACCGGGGCCGATATGTCGACCATCTATAAGGAGACATCCCAGGGAGGCCTCGCGGTCAACGTACCGGAGTGTTAGGGAATCTCCTCCTTGGGCCGGCCGGTCTGTCCCCGGGTCGATAGCCAGAATACGACGACGGTGGCCGCCAACACTGCCGCAAGGCCGATGATCTCCTCGCGCGAGGCGAGTGCAATGAGACCGACCATGCTGCAGATGCCTATCAGCATCGCGGCACGCAGCCAGCGGAAATTAAGGGGCGCGCCGGCGAGCGCCACGCCGCTGCGCGCCAGGCGCCACGCGGCCGCGCACCCCGCAATGTACAGCGGCGCGACTGTTAGAGTTGAGAGCACTGCGAGCTCGGCAAAACTTCCCGTCAGCGACAAAGCGATGGCGAGCGTGGCATACACGACGATCGCGACGTGCGGCGCATGGCTGCCTGGATGCACTCGTCCGAGCACGCGCGGCAGGCGCCCGTCGCGCGCGAAGGCGAAGAGGATGCGCGGGCTGCCGAGCACGTCGCTGCCCAGCCAGCCGAACATCGACACGGCGGCGCCGGCCAGCATCAGCGCACGCAGTGCCGGGCTGATCCGCGCCATGGCGTCCGCCAAGGGCACGGTGGACGTTGCCAACGAGGCACCGAGTATCCCCTGCGCGACGACCTGCACGGCGACGTACAGCATCATCACGAAGAGCATCGCCATGGCGAGCGCGCGCGGGATGGTGCGCGCGGGCTGCGCGATCTCGCCGCTCGCGGCAAGCGCCACCTCCATCCCGGTGAATGCGAATAGCGCGAGGATCAGGGCACGCCCCAGGCCGCCGGTCGCCGCCTGCGCCGTCGGCAGGTAATTCATGGTGTGGATTGCGGCTGCGCCGGCGATGACGAACACGGCAAGCGGCACGAGCTTCAACAGAGTCGCCGCATTGACCAGCCGCGTACCGCGTGCGACGCCGCCGATGTTGACCCACGCGATCGTGCCGATCGCACCGATGATGACGGCGGCATGCGCCGGCGCGCGCGCCTGCGGCCGCAGCACGCTGACAGCGACGTCGGCAAGCGCCGCGGCCACACCGCCGCAGGCGAGCGCATCGCTGAACCACAGCAGAGTGCCGGTGACGTAGCCCACGAGCGGTCCAAAAACAGCTTCGATGTAGCCGTAGGCCCCGCCACTGGTCGGTATGCGGCTGCCGCCTTCGGCAAAGCAGATGGCAATCGAACCGATGGCGATTGCGCAGGCGACAAAGGCGAGGGGCGCATACGGGCCGATGCTGGCAGCGAGCGCAGCCGGCACCGCGAAAATGCCCGCGCCGACGACGATGTTGATGATGCTCGCCGTGAGGCCCCAGGTCCCCACGGCGCGTACCAGCCCTCGATCGCGCTGTTGCTCGCTCATCGGCGCAACGTAGCACGGGAGCCTCGAAGGGTGCTCGACGAATGCGGCCCCGAGCGGATTGCGCCGCCGCGGCGCGCAACTCCGGCGCGCTGGCGCCGCAGCGATGCGCCGCCGCGGGCAGATAATTTATGATGCTCGCGTGCAGGCTTTCGTGGTGGCAAGCCGATGAGTGGCAGAGCGCGGTGAGCGATTCGCCGGTAGCCAATGTCTCCGACACGGCGCGGTGGATTGCCGCCTACCGCGCCTGGGAGTCTGAGCGCGCGGATGCGTTGTTCAACGATCCGTATGCGGCTTTGCTGGCGGGCGAGCGCGGCCAGGCCATTGCGGCTTTGATGCCACGGCGCACGCGCAACGGCTGGCCCATGATTGCGCGCACCAAGCTCATCGACGATCTAGTCACGAGCGCGATCGCCGCCGGTGCCGACTGCGTGCTGAATCTGGCAGCTGGATTCGACACGCGGCCATATCGCCTCGAGCTTCCCCGAGCCCTGCGATGGGTCGAAGCGGACCTACCGGCTTTGATCGAAGAGAAGGAGCGAGTTCTGGCCGGCGCCGTGCCGCGTTGTCAGCTGCGCAGGATCAAAGTCGACCTCGGCGACGGCGCCGCTCGGGCCGCGTTGCTGCGCGATGTGCTCGCGGGGTCAAAGAGGGCGCTTGTCATCACAGAAGGACTTCTCATTTATCTGGATGAGGTGCAGGTGCGCGCGCTCGCCGCGGATCTCTTCGCCCAGGCGCAGATTTATTGGTGGCTCCTTGATCTTGCCTCGCCTGCGCTGCTAGCGGACTTGCGCAAGAGCATCGGCCGCTATCTCCTCAACGCGCCGATGAAATTCGCACCGCCAGACGGCGTTGCCTATTTTGAGGCGTTGGGGTGGAGATGTGCTGCGGCGCACTCGACTCTGCACGCGGCTGCGCGCTGGCGGCGGCTGCCTTTTCTGATGCGGCTGTTCGCGCTGTTCCCGGCGCCCGATCCGCGGCTGCCGAAATCGCGCTGGTATGGCGTCGTCAGACTTGAACGCGCCGAGTAGCTAGGCAGCAGCGTACGCGCTACGGCAGCAGCGCACGCCGCAGAGCGGCGCGCGCGAGGAGACGTGTGGAGTCAAGCGTCGGCAGTGCGCTATTGGAATCGTTCATGATCAAAGGGATTTCGGTGCAGCCGAGCACGACGGCGTCGCAGCCGGCAGCCTGCAGTCGGCCGATGACCTGCTGAAAATAGGCGACCGCCGCGGGCTTGAAAATCCCGCACACCAGCTCATCCATGATGATGCGATTGATTTCCTCGCGCTCGGCGCAGTCGGGGCGCACGAACTCAAGAGCGCGCGCGCTGAGCTTTTCCGGGTAGACCTCGCTTTCGATGAGATAGCGGGTTCCGGTGAGCCCGACGCGTCGGAATGCGCGCGCGCTGGCCTCCGCGGCGACGACCTCGGCAATGTGCAGCCACGGCAGCGGCGAGCGCGCTGCAATGTGCGGCAGCGCCTGGTGGATCGTATTGTCGGGGCAGATGAGGAACTGCGCGCCGCCGTGCGCAAGCTTGTTTGCCGAGGAGAGCATGAGCTCTGCCACGCCCGGCCAGTCGCCGCGGTAGATGCGCTGCATGTACTCGCCGAGCGAGTGCGTGTGGAGCGAGACCTGCGGATGGGCATGCGCGCCCAGAAACTTGGGACCTTCCAGGCAGATCGTGCGATAGCACAGCGCAGCGCCTTCGGCGGAGCAGGCGACAATGCCGATGTGCAGCGGCTCCACGGCGTCAATTCGCAGAGCGCAGAGCGCGCCGCCCGTGGAAGGTGGCACAGGAGCCCACGCGGCGCGAGACGTGCTGCGGGTTCGACATCATTTGGGTTTGAAGAGCCCGAAGAGGCGCGGCGCGCCGCGCTTTCTTTGCGCGTGCGCGGCGGAGCCCGCGCTGACGGCGGACCAGGTGCGCACGTTGATGTCCATGATGCAGGCTGCGGCGGTTGCGAACTCGCCGAATTGCGCCTGCGGCGCCAGCGCATTGGCGAGCGCGGAGATGCCGGGATTGTGACCGATTACCATCAGGTGCTCGAGGCGCGGCCCGGTCGCCTGAATCGCCTTGAGAATCGTATCGGCCGCAGCGAGGTACAACACCTCATCCGTGCGCAGCTGACGCTCGGGAATTTGCAGCTCGCGCGCAATGATCTGAGCGGTCTGCAGCGTGCGCTGTGCGGGACTTGCGAGCAACAGATCCGGCACGGCGTCCGCCTCGAGAAGGCTAAGCGCGGTCGCCTTGGCCTCGGCCTTGCCGCGGCGGCTCAACGGGCGTTCAAAATCCGTCACCGCCGCAGCCTGCACCTTCGCGTGAGCGTGGCGCACGAGCGTCAGGCGCTTCATAGCGTACGCTGCAGCAGGATTCGTCCCGCTTCCACGCGCACCGCGAAGGTGCGCAGCGGCTCGTAGGCCGGGGGTGTCAGCGCGGCGCCGGACCGCAGACAAAAGCGTGCGCCGTGGCGCGGGCAGATGATCTCGCAGGCCTCGATTTCCGCGCCTGCCAAGCTCTGCCCATCGTGCGTACAGCGATCCTCCACGGCATAGAGCTCAGCGCCGCAGCGCGCCACGATGAGCGCGACGTCGTCGATTTCGACGCTGAGCGAATGCGCGTCGGTCACTTCTTCTGCGGCACCGAGATCGACCCACTGCCCGGACATGATGCGTCAGAACATCCCGGTCTGCAGGCGCGCGGCCTCGGACATCATCGTCTGGCTCCAGGGCGGATCAAAAGTCAGCTCCACGCGCGCCTGCTGCACCGTCGGGATCCGCTCGATCTTTTCGCGCACGTCCTCAACCAGCACTTCGCCCATGCCGCAGCCGGGCGCGGTGAGCGTCATCTTCACATCGATGCTGCGCGTGCCATCGTCGTTCTGCGTGACGTCGCACTCATAGACGAGTCCGAGGTCGACGATGTTGATGGGGATCTCCGGGTCGTAGCAGGTGCGCATTTGATCCCAGGCGAGCTTGCGCACATCCTCTTCGGTGGCGTTCGGCGGCAGTTGAGGGGGCTTCACGACATCCTGGCCGATGGCGTCGGCGTCTTCGCCGGAAATGCGCAGCAGATTGCCGTCCACGTACACGGTGAAGCTGCCGCCCAGGGCCTGGGTGATATAGCCTGCCTGGCCGGGCCGCAGTTTGACCTCGACACCGGCAGGCACGATGACCGCGCGCACGTCGCGGTTGACGACGAAGGGCTGATTTTCGTGCCCGCGCATCGCGCTCACTCCGTCGTCACGGCGGCGCCGTCGTTGAGCGCGGCGTCGAGCGTATGCCAGCACAGGCTTGCGCATTTGACGCGCGCGGGGAATTCGCGCACGCCGGACAGTGCAGCAAGCTTGCCCAGATCCTGCGACGGCGGCGCACTGTGCTGCGTCAGAAGCTCGTGCACGCGCGCATAGAGCTCCTGCACCGCCGCGCGGCTCTTGCCCTTGACCGCTTCGGTCATGAGCGATGCGGAGGCGGTCGAGATCGCGCAGCCCTTGCCCTCGAAGCGCAGGTCCGCGATGCGATCGCCGTCGAGGCGTACGAAGAGCGACAGGCGATCACCGCAAAGCGGGTTATGGCCCTCGGCCTTGGCGTCGGCAGGCTCCAGGCGCCCAAAGTTCCTCGGCTGGCGGTTGTGATCGAGGATCACATCGCGATACAGCTCCTTGAGATCCATCAGGCGAAGACCTCGCGCACCCGCTCCACCGCGGCGGCAAGGCGCGTGACGTCCTCAGCCGTGCTGTAGCAGCCGAAAGAGGCGCGCGCGGTGGCCGGCACGCCGAAGAAATCCATCACCGGCATGGCGCAATGGTGCCCGGTGCGGATGGCGATGCCTTCGTGATCGAGAATCGTGCCGATGTCGTGCGGATGCACGCCCGCCATGGTGAAGGAGACGACGGCGGCCTTGTGCGCGGCGGTGCCGACAATCTGCACGCCGCGAATGGCCGACAGCTGTGCCGTCGCCAGATGCAGCAGCCGCTGCTCATGCGCCGCGATGGCGTCCAGCCCCAGCGCCTCGATATAGTCGATGGCGGCGCCAAGGCCGACGGCGCCGGAGATGTGCGGCGTGCCGGCCTCGAATTTCCAGGGCAGATCGTTGTAGGTGCTCTTTGCAAAGGTGACGCTGCGAATCATGTCGCCGCCGCCCTGCCAGGGCGGCATCGCCTCGAGGATCTCCTCGCGGCCGTAGAGGACGCCAATTCCCGTGGGCCCGTAGAGCTTGTGGCTCGAGAACGCATAGAAGTCGGCGTCGAGAGCACGTACATCGACGCGCGCGTGTGGCACCGCCTGCGCCCCGTCGACGAGGACGCGGGCGCCGTGTTCATGGGCGGCCGCTATCATGCGCTTCACGGGCAGCACGGTGCCGAGCGCATTTGACACGTGCGCAATGGCGACGAGCCGCGTGCGCGGCGAGAGCAGGCTCGCGAAGGCATCAAACAGAAGCTCGCCCTTGCGGTCGATGGGCGCGACCTTGAGCGTGCAGCCGGTCTGCTCGCACACGAGCTGCCAGGGCACGATGTTCGCGTGGTGTTCCAGAGCGCTGATGAGGATTTCATCGCCGGGACCGAAGCGCGGCCGCACGTAGGATTGCGCGACGAGATTGATCGCCTCGGTCGTGCCGCGCACGAAGATGATCTCGCGCACCGAGGCTGCATTCACGAAACGGCGCACGCGGTCACGTGCGCCCTCGAAGGCATCGGTCGCCTCCTGACTCAAGGTGTGCACGCCGCGGTGCACATTGGCATGCGAGTGCGTCTCGTAGCGCTCCACGGCGCGCATCACCGCCAGCGGCTGCTGCGCGGATGCGGCGCTGTCGAGATATACGAGCGGCTTGCCGTTGATGCTGCGCGCGAGAATGGGGAAATCGCGGCGCACGCTCTCGGCGTCGAGTGGCAATTCGGCGGAGGCCTTGGCGGCGGCGACGTTCATAGCAGCTCCTTCAAATCGGCCGCGACGTCGATGCGACCCGCGAGCGCGCGCTCGATGCTTCTCTTGAGGTCCGGGATGTCGATCTTCGCCACGACGTCGGCGAGAAACGCCCACTTCAGAAGCTGCTGCGCGGTGTCCGGAGCCAGGCCGCGCGAGAGCAGGTAGAAGAGCACCGCATCGTCGAGCTTGCCGGCGGTGGCGCCGTGGCTGCAGCGCACGTCGTCGGTATGGATCTCAAGCTGCGGGCGCACGTCGATCTCCGCCTCCGGCCCGGCAAGCAGGCCGCGCAGCGACTGGCGCGAGTCCGTGCCGGGCGCGCCTGCGCACACGGTCACCTTGCCGTTGAACCCGACACGCGCGCGTCCCGCGGCAATGCCGCGAAACACCTGCTCGCTCACCGTGTGCGGGGCGGCATGTTCGATGAGTGCGTAGGCATCGTGCGTTTGCTGCGCGGTGGCGGCGGCGAGCGCGTGCAGGCGCGCCGTGGCGCGCGCGCCCGTGAGATGCACATGAAAGGTGGAGCGGGCGGCAAGGGCGCCCAACTGCACCAGGTGCTGCTGGTAGCTGGCATCCGGGCCCACGGTGGCGGAGAGGGTGTCGATCCACGTCGCGCGCGCACCCAGCTCCTGCACTCGAAAATGCGTCACGCGCGCGCCGCGCGCCACATTGATCTCGACCGCGGCATTGACGAAATTCGCCTCGCTCGCAACGCTCACATGACGTTCGATGAGATTGAGGCGCGCGCCAGAGGCAACCTCGACATCAAGCCGCGGATAGGAGGCAGCACGGGCGGCATCAGTGCGGGCAACGAACAGAACTTCAACGCAGCTCGCGCGCTGCGCGTCCGCAGCGATGTGCAGGCGCGCGGCGTCATTGGCAAAGACGTCGTTGAGGAGAGCGAAGCGCGCATCGCCCGACGGCCTGCGCTCAGGAGGAGCGCGTTCCGCGGCAGCGCTGCGCGCGGCGCTCGACAGTTCGGGAGCGAATACGCCATCGACGAAGGTGTGGCGCACATAGCCCTCGATGGCAGCGGGCAGCGCAGCCGCGGCCACGGCGGTCGCGGCTGCGGCCTCGGCCGCCTGCGCGCTCGATGGTGCGAAGTGCACGCGCTCGAGCGCGCGCAGATTCGCGTACTTCCAATTCTCATCACGCGACGCCGGCAGACCCTGCGCACAGAGTGTCTTCACGGCAAGCTCGCGGCGCGCGGCGCTGACGACGCGCGCCGGCAGGTGAGCCGCGGCGGCGGCGTATTCTGCGGCGATGCGTGTGGCGAGTGCAGTACTCATGCAGATCCTTCAGGCAGCCTCTTCGCTCACCCACTCGTAGCCGCGGCGCTCCAGTTCCAGCGCCAGCGTGCGATCCCCGCTCTTGGCGATGCGGCCGTTGACGAGCACGTGCACGAAGTCGGGGACGATGTAATCGAGCATGCGCTGGTAATGGGTGACGAGCAGGATGGAGCGCTCGGGTGCGCGCAGACTATTGACGCCCTGCGCGACGATCTTCAGCGCATCGATGTCGAGTCCCGAGTCGGTCTCATCGAGGATCGCAAGCTTGGGCTCGAGGATCAGCATCTGCAGGATCTCGTTGCGCTTCTTCTCGCCGCCGGAGAAGCCTTCATTCACGGCGCGGCCGAGAAAGCTCTCGTCCA
>Ga0302314_10001487_pt1 | contig 43969 bp, 40 predicted proteins | sample III_Palsa_N2_3_FD_200533 | JGI IMG/M metagenome (GOLD analysis project Ga0302314, IMG submission 200533) | Peat permafrost microbial communities from Stordalen Mire near Abisko, Sweden - III_Palsa_N2_3 | ecosystem: Environmental > Terrestrial > Soil > Palsa > Peat permafrost | place: Sweden...
TCCGCAGCCTTGTTGGACCAGCTATTGCGGGTATACGTAATTGCCGCAGCAATTTCGGTCGGGGACAGGACACCCTTCCAGGCCGGCATCTTGCCGTTGCGGCCGTTCAACACCACGTTAATCTGATCAATCTTCGGACCGTTGACGACGGGCGAGCCGTCCAGCGCCGGGAAGCTGCCCGGGATACCCTTGCCGCTGGCCTGATGGCAGGCGGCGCAACGTTCGTTGAACACTTTTTCGCCGCGCTGCTTCAATTCATCGATGGTCCAGACCTTGCTCGGGTCGTCCGCCTTGGCGGCCAATTCCTTCTGCTTGCCCTCGGCCCATACCTTGTAGTCGGCATCGCTGACGACCTTGACCACGATGGGCATGAAGGCGTGTTCCTTGCCGCACAATTCGACGCATTGGCCGCGATAGGTGCCGATCTGTTCGGCCTTGAACCAGGTGTCGCGCACGAAGCCGGGGATGGCATCTTGCTTGACGCCGAAGCGCTGGATGGTCCAGGAGTGGATCACGTCGTTGGCGGTCAGGATCAGGCGCACCTTCTTGTTGACCGGCACGATGACTTCGTTGTCGACTTCGAGCAGGTAATTGTCGCCCTTGGCGGCGGCATCGTCGATCTGCGCGCGCGGCGTGGCCAGCGCGGAGAGGAAGGATACGCCCTTGGCGTCGCCGTCGAGGTATTCATAACCCCATTTCCACTGCATGCCGGTGACCTTGATCGTCAGGTCGGCGTTCGAGGCATCCTTCATTGCGACCACGGTACGGGTGGCGGGCAGCGCCATGGCGATGACGATGATGAAGGGAACGATGGTCCAGAGAATTTCGACCGTGGTGCTTTCGTGGAACGTGGCGGCCTTGTGTCCGACCGACTTGCGGTGCTTGAGGATCGAATAGAACATCACGCCGAACACGGCGAAGAAGATCACCAGGCAGATGATCATCATCATGTTGTGCAGATAATAGATCTGGTCCGCGATCTGCGTTACCGGCTTTTGAAACGTGATTTCATTGACAGCGGGCCCGCCGTCGACATCAGGTACCGCCCAGGTCGGCGCAGTTGCCGCCAGAAGCGACACACCAAGCATCAATGATTGAAGACGCTTCGCAAGTTTCATAATTTCCCCAAATGCCCAAAATTAGAATTCTGATCACACTTGGCGCCCATCTCCTGGCGCTTGCATTCGGCACCCGATTCGGGTCATGGCCGGGGGTCACTTGTCCGATACGTCAGGAACAGCGCCCTGGCTACCACATTGGACGCCGCGCAATGTGAATAAAACAGCATCGATAAAACTTACCGGCACATATCGCGGCACGTCGTCCCTGGGGCAAACCCGGGCCGGACCAACCCAATATGGCTTTTATACAACTGCAGGAGTATAAAGCTGAACCGCTCTTGTTATCAAGCAAAATGCGCGGCAAAACTGAGCTCTGCACTATCAAAACGATCGCGCGCGCCGCCTGACCGAAAGTTCGCGGCCCCGACTGTTTTTCAAGATAGGACACCGGCCTGAGGGAAATCTTGCATTTCAGACATGCAGATCGACGGCCTGCCTTATCGGGGTCGCGGCTCGAAGCGGATGATCGATTCGCCCTGCGACGTGGTGCGCGGCACCGGACGAAATGCGTGACCGTAAATGACTTCGAAGGAGAGCGGGATTTGCCCACCCAGTCTATCCTCACGCCGGTTCGCTTCGAGCGCCGCGTCAACGCGCTGCCAGGCTTTGCGCCCGACCAGGGCGCGCCGACGCGTCGCCAGCGGATTGCCGCCCAGCGCGCGCACGTCTGACCAAAGCTTGCCGACATTATCGTAGGTGAGCGTAATGGTTTCCATGTCCATCACCGGCGTGGAGAACCCGGCATCGACCAGCATGTCGCCGAAATCGTGCATGTCGACGAAGGGCAGGGCATGCGGCGTGCCGTCGAGTTGCGCAAATGCGGCGCGCACTTCCTTGAGCGTATCGGGGCCGAAGCAGCAGAACATCAGCAAGCCATCGGTACGCAGCACGCGACGCCATTCGGCGAATACGCGATCGGGCTGCGGATGCCAATGCAGCGCCAAATTGGACCAGACCAGGTCGAACGCGCCATGTGCAAACGGCAGATTGGCGAAATCGGCCGCCAGCAGCGCGGGCGACTTTGCGCCGCGCAAGCGGCCCGGCAGCCATTGACCCAAGGCATCGTTCAATGCGCGCCAGGCCGAACGCTGCTCCTGCCCCGCCGCCTGCAGCATCGCCGGTGCCGCATCGACGCCGAAAATTTGCGCCTCGGCAAAGCGTTTTTGCAGGCTCGCCAGATCGGCGCCGCTGCCGCAGCCCGCATCGAGCACCCGGCGCGGATCGATCTTGACCAGGGCCAGCCGCTCATGCATGCGCGAACTGATCTCGCGCAGCAGGAAGTCGGCATCGCGCACATGCGCAGGCTGCGAAAACAGGCTGCGCACACGCAGCAAGTCGATCGGGGCGGAGAGACGCGATTGGTTGGCGGAAGACACGGACGATAGTGGGGAAAATGAGTGGGAAAAATGGGTAGGAACGATGCGATAATGCGCTAGTTTACACCACTGCGCACAACGATCCGGCTGCCATGCTTTCCCGATTGCCACTGCGAACCCGCCAGCTTGCCGCGCGCCTGTCGGCGTTGCTGCCCTCCAGTTGCGCACTGTGCGGCGCCAGCGGGCGCGATACACTCTGCCCCGGCTGCAGCAAACAATACTTCGTCTCGCGCGGCGCGTGCTGCAGCCAGTGCGCCATGCCCCTGGCCGGCGGCAGCGATACCGTACGCTGCGGCGCCTGCCTCGACAACCCGCCCGCGTATGACGCCAGCATCGCCGCTGTCGACTACGGCGCGCCGTTCGATCAATTGGTGATGGCGCTCAAGTTCGGCGGCAATCTGGCGCTGGCGCCCTTGTTTGCGCGCCTGATGCGCGATGCCTTGCTCCATGCAAGGCATGTACCGCAGGCGCCGCTGCCCGATCTGCTGCTGCCGGTACCGCTGGGCGAACAGCGCCTGGTGGCGCGCGGATTCAACCAGGCGCTGGAAATCGCCCGTCCGCTGTCGCACGCGCTCGGCGTCCGCCTCGCACCACGCGCCTTGACGCGCCTGCGCGAAACCGATGCACAATCGTCGCTGCATCCGGACCAGCGGCGCAAGAACATCCGCGGCGCGTTTTCCGTGGCGCCGGCCTTTGTCGGCAAACTCGACGGCTTGCATATCGGCCTGGTCGACGACGTCATGACCACCGGCGAAACGCTCAATGAACTGGCCGCGACCCTGAAGCGTTTCGGCGCAGCGCACGTATCGAATTTTGTCTTTGCCCGCACCTTGCTCAAGTAGGAGAAGCATTTTGTTTCACGTCGTCCTGGTCGAACCCGAAATCCCGCCCAATACGGGCAACGTCATCCGGCTGTGCGCCAACACCGGCGCGCAACTGCATCTGATCGAGCCGCTCGGCTTCCCGCTCGACGACGCCAAGATGCGCCGCGCCGGACTCGACTATCATGACTACGCGACGATGAAAGTACACCGCGACTGGCAAGCCTTCCTCGAACAGGAACAGCCCGACGCCGCGCGCATGTTCGCCATGACCACGCACGGCTCGACGCCGTTTGCCGGCCTGGCGTTCCAGCCTGGCGATTATTTCATCTTCGGCTCGGAAACGCGCGGCCTGGCGCCCGGGTTGCGCAATGCCTTCCCCACCACGCAACGCATCCGCTTGCCGATGCGGCCGGACAATCGCAGCCTGAACTTATCGAATACCGTGGCTGTCGTAGTCTATGAAGCGTGGCGCCAGAACGGCTACACCGGCGGCGCCTAACCCATTACGGAAAACAAGAATCATGAAACGCACCCTGACCGCCCTCGCCCTGTTATTGGCGGCGGCAAGCGCCTGCGCCGACCCGGCCGACATCGTGATCGACCACGCCCATGCCCGCGCCACCGTGCCGGGCCAGACCACGGGTGCAGCCTACGTCGATATCGAAAACCGCGGCAAAACCAGCGACCGCCTGATCAAGATCAGTTCGCCGATTGCGCAATCGGCGGAAGTCCACAGCATGACGATGGACGGCACCATTATGCGCATGCGCGAGGTGCCGCAGATCGAATTGAAGCCGGCAGCGAAGGTCGCGATGGCCGCCAACGAAGGCTTTCACATCATGCTGATCGGCTTGAAACAGCCGCTTCGGCCGGGTCAAAAGATTCCGTTGGCCCTGCGCTTTGAAAAAGCCGGCAGGATCGACGTCGAGGCCGTGGTGGACGCGAACTAAGACAGCGAATTATGGTAAGAGGTCAGCGATTCTCGCTGCGCGCCTTGGCCAGCAATTTGGTGGTCGAGCGGTCGTGCAGGAAATCGATCGCCACCGCACTGCCGCCATAGGCCGCAACGGCCTTGCCCTCGGGGATCGCCTGCATGTCGTAGTCGCCGCCCTTGACGTAGATATCGGGCCGCGCTTCCTGCACCACTTCCAGCGCGGTGTCTTCGTCGAAGGCCACCACCAGGCTGACCGACTCGAGCGCCGCCAGCACCGCCATGCGGTCGGCGCATTCGTTCAGCGGCCGGTCGTCGCCCTTGCCCAGGCGCTTGACCGACGCGTCGGTGTTGAGCGCCACCACCAGCGACGCGCCGAGCGCGCGCGCCTGCGCCAGATAAGTCACGTGGCCGCGATGCAGCAGATCGAACACGCCGTTGGTCAGCACCACGGGCTTGGACAGTTGCGCGACACGTGCAACGAGGTCGGCGCGGGTGCAGAGTTTTCGTTCGAAGTCGGTCATGGCATTGTAGATACCGTTACCACTGTCAAATGCGATACACGATAATTCCGCGCCGCCCTTATTATTTCCGTCGTCCCCGTGAAAACGGGGACCCACAGCGCCACGGCTACAGGTCTTAATGTGGATCCCCGTTTCCACGGGGATGACAGGCTAACGGTGTGTGTAGCTGCAGGCGGCCTACGCCAGCTTGGGCGTCAGGCGGTTGACGATTTCCTTGCGATAGCGGTTCAATTCCTGCACCGTTTCGAAGGTGCGATCGAACAGCAGCGACATGTTGTGCAGGATGCGATCGACCACCTTCTTTTCCCATTCCAGATCGAACTTGATCTGGCCATCGAGCCAGGTTTCGAGCCACTCGGGGTCGGGCAGGCGCGATTGCACCGTATCGTTCGGGAACAGCGACTGGTTGACGTGCAGGTTGGTCGGGTGCAGCGGCTTTTCGGTGCGCCGGGCCGATGCCATCAGCACGCCGATCTTGGCGAACGCGGCGCGCGCACTGTCACCCATTTCGACCAGCGCTTTTTTCATATAGCGCAGATAGGCGCCGCCGTGGCGCGCTTCGTCCTGGCTGATGATCTTGTAGATTTGCTTGATGACCGGCTCGGTGTGCCATTCGGAGGCGCAGCGATACCAGTGGTTCAGGCGGATTTCGCCGCAGAAGTGCAGCATCAGGGTTTCGAGCGGCGGCGCGGGGTCGAACTCGAAGCGCACGTTGTGCAGTTCCTCTTCGGTCGGCACCAGTTCGGGCCTGAAGCGGCGCAGGTATTCCATCAACACCAGCGAGTGCTTCTGCTCTTCGAAGAACCAGACCGACATGAAGGCGCAGAAATCGCTGTCGCCGCGGTTATCGCGCAAAAACATTTCCGTGGCCGGCAATGCGGACCACTCGGTGATCGCATTCATGCGTATCGTCTGTGCCTGCTCGTCGGTCAGCTGCGATGCGTCGAACTTATCCCATGGAATATCCTTCTCCATGTTCCAGCGCACCTGCTCCAACGATTTGAACAATTCCGGATACAACATACGAACAACCTTGAAAATGGATTAAGTGCTTGATTTTACCAAGAATTTCGTCTTGGCACCGCACCAGGGGGAAAAGCCGTGCGTTCAGCGTCGCGCCAAATTTTCCGCGACGCATCATCGCTACCGGCCCGCATGATATACCAATATATACCTTGCGCGGGAAATTTCGGATTCAACCGGCTTTGCTTCCCTTGGCCGACGCCGGCGCCTTGCGAGGCTTGCTTGCAGCCGCCTTGGGCGCAGTCTTCGCAGCGCTCTTGGCAACGGTTTTCCTTGGCTTTGGCGCAGCGGGCTGAGGTTTCGCCTTGGCCGACTTCACCGGTCCGGTCGGCTTGGCAGGCTTGGACGGTTTGGCCGGCGCCGCCGGTTCGGCCGCCATGGCGCTGCCGACAGCCTGCTTGAACTGATCTTGCAGCATGTTCCACCACATGGCCGGGTTGGGCAACGGTGCGCCGGCGGCCGGTTCCGCCGGCGGCTTGGCCTGGGAAGGTTCTGCGGGCGCTTCCTTCGCGGCTGCGGGTTCAGGCTTGGCTTCCGGCGCCCATGCAGGAGCCGGCGGCTCCGCCCGGGGAGCGGGATTGACGGCGGCGGACAGCGATTCCCCCATGGCTTGCAAGGTGGAAATCGTGGCGCTTTGCACTTCAAGCGCCTGTATCGTGCTGCGCAACATGTTCATGTTGAGCGTAAGCCAGGACTCGACAGCCTTCAGGTCGGCAATCTGCTTGTTGATTTCCTCGACCGAGAGCGTGGGCACGATCATGCCGGGAATCTTCATGCCGGGCATGGCCATGCCGCCCCAGAGATTCTTGACAAAATCGAGTGTCTCGTTCATGGCGTCCATGCCGGGAATGCTTTGCGTCGAGGAATTGCTCATGCCGGTTTCTCCGGAAACGTAGGCGAAGGGAATTTATCAGCCTATTTCTTGTCCGAAACATTGTATCGAAACATGTCCCGAAGCGCGGGGTGCCCCATGACGGTTTAAACTAACACCATGTCCGTCCGTATTTCCCCCAACAAGATAGGCCTCACCGTGCGACACGTGCTCGTCACGCTGATCGTGGTCGTATTATTGCACGTGCTCGCCATCGATTGGGCCGACCACAATATCCAGGTGCTGCGGATGGAGGATCAGATGCCGCCTGCGATTGCCGAAGTGCAATTGCCGCCTCCCCCACCCCCTGCGCCCGCGCCCAAGCCGAAGCCGCATCCGTTCAAACCGAAGCCCAAGCCACGCCCGCAGGAAACGCCGCCCCCTGCGGCCGCGCCGATGATCGCTGCCGACCCGGCGCCGGATACCAACCCCGACGGCAACACGCCGGTCGCGCCAGGCAATGGCGACGCCGCATCGCAGGCAATGGGCCAGGGCGCAGCCGCCGCGGGCGACGACACGCCGCCGGACAAGCCCGGCGACACGGCGGAGGACAAAACCGCGCCGGTACATTACAAGGTGGAATTCCCGCCTTCTGCGGAATTGAAATACGACGTCGCGAAAGTCCCGTCCGACGGCACCAACCCGAGTTACGGCAGCGGCACCATCAGCTGGCAAAAAGCAGACGGCAAATACCAGGTCGATGGCGAAGCCGACGTGCTGTTCCTCACCTTGCTCAAGTTCACCAGTGAGGGCGTTTTCGACAGCTATGGCGTCGCGCCGGTGCTCTACAGCGAAAAACGCTTTCGCCGTTCCGAAACGGCGACCCACTTCAATCGCGACCAACGCAACAACATCAGTTTTTCGGCATCGACGCTTTCCTACCCGATCAAGGGCGGCGAGCAGGATACCAGCAGCGTGGTCTGGGAATTGAGCGGCATCGGACGCGGCGACCGCGAGAAATTCATCCCCGGCGCGCAGATAGACTTGTTCGTCGCCGGAACACGCGATGCCGACATCTGGAGTATCCTTGTGCTCGGTCAGGAAGAGATCGAGATCGACCATAACAAGATGCAAACCTGGCACGTGGTCCGCATCCCGCGCACCGGCAGCTATGACAGGAAGATCGACATCTGGCTGGCACCGCAAGACCAGTGGTATCCGGTCAAGATACGCCAGACCGAAAAAAACGGCGATTATTTCGACATGACCATGACGTCCGTTCGTGCACTGCCTGACCAGGCTGCGCGTTAAGGGTCTGTCCTCTCAAAATAAACCAAAAAACAAAACTACGGAATTCCCCCAATGACTGTTTTATTTTTGAAAACTGCGCTGGCATTGTTATTGTCCGGCGCGGCGCTGGCGGCTTCGGCTGACGAAATCGACCACCCCGCGGATGGCCGCCCCGTGGATGGCCACCCCGTAGAAAAACGCAAGTTCAGCCTGCCCCCCTCGGCCGAACTCGACTACGCCATCCGCGCCGAGCAAAGCGGCCTGCAATTGAGCGGCGAAGGCGTGCTGAAGTGGAATGCCACCGACAATATCTATCATATCGAGCTGGAAACGCGCGCCGCGCTGTTCGGCAAGATTCTCGATTCGAAAAGCGACGGCGCCATCGACGACTACGGCCTCGCGCCCACCGTCTTTGCCGAAAAGCGTTTCCACAAGGATCAAACCACGACGGTGTTCCATCGCGACAGCAAAACCATCAGCTTTTCGGTCGGCAGCAGCAGCTACCCGATTTTGGGCGGCGAGCAGGACCGCACCAGTGCGATCTGGGAATTGATCTCCGTCGCGCGCGGCGCGCATGGCAAGTTCAAGGAAAATACCGATTGGGCATTCTTCGTGGCAGGCCAGCATGACGCCGAACCCTGGGCCTTCAAGGTCGACAAGATGGAAACCATCCGCACGCCCATGGGCAACGTGAACGCCATGCACGTGGTCAAGGTGCCATCGCCCGAGGGCAAGAGCCAGAAGGTCGACATCTGGCTCGCCCCCTCGCTCGAATGGTATCCGGTGCGGCTGCGCTACACCGAACAGAACGGCGACTATATCGAGCAAAGCCTCTCGAACATCAACAAGACCGGCAAATAAGGACCAGTAGATGAGCGCGATCAGTACGATGAGCGGCAGCAAAGCCCTGGTGCTGTTTTCCGGCGGGCAGGATTCGACCACCTGCCTGGCCTGGGCATTGGCGCGCTACAGCCAGGTCGAGACGATCGGTTTCGACTACGGCCAGCGCCATGCCATCGAATTGACGGTGCGCCCTGCCCTGCTGCAAAAGACGCGCGCGCTCTCGCCCGAATGGGATGCGAAACTCGGCGAGGATCACATGATCGACCTCTCGCTGATCGGCAAAATCTCCCATACCGCGCTGACGCAGGACGTGGAAATCGCGATGCAGGAAAACGGCTTGCCCAATACCTTCGTCCCGGGCCGCAACCTGCTGTTTTTGACCGTTGCCGCCACGGTGGCGTACCGGCGCGGTTTGGACGTCCTGGTCGGCGGCATGTGCGAAACCGATTTCTCCGGCTACCCCGATTGCCGCGACGACACCATGAAGGCGCTGCAGGTTGCCCTCAACCTCGGCATGCAGACCCGGCTGAAAGTCGAGACGCCCTTGATGTGGATCGACAAGTCGCAGACCTGGGAATTGGCCCATGCGCTGGGCGGCGCCGCCCTGGTCGACCTGATCCGGCAAGACACGCACACCTGCTATCTCGGCGAGCGCGGTGCGTTGCACGACTGGGGCTACGGCTGCGGCAAGTGCCCCGCGTGCAGTTTGCGCGCGCGTGGGTATGAGCAATACAAGAACAAGAAACACGGATAACGCCCTCGTCAGAGCCAGAAGGCCCAAACAAAAACGGCGACCATCCTGGTCGCCGTTTTTTTGCCCGCGAAAAAGATCAAGCCGCTTCTTTGCTCCCGGCCGGCGCCGCATCGAACTCGGCCAACAGACGTGCCTCCTTCTGACGGGCAGCATGCAAGTGACGTTCCTTGACGTGGCCATAGCCGCGAATGTCTTCAGGAATCGACGCAATCGCCGTCAGCCCGGACAAATTCTCCGCCGTCAGCTTGGGCAACAGCGCCGCGATCGTCTTGCGATACTCGACTATCAAGGCGCGCTCCATCTTGCGCTCGGCCGTGTAGCCGAAGATGTCGAACGCCCCGCCGCGCAGGAACTTGAACTTGGCGAGCAAGCCGAAGGCGCGCATCATCCAAGGGCCGAATTCCTGCTTGATCAAATGACCCTTGGCATCGCGCTTGGCCAACAGCGGCGGCGCGAGGTGGAACTTGACTTGATACTTGCCTTCGAACATGCCCTCGATCTTGGCCTTGAAAGCCGGATCGCTGTGCAGACGCGCAACTTCGTACTCGTCCTTGTACGCCATCAGCTTGTAGTAGTAACGCGCCACGGCTTCGGTCAGCTTCATGCCCTTGGCCGCATCGCCCAGCTTGGCCTCAGCAGCGCGCACCTGCTCGACCAGTTCCTTGTACTGCGCCGCATAAGCGGCATCCTGGTAGGCGGTCAATAGCGCCACGCGCTTGGCAATGACATCGTCCAGCACGGGCGCGCGCTTGAACTCGATCACTTGCGCCACCGTCGAATTGGCACGCGCCAGCTTTTCCACCGCGGCCAGATCGTGCGCCGCCATGCGGCCCCAGTTGTAGGCACCCTTGTTGAACTCGATCGATACCCCGTTCAGCTCGACGGCCTTCATGATGGCACCTTCGGACAGCGGTATCCAACCCTTTTGCCAGGCATAGCCGAGCATGAACATGTTGGTGGCAATCGAGTCGCCCATCAAGGCCGTGGCGATGGTGCCGGCATCGAACACGTCCACGTTGGCGCTACCGCAGGCGGCACGCACGTCGCGTTCGGCGCTTTCACCGGGGTATTGCCAGTCGGGATTGCGCACGAAGGCTGCCGTCGGCGAACCGGTCGAATTCACCGCCGCATGCGTACGGCCTTCGCCCATGCGCGACAGCGTGTCGCGGCTGGCCGTGACGATCAGGTCGCAACCGATCACCACATCGGCCGCGCCGGTGCCGACACGCGTCGAGAAAATGTCTTCCGGACGATTGGCCAGGCGCACGTGGGACGTCACCGCTCCCCCCTTTTGCGCCAGCCCGGTCATGTCGAGCACGGCGCAGCCCTTGCCTTCGAGGTGAGCCGCCATGGCCAGGATCTGGCCGACCGTGACAACGCCGGTGCCGCCGATGCCGGTCACGACCACGCCATAAGGCTGGTCGATGGTCGGCAACACCGGTTGCGGCAGAGCCTGTTCCGGCATACCTTCACTCTGCGCCGTCTTGGCCGCAGCCTTCTTCGGCTTCTTGAGCTTGCCGCCTTCGACGGTGACGAAGCTCGGGCAGAAGCCGTTGACGCAAGAGAAGTCCTTGTTGCACGACGACTGGTTGATCTGGCGCTTGCGGCCCAGTTCGGTTTCCAGCGGCTCGACCGACAGGCAGTTCGATTGCACGCTGCAGTCGCCGCAGCCTTCGCACACGGCTTCGTTGATGACGGCACGCTTGGCCGGGTCCGGGTACTCGTTCTTTTTGCGGCGGCGGCGCTTTTCCGACGCGCAGGTTTGGTCGTAGATCATGGCCGAGATGCCCTTGACTTCGCGCAGTTCGCGCTGCACGGCGTCAAGCTCGCTGCGATGGCGGATTGTCACGCCGGGCGCCCAGTTGGTGTCTTCCGGGTACTTGTCCGGCTCGTCGGTCACGACGATGATGGGGTTGACGCCTTCGGCCGCGATCTGGCGCGAAATCATGGCCGGATCGAGCGGGCCGTCGACCTGCTGGCCGCCCGTCATGGCCACCGCATCGTTGTACAAAATCTTGTAGGTCATGTTGACCTTGCCCGCGACGCTGGCACGAATCGCCAGCAGGCCCGAGTGGAAGTACGTGCCATCACCCAGGTTGGTGAAGACGTGCTGCTCTTCCGTAAAGGGCGCGGCGCCGATCCAGGTCGTGCCTTCGGCACCCATGTGGGTGAAGGTCGAGGTTTCGCGATCCATCCACAGCACCATGTAGTGGCAACCGATACCGGCCAGCGCACGGCTGCCTTCGGGCACCTTGGTCGAGGTGTTGTGCGGGCAGCCCGAGCAGAAGTGCGGCACGCGGTCTTTTTGCGGATCGGCCTTGGTGGCAACCTTCAACACCGACTCCTTGGCTTCGAGGTAAGCCACGCGCTCCTTGATGCGCTGCTCGACCGGATGGCCGGCAAAATACTTGGTAATGCGCGACGCGATGGCGCGCGCGATCTGCGCAGGGTTCAATTCGTACGTCGCGGGCAACAGCCATTCGCCATGGCCCGAGCCGGGCTTGCCGCTCCATTCGCCGGTTTCGTCGAACTTGCCGACCACGCGCGGGCGCTTGGCTTCGTCCCAGTTGTACAGCTCTTCCTTCAATTGGTATTCGAGGATCTGGCGCTTTTCTTCCACCACCAGGATCTCGTCGAGGCCGCGTGCGAATTCATGCACGCCTTCCGCTTCGAGCGGCCAGGTCATGCCGATCTTGTAGAGGCGGATGCCGATGTCGCGGGCGACGTTTTCGTCGATGCCGAGATCGGCCAGCGCCTGGCGCGTGTCGAGATAAGACTTGCCGGCGGTGACGATGCCGATGCGGGCATTGGGGCTGTCCCAGATGATGCGGTTGAGCTTGTTGGCGCGTGCATAGGCCAGCGCCGCATACCATTTGAAATGGTTCATGCGCGCTTCCTGATCGAGCACCGTGTCGGGCAGGCGGATGTTCAAGCCGGAAGGCGGCAATTGGAAATCGGTCGGGATGACGATTTGCACGCGGTTCGGATCGAGGTCAACCGAGGCACCCGATTCAACCAGATCGGTGACGCACTTCATCGATACCCAAAGACCCGTGTAGCGGCTCATGGCCCAGCCATGCAAACCGTAATCGAGATACTCCTGCACCGATGACGGATAGAGCACCGGAATGCCGCACGCTTTCAGGATGTGTTCACTCTGGTGCGCCGTGGTCGAGGACTTGGCTGCATGGTCGTCGCCGGCCATGACCAGCACGCCGCCATGACGCGAGGTGCCGGCCATATTGGCATGCTTGAACACGTCGCCGCAGCGGTCCACGCCGGGGCCCTTGCCGTACCACATGCCGAACACGCCGTCGTACTTTGCACCCGGGAACAAATTGACCTGCTGCGTGCCCCACACGGTGGTCGCGGCCAGGTCTTCGTTCATGCCGGGGTGGAATTTGACGTGCTTCGCTTCGAGATACTTGCGCGCCTTCTGCGCCGTCAGGTCGACACCGCCCAAGGGCGATCCGCGATAGCCGGTAATGTAACCCGCGGTGTTCAAGCCGGCGGCCTGGTCGCGCTGGCGCTGCATCATGGGGAGACGAATCATCGCCTGCGTGCCGGTCATGAAGGCGTGGCCGGTCTCGAGCGTGTACTTGTCGTCGAGAGAAGTATTTTCCAGCAGCACGCGCTGCCCGGAAGTCAAAGGTGCGTTCATTCAGTCTCCAAAAATTGTGTCTTTGGTGCGATGGTGCAATGCTGCCTGTGCCGCCGCCGTCACGCTTCGCCTTGTGAGCAGAGCGCTTGCGATATATCGATATATCCGCCATTTTACACCCTGCGGCTATTGCCTAAAACCATGCTTGTACGAAGTGCAAACACGTGTAACAAGGAGTAAATCTTTTTCTCATTCCCGGTACCGGGAGGTTTAATGGAAAAGTCGAATCAGAGCAGCCAGTCCGGCCCCGCGATGGACGCAACCGGATCGGCGATTCGACAAGGGAACCCTTGAAAATCGTAACGAGCGGTAGCTGCCGCCCGGTGGATTCGCACGGACTCCTTGGGGTCATTCCCTGGTTTTACCTCAGTGCCAGTTGCGGGTCCCATGGAAGTGGGACCCGCTTTTTTATTGCGGGGAAAGACTTCATCTCCCGACGTATGCACAACTCCCGTCATTCCCGCAAACGCGGGAATCCACCCTACGCATGCTCGACTTGACTCCCTATGGATTCCCGCGTTCGCGGGAATGACGAGGGGTGAGAGTTCAGCAAAAAACTCTACTAGCTGCTCCCAAGGTCGATTTCACCCGGCAACAAGGTGTTGGCCGGGTAATCGTCCAGCTTGCTCAATCGCTCATAGACCGGCGTGAAGTCAGGTGCCGTTTCATCGAACATCTGCTGGAAATCGTGAATGACGAAGTAGGTTTCCTGATAGGAGTCGATCTTGTACTGCGTGCGCATGACGCGTTCCGCATTGAAGGCAACGCGGCGCGGATTCTCGCTGTTCAGGCAGTATTCGATCTCGCCGCCCGAAGATAAAATCCCGGCACCATAGACGCGCAAACCTTGCGGACTTTCGATCAAGCCGAACTCGATGGTGTACCAGTAAAGCCGCGCCAGATTCTTCAAGCCGCCCAGCTTCAAGGCCTTCAAGCCGCCCTGCCCATATTGCTGCAGATAGTCGGCCACGATGGGATTGAACAACAGCGGCACATGACCGAAGAAATCGTGGAACACGTCGGGCTCGACGATGTAGTCGAATTCATGCGGTTCGCGCAGCCAGACCGTGACCGGGAAGCGGCGCGCGGCCAGGTGCTCGAAGAAAGTCTGGTCCGGCACAAGGCCCGGCACGGCGACCAGGCGCCAGCCGGTGGCTTTTTCCAGCGCATCGGAGGTGCGGTCGAAATTGGGAATCTCGGACGAAGCATCGAGCGCCGCCAAACTTTCGATGAACAAATCGCAGGCGCGGCCCGGCAACAGCTTGGCCTGGCGCTGATACAGGCGGCGCCACAACTCCTGCTGCTCCGAGGTATACAGCGACATGTCCTGCTGCACCACGTATTGCGCGTCGGCGCGGCTATAGTCGCCGCGCAGCTTGCCGCCGTCTGACTTCTCGGCGAGCGTCTTGAAGAACTCGTCGTGGCTGACGGCGCCAGCGTTCGTGTCGAAGCCTTCGCCTTCCATGGTCAGCTCGCTGCGGCGGTTTCGTCCTTCAACACACCGCGGCGGATCTGATCGAGCTCGATCGATTCGAACAGCGCGCGGAAGTTGCCTTCGCCGAAGCCCTGGTCGCCCTTGCGCTGGATGATTTCGAAGAAGATCGGGCCGATCACGGTTTGCGTGAAGATTTGCAGCAGCAGTTCGCGCTGTGTGGCGGTGCTGGTGCCGTCGAGCAGGATGCGCAGGCGGCGCAGTTCCTCGAGTTTCTCGCCATGGCCGGGCAGGCGGCGGTCGACCAGGTCGTAATAGGTTTCGATCGTGTCCTGGAACGCGACTTCAGCCTTCTTCATGCCTTCGATGCTGGTGTAGATGTCGTCGGAGCCGAGCGCGATGTGCTGGATGCCTTCGCCGTGATACAGGTCGAGGTATTCGGCGATCTGCGACTTGTCGTCCGACGATTCGTTGATCGGGATGCGGATTTTGCCGCAGGGCGAGGTCATGGCCTTGGACTTCAGGCCGGTGTGCTTGCCTTCGATGTCGAAGTAGCGGATCTCGCGGAAGTTGAACAGGCCTTCGTAGAAGTCTGCCCATTCCTTCATGCGGCCGCGATGCACGTTGTGCGTCAGGTGGTCGATGTAGGTCAGGCCGTAACCGTGCGGGTTGGCCTTGGCGCCGGGAATGGCGACGAAGTCCACGTCATAGATGCTGATGTCGCCGATGGCGCCGCCTTCGGTGCCGGCCTTGCCGCGCCAGCGGTCGACGAAATAGATCAACGAATCGCCGATGCCCTTGATGGCAGGAATATTCAATTCCATCGGGCCGGTCCTGTTGTCGAAGCCCCAGGCACCCAATTCCAGGGCGCGTTTGTAGGCGTAGGCGGCGTCGTTGACGCGGAAGGCAATGGCGCAGATCGAGGGGCCGTGCTGGCGCGCGAAACGCTGGGCAAAGGAGTCTTGCTCGGCATTGATGATGAAGTTGATTTCACCCTGGCGATACAGCGTCACTTCCTTGTGGCGATGGCGGGCGATGGCGGTGAACCCCATCTGCTCGAACAACGCGCCCAAGGCGGCCGGATCGGGTGCCGCGTATTCGATAAACTCAAATCCGTCGGTCCCCATCGGGTTGTCCCAAGGTTGAAATTCCATGCCCGCCTCCTGTATAAAGATGACCACAGTATAGGCGCCATGGCTCGGCAGAAAATATCAATTTCTGTGACATCCAACCGAATTTACGCAATAATATTGCGTATATCAATCACTACGGGGTCAATCATGGCGACCATCGCACTGGACAAAACCGACCGCAAGATTCTCTCGATTCTGCAGCAGGATGGGCGCCTGACCAACCAGGAAGTGGCCGACCGGGTCAACCTTTCCCCCTCACCCTGCCTGCGCCGCATCCGCCAACTGGAAGAAAGCGGCGTGATCCGCCAATACGTGGCCTTGCTGGCGCCGGAAAAAATCGGTTTGGGCCTGCTGGCTTACGTCAACGTACGCATGGAAAAGCACAGCGACATCCTGCCGCCGGGCAGCGCGCGCAACACCTCACCGTCACCGCGTGCCGACTTTGCCGTTTCGGTCGAGAATTGGCCGGAAGTCGTGGCCTGCTACGCCATGACGGGGGAAATGGATTATCTCTTGCGGGTGCACGTGGAAGACATGGAGCACTTCTCGCGCTTCATGATGGAGACGCTATTACGCCACCCGGCCGTGCTCGACGTGAAATCGAGCTTCGCCCTGCAGCGCGTGAAGGATACGACGGCGCTGCCGCTGCCGAGCGCTTAACTGTTTGACTCTCTCCGCCTAGCCCTTGAATCCGGGCAGTGTGCCGAGCAGTTTCTTGGCCGCGCGCGCATTTGCCTTCATCGTGTAATCAAGGCTGGCCACCTGCTCTTCCACAGCTTCGCGCAACACCGTGGTCGGGCTGGCCGGCGGCAAGCGCAGATAGGCATCGGCCTCGCCGCGGTCGCGCTGGATCGCCATGCCGGCTTTTTTGGCGATGTGCATCATCACGCGGTTCGACGACAGGCAATGCATGTAGAGCGTATCGATGTCGGCATTGCGGCAATGCATGGCGGCACGTTCGAACATCTTGGTGCCCACGCCCAGCCCACGCGCCGACTCCGACACCGAGACGCCGAATTCGGCAGCACGTTCGCCGTCGCGCCCACGCGGCAGGCCCTCCTGCGGTGCAAAAGCAAGATGACCCACGCCGACCAAATGCAGCATGTCGTCATACACGCCAAAAACCACGTCGCGATTGAAGTCGAGATGCTGCACATAGCGCGTGACCACTTCGTCGGGCAAGATCGAACCGAAACGAAGCAAGCGATCACTCTCGCCCAGAGCCAGGAAATGCATCAACAAGCGGCGCCGATCGCGTTCCGGCACCGCCTTGACGCGTATTGCAGGGCGCTCGCGCGGTTCCAGCGGGCCCACCGGCGCAGTCAGCATATCGGGCATGACATCTTTTGAATCCACAACGTTCTCCAATCCAGGCACGGCCTGTTGTGCATCGCACAAATTCATTGTAGGCCATGCCTTGGGGGCTTGCTAGGGAAATCGCTCTAAAAATTAACAGACGGTTAACCTTGGCGGCCCAATAAACAACAGCTTCCCTGTATGCATCAACGTTTGGCGCCGGGCAATGTTGACTGTGGCGATGCGGTAAAACCACGCTCTGATTACCGCCCAACCCTGTTTCCCGCCACTCATAAAGGAAGTAGTATCGCAACTTGCCAATAAGTCTATATATTTGCATCCATACCTGTTTGATTTCTTGGGAGCATGCATGACCCCGCCACTTCTGCAAGCAGTCGACCTCAGCAAATCCTATGCCGGGCGCAAGGCCGTCGACGGCATCAGCTTCCAGCTCGAAGCCGGCCAGACCCTGGGCCTGATCGGGCCCAACGGCGCCGGCAAATCGACCACGGTCGGCATGATCTGCGGCCTGCTCGCGCCCGATTCCGGCCGCATCACGATCGACGGCCAAACGCTCGCAGCCGGGGCATCTGCCGTCAAGCAAAAGATCGGCCTCGTGCCACAAGACCTGGCCCTGATCGACGACATGTCGGCCACCGAAAACCTCAAGCTGTTCGGCGCGCTGTATGGCTTGAAGGGCGCGCCCTTGAAGCGGCGCTGCGACGAAGTGCTGGCCCTGGTCAACCTGAGTGAGCGCGCCGACGACAAGCCCAGCACCTTTTCCGGCGGCATGAAGCGGCGCTTGAACATCGCCGCCGCGCTCTTGCACGATCCGCAATTGCTGATCCTCGACGAGCCGACGGTGGGCGTCGATCCACAAAGCCGCAACGCCATCTTCGAGACGCTCGAAGCGCAAAAGCGCCTGGGCCGCTCGCTGATCTACACCAGCCATTACATGGAAGAAGTCGAGCGCCTGGCCGACCATATCGTCATCATCGATCACGGCAAGCTGCTGGCCAACGAAAGCCCGGAAGCCTTGCACCAACGCCTGCCGGCGCAGGCGGCCTTGACCGTCACGCTATGCGACTCGGCAAAACTGTCCGTATTGGACGGCCTGCGCACCCTGCCCGGCGTGACCGGCATCGAAGCGCCGGCGGCCGACGAATTGACGCTCAAGGTCTTGCTTGAAGACGGCGCCCTGGCGGCCAACGTCATCCACTGGCTGGTAGGACAAGGCTGCAGGCCGACCCATTTCGCCACCGCCAAGACGCGGCTGGAAGACATATTCCTGACACTGACCGGGCGCAGCCTGCGCGATTGAGGAGACGATGATGACTGCACTCTGGGCCCTGATCCGCAAAGACCTGATCCTGTACCGCTCCGACCGGCGCGCATGGATGATGAACCTCCTGATGCCGGTCGTGCTCGGCGCCTTCTTCGGCTACCTGTTCGGCGGCTCGGGCGCAGCCGATACCGCCAAGGTCAACATTGCGCTGACGGTGCAGGATGACAGCGCCATCAGTAAAAACATTGCTGCCGGCCTGAAAAGCGACAAGACGCTGCAAGTCGACGAGATGCCGCAGGAGCAGGCGCAGGAATTGGTCAAGAAGGGCAAGCTCAATGCCGCCATCGTGATCCCGCCCGGCTTCGGCGACGCCGCCGGCAGCGCCATGTTCGGCCCGCAAGCCAAGCCCGAGATCAAAATCTACTACGACCCGTCGCAAAACATGGTGCTGGCCATGGTCAAGGGCTTGCTGACGCAGCAGGTGATGCAAACCGTGAGTAGCGAAGTGTTCTCCGGCAAAGGCGGAGAAAAGATGATCGACCAAAGCCTGGCGAAACTGGAAAAGCTGCCCGACGAACCGGGCAACGCCGACCTGCGCCGGTTCCTGCAAAGCGTCAGGCAATTCCAGGGCAAGTACGTAGCCGACGCCGGCGACGCGGGAACCAAGGTAGGCATTTCGCTGCCCTTCACCACCTCGGAAGAAGCGCTGACCTCGGGGCCCTCGCGCTACAACGGCTACGCCCATTCGTTCGGCGGCATGAGCGTGCAATTCATCCTGTTCATGGCCATCGACGCCGGCATCGGCATCCTGCTGGCGCAAAGACTGGGCGTGTGGAACCGTTTTCTCGCCGCACCGATCACCATCTCGACCGTAATCACGGCGCGTGCGCTATCGTGCGCCATCATCGCGTTCTGCCTGCAATGCTTCATCTTCGCCGTCGCCGTATTCGCCTTCCAGGTCCACATCGACGGCAGCCTGCCCGGCTTCTTCGGCATCCTCATCTGCTTCGCGCTGATGACGTCTGCCTTCGGCCTCCTGATCGCCGCCTTCGGCAAGACCCCCGAAGCCGCGCGCGGCCTGGCCGTGTTCGCCACGCTGATGATGGTGATGCTGGGCGGCGCCTGGGTGCCGGCCTTCCTGTTCCCGCAATGGCTGCAGTCGCTGACCTTGATCGTGCCGACGCGCTGGGCGGTCGACGGACTCGATGCGATGACCTGGCGCGGCCTGCCCTTTTCCGCTGCCGTTCCGCCCATGGGCGTGCTGCTGGGCTTCACCGTCCTGTTCGGCGCACTCGCACTGTGGCGCTTCCGCCGCAACTGAATTGCGTTCATCCGAACGCTCGCCGAATTCATTTGTCTGCACTAAGAAAACGGGATTAGGATAGCGCAGTCCCCGCCATCCTTTTCATGGAGCCGCACGATGATGTGCACACGACTTCCCATGCTGATGTTCGGCACGGCAGCCGCACTGCTGTGCATGCAAGCCCAAGCGCAATCCGCGCCCGCCGCCACGCCGGCAACAGCCACCGCACGTGACGGCAGCCACGACTTCGATTTCGAAATCGGCAACTGGCAAACGCACCTGAAGCGCCTGCAACACCCCTTGAGCGGCTCGACCACCTGGATCGAATACAACGGCACCACCAGCGTCAAAAAAATCTGGAGCGGCCGCGCCAACCTCGTCGAACTCGAAGTCGACCAGGTCGGCGCAACAAGCCACATCGAAGCGCTATCGCTACGCCTGTACAACCCCGATTCGCACCAATGGAGCCTCAACTTCGCCAGCAGCGCCGGCGGCACCATGGCGCAACCGACCATCGGCGAATTCAAGGATGGGCGCGGCGAATTCTACGATCAGGAAAGCTTCAACGGCCGCAGCATCCTGGTGCGCTTCGTCATCACCCAATTGAGCAAGGATGCGGCGCATTTCGAGCAGGCGTTTTCAAGCGATGGCGGGAAGACTTGGGAAGTCAATTGGGTTGCGGATGATACGAGAGTGAGCAGCGAGGGCGGAAAGTAGAAATCTGATCAACCACGCATATCGTCGTGGCGCGGAAAGGCCGCAAGCCAATTTCATCAAACCCCATCGTTACGCAAATAGACCGATTGCCGCTTCATTCCAGGAATGTCCATCCGCCGACCAATCTTTGTGTTGAGCCGCCGGGGGAAATCCTGTCCGACAATATCCCCGTCTAGCCTCAAAATCAAAAATGGCGTGGGGATAGGCATTAATCAGAAGTACAGCCTTTTTGCTGTCAAGCGACCACCCGATCTCGATCACCGAAGGCTTTTCACGCTCAGTGACATTCCCGACGTTATAGATATGGACGGCATCCCGGATAACGTCGTCGCTCTGAGAAACATCCAGCGCATAAAAATAACCGGTATCGCCATCGTCTTCAAACATAACCGCGAATGGGCCTTCTGGGGCGGCACCCTCGATTTCAATCGGGTCCCCAACATGGAACTCCTGCTCAGCGACGATGTTTATCGACATAATGGAAGAATAAGTTGCCTCAAGAAGATGGATAAGCTGTTCGAGGTGCCGGGATTGCCGAGAGTATCGCCATCATAGTCGAAGCAAAGCTTATATTTATAGCCGTTATTCGATTTGTTGTCGCGCCGCCGCCACGCGCGCAGCATGCACTGCCTGCGCAATCCCCTGCGGCGATCCGGCATGCGCCTGCGCCACCTGCCCCGCATTGACCGATTGCGCTGCCGCCAACACCGCCTGCAGATGCGCCACTTGCGGATAAGGTTTGCTCTCCCAGCCGGTGCGGCCGAAATGATCGCAGCTCGAAGCCAGCAGCATGTCGGCAAAACGCTGCGGCTTGCGGAAAGCATCGCAGCGTTCCAGCAGACAGACCAAGTCTTCGGCCTGCAACTCGAATGCGTGCGTGACCTTGCCATGCTCGCGCGCCGTCATCACGGCGAGGTCGCGGCAATCGCTTGGAATTTTCAGGCGCTTGCAGACGCGCTCGACCAGTTCGACGCCGAGCGCTTCATGCCCGCGATGCGCAGGCCAGTGCTCCGGCGGCGTCACGCCCTTGCCCAGGTCGTGCGTCAAGGCGGCGAAGCGCACCGGCAATGCGTAGCCTTGCTTCGCTGCGTAGTCGATTACCAGCATCACGTGCACGCCGGTATCGATTTCGGGATGGTATTTGGCCGGCTGCGGCACGCCCCACAGCGCGTCGAGTTCAGGCAGGATGCGCACCAGCGCACCGCATTCGCGCAGTACCGCAAACATGCGCGAAGGCCTGGCTTCCATCAGGCCGCGCGCGATTTCCTGCCACACGCGCTCCGGCACCAGCTCGTCGACCTCGCCGGCTTGCACCATGTCGCGCATCAGCGCATTGGTTTCCGGCGCCACGGTAAAGTCGCCGAAGCGCGCCGCAAAGCGCGCCACGCGCAGGATACGCACCGGATCTTCGGCAAACGCGGGCGAAACGTGGCGGAAGACGCGCGCACGCAGATCGGCTTGGCCATTGAACGGATCGATCACGCTGCCGTCTTCGGCGCGCGCCATGGCATTGATGGTCAAGTCGCGCCGGATCAAATCGTCTTCGAGCGTGACGTTGGCATCGGTATGGAACACGAAGCCCTTGTAGCCGGGCGCGGTCTTGCGCTCGGTGCGCGCCAGCGCGTATTCGTCGTGCGTCTCGGGATGAAGGAAGACCGGGAAGTCCTTGCCCACGGGCGTGTAGCCGGCGGCGATCATATCGTCAGGCGTGGCGCCCACGACGACGTAATCCCGATCCTGCACGGGCAGGCCGAGCAACGCATCGCGCACCGCGCCGCCGACTGCGTAGGTCTTCATCTCAATCAGGATAAGTGTCGAGCACGTCGATGCGGTCAGTCTCGGCCTGCGCTTCCTTGACCCAGCGCGCCACCGCCGGATGCGCAGCCACGCGCTCGACATAGGCTTGCAGCATCGGCGCAAGCGACACGTCATACGTGATGAAGCGCGTCACCACCGGCGCGAAATAGGCGTCAGCCAGCGTGAAGTCGCCGAACAGATAGCCGTGCGGCCCCGACATGGCCAGGCATTCTTCCCACATTTCGCTGATGCGACCGATGTCGGCCTGCGCACCGATGGTGCGGCCCTTGCCGGGAAAGCGCGCGCACACGTTCATCCACATGGCCGAACGCAGATCGGTGAAGCCGGCATGCATCTCGGCACACATGCTGCGCGCCATCGCGCGCTGCATCACGTTTTCGGGCCACATGATCTTTTCGGGAAACTGCTCGGCCAGGTATTCGCAGATGGCAAGCGAATCCCATACCGTGATTTCCCCATCGATCAAGACCGGCACACGGCCCGAGAGCGAATAGCCGGCAATGCGGCTCGACGTATCGGGCTGACGCAGCCTGACCTTGATTTCCTCGAACGGGATGTGGAACGCCGCCATCGCCACCCAGGGCCGCATCGACCACGAGGAATAGCGCTTATTGCCGATCACCAACTTCATGCCGGCTTTTGTCGGGTCGCCTAATACCTGCGACAGGATGGGGTCTAGTTCTGTGTTTTGCATGACGGTCTTTAAGAACCATTTGTTTCAAAATGGGCAGGGCTAGGCGCGACGATGAAGACAGTAATTGTACGGCGAGGCGCTGCAACGACGCCATGTCCATTTTCAAACGGGTTCAAGGAATGTCGCTCGGAGTGTACCCCTTAGGCTGCACCATGCCCAGCCGTGCCTTCAGGGATTGCGGCTTGTCCTCGAACATGGCCGCATAATAGGTCGCATTCGACAACACCTTTTCCACATAATCGCGCGTCTCGTTGAATGGAATCGTCTCGGCGAAGATCGCCCCCTCGACCGGCACATTCAGGCTGGAACGCCAGGTTCGCGGCCGGCCCGGGCCGGCATTGTAGGCGGCCGTTGCCAGCACCTGCGAATTATCGAGATCGTTGTAGATGATGGCAAGGTAATTGGTGCCGAGCATGATGTTGGTGCCGATCTCGCCGGCCTGCGACGGCGTATAGCCCTCAAGGCCGATCTTGTGCGCAATGAACTTGGCCGTGGCCGGCATGATCTGCATCAAGCCCTGCGCACCGACGGCGGAGCGCGCGCTCATCACGAAACGCGACTCCTGCCGGATCAGGCCGTAGATCCACGCCTCGTCCAGGCCCAACGTCTGCGCCGCAGGATGCATCAGATCCTCGAACGGCGCAGGAAAGCGCTGGCTGAAATCCACCTCGATGCGCGTGCGCTCCGAGCTGCTGATCATCCGATCAAGCAGGCTGTTTTGACGCGCAAACTCGGCAGCGGCAAACAATTGCCGCTCGCTCATCTTGCGCGCTTCCCAATTCCATTCGCGGTTGCCTTCGGTGCGCAGATTGAGGTCGTAGAAGCGTTGGGCGCGCCGGAAACCCTGGTTCTGCGTCATCGCCATGACCTCATCGGCACTCGGCGGCAAGGGCCGCGGCGGGGTCGTGATCATGCCGCCCAGCTCTTCCAGCGCCAATTGTCCATAGAAATTGGTTTGCGCCGTGATCGACTGGAATTGTGCACTCGCTTCGTCATTGCGGCCTTGCTGCTGCAAGGCACGGCCATACCAATACACCCACGCCGGCTCGGCGCGCATTTTCTCAGGCATGGCTGCGATGCCGGTCTCGACCATCTTCCAGTCGCCGGCACGCAAGGCCGTGCGCACGCGCCAGGGGAATTCGGCATAGGTCAGCGGTGCATTGCCGGCACGATGCCAATAATCGAGCGCATCGGGCGAAAGCTTGAACGAAGCCTCATAAGCGACTTCCGCCCAGCCGATGGCCTGTTCGTCTTTCGATAGCGTTGCCGAATAGCGGCTCAGCGCCGCAGCAGCATTGGAAGGATCGGCCTTGGCCGCACGCACTAACGCAACCAGGAAGACCGGATGCCCGGCCACGCCCGGTCCGCGCGCGATCACGTTGGCGGCATGGTCGAGCGCGGCGCCATACGCGGTGTCCGACAAATCGCCGATCGCAACCAAACGCTGCACCACATTGGAAGGTGCGGTTTCAGCGGCAAGGCGGATCTGCCCCTGCAATTCATCCGCCGAAAATTGCCCGGCTTCATACAGCGTGCGCATCAGGCTCGCGCAGCCGTCGCCGTATTCCTTGGGCGCGGTAAAGAGCGCACGCGCCTCTGCGCCCACGTCCTGCCCTTTCAGCGCGCGCGACAGCAAGACATAGCACTTGACCTGCCGATCGTCGTTCATGACGAATTGCGGATATTGCTCGTCGAAATTCTGCCAGTCGCCGGTGTAGCCGAGCGCCAACAGCCAATCGTTGCGCATGCGGTCGGCAATGGCGCTGCCGTCGTAGCGGATCAGGAAAGCCTTGAACTCGTCGGGCGAGCCATCGATGAGATGGGCCTTCAAGCGGTAATAGTCGACGTAGGAAGGAAGATCGTAGGATTGCAGCCGATCGGCCAGCTTGTCGGCCTTGTCCTCGTCGCCGGCGCGCGCGGCGTCGCGCAGCGCGAGGAACGCATCGTCGTCGCTCATGGCGGGCGCTGCGGTTTTCTTGGCCCAGGCCGGCTGCACCACACACAAAACAGCAGCCGCGGCCGCGACCATCATCCAATTCAACTTGTTACCCACGGTGCAGCCTTGCGCTAGAAAACAAGCTGTAGAATAACATCAAGAATTCCACTACGCGACACCGATGAAACAGGATTTGCGCCGTGTGCTGCTAATGCAACGGCAAGCTTTGACACCCGAGCAACGCGCCCATCACGACGCGGCGCTGGGACGCCGCCTGCTGCATTGGTGCGCATTGCATCCCATCGATTGCCTGGGCGTCTATTGGCCCATTCGCGGCGAACCCGACTTGCACGAATCCTATGCCGAACTGGCAAGGCATGGCCTGCGCCTGGCCCTGCCTGTCGTAACCGGCCGCGACGCACCGCTATCCTTCGCCGCCTGGACGCCGGGCGATGCTCTGGAAGAAGGCGCGCTGAACGTGCCGGTGCCGAAAACGCCACACCGGCTAGTGACCCCCGACGCCCTGCTGATCCCTTGCGTGGGTTTCAACAAGGCACGCCTGCGTCTGGGCTATGGCGGCGGCTTCTACGACCGCACCCTGGCCTGCGAGCCGCGCCCATTGGCCATCGGCGTTGCCTATCAATGCAGCTTGACGGAATTCGAGGCCGAGGCGCACGACATCGCGCTCGATGCCGTGCTGACCGAAGAAACGGAGTATTAGGACCGGTTACTTCCAAATCTGTCATCCCCGCGAAAGCGGGGACGACGGACTCAGAGCAAACGTTGCGCGCGCGGCGGGCTTTAGCCCAGACGCGTGCAGATTTCAGTCGTCGCCACAGCCTGGTTCAAGGTATAGAAATGCAAGCCCGGCACGCCGGCAGCCAGCAAACGCTCGCACAAGCCCGTCACCACATCGAGCCCGAACGCACGGATCGACGTGCTGTCGTCACCGAAGCTCGCCAGCTTGATGCGTACCCAGCGCGGAATCTCCGCGCCGCACATGTCGGAAAAACGCATCAGTTGCGAGTAGTTCGTGATCGGCATGATGCCCGGCACGATGGGCGTGGTTACGCCCAGCTTGCCGGCTTCCTCGACAAAGCGGAAGTAGGCGTCGGCATTATAGAAATACTGCGTGATCGCCGAATTGGCGCCGGCCTTGACCTTGCGCGCGAAGTTCTGCAAATCGTCCTGCGGCGACTTGGCTTGCGGATGCATCTCGGGATAGGCCGCCACGTCGATGTGGAACCAGTCGCCGGTTTCGGCACGGATGAATTCGACCAATTCGCTGGCATAGCGGAATTCGCCGAAGGAACCGTAGCCGCTGGGCATATCGCCGCGCAACGCGACGATGCGCCGTATGCCATGCGACTTGTACTGGGCCAGGATCTCGCGCAAGTTCTCGCTCGAAGCACCCATGCACGAGAGATGCGGCGCTGCTTGATGGCCCTCGCCATGGATGTCCAGAATGGTTTCGAGCGTACCCTTTTGCGTCGAGCCGCCGGCGCCGAAAGTTACCGAAAAATATTTCGGTTGCAATGCGGCCAGCTTGCCGCGCGCCACGCGCAGCTTTTCCACGCCCTCGGGCGTCTTGGGCGGAAAGAATTCCATGCTGAAATTGCGTTCGGCACGGTGTGGGGATTGAGCCATTTACTTCTCTATCAATAAGGTCGAAAGGGCCCAGGAGATGATGCTGTAAAGCAGTGCGCCGACGATGGCCGAACCGAAACTCGCCACCGAAAATCCCTTGATGAAATCGGCCACCAGCCAGAACATCAAGCCGTTGATGACGAAGATGAACAAACCCAGCGTCAAGACCGTCGCCGGCAAAGTCAGCAGCAGCAGGATGGGCCGGATCAGCGTATTGACCAGGCCCAGCACCAGGGCTGCCACCAGCGCCGTCGTGAAACTGTCGACGTGCACCGAATTCGTCAGGTAAGGCACGGCGAACAAGGCCGCCGCGTTGATGAGCCAACTCAACAACAAGCGCATGCTTCTCTCCTGGTTGTGTATCGGGCGTCCACATGATAGGGACGCCCTGCCTTCGTCGGATTAGTAACGATAGTGGTCGGGCTTATAGGGGCCGCTCTTGGCGACGCCGATGTAGCCTGCCTGCTCCGCCGTCAGCTCGGTCAGCTGGGCGTTGAGTTTCTTCAATTGCAGCCGCGCCACCTTTTCGTCCAGGTGCTTGGGCAGCGTGTACACGCCGACCGGATACTTCGCGGTGTGCTGGAACAGCTCGATCTGCGCAATCGTCTGGTTGGCGAACGACGAGCTCATCACGTAGGACGGATGGCCCGTGCCGCAACCGAGGTTGACCAGGCGGCCTTCGGCCAACAGGATGATGCGGCGGCCTTCGGGGAAGATCACATGATCGACCTGCGGCTTGATGTTTTCCCACTCATATTGCTTGAGCGAGGCGACGTCGATCTCATTGTCGAAGTGGCCGATGTTGCAGACGATGGCCTGGTCCTTCATCTTGCGCATATGGTCATGCGTAATGACGTGGTAGTTGCCGGTGCAGGTGACGAAGATGTCGCCATGCTCGGCGGCATAATCCATCGTCACCACGCGGTAGCCTTCCATGGCGGCCTGCAGCGCGCAGATCGGGTCGATTTCCGTGACCCAGACTTGTGCGGAGAGCGCGCGCATGGCCTGGGCCGAACCTTTGCCCACGTCGCCATAGCCGGCGATGACGGCAACCTTGCCCGCGATCATCACGTCGGTGGCGCGCTTGATGCCGTCGACCAGCGATTCGCGGCAGCCATACAGATTATCGAACTTGGACTTGGTGACCGAATCGTTGACGTTGATCGCCGGGAATGCCAGCTTGCCGTCCTTGTGCATCTGGTACAGGCGGTGCACGCCGGTGGTGGTTTCCTCGGTCACGCCAAGAATCTTCGACAGGCGCGTGGAATACCAGCCAGGCTGCGAAGCCAAACGCTTCTTGATCGAATTGAACAGGCAGATTTCCTCTTCCGAACCCGGATTGGCCAGCACCGATGCATCCTTCTCGGCACGCGTGCCCAGGTGCAGCAGCAACGTGGCGTCGCCGCCATCGTCGAGGATCATGTTGGAATACTGCGCGCCTGCGCCGGCATCGGGCCATTCGAAAATGCGATGCGTGTATTCCCAATATTCGTCCAGCGTTTCACCCTTGACGGCGAAGACAGGCGTGCCGTTGGCAGCAATCGCAGCAGCGGCATGGTCTTGCGTCGAATAGATGTTGCACGACGCCCAGCGCACCTTGGCGCCCAACGCTTCAAGCGTCTGGATCAAGACGGCGGTCTGGATCGTCATATGCAGCGAACCGGTGATCAGCGCGCCCTTCAACGGCTGCGAAGCGGAAAACTCTTCACGGATGGCCATCAGGCCGGGCATTTCGGTTTCGGCGATGCGAATTTCCTTGCGGCCCCAATCGGCCAGGGCGAGGTCGGCGACGTGGAAATCGTTATTTGCGGGGGTATTCATGACTACGGCGTTCATCACGCCCTCCTTTTCATAAAATGAAAAAAGTAACGTGAGCGCCGTTGCAGGTGAGGAATCCAAGCCTGGCACAGCAAACGCACATGTTTGCCGTGGTGCAACGCTCCTTGGATGGCGAAATTATACTCCAAGTGATCGTGCCAGTCACCGAAACAGCGTGTATCCGCATTGCTCGAAGCACTACGGCTGCACGTCCGATATTGCCCTTTGTGAAACGGAAAGCGATAATCGGCCTCCCCTTTCCCTAAATCGACGCACCAATGATTATAGAAACCGAACGCCTGATCCTGCGCCGCTTTACGCCGGACGACGCCGAAGCCTATCTTCCGCTGGTCGGCGACCCCGAAGTCAATCGCTACACCGGTCAATCGCTGGTGCAGACGGTAGAGCAGGCAAGGCAGATATTGCTCGACTACCCGATACGCGACTACGAAGTGATCGGCTACGGCCGCATGGCCTGCATCGAAAAAAGCTCGGGCCGGCTGATCGGCTTTTCCGGCATGAAGTATCTGGCTGATTTGCAGGAGACCGACATCGGTTATCGCTTCGTGCGCGACGCCTGGGGCAAGGGTTATGCCACCGAGAGCGCGGCAGTATTGATGCGACAATGCATAGACGAATTCAGCCTGCGCCGCGTGATCGGCCTGGCTTATCGGCAAAACACGGGTTCGACCAAGGTGCTGCAAAAGCTTGGGTTGGCTTTCGAGCGCGAGATCGACATTGATGGCGATGGGCTGGATCTTTATGCACTAACCATCGCTACAGAATAATGTGGCGTCGTGGATTTTGTGAAGACATCCGCCAGCTTGGGATTTGTCGAAGGTTCGGAGAAAATTTCATGGTACATATACCATGTGAACGTCAATGACGTAGCCCCCACCTTCTTCATAGACACGCGCATCTAGCACCAAGTCACTTGCGCCTTCTTCAATGCTGTACAAATCGATCAATACATCCCAATAACCTCGCATCCACTGGCAAACCGACGTCTGCCATGTTCCCTCGGGCAGACTGGCCAATCGAACACTATAGGCTTTCACGTTGTTGGCGATTTTCGCGGCGGTTTTCTCAGAAATCGGTCGCACATTGGTTATTCGCCGCTCAACATCGTAGTGATCTTGCTTAAGCGATTCGACTATGTCGCAAAAGGCGGCTCTCCATGCAGACGGAATCGGCTGCTGCCTATGCTCATCTTTTAGAACCGGGACTATTTGGCTCATTGAGTATCGACGTGCTTTAACCTTTGGGGGCAACTTGGGCAGCCGCCTCGCGTGGTTCGGAGATATTGTGACGTATCCACACCAGCATATCATCCCAAATCCGCTTCACCTCAGCCGGCGGCGGCATGCTCTGGGCGTTGGGCAGTTCGATCGTGATCACCGGCACATTCTTGTGCACCCCGCTGTAATTGCCCAGCGAGCCCGGATACACCCCCACCGGATTGAAGATCAGCCGCCCGAAGCGATGCGGCGTCGGCGCCGGGCCGTCGAAATCGAGCACGCCGAACGGCGCATGGACCGAGATGATCACTTGCGGCTGGAAACGCTCGATTTCGCTGTTGATCCAGCGCGTCTCGGGTTCCGAGAGCGGGCTTTTGCCGGGAAAACGGCGCGGGTCGCTGCGCGTGGTCTTGACCCAATAACGCGGCGCATCCTGCTGCCAGCCGGGCGTGGGGAAGTTGCGGTTGAGATCGACGCCATGCGCATTGACGCGCTGCGGCTTGGGCGCAAACATGCCGTCGGGGTTGACGGTGGGCACCACGCTCCAGTCGAATTGGCGCGCCGGCCCGCCATCCATCCATTGCATCCACTGAAACACGATGGCCGAGGCGGTCAATTCGTCGCCGTGGATGCCGCCGATGAGGAGAACGCGAATCGGTCGGGCCGCGCTCGGCTGCGCCTGGCCGGGCGCGGCAACAACATGCCGCACCATGATGGGCTGCCCGCGCGAGGACTTGCCGCCACCTGGCTGCAAGCCGCTTTTCCTGCAATCGTCGGATGAGACGCCGGGCAGGCGGGCGCCAACCTGGCGGCACCATGCCGCGCTAACGTCTGCGGCGGGTGCCGCTACGGCTGCAAAAGCGGTGCAGAGAGTCAATCCGATGGCGACCGCAAGCCGCCCATGCCATGCCCTCGCCACACCGCTTCCTTTATAGAATCACAGCCCCGCGTCGGCGCGCAGTGCTTCCGCCTTGTCGGTCCGTTCCCAGGTGAACTCGGGTTCGTCACGGCCGAAGTGGCCGTAGGCGGCCGACTTGCGGTAGATCGGGCGCAGCAGGTCGAGCATCTGCACGATGCCCTTGGGGCGCAAATCGAAGTGGCGCGACACCAGCTCGGCCAGCTTCTCGTCCGAAATCTTGCCCGTGCCTTCGGTATAGATCGTGATGTTGATCGGCTTGGCCACGCCGATGGCATAGCTGACCTGGATCTGGCATTGGCGCGCAAGACCGGCGGCCACGATGTTCTTGGCCACATAGCGCGCCGCGTAGGCGGCCGAGCGGTCGACCTTGGACGGGTCCTTGCCGGAGAACGCGCCGCCGCCGTGCGGGCAGGCACCGCCATAGGTATCGACGATGATCTTGCGCCCGGTCAGGCCGCAGTCGCCCTGCGGGCCGCCGATGACGAAACGCCCGGTCGGATTGATCAGGTAGCGCGTATCCTTGAGCCACTCCTGCGGCACGGCCGGCTTGACGATCAATTCGATCGCGGCTTCCTCGATCTGCTTGTGCGTCATTTCCGGCGCATGCTGGGTCGACAGCACGATGGTGTCGATAGACGAAGGCTGGCCGTTGACGTAGCGCAGCGTGACTTGCGACTTGGCGTCCGGGCGCAGCCAGGGCAGGCGGCCGTCCTTGCGCAATTGCGACTGGCGTTCGACGATGCGATGCGCATAATAGATCGCGGCCGGCATCAGCTCGGGCGTCTCGTCGCAGGCATAGCCGAACATCAAGCCCTGGTCGCCGGCGCCCTGGTCGAGGTCCAGGCCCTTGCCTTCATCGACGCCTTGGGCGATGTCGGGCGATTGCTTGTCGTAGGCGACCAGCACGGCGCAGCTCTTGTAGTCGATGCCGAAGTCGGCGTTGTCGTAGCCGATGCGCTTGATGGTGTCGCGCGCGACGTGGATATAATCGACGTTGGCGGTGGTGGTGATTTCACCTGCCAGCACCACGAGGCCGGTATTGCAGAGCGTTTCCGCGGCGACACGCGCCTTGGGGTCCTGCTCGAGGATGGCGTCGAGGATGGCATCGGAAATCTGGTCGGCAACCTTGTCGGGATGGCCTTCGGACACGGATTCCGAGGTGAAGAGGTACTCCTGGTTCATTGCAAGCTCCTATAACTAAGTGACCATGTCGCGGCCAGTGCTTCGAGCCTGCGACGCTTTAGCGAAATTTGTAAGCCGCCTCGCAAGTTGTCTGTTAACTCGGCGGAAAGTCCGTGTTATTTTACGCCACTTGCCGAATATCGGCAAAACCGAGAAATCATTTAGCTGATTTGCCATGGCCTTGCCCAGTTTTTATTAGATGTTAATTCGACTATTCCGTCTGCTATCCCTCCTTCCCCTGCCCTTGCTGCACGCCATCGGCAGCGTCCTGGGCTGGGTGGTCTATCTGTCATCGAGCAGCTACCGCAAGCGCCTCAAGGCAAACCTGGCGCAGGCCGGCTACGGCAAGCACCTCTCGGCCGCCATCGTCGAAGCCGGCAAAGGCGCGCTGGAACTGCCTTTCGCCTGGTGCGCGCCGGTCGACCGCGTGATGGCCAAGACGCGCATGGAAAACTGGGAATTCGTCAACGCAACCCTGGAGTCCGGCCGCAGCGTGATTTTTCTGACGCCGCACCTGGGCTGTTTCGAGGTTCTGGGACTGGCCGTGGCCCGCGCCACGCCGATGACCGCGCTGTACCGCCCGCCGCGCAAAGCCATGTTGCGCCCGTTGATGGAACAAGCGCGCGGCCGCGACAAGGTGACGCTGGCGCCGGCCAATCTCACCGGCGTACGCACGCTCCTGAAGGCCTTGAAGGGCGGGCGTTCGATCGGCCTCTTGCCGGACCAGGTGCCGCAGCAAGGCGAAGGGGTGTGGGCCGATTTTTACGGCAAACCGGCCTATACCATGACGCTGCCGGCCAAGATGGCCCAGATGACCGGCGCGCGCATGGTGCTCACCTATGCAGAAAGGCTGCCCAAAGGCGCGGGCTTCGTCGCGCGCTTTGTGCCCTTCGACGAAACCCTGGAAGGCACGCCGGAACAACAGGCCGCCGCCATCAACCGCGAAATGGAACGCCTGATCGCGGCCTGCCCGGCGCAATACTTCTGGAGCTATAACCGTTACAAGGCGCCCGCAGGCGCCGCCCCGCGCCCGGAAAAAACGGAGGATGCGCCATGAGGTTGGTGCTCGCCTTCATGTGGCTGCTGCACTGGCTGCCCTTGCCCATCCTGGGCCGGTTCGGTGAGGCGGTCGGCGCGCTGTTGTTCGTGCTGTTGCGTTCGCGCCGGCGCATCGCGCTGATCAATCTCGGCTTGTGCATGCCGCACCTGTCCGAAGACGAACGCACGCAGCTGGCGCGCCGGCACTTCCAGGCCTATGCGCGCAGCATTCTGGAGCGCGGCGTGCTGTGGTGGGGCTCGCGCGAACGGCTATCACGCTTGATCGAAATCGAATCGGAAATGCCTTTGACGGTCTTGACCGACGGCCCGACCATCATGCTGTGCCCGCATTTCGTCTGTCTGGATGTGGCCGGGGTTTCCATCGTCCTGAAGCTCAAGATTCCGTCGTGCTCGATGTATACGCGCCAGCAAAACAAGGTATTCGACGAGGCCTTGTACAAGGGTCGCAGCCGCTTTTTGCCGGTCAAGCTGTTTTCCCGTGCCGACGGCATCAAGCCGGTGATCCGCGCCATGCGCGAGGGCTTGCCGTTTTTCATGCTGCCCGACATGGATTTCGGCCGCAAGGATGCCGACTTCGTGCCCTTCTTCGGCATTCCCGCCGCGACGCTGACCGCCCCGGCCCGGCTGGCCGGGGCCACCGGCGCCAAGGTGGTGGTGGTGGTCGCCACCTACAAGCCGAACTACCGGGGCTGGATCGTGCGTTTCTACAAGCCCTGGGACGACTATCCGGGCAAGGACGTGACGGCGGCGACGCGGCGCATGAACGAGGTGATCGAGCAGCGCGTGATGGAGGCCCCGGCCGAATACTTCTGGGCGCACAAGCGTTTCAAGACGCGACCCGAGGGCGAAGCCGGCTTCTACGGCAAAAAACCGCGTAGCGAATGATTGTTGCCACGGCTATAATCCCCGGATGAAGCTGAAATTCACCAAAATGCACGGCGCGGGCAACGATTTCGTCGTAATCGACGGCGTCAGCCAGCGTATTGCCTTGACGCCGACACAGTGGAAGCATCTTGGCGACCGCCGTTTCGGCGTCGGCGCGGACCAGATGCTGTTGATTGAAAAGGCTGAAACACCAGACGTCGACTTCCGCTATCGCATCTTCAACGCCGACGGCGGCGAGGTCGAGCAATGCGGCAACGGTTCGCGCGCCTTCGTCAAGTTCGTCACCGAAAAAGGACTGACGACCAAGCGCGCCATCCGCGTCGAAACCCTGTCCGGCATCATCGAACCGCGCCTGGAAGACAATGGCATGGTCAGCGTCGACATGGGTGCGCCCATCCTCGATGCGGCTGCCGTGCCGTTCGACGCCGCCGGCCTGCAAGGCAAAACGGAAGGCACTGAAACGTTGTGGCCGCTCGAAATCGGCGGCAAGACCTGTTGGATTTCAGCGCTCTCGATGGGCAATCCGCATGCGGTGCAGGTGGTCGACGACGTCGATACCGCGCCGGTGACCGTCGCCGGCCCCCTGATCGAACACCATCCGCGCTTCCCGAAGCGCGTCAACGCCGGTTTCATGCAAATCGTGGGTCGCCATCACATCCGCCTGCGCGTGTTCGAGCGCGGCGCCGGAGAAACGCTGGCCTGCGGCACGGGGGCCTGCGCGGCGGTCGTGGCCGGCATCCGGCGCGGCTTGCTTGTTTCGCCCGTCACGGTATCGGCACGCGGCGGCGAGTTGATCATCGCGTGGCCCGGCGACGCGGGCGCGGTGACAATGACCGGCCCGGCAGTCAATGTGTTCGAAGGCGAAATAGACATCAGCGAGATCGGCTGAACGGCTTACTGCATAACAAATTACAACATGACCATGGATTCTCATTCGATCGCCCAGTATCTGTCTGACCACCCGCACTTCTTCGAAGAACATGCGGAACTGCTGGCGCGCATCAAGCTGACCAGCCCGCTCGCCGGGCGCACCGTCTCGCTGCAGGAACGCCAGATGGAAGTCTTGCGCGAAAAGATCAAGGCGCTCGAGATGCGCATGTCGGACCTGATCCGCGTGGCGCAGGAAAACGACGCCATCACGACCAAGTTCCAGTCCTGGGCCCGTTCGCTGCTGTTGGCGCGCAACGACGTCGACCTGCCGCACGTGCTGATCAACGGCCTGCAATCGATCTTCGCCGTGCCTTACGCCACGCTGCGCCTGTGGGGCGTGGCCGGGGACTTCGCCCACACCTGGTTTGCCGCACCGGTCTCGGTCGATGCGCGCATCTTCGCCTCGGGCCTCTCCACGCCGTTCTGCGGCAAGAACGACGATTTCGAAGCTGCCTCGTGGCTCGAGGAAGCACCCGAAATCAAGTCGCTCGCCATGCTGCCCTTGCGTCAGGAAGGCCAGGAAGAAGCGCCTGAAGCCTTCGGCCTCTTGGTGCTCGGCTCGCCCGAGGTGTCGCGCTTTTCCGAAGACATGGCCACCGATTTCCTGTCCAAGATAGGCGAGACCGCGAGTGCGGCCGTCACCTGCCTGCTCGGATAAGTTGATATGCATGCCGCTCGACGCCAACAGGTCGACGGCTATCTTGAGAACCTGCGCACCCAGCGCCAGTTATCAAAGCACACCGTCTCCAATTACGGGCGCGACCTGGCGCAATTGCTTGCGCTGAGCCAGACGCTCTTGGGCGAGCGCGGCTGGAGCGCGCTGTCGCATTTTCACGTACGCAAATTCACCGCGCAATTGCATTCCCAAGGCTTGGGCGCGCGCTCGATTGCGCGCAAGCTCTCGTGCTGGCGCGGCTTTTTCGAGTGGCTGGCCGAATCCGACAAGGATCTCGCCGGCAATCCGGTGGAAGGCGTCAAGCCGCCCAAGCGCAACAAGCCGCTGCCCAAGGCACTGTCAGCCGACGATGCAATCCGCCTGGTCGAGCAGGCCTCACCCGCGCGCCCGACCGACGGCACGCTCGCGCTGTGCAACCGCGCGATGTTCGAGCTGCTGTATTCGAGCGGTTTGCGCGTTTCCGAGCTGACCGGGCTCGACGTGCATTACGCCAAGGAAGGCAGGCATGAATCGCTGGGCTGGCTCGATCTCGATGCGCGCGAAGTGCACGTGACCGGCAAGGGCAGCAAGAAGCGCAGCGTGCCGGTCGGTTCGGCGGCACTGGCGGCGCTGCAGGATTGGCTGGCCATACGGCCGACGCTGGTAAGGCTCGAAGCGCATCCGCTGTTTCTGTCCGAGCGCGGCACCCGCATGACGCCGCGCGTGGTGCAGATGCGCTTGAAGGCGCATGCGCTTGCGCTCGGCATGCCGACCTCGGTGCATCCGCACGTGCTGCGCCATTCGTTCGCTTCGCACGTGCTGCAATCCTCGGGCGACTTGCGGGCGGTGCAGGAAATGCTGGGCCACGCCTCGATTGCCTCGACCCAGGTCTATACCTCGCTGGACTTCCAGCGGCTGGCCCAGGTGTACGACGCGGCGCATCCGCGCGCCAGGAAAGCCAAAAACCAGGGTTGACTCGCCAATTCGTTTCAAATAGGCAACGATATTTTGGGAATTTTTGCCAAAATCCAGCCTTGGAAATCAACCAATCTGCCTCAATATAGTGAATCTCTTAGAATATTTGCAACATCAAGACGGAAAGCAAGCGCCATGTCCCTGATCCCGACCACCATCCTCACCGGCTTCCTCGGCGCCGGCAAATCGACGCTGTTGAACCGCATCCTGCAGGAAGAGCACGGCCACAAGATCGCCGTGATCGAAAACGAGTTCGGCGAAGAAAACATCGACAATGAAATCCTGGTGCAGGACGCCGACGAGCAGATCGTCGAGATGAACAACGGCTGCATCTGCTGCACCGTGCGCGGCGATCTGATCCAGGCGCTGTCGTCGCTGGCGCAAAAGCGCGCCGACGGCAAGCTGCATTTCGACCGCGTGGTGATCGAAACCACCGGCCTGGCCAATCCCGGCCCGGTTGCGCAAACCTTTTTCATCGATGACGAGGTCGGGGCGAATTTCATGCTCGACGCCGTCATCACGGTGGTCGATGCCAAGCACGCCATGAGCCAGCTCGACCACTACGAGGAATCGCAACGCCAGGTCGGGTTCGCCGACAAGATCCTGCTGTCCAAGGCCGACCTGGTCTCGGAAGACGAATTGCATGCATTGACGCACCGGCTGTCGCAGATCAACCCGCGCGCGGCCCAGATCAGGAACGATTTCGGCAAGGTGGCGATTGCCGATGTGCTCGATTTGCGCGGCTTCAATCTCAACGACAAGCTCGAGATCGATCCCGACTTCCTGGCCGTCGAGGCAGCCGAAAAGGAACAGGCCGAGCGCCATGCGCACGGCGACCATTCGCATTGCGATCACGATCATGAGCATGAACACCATGACCATGACGACCACCATCATGCGCACCATACCGACGAGATCGCCGCCTTCGTGTTCAAGAGCGACAAGCCCTTCGATACGGCCAGGCTCGACGAATTCCTGGGCGGCCTGGTCCAGGTCTATGGCCCGCACATGCTGCGCTACAAGGGCATCCTGTGGATGCAGGGGGCCGACCGCAAGGTGGTGTTCCAGGGCGTGCACCAGATCATGGGCAGCGATATCGGCGCAAAATGGCCCGAAAACCAGCCGCGTGGCAGCAAAATGGTGTTTATCGGCAAGAATCTGCCGAAAGATATTTTTATTCGCGGACTGGAACAGTGTTTGGTATAAACTAACGTGGTTTTGAGTTCGGCGGGCGGGGATTGAAGCCTGAAGTCGTGTCGAATAGAATTGTTATCAAGGGGAAGCAAGCCTGTTTCCGGCAGCAACACAAGAGGGGCTGACATGAACAAGTCCAAACCGGTATCCATGCCGGTCGATGTGTCGAGCGATCACGCACCCGGCAGGAAACAGGCATTGGCGAAGAAAGCAGCGCCGCTGGCAGCGAAGGCCGGCAGCGGCGACGGCGAAAGCAAGCCGGATTCGCGTTCGGCCAAAACGGACGACGAGAAAACCGGCCCTGTTAAAAAAACCGCAGTCTCGAAAGTAAGCGAAGTGGCAACCAAAACATCCAAATCGACCTCACCCGCCTCCAGCGAACCGACCCTGTTGACCGAAGCGCAAATCCTCAAGATGAGCGACAAGGATTACATGAACGCGGCCCAGTTGGCATTTTTCAAGGCCCGCTTGCAGCAGCTCGAAGTCGACCTGCTCAAGAATGCCGGCGAAACGACGGAACACCTGCGCGAAACGGTCCTGGTGCCCGATCCGGCAGACCGCGCCACGATCGAAGAAGAACATGCCCTTGAATTGCGCACGCGCGACCGTGAACGCAAGCTGCTGAAAAAGGTGCAGCAATCGATCGCCTCGATCGACGCCGGCGAATACGGCTGGTGCGAAGAGACCGGCGAACCGATCGGCATCCCGCGCCTGCTGGCCCGTCCGACCGCGACGCTGTCGCTCGAAGCCCAGCAGCGCCGCGAACTCAAGCAAAAGCTCTACGGCGACTGATTCGCCCGATTCGCCCCCGCCTGGACCGCAGTCCGGGTGGGCATCCTCCCTCGCGGTCCCTGCCGCCTGAAAAAGGCGAGGAAAACGGCGCTGCTTTTCGCTTTGCCCGATGCTGTCTTCGGATAAGATAACGGACAGCGCGGCGGATTTTGCAGCGCCTGTATTCGTTTGAGAACCCATTTTAAAATCAGCAGAGACCGGTCATTGCGGGGCGGCTGTCGGCCGCGGTTTACCCTCTGCCCATGCTGCCATGTCCACTTGAAAATGGGATCGACGGGCAAAACTGCATCGATGCGGTCTTGCGCGGCACCCGGAGTGCGGCATATTTGCTGCGGTTTTACGGCGTATTCACCTAGTTTTAAGTTTATGCGGCTATAATTTGTAATCCCCTTACAATTGTCAGGGGACCTTGCAAATTGCGATCATAGTCAGGAGTTTCGTGGGGATTTTCTCGCTTTTTGGTGGAGGCAAGAAAGAGCGCCAGTTGCCGGAGACGCCGGCCGACAAAACTGCCGCGCGCAAAAAGCGCGAGGATGGTTCGCCGCGCCCCGAAGCCCCCGATACCGAAGCCAAGAACGTCCAGCGCAAGGCAGCGCACGCCACGGCGGCCAAGATCGATGCCATCGAATCGGAAATGTCTTCCGAGTTCGTCCGTCCGGTACATCCGCCTTCGGGCAATACCCTGCCCGGCCCAGGCAACACCCGGCCCGGCGACGACGCCCGCCGGGGGCCGGCACTGATCACGCCGAAGAAGTCCGATTCCTGGGAACCCATGACGTTCCAGCCGACGCTGCCGGCCATGGGTTCGACCACCGAGTTCCTGCTCTCCACCGAGTCCGGCGGCACGGTCGCCATCTCGTCCTCCGAAGCCGCACCCGTCATCGAAGAAGCGGCCATCCTGTTCGCCAACGACCAGACCGAAATGGTCGAGCACGTCTTGCAGGCCGCGATCGCCGAAGACGCGCTGGGCAATGCCATCATCATCGTCTGGCGCATGCTGTTCGACCTGTACCAGGTAACGGGCAACCAGGAACAGTTCGACCATCTGTCGATCGAGTACGCCAACAAGTTCGAAACCTCGCCGCCGGCCTGGCTTGAGTCCGACACGGTGGAAAAGCCGAGCGCGCCGACCGGCGTCACGCCGACTATTTCGTTCTCCGGTGCACTCGATGCCGGCATCGTCAAGCAGCTCGAAAAGGTGCAGAACCTAGCCGAAAAGAGCCGGGTGCTGCGCCTGGAATTCGCCAAGGTCACCGGCGTCGACCCGATCGGCTGCGGCTTGCTGCTCTCGATTCTCAAGAAGCTGCAAAAATCGGGGCATGACCTGATCCTGGTCGGCTCGCTGGAACTGGCCAACAAGATCCGCGGCATCCTCGAAGTCGGCCGGCGCGACGAGACCGAGGCGCCCTGGCTGCTGCTTCTGGAAATCCTGCGCCTGTTGAATATGGAAAGGGATTTCGAGGAGGCCAGCATCGATTACTGCGTCACCTTCGAAGTCTCGCCGCCGGCCTTCGTGCCGCCCAAGAACAAGGTCACGACGGCCATCGAAGAAATCTCGATGCCCGGCGCATCAGGCGACAGCTTCGTCATGCCGGCTGTGATTGCCGAGGGCGTGGAACGTCTCGTCGCCGGCATTACGGTCTATGCCAACGATCACAACCCGGCCGTGGTCGACTGCCTGCCCCTGAAGCGCGTCGACTTCGGTGCCGCCGGCCAATTGCTGACCGGCCTGGCCCCCTTGGCGGCCAAGGGCATCAGCCTGGAATTTCACAACGTCAATCACCTGGTTGCGGCGCTGTTTTCCGTGATGGGCTTGAAAGACATCGTCGAAATTCTGCCGCGCAAGAGCTAGTTGCAATGGGCCGTTTCGGCCCCATCTCCTCGTTCATCAGACCACAAACCGGTCGCCATCCGTCCTCGAGGTTAACAAATATGGAACAATTTCACGGCACCACCATCCTCTCCGTGCGCCGCGGCCAGCAAGTCGCCATAGGCGGCGATGGACAGGTAACGCTGGGCAATATCGTCATGAAGGGCACGGCACGCAAGGTGCGCAAGCTGTACCAGGGCAAGGTGCTGGCCGGTTTCGCCGGCGGCACGGCCGATGCCTTCACGCTGCTGGAGCGCTTCGAAGGCAAGCTCGAAAAACACCAGGGCAATCTGATGCGCGCTTCCGTCGAACTGGCCAAGGATTGGCGCACCGACCGCATCCTGCGCCGCCTGGAAGCCATGCTGCTGGTGGCCGACCGCGAAGCCACGCTCGTCATCACCGGCAACGGCGACGTGCTCGAACCCGAATACGGCATCGGCGCCATCGGCTCGGGCGGCACCTATGCCCAGTCGGCAGCGCGCGCGCTCTATGAAAACACCGATTTCTCGCCGGTCGACATCGTCAAGAAGTCGCTCACCATTGCCGGCGAATTGTGCATCTATACCAACCTGTCGCACACGATAGAAACGCTGGACTGAATCTAAAAAACATCATGAACATGACTCCCGAACAGATCGTCGCGGAACTCGACAAGCATGTGGTCGGCCAGGCGCGCGCCAAGCGCGCCGTCGCCATTGCCTTGCGCAACCGCTGGCGCCGTCAGCAGGTGGCCGAACCGCTGCGCCACGAAATCACCCCCAAGAACATTCTCATGATCGGCCCCACAGGCGTGGGCAAGACCGAGATCGCGCGGCGCCTGGCCAAGCTGGCCGATGCGCCCTTCATCAAGATCGAGGCGACCAAGTTCACCGAGGTCGGCTACGTCGGGCGCGACGTCGATACCATCATCCGCGATCTGATCGACATCGGTATCAAGCAGACGCGCGAAGCGGCGATGAAGCAGGTGCGTGCGCAAGCCGCAGACGCCGCGGAAGAGCGCGTGCTCGACATCCTGGTGCCGCCGCCGCGCGATTTCGGCTTCGGCAGCAGCGCGCACACCGATAGCGAACCCCAGGGCGATGCCACGCGCCAGAAGTTCAGGAAGCGCCTGCGCGAAGGATCGCTCGATGATCAGGAAGTCGAAATCGACGTCGCCGAATCGGCGCCGCAGATGGAAATCATGGCGCCGCCCGGCATGGAAGAGATGACCGAGCAGATCAAGTCGATGTTTTCGGGCATGGGCAGCGGGCGCAAGAAGAAACGCAAATTGCCGATCAAGGAAGCGCTGCGCATCCTGATCGACGAGGAAGCGGCCAAGCTGGTCAACGAAGAAGAATTGAAGCAGAAGGCGATTGCCAACGTCGAGCAGAACGGCATCGTGTTTCTGGATGAGATCGACAAGATCGCCACGCGCTCGGAAGTGGGCGGGGCCGACGTGTCGCGCGCCGGCGTGCAGCGCGATCTGCTGCCGCTGGTCGAGGGCACGACGGTCAACACCAAGTACGGCATGATCAAGACCGATCACATCCTGTTCATCGCCTCGGGGGCCTTCCATCTGGCCAAGCCGTCGGATCTGATCCCGGAATTGCAGGGCCGCTTCCCGATCCGCGTCGAACTCGATTCGCTGTCGATTGCGGACTTCGAACGCATCCTGACCGGCACCGACGCCTGCCTGACCAGGCAATACGAGGCCTTGCTCCGCACGGAAAACCTGGCGATCGAGTTCGCCGCCGACGGCATCCACCGCCTGGCGGAAATCGCTTTCTCGGTCAACGAAAAGACCGAGAACATCGGGGCGCGCCGGCTCTACACGGTGATGGAAAAGCTGCTGGAGGACGAGAGCTTTGCCGCCGGCGGCAAAGGTGAGGATATGCGCACGGTTGCCATCGATGCGGCTTACGTCGATACCCGGCTCGGCGAGTTGGCGGTCAATGAGGATTTGTCGCGCTACGTGTTGTAACCGCCGGCTGGTGCAAGCGCGGGAAAAGCGGGCAGGCATGCCCGCTTTTTTTATTGCTGCGGCGGATTGTTGAGGTTGTTGCGGATGCGCTGGGCCGAACGGCCGACACGGCCTTGCGGACCATCGGGCATTTGCGGCGGTGGCGGCGGCTGCACCTGGGCAGGCTGCGGCTGCGGTTGCTGCTGTTCCGCTTCCTGGCCCGGCTGCGGCGGTTGCGGTATCTGCTGCATCGGTGGTTGCGGCATGGGAGCCAGGGCCGGCAGGTCGCCATGCGCGGGCGCATTGGCCGGCAGTTCGACGCGTTTCATGGCGCCGTTGTCCGACAGCATCACGTATTGCGAATGCACTTCCTTCACGACCACGCCGGGAATCACTTCGCCATCGACGCGGACGGCTTCGGCCGGCTTGCCGTCGGCCACCAGGATGGCGACGCTTTCCTTGTCGTTCTTCGATACCACCACGCCCTTCAACTGGAAGTTGGAGGCCGCCGCAACGGACAGGTGGCCGCCGAACAGGTTCATGACGGATTCGGCACTGATGTCGTTGCGCTCGGGCGCCTTGGGCGGTGCCACTTGCCGCGCCTTCGGCTTGATGAATTGCATGGTCCAGTAGGTGCCGGACATGCATACGCCGAGAAACAGCATAAAACTCAACAGGATGGGCAGGCGCTTCATCATCCTAGAAACCTCCGTTGGACAGGCATGAGTGTGCGCCTCTTCGGTTCTCTGGGTAGGCGCGACGACGGCGCGGACTCATGTCCGCCAGGAGAAGCAACACCCCCAGGGAGCCGAAGAGGTGCGCAATCGTGCCTGTAGCGCTATCACTCATTCGGCGAATGTCTTGATATGACATTAAGTCAGTGTTCATGTAGCTTTTCCGGTATCTGTGAGCGGTCAACGGAGGTTTTTAGGATTATGTTTCCAGGTCAATGGACTAGTTGGTTGATTTCGATGATGGGCATCAAGACCGCCAGCACGATCAGCAGCACGACCACGCCCATGGCCAGGATCAGCGCCGGTTCGAGCAGGCTGGCGATGGTCATGGCGCGCCGTTCGAGATCGGCTTCCTGGGCGCTGGCGGCGCGGTCGAGCATGGCCGGCAATTCGCCGGTCACTTCGCCGGCCCGTATCATGTGGATCAGCATGGGCGGGAAATACTTGTGCGCCGACAGCGCGCGCGCCAGGCCCACGCCTTCGCGCACGCTGGTGGTGGCATCGTCGACCTGCTGGCGCATGGCGACGTTGGACAGCGTGTCGCGGCTGGTTTGCAGGGCGCGCAGGATGGGCACGCCCGAACCCGTGGTGATGGCCAGCGTGCTGGCGAAGCGCGAGGTGTTCAAGCTGCGTTCGAACTTGCCGTACAGCGGCGCGCGCAACAGCCATGAATGCCAGCGGAACTTGAACGAGGGGTTCTGCAAGGCGCGGCGCCAGAAGAAGCCGGCGACGATGGCCAGCGCCAGCACATACAATCCATCGGCCCGCACGAAGTCCGACACGGCCAGCATGGCCACGGTCAAAAACGGCAGCTTTTGCTTGGTGCTGGCGAACACCGAGACAATCTGCGGCACCACGTAAGTCAAAAGGAAGATGACGATGGCAAACGCCACCGCGGTCACGATGGCGGGATAGGTGAAGGCGAGCTTGACCTTGGACACCAGCGCGTTGCGCCGTTCGATGAAGTCGGCCAGGCGCGACAGCACGCGCGCCAGTTTGCCGATCTGTTCGCCCGAGGCGATCAGGGCACGATAGATGTCGGCAAAGTCGCGCGGGTGCTGCGCCATCGCATCGGACAAGGACGAGCCGCCCATGATTTCGGCGCGGATGGAAGCGATCAGGTCGCGCATGTAGACCCGCTCGGACTGTTCCAGCAAGGCGGTGAAGGCTTGTTCCAGCGGCAGGCTCGCTTCAAGCAGGCTGGCGAGCTGGCGCGTGAACAGGGCCAGCTCGGTGGTCGACAACCCGTCGCCGAACCGGCGGCTGCGCGCGCGGCCGCTGGCATCGACCTGGGCTGCGATCTCCACCACCAGGGTCAGCGCCAATTCGCGCGCGCGCAAGTCGGCCCGCGCGGCGCGCA
>Ga0302314_10001488_pt1 | contig 43953 bp, 34 predicted proteins | sample III_Palsa_N2_3_FD_200533 | JGI IMG/M metagenome (GOLD analysis project Ga0302314, IMG submission 200533) | Peat permafrost microbial communities from Stordalen Mire near Abisko, Sweden - III_Palsa_N2_3 | ecosystem: Environmental > Terrestrial > Soil > Palsa > Peat permafrost | place: Sweden...
GCGCGCCGCGGGCACGTTGTCATAGCTGACCACGCCGCCGGTCAGCACCGAGACGAAACCTTCCAGCAACTGTTTCTCCTTGGTGTAGAACACGGCCGCGTTGAGGCGCAAGGTTTGGTCGAAAAGCTCGGACTTGACGCCCAGCTCGTAGGCGTCGTTCTTCTGCGCCTGCACCGGAGTAATCGGTCCAAAAGTGGTGCCGAGAAGATTGACCGTGTTGTAAGTTGGCGTCTTGTAGCCGCGCGCCCAGGATGCGTAGAACTGCGTCTGGTCGAATGGCAGCCACTGCAGGGCCACACGTGGCGAGAACTGGTTGGCGTACAGTGTCGGCACGGTGTTTTGGAGCAGCGTAATGCTGGTGCCGTTGGACAGGCCGATTGCCGTGTGCGAACCCTCCAGGTCCTTGTGCGTGTGCTGATAGCGGCCGCCCAGCGTCAGGTTGAGCCAGTCGGTGAACTTCAGCGTGCCCTGGAAGTAGCCCGCATTGGAGAGGCCGGCGATGATGCCGTAGTTCTGGATCGGGATGCCGGTGCTCAGGTTGATGCCGGCCTGCGTGGTGACCGGGTTGAGAAGGGTGAGCAGGGTGCTCGCAAGTTGCGCTCCGGCCGGGCCGAGGTCCGCATTGCCGAGCGCCGTGATCAAGCCCGGAGCGACAACGAAATCGAACGGATTTCCGCCACCGGTGGTGTAGCTGTAGAACCAGCCCCCGACCCAGGTGAAGCGATCGCCGAACCAGGTGTCCGGCGTCGACAAGATCTGCAACTCGCCGGTGTCCTGGTTGGCGGGGCTTCGATTCTGAGCCAGCAGATACGGCAGCGAGCCGGTGCCGAAGGTCGTTTGCACAAAATCGTCCTTGAGCCGCTCTACCGAACCGATCAGCTTGATCTCCAGACGAGGCTCCTTCCAGTCGATCGTGTCCGACAGCAATTGGTTATGAAGCATGGCGCCGGAGTCGAAGCCGTCGTCGTCCAGCTTGCGCTCGTTGACCGGGTAGGGATCGGCCGTGAAGCCAGCGGAAAAAACCGGTGCAATCCGGGTCTCGTCGAAGGACAGGCCGGCGTTGTCGCTGACTTGCTGGTAAAAACCAGTGAATGTGTTGGACAGGTTGCCGGTAACGTCCCAGCGTAGCTTGAGGCGGCCGCCGTAGGACCAGATCGGCCATATTGGCCCGGCGACGTTGGTATAGAAGTTATTCTGCTTATTCGCAAAAGCCGACAGATTGAAGGCCAGATTGTCGGTCAAGGGGACATTGGCGAAAGCATCCACGTGCTTGGCGTTGTAATTGCCGTAACCGACCTGGACATCTCCGCTCAACTCCTGTTTCGGTTCGGGTGTGATGACGTTGATGGCGCCGCCCACCGAGTTGGTGCCGAACAGGGTGCCCTGGGGGCCTTTCTCGACTTCGACGCGCTCGATCTTGCCAAACGTGTCGGAATCGCCCTGTTCCGCGAGCAGAGGAATGCCGTCGACGTAAAAGGGTACGCTGGGGTCGGCGCCGGGCAGAAACGCGTCGGTGCCGACGCCGCGCAGGAAGACCTCCGTGAAGCCGGCATTGTTGGTGATGGTCAGGCCGGGGGTGATGTTGGGCAGGTCCTGGATGGTCTGTATCCCCATCGCTTCCAGTTTGCCCGCGCTGAAGGCGGTGACCGACAGTGGAATGTCCTGCAGGCTCTCCTCACGCTTTTGCGCGGTGACGATGATCTCTTCGATCATGCGATTCGAGGAGACCGCTCTGGACGGTGTCGGCTCGCGCACTCTTACGGCAGCAGTGCTGTTATCCGGTTCCGCCGCTTCGGCGGGCGCGGCAGCGCCGGCGGCCTGCGGGGCGGCAGGCGCGGTATCGGAGGGCGTGGTGGCGGAGGGCGTGGTGGCGGGTGCGGCAGGGGCTGCCGGAGCGGCATCTGCCGCCTTGGGCGTCGGCGCAGCCGGTGCTGTGGTCGAAGGGCCGAGCAGGCTGTCCAGATCGGCATCGGTGTTGCTTTGCGCGTGGCCGACCGCGGGCAGCATCAGGGCCCCTGCTACGACGAGCCAGATTCGCGTCTTTGCCATATCCACCCCTCGTTATCTTTGTATCCAGCCAATGCTTGCGCGTCCAGTGGCTGCGGCATTGCGCAGTATGCCGGCGCTCCCGCCGCATGTGGAAGCTGTGCCGCTCATGCGCCATGCGGCGGTGTGCCTGACAATGTCAGACGACTCGGCGGGTCCTATCGTCCGTTCCGACGAACGCGGCTTTCGTCGGCCGGGCGCGGCTGTCTTTACGCTACATAGTGCAGCGCAGGGGGCCGGAATCGGGGAGCAAAGTTCAGCGGGTGGATGGCGGATTCGGCCCGGGACGGATGGCGTCCGCGTCCGCACGCCGCCGCTCCGCCGGGGTGATGCCCAGCTCGCGACGGAAAATGCGGGTCATGTGACTCTGGCTGGAGAAGCCGCACTGTGCGGCAATGGCCGCGAGCGGCAAGTTGCATTCGTCGATCAGCTCGCAGGCGCGCTCGATGCGCTCCTTCAGCACGTAGCTGTGCACCGGCATGCCCGTGGTGTCGGTGAAGCGCCTGCGGAACAGCGCCGGAGACATGCCCGCCTTGGCCGCCAGCAGCTCGATGGTCAGCGGCTGATCGATGTTGCTCTGGATCACCGACAGGATCGCGCTGATCGCCATGTCATAGGTGGTATTGCGGACCGGGCGCTTGGGCGGCGGCGCATGGGACAGCCACTCCAGGTGTGCCACCAGGTATTCCACCAGGCGTGTACCGTAGTCGTCCACGCTGGGACGCCGGTCGGCGGCGAGGCTGAGCATCTGCCGCGCCAGCGCCACAAGTAGCGTGTCGCGCAGCATCACCGGCTCGCGGCTGCCGCCAAGCAGGCGGCAGATCGCCGCCTCGCCGCGGCCGCCGACATAGATGCCGGACAGGGTCATGCTGCCCGGGCCCGGCGTCCAGTACGACATCGTCTCCGCCGGAATCAGCACGCAGCGGTTGGGGATGGAGTAGGGGAGCGCCCCGCCAACGCCATGCAGCGCGTCCTTGTCGAAGGTCAGCTTGCGGCCCTCGAGCTGGATGCCGATGATCGGCAACTCGAATTTTGGCAGCACCACCTTCGAGCGGGAAGGGAACAGGTATGCTTCGGCCAGCACCGGCGGCTCGCCCCGGTGGCGCCAGCGCGCGATCGGGGGGAGGCCGACGGCTTCGCGTACCAGGCGCGAGGCTGCGGCGATCCTGGCGTCGGCATCGGCCTGGCTGACAGTTGGCGCTTGCTCGGAATGGCCCACGAAAACTGCTTCCTCCCCCTCGGCGGTGGCTTTCACGGCTGCGCAGCAGAAACGACAAGGAATCGTAGCCGTTGGTGATATAGCCATATTGCCTGAGTTCTCAATATATTAGCTTCTAGGAGCCGCCGATAGCGCGGCGGAGGAGCATGCAACATGAGTGAGGCCCAGGCAGCTGGCGTGCTGCGCGGTTCGCAGGGTGCCGACGTCATCATCGTCGGTGGGGGCCACAACGGCCTGGTGGCCGCCTGCTATCTGGCCCGGGCCGGCGTCGACGTGCTGGTGGTGGAGGCTTACGAAAAGCTCGGCGGGATGACCTCGACCAGCCCCATGACGCCGGAAGCGCCGGAGCACATGATCAATGACGGCTCGATTCAGGCTTCGCTGTGGAACTCGACCACGATTGACGCCGACCTGGAACTGTCCGCCAAGTATGGCCTGCGCTCGGTCTATACAGACCCTTTTCACGTCCATCTCGCCCCCGGCGGCGAGTCGCTGGCTTTCTGGCGCGACTACCGCAAGACCGCGGAGGAGATCCGCTATTTCTCGCCCAAGGATGCCGACATCTGGCTGAAGTACTGCCACACGGTCGACAAGGCCGTGGCGATCGGCTTGCCGATGATGCGCACCAGCGCGGTGAAACCCGAATTCAAGAATAAGATGCAGGCGCTCGGCGCCGTGTTCCGGGCCTTCGGGGAACTCGGCAACATCGCCCGCTGGATGATCCCGTCATTTGCCGAGGCAGTGGAGACCTTCGAGCTCGACCTGATACGCGGCGCATTCACCCAGTTGGTCCCTTTCCAAAACTATCGCTCCGATCTGGGGGGCTGGAGCACCATCTACTTCGGGCTCATCCATCGCTACGGCGCCTGCCTGTTTCAGGGGGGCACCGGCTCGCTGCCTCTGGCACTGATGCGCTGCCTCGAAGCCGCCGGCGGCCGGGTTCGCGCCAGCGCGCCGGTGGAAAAACTGACCGTGAACGGCGGCCGCGTCACCGGCGTCAGGCTCAGGGGCGGAGAAGAACTGGTGGCGCGCAAGGCGGTGATGACGACCTTGAATGCCAAGCGGGTGCTGATGGAACTGCTGCCGGAGGAAGTCCTGTCGGAGGAGTTGCACCGGCGCGTCAGGCACATCCCCACGCTGGAACGCGGCATGGCCGACTTCAACATCAACTTCGCCTTCAAGGGCAAGCTGAGCCTGCCGCGCCACCAGAAGTGGCGCAAGGACGATATCGATCTGCGCCGTCCCTGCGTGACCTGGAACACCTACAAGGAAGCCCTCGACGCATACGAAGCCGCCAATCGCGGCGACGTGCCCGCCACGACGATGCCCGGCCTGGCGCAGATCACCACGGCGATCGACCCCAGCATGGCGCCGCCGGGGCACGACACCCTGTGGTACTGGAGCGGCGTCGGGCCGTCCAAGCCGCGCGAAGGCTGGGACCGGGCGCGCGAGCTGCTGACGCAGCGCGCGGTGAAGGATATGAGCTTGTACTACGAAGGCATCGAGGAGCTGCAGATCGCCCACCGGACCCAGGTCGTGCCGGACTTGGCGAAGCGCTTCCATGCGATCGACGGCAACGTCTTCCATGTCGACACCTTTATCACGCGCATGGGCCCGCTCAAGCCGGCGCTGGGATTTGCCGGATACCGAACCCCGGTTCCCGGGCTCTACCTGAGCGGCGGCAGCACCCACCCGGTAGCCGGCATTTGCGGCCTGCCGGGTCAGAACGCAGCGCGCACCTTGTTGCGCGACCTTCGTTGAACTCAATCGTCACGATCATTTCTTTTTGGTCACGGCAGGAGGAGCGACACATGAACTTTCCCTTGGAACCCAATCGCGCATTGATCATGCCCCACGGCTGGGATATGGGCTTCCTGATTTTCGCCGGCAGCGTCATGGCCCTGTTCGTGCTGTTCGGGCTGTACCTGCTGCTGGTGAAGAAGGAGCCGTTGATGTTGATGGTGCTGGCAGGAGGCCTGATGGGCGAGATGCTGGAGCCGATCTGCAACGTGCTGGGCATGGCCTACCATCCGGAGAACGGCCAGATCGTCGGTTTTGTCACCCTCGGCCGCCATATCCCGCTGTGGCTGGTGCTGTGCTACCCCTGGTACTTCGGCGCCTTCGCCTACCGCATCATCACCTGGGAGGCGCGCGGCGAGTTGACCGCGAGGCGTTTCTGGGCCGCGCTGGGCGTGGCGGTGTTCTTCTGCTTCGTCATCGAGATCGGCCCGGTGCAGGGCGTGTTGTGGGACTACTACGGCGAGCAGCCGCTGACCCTGTTCGCCAAGCCCGGCGTGACCCATGGCATGCCCCTGATGTGGTACATCGTCAACCCGACCTCGGTGCTGGCCACCGCGTCGTTCCTGGCTCTGGCCGCGCGCGGCCTGCTGGGCTGGCAACGCTGGCCGGTGCTGGCGCTGATGCCGATGAGCATCGTCGGCTTCCACACCGGCGCCTTCGCCCCGGTCTACATCAGCGAGAACGCCGGCTGGAGCGCACAGCAGAGCCTGCTCACCGCGGTTCTGTCGACCATCGTCTGTGTGGTGCTGCTGAAGAGCTTCGAGCGCATGCTGCTCGGCAGCCCTGTCGCCCGGGCCGTCCCGCAAGGCGCCAGCGTCGGCGCTCAGGTGCTGGGCGGCGGCCGGTCGGCCCGGGCCGGCGCCACCGGAGGATAGTGCGATGAGCAGCCCATTGCCGGCGACGGCTCCAGTGGACATGGTAGTGCCGCAGGCGGCCCAGTTGTGGATGAACATCCTCAACTGGGGCCTGGTGGCGGTGGTGCTGGTGGTGGCGCTGAATCACTGGCGCAAGCGCGGTTCGGCCATCGGCATCTGGCTGGTGCTGGGCGGCGCGCTGACCACCCTCAACGAACCGATCGTCGACGTACTGGGCAAGTGCTGGTTCCCGGCGATCGGCTCGGACGTGTTGCTCAAGGCCTGGGGCGTGTCGGTGCCGACCTACATGGTGCCGGTGTATACCTGGTACGTCGGCGGTCAGGCCTTCCTCGCCTACCGCCTGTACGAGAAGGGACTGAGCCGGCGCGGTCTGTTCGGCCTCTACGCCGCCTTCGCCGTGGTCAACATGTTCCTGGAGGTGCCCGGCCTCAACCTGCCGGGCCCGCTGTACTCGTACTACGGCAATCAGCCGCTGCTGCTGTTCCGCTTCCCGCTGTGGTGGATTTTCTGCAACGCGCTGATGCCGATGATGATCGCTGCTGTGGCCATCGTCGTCGGGCCGGTGCTGCAAGGCGCGCGGCGCGCACTGCTGGTCCCGCTGGCCTGGATGACGGCCGGCGCCACCAACGCACTGGTGTCGGCGCCGGTGTGGCTGACCCTGAACCTGGAGGGCAGCAACCTGGCGCTGACCCATCTCGGCGCCGCTGCCGCCTTCGGCATGGGCCTGATGGTCTGCTATGGCCTGGGGCTGGCCGTGGCCAACGACGCCGCCCCGGCGGCCAATCGCCGCCGGGCCGCACTGGCGCTTTGAGGATGGAGCGGGTTCGTCGCTTCGGACGATAGAGGCGCGGTGCTCCGCTTTTAGATTCGAGACCAGCCCACAGCTCCGCGCCGGTGGGCGCAAGCAGATGCGTCGCCGACCCGGACGCGCCCAGAGGAGAGCCCCGCGCCCATGAGCCACAACCCCCCGACCCCGAACGCCGCCCCGGCGCCGTCCCTGACCGGCGCCGACGCGAGCCTGGTCCGCGCCTGCCTGCTCAACGTGGTCGAGGCGCTCAAGCGCACGGTGCTGCCGGAGTTGTCGGGCGGCGTCCGCGACCGTGCCGGCGAGTGCGCCACTATCCTGCGTCGCGCAGCGCAGAGCCTGGGGTCGGCGGACGGGGCGATCGCCGCCGAGCTGTCGCAGCTGGCGCAGTACACGCGGCCGCTGCCGGTGGAGCAGTGGCGCGCCGTCGCTGAGCTGGAAGGCGCGGCGCTGGACCAGTCCGAAGCAGCCATCGCCGCGGCTGCCCAGCCGGCGCAGGCCGCCGCCAGCCGCACCTTCGCGCCGGAGCGGCTGGAGCGCTACCTGCGCGGCCACACCCTCGGCGGCAAGGCGCTGCGCGTAGCCGGCAGCCGCGTGTTGTCGGGCGGCCGCTCCAAGCAGACCATCCTGGTGCAGCTGGAGGGCGCCCAGTTGCTGCCCGCCACGGTGGTGGTGCGGCAGGACTGGTCTTCGGCGGTAACCGGCACCTCGGTGGTGTCGGAGTTTGCCCTGCTCAAGGGAGTGCATGAAGCCGGGATGCGTGTGCCGCAACCGCTATTGCTGGAGAAGTCGCCGGAGCCGCTGGGTGGTCCGTTCCTGGTGGTGACGCCGATGCCGGGCGGCGCACAGGGCGACATCTTTGCGCCGCCGCGCTCGCAGGCGCTGGCGCTGCAACTGGCGGAGCAGATGGCGCTGCTGCACCGCTTGCCGACGGAGCCCTTTGCCGCGCTCGAGGTGCCGACCGAGGCCTACACCCCGCAGCAGCTGCGCGCCGGGCTGGAGGGCTTCCGCGGCATCAACGCCAAGCTCGGGTTCCCCTCGCGCACCATCGAGATCGCGCTGGACTGGCTGGCGCGCCACATCGACCAGGTCAAGGGGCCCAAGGCGGTGCTGCACAACGACCTCGGCTTCCACAACTTTCTGGTCGACGGCGAACACCTCAGCGCAATACTCGACTGGGAGCTGGCGCATATCGGCAACCCTGCGGCTGACCTCGGCTATGTGCGCGACTGGGTCGGCCAGATGACTTCGTGGAGCCGTTTCATGGAGGCCTACCATGCCGCCGGCGGACCGGAAGTGGACGCCGCCACGCTGGACTTTTACACCCTGTGGTGCGGCGTGCGTCTGTACTGCCTGCTGCTGCAGGCCCGCGCTGGCGTGGCCATGGGGATGGTGCAGGACACGGAAATCACTTACGCGGTGGCGCAGTTTCTGCCCAAGCTGCTGCACCGCATTTCGCGCGAACTGCGCGCCGTGCTCGCCGCCGGCGCCTGAGGAGAAAGTTCATGAAAGTGCTTGGCGGTGGCAGCGTCCACGTCTACGATCCGGCCGACGAGGGTCCGCACCCGGGCGGCCCGCAAGAGCTGTGGCAGGAGAGCGTGGTGCTGCTATGGTGGGATCGGAAGCAGTCGATTGGCGGCTTCTATCGCATCGGCCACGAGTTGAACCACAAGGACGGCCCGATGATCGCCCTATGGAGCAACACGGTCACTCCGCAGGGCATCTACAAGAAGACCGCCTATCTGCCGCTGCGGCCGCAGGACCAGTTCGACAATGGCTTCGGCAGCGGCGACGGCAGCCTGCGCTACGACTATGACGGCAACTGCGTCTGGACGCTGGAGGACCAGGACATCAAGGCGCAGCTGCGTGTGCACGACTTCCACCCCAGCATCGACTGCTACCCGAAGAAGGGCGCACTGTCCGAGTTCGCCCCGCACCACATGGAAGTGGCCGGCCGCGTCAGTGGCAGCCTCGACGTCAAGGGGGTGCACTACGACGTCGACGCACTTGGCTTCCGCGACCACGGCTGGGGCATGCGCGACTGGGGTGCACTGTTGTCGCATCGCTGGTTGGCCGGGGTTTTCGGCGCAGAGCTCTCGTTCTGCGCGCTGTCCTGGCACGCTAGCGACGACAGCATGGCCCGGTTCGGGTGGGTGGTGCGCAACGACACCGTGACGTTTGCGAAGAAGCTGGACATCCTCGCCTACGTCGAGGCCGACGCCATGTGCAGCCGCGGCGGCCGCCTGCGCATTGAGCTGACCACGGATGAGGTGGTCGAGGTCGAGTTCGAGGCGCTGGCGCCGAGCATCATGTCGTTCCACCACGGCATTGCCTGCTTCGATACGCTGTGCCGCATCCGCAGCGGCGGGCTGATCGGCATCGGCGACTTCGAGACCACCGCCAACGGCCAGCAGGGCAAGCGCCAGCCGAAGAATCTGGCGCGCGGCATCAGCCAGAACGGCTGGCATCCAGCGCCGGACTGAGGCGGCGCAGGCACAAACGCCGGCGGCGGTTCAGGGCGAGTGTCGCGCGCCATCCCGCACCCCAGCACCTCCGCCAGGTGTTGCGCCACAGCCGCGCAATTGCGTTCGCTGGTCTCGGCTGAGCGTCGGCGCTACAGCACAGCGGTACGCTGTTGCAGCCGACAAGCGCTACCAGGCGGATGCCGCGGCCGCCCGCGGCGCCCGGAATCGTCGGAAGGGACGAAGGGAGATGACGGCAGCAGCCCGTAACGTTGAGCGTACGCTCAGGGCCACAAGAGCCAACCATGATCGAAAACTACCGACCCCATTGGATGACTGAGGAGCTGGCAGCGCTGCAGCAAGTGGCGCAGCGCTTCGTCGCCGAGGAGGTCACCCCCAACCAGAAACGTTGGTATGAGCAAGGCTCCACCGACCGCGCGGTGTGGCGCAAGGCCGGTGAGCTGGGCATCCTGCTGCCGGACATCGCCGCCGAGTATGGAGGCTCCGGCGCCAGCTTTGCCCACGAGGCGGTGATCGCCCACGAGCTGTGCCTGGCCGGCGATACCAGCTGGCGCGTCGGCAAGCAGATCCACGTCATCGCCGCGCACTACATAGAGCGCTACGGCAGCGAAGCGCAGAAGCGGGAATGGTTGCCGCGCATGGCCAGTGGCGAAGTCATCGGTGGCATGGGAATGACCGAGCCCGGTGGGGGCACCGACCTGCAGGCCATGAAGACCCGCGCCGAGCGGGCTGGCGACAAGTACCGCATCCACGGCTCCAAGACTTTCATCACCAACGGCTCGATCGGCGACTTGTTGGTACTGGCGGTGAAGACCGACCCGGCCGAGCGCGCCAGAGGGGTGTCGCTGTTCCTGTTCGAGACCACCACACCTGGTTTCCGCGTCGGCCGCCGCTTGGAGAAGATCGGCCTGCACGGCTCCGACACCTGCGAGCTGTTCTTCGATGGCTGCGAAGTGCCGGCTTCCTCGCTGCTCGGTGAGGTCGAGGGCCGCGGCTTCTACCAGATGATGCGGGACCTGACCTACGAGCGCGCCCTGGTCAGCGTCAACTGCGCCGCGGTGATGGAATACGCCTTCCGCGTCACCCTGGACTACGTGCGCGAGCGTAAGCTGTTCGGCAAGCCACTGGCCGAGCAGCAGAACACCCGCTTCGAACTGGCCGAGGTCAAGACCGTGGCGACGCTGGCGCGGCTATTCGCCGACTTCACCGTCGAGCGCATGCTGGCCGGCACCCTGGATACCTCACTGGCCTCAATGGGCAAGTGGTGGGTCAGCGAGCAGCAGTGCGCGGTGATCGACCGCTGTCTGCAGCTGTTCGGCGGCCACGGCTACATGCTGGAGTACCCAATCGCCCGCATGTACATCGACGCCCGCATCGAGCCTATCTACGCTGGCACCAATGAGACCATGAAGGACCTGATCGGCCGGGCGCTGTAGGACGCCGCCATGCTCGAACCCCGTCTGGCGCCGTCGCCGGCCGCCGACTACTATGAGGTGCCGGCGTGCGCGCAGCAGGCGCACGGACCGGCCGGGCTGGACTGCAAGCCCGCCAGGCCAGAGCCAGACGGAGGAGGGGCCGATGCGCTATGCCGGCGCCCGGTCATGAGCATGAGTCGCGATTCCGTTCCGCCGCGGGCGGAGCCGTACTATTCGCGCACCAAGGTTACGCCGCCGATCAGCTCGCGCCACGAGGTGCGACGCCAGCTGATCCTGCAGCGCGCGCGCGAGTCCGACTGCTCCGTGGTGGTGATCCACGCCCCCGCCGGCTTCGGCAAGACCACCTTGATGACGCAGTTGCGTGCCGATGCCCAGGCGCGCGGCGAGGCGGTGACCTGGCTGGCGCTGGACGAGGGCGACAACGACGTGGCGCGCTTCCTCGGTGGCTTCGCCGCCGCGATGGAGGGTGTGCCGGTGGCCAAGCCGGCGCCGCTGCCGCGGCACAACGCCGACGTGGCGTTGTGGATCATGGACCGCATTGCGGCGGTGCAGAGCCCGCTGACCATCTTCTTCGACGACCTTGAGGCGCTGCACGATCCCATCGTCGTCGGCCTAGTGGCACGCGGCTTCGACGCGGTGCCGCCGCAGGTGCGGCTGGTCGCCGGCGCCCGCGCCCTGCCGAACATCGGCCTGGCGCGGTTGCGCGCCAAGGGCCGCCTGCTCGAGGTGGACGCCGCCGCCCTGCGCTTCAGTGAGCAGGAGGCGAGGGACTTCCTGACGCAGCGGCGCTGTGTGGCGCTGAGCGACAGCCAGGTGGCACGGCTGCACGGTCGCACCGAGGGCTGGGCCGCGGCGCTGTGGCTGGCCTCGCTGGCGCTTGAGCGGCGTGGCGACGCCGCCGCCTTCCTGGCGGAATTCTCCGGCTCCAACGCCGCCATCGCCGCCTACCTGGCGGAGGATGTGCTGGCGGCGCTGAGCGGCGAGCTGCGCGACTTCGTGCTGCGCAGCAGCGTGCTCGAGGAGCTGAGCCCGGAGTTGTGCGACGCGGTTTGCGGCAGCGGCAACAGCCTGGAGCTGCTGCGCCAGCTGGAGCACCGCAACCTGTTCATCCAGCCGGTGGACGGACAGCGCGAGCTGTTCCGCTACCACGGCCTGTTCCGCGACTTCCTGTGCATCCAGCTTGAGCGGCGCCACCTGGCCGAGTTGCCGGAGCTGCACCGCAGCGCCTGCCGTGCCTACCTGGACGCCGGCCGGCCGATCCCGGCGATCCGGCACGCGCTGCGCGCCGGCGCGGTGGACACCGCCCTGGAGTTGCTGGAGCAGCACGTCGGCGTGCTGCTCGACCAGGGCCGCCTGCGCCTGGTCGGCGAGTGGTTGAGCCAGCTGCCCGAGGCCGAGCTGGCGCGGCGGCCACAGCTACGCTTGGTCTACGCCTGGTGCCTGACCTTCACCCGCGGACCCGCCGAGGCGCTGGGCCTGGTCGAGGGGCTCGACGCCGCGGCGCTGCCTGCGGCCTCGGCCGCCTATCTGCTGGCGCTGCGGCCGATGCTGTTGGCAATGACCGACCGCATCGACGAGGCGCACCACCTCGGTCTGGAGACTCTGCCGCGCATCCCGCCGGGAGCGCGCTTCGCCCGCGCCATGCTGTGCCAGGCGCTGGCCCAGACCAGCATCATCGTCGGCGAGGCGGAGCAGGCGCGCGGCTTCATTGCCCAGGCCCAGGCGGCGCAGCGCGAAGCTGGCAATGCCTTCGGCATCGCCCTGGCCGAGTCCGCCTCAGCCCTGCTCGACCTGATGCAAGGTCGGCTGAGGCAGGCCAGCGCCTGCATGAATTCCATCGGCAGCCGCCCGGCCCAGTCGGACCTGATCGGCAACGCGGTGGCGGCGGTGCAGTTGGCCGAGGTGTTGTACGAGAGCGATCAATGCGAGGCGGCCGAGCGCCTGCTGTTCGTGCACGCGCCGCTGGTGCAGGAGGTCGGCCTGCCCGATGCGCTGATCACCGCGCACGTCCTGCAATCGCGCATCGCCGATGCCGGCAATGATTACGACCACGCCCTGGCAGCGCTCAACGAGCTGGAGACCAGCGGCTATCGCCTGCGCCTGCCCCGCGCGGTGGCCAGCGCGCGGCTGGAGCGCACCCGCCTGTACCTGGCGCACGGCGATCCGGCCGAGGCGCTGGCGCAGCTCAGCCTGGCGGAAAAGGCGCTGGACTGGAGCGCGCTGAAGACGCGCTGGTACGTCGCCAACGACACTTTGTGCCCGGACATTGCGCGATTACGCTGGATGATTCGCACCGGCGACGCCGAAGCTGCGGTGCCGCTACTGCGCGCCCAACTGGCGACGGCGGAGCAGCGGCACCGCGAGCGCCGCGCGCTGAAGCTGCGCATCCTGCTGGCCGAGGCGTTCCATGGCGCCAACGAGCGCAAGCTTGGCCTGCGCACCCTGGCGCGGGCGCAGAGTCTGGCCCAGCCCGAGGGCTTTGTCCGCACGTTCCTGGAGGAGGGGCCGTTCGTGCAGGCGATGCTGCGCGAGATCGGCTCGCGGCGGAGGGAGGGGCCGGCCGAGGCTGCTGTCGCGACACCGCCCGTCGGCGACAGCCCGGCGGTGATGCTGAACGACCCGCTGACGCATAAGGAACTGCAGGTGCTGATCCTGCTGGCGCAGGGCTGCCGCAACACCACCATGGCCGAGCGCCTGTTCGTCTCCGAGTCGACCGTGCGCACCCACCTGCGCAACATCAACCTCAAGCTGCACGCCGCCAACCGCACCGAAGCCGCCGTCATCGCCCGCCGCCTCGGCTTGATTCCCTAGCGGCGGCACGCGGTGGCGCGGTGTTCGTCGCTTCCGACGATTGTGGGCACCCCGCCGGGCTCTAATGTCCCCATACAAAGGGCGCTTGGCGGCGTCCGCTCCGTTGGAGGAGAGCTTTTATGAGCAGCGCTGCACTACGTTACCCGGGGGCGCACCTGGTACAGCATGGGTCCAAGCCCGCTGTCGTGATGTCCGAGACCGGCACATGCCTGAGCTATGCGGCACTCGACGCCTTTGCCAGCCGCCTGGCGCGCATGTTCCGTTCCTTGGGCTTGCAGCCCGGCGCCCACGTCGCTTTCTATGTCGAGAATCGCCTGGAATGTCCAGCGCTGCAGTGGGGCGCGCACTACGCCGGCCTGTACTACACATTCATCAGCACCCGGCTCACCGCCGGTGAGGTGCAGTACATCGTGCAGGATTGCGACGCCACTGCCCTGGTGATGACCGAGGCGACCTACGGCCTGCTTGGCGCCTGCCTCGACAAGCTCGCGCCATCGGTCAAGGCCTTCACGCTGGACCAGCCGCGGCCGGGCGTGGCTTCGCTGGAAGAAGCGATGGCCGCGTACGACGCGTCGCCTTTGACGGATGCCGTAGAGGGCAGCGAAATGCTCTATTCCTCCGGCACGACCGGCCGCCCCAAAGGCGTCAAGCCGCAGCTCACCGGAAAACCGTTGGGCAGCACCGCTATCGTCGCCGATCTGATGCATCGCGCCTTCGGCGTCGGTCCGGACTCGGTCTACCTGTCGCCGGCGCCGTATTACCATGCCGCACCCATGAAATGGGCCCAAGGTGTCATCGCCCTGGGGGGCACCGTGGTGCTGATGGAGAAGTTCGATGCGGAGAATGCGCTCAAGTCGATCGAACGCCACAAGGTCACTCACTCGCAGTGGGTACCGACCATGTTTCACCGCCTGCTCGGTTTGCCGGAAGAAATCCGCAGGCGCTACGACCTCTCCAGCCAGAAGGTGGCGGTGCATGCCGCCGCGCCCTGCCCCGTGCAGACCAAGGAGGCCATGATCGCCTGGTGGGGACCCATTGTGTACGAGTATTACTCCTGCACCGAGGGCATCGGCATGACCTTCACCGACAGCTCTGCCTGGGCCAGGCGCCCCGGCACCGTCGGCCGCGCCCTCTACGGCAAGTTGCACATCGTCGGCGAGGACGGCAAGGAAGTGCCGGTGGGCAGCGAAGGCCTGGTGTACTTCTCCGGCACCCTGCGGTTCAGTTACCACAAGGACCCGGACAAGACCCGAGAGGCCTACACCGCCGACGGTTTGGCCACGGTGGGCGATATCGGCAAGGTCGACGAGGAAGGCTTCCTCTACCTCACCGACCGCAAAAGCAACATGATCATTTCCGGCGGCGTCAACGTCTACCCGCAGGAAACCGAGAACGTGCTGATCACCCATCCCAAGGTATTTGACGTGGCGGTGATCGGTACGCCGCACGAGGATCTGGGGGAGGAAGTGCGCGCGGTGGTGCAACTGGAGCCCGGCGTGGTGCCCGGTCCGAAAGTGGCCGAGGAACTGGTGGCCTGGTGCCGCCGGCAGCTGTCGCCGATCAAGTGCCCGCGCCAGATCGATTTTCGCGACAGCCTGCCGCGCGAGCCGAACGGCAAGCTGCTGAAGCGCCTGTTGCGCGACGAGTACCGCGCCAGGCCGAGCGGCTGAACGCTAGCCGCGCTGCCTTGCGTCGAGCACCTGGTAGTACTCCATCAGCACCTGCGCCACCTCCGGCCGCGAGAACTCCGGCGGCGGGGCGATGCCATTGCCGAGCATCTCGCGCACCTTGGTGCCGGACAGGTTGATGAAGTCCTCGGGGGCGTGGTCCGGGGCCTCGCGCATCATCACCACGCGGTTGAGCTTCTTGCTGTATGCGGTATTGTCGGCGCCGAAGATCTGGATTTGCAGCGCGCCCTTGGGCACCTGCTGGTCGAAGATGGTCTGCGCGTCGAAGGGTCCGTAGTAGCTGCCCACGCCGGCGTGGTCGCGGCCCACGATCAGGTAGTCGGCGCCCATATTCTGACGGAACACGGTGTGCAACACCGCTTCGCGCGGGCCGGCGTAAAGCATGTCGAAGCCGTAGCCGCTGATCAGAACGGAGTTCCTGGGGAAGTAGTTGTCGACCATGGTGCGGACGCAGGCGTCGCGCACCGGTGCCGGGATGTCGCCCTCCTTGAGCTTGCCCAGCAGCATGTGGATCACCAGGCCGTCCGCGTGCAGGCGCTCCAGGGCCATGCGGCACAGCTCCTCGTGGGCGCGGTGCATGGGGTTGCGGGTCTGGAAAGCCACTACCTTCTTCCAGCCGCGCCTGGCGATCTCCTCACGGATCTGCACCGCGGTGCGGAAGGTGTCCGGGAACTCCGCCGGGAAGTAGCTGAAGTTCAGCACCTGGATCGGGCCCGAAAGCAGGGTGTTGCCCAAGGCCAGGAAGGTCTGCACGCCCGGATGCCTGGCGTCCAGGGTGCCGAAAATCTTTTCGGCGACGTGCTTGAGCTGCTCGTCGCTGACGTGCTCCACCGCCTGCACGTCCATCACCGCCAGCACCGGGTGGCCGTCGACGTTGGGGTCCTTCAGCGCGACGCGGCTGCCGGCCTTGATGTCGGCTTCCTTGGTGAGGTTGACGATGGGCACTGGCCAGAACAGACCGCCCGCGGTGTGCAGCCTGTCAGCCACCGACAGCAAGTCGGCCAGGTTCATGTAGCCAGGCAGGGGACTGAAGTATCCGGCCCCCAGCATCACCGCGTTGGCGGCGGCGGCGGAGTTGAGCAGCAGGGAGGGCAGCTCGGCCGCTTCCTTGGCCAGTGCCTCGCGCCCGTGGCTGTCGGCGACGTAGAGGGGCTTGAGTCGGTCGGAGCCGTGTGGCTTGATCATGGGTTTTCCTTGATGTGGTTCAGGCGCTGAGGATGCCGCGCGCTTCCAACAGCTTGAGCAGGGCCGCGACTTCGTCCTGCAGGCTCATCTGGTGGCTGTGCAGCACCAGCTCGGGCTGTTCCGGAGCCTCATAAGGGTCGTCGATGCCGGTGAAGTTTTTGAGCTGGCCGGCGCGGGCCTTCTTGTACAGGCCCTTGGGGTCGCGCTTCTCGGCCTCGGCCAGCGGCACGTCCACATGGACCTCGATGAAATCCATCCCGGCTTCCTCGTGCAGCTTGCGCACCACGTCGCGGTCGGCGCGGTAGGGGCTGATGAAGCTGGACAGTACGATCACTCCGCTGTCCACGAACAGCTTGGCCACCTCGCCGATACGGCGGATGTTCTCCTTGCGGTCCTCGGCGGAGAAGCCCAGGTTCTTGTTGATCCCCAGGCGCACGTTGTCGCCGTCCAGGCGGAAGGCCAGCTTCTTGCGCTGGTTGAGCACCCGCTCCACGGCCACGGCGATGGTGCTCTTGCCGCTGCCGGACAGGCCGGTGAACCAGATGGTGGCGCCCTTTTGGCCCAATATGCGAAAGCGGTCCTCGCGGCTGACCTCGCCCTCGTGCCAGTGGACGTTGGTGGCTTTTTGAATCGTCATGCTCTCTCCAGGTGTGCAAAAAGGGCAATTTTCAGACGCCCTCGAAGTGATGGTCGGCCCACCACATCAGCCCCGGGAACCAGCGGCGCATGCGCCAGGACATCGCTGTGAACGGGCCGGTGAACACCCAGAAGCCGCGTCCCTGCAGCACGCGCTCGATGTGGTCCAGCACCTGCCCGGATTTGATCGGCGGAAATACATCGAGCAGTTTTGGCCATTTCGTGTCCTGCGCCTGCTGCAGCAGCGGCGTCGCCACCGTAGGCGGGCACACGCAGACAATGCGCACGCCGCTATTGCGGTTCTCGTGATGGAGGACCTCGGTGAAGGCCACCACGGCGTGCTTGGCGGCGTTGTAGGCGCCCATGTACATCACCGGCCAATGGCCGGCCATCGAGGCGAAGTTGACGAACTCGCCGTGCCCACGCTGAAACATCCCCGGCAGACCGGCGCGGGTGACGTTGACCATGCCGCCGTAGTTGATCGCCATGATCTTCAGGATCACTGCGCGCGGCTGCTCCATCAGGGCGCCCAGGGGCATGATCGCTGCGGCGTTGACCAGCCGGTCGATCGGACCGAGGCGGTTCTCGGTCTGCTCCACCGCCTGCTCCACCGCGGCGTAGTCGGTGATGTCCACCGTCAGCTTGAGCAGCCTGGGCGAGTCGCCGAGCTGGTCCAGGCCGGCAGCCTGCACATCCAGCGCGGCCACCTTCCAGCCGGCGTTGAGGGCGCGGCGCGTGGCCAGCTGACCCATGCCGCTGCCGGCGCCGGTGATGAACAGCACTTTGTCGCTCATGCGGGCATTCCCTCAGGGCTTGAACGAGGCGTAGTAGTGGTCTCCACTGGCGGCCATGCGCGCCAGCGCGGCGCCGGGCTGATACAGGCCGCCGAGCGGGCGGTAGCGTGCGCAGCGCTCAAGCAGCGCCGGCAGGCCGATGGCGTCGGCGTACCACAACGGACCGCCGTGGTGCAGCGGGAAGCCGGTGCCCAGGCGCATGCCGCTGTCGATCTCCAGCGCGCTTCCGGCCACCTCCTGTTCCAGGCAGCGCGCCGCCTCCAGCACCATCGCCAGCATCATGCGATCGAGGATCTCCTCGTCGGCGAACTCGCGCCGGCCTTGCGGCTGCACCCTGGCCAGCAATTCATGGGTGAGGGGATCGCCGGAGCGCTGGGGCTTGCCGCGCGCGTCGGCTGCGTAGCGGAAGAAGCCGGCGCCGGTCTTCTGGCCGTAGCGCTTTTCCCCGGCCAGACGCTGGATTGCGGTTTCGAAACCGGTACCCATCACCTCGGGGTAGGCCTGGGCCAGGATCACCAGTGCCTTGTCCAGCGTGTCCAGGCCGGCGACGTCGAGCAGGTAGGACGGGCCCATCGGCCAGCCCCAGCTTTCAATTACGCGGTCGACCTGCACGAAGTCCGCGCCATCGCGGATCAGCAGCAGGAAGGCGACGAAATAGGCGCCGAGCAGGCGGTTGATCAGGAAGCCGGCGCAGTCCTTCACCACCAGCGGCGTCTTGCCCATCGCCAGGGTGTAGGACACAGCTGTGGCGACGGCTTCGTCGCGGGTGCGTTCGCCGCGTACGATCTCCACCAGCGGCATCAGCGGCACCGGGTTGAAGAAATGCATGCCGACCACATCCTGCGGCCGCCGCAGGCCGGCGGCGATGTCGCCGATGCGCAACGAGGAGGTGTTGGAGGCCAACACCGTGCCGGGGCTGGTGTGCGCCTCCAGCTCGGCGAACACCGCCTGCTTCACGCCGAGGTTTTCGACCACCGCCTCGATCACCAGGTCGACGCCGTCGTACCCGGTGTAGTCGAGCTGCGGCACGATCGAGGCAAGAACTTTCCCGGCTTGCTCCGCCTTCAGTTTGCCGTTCTCGACCTGTTTGTTGAGCAGCTTGCGCGCTTCGCCGGTGCCCAGGTCCAGGGCCTGCTGCGCCACGTCCTTGAGCCGCACCGGAATGCCCTTCACCGCACTGGCGTAGGCGATGCCGCCACCCATGATGCCGGCGCCGAGCACGCCGGCCTGGCGCACCGGGCGCGAGGCGGCAGTCTGGTACCGGTTTTTTTTCTTCAGTTGCTGGCCTGCGAGGAAGCTGCCGACCAGGGCGCAGGCAGCCGGCGTAGCGGCCAGGCGGGCGAAGGCCTGAGCTTCCAGCGGCAGCGCCTGCTCGCGCGGCAGCGCCGCGCACTGCCGTAGCAGGTCCACCACCGCCAGCGCCGCTGGCTGGTGGCGCGCGGCCTTGCGCGCCTGCGCCCGTGCCGCCTCGAACGCGGACTCATCGGCGGCGAAGCTTCCACCTTGCCGCTCGCGTGCCGCCCGCCAGCCGTGTTCGCCGGCGGCGGCTCCGTGCAGCCATTGCAGCGCGGCTGCGCGCAACTGCGTCGGCTCCACCACCGCGTCGACCATGCCGGCGGCAAGCGCCGTCCCGGCCTTGTAGCTGCGCGCGCCGCCGATCCATTCCAGCGCCACCGCGGCGCCGGCCAGGCGCGGCGTGCGCACGGTACCCCCGGCACCGGGCAGAATGCCGAGGCCGACCTCGGGAAAGCCGACCTGCGCGTCCGCTGCCAGCACGCGGTGATCCGCGCACAGCGCCAGCTCCAGGCCGCCGCCGAGGGCGTAGCCCTTGATGGCGCAGGCCACCGGCAGCGGCAATTCGGCCAGCGCGCCGAGCGTACGCTGCATGCCGCCGACAAACTCCAGCAGCTGCGCCTGCGGCCACTTCAGCATGTCCCACAGCACTCCGATGTCGGCGCCGGCGAGGAAGGCATCCTTGGCCGAGGCCAACAGCAGGCCGCGCAGGCCGGGCTGTGCGCGCAGCCGCTGCAGCGCCGCGTCCAGATCGGCCAGCAGCGCCGTGTCGAGCTTGTTGATGGGGCCGTCCTGGCGCACGAGCAGCAGTTCGGCGATGCCGCCGTCGAGCAGGTTCAGGCGCAGGCAGGCGCCGGCGTAGAGGCTGTCGCTCATCTCTCCCCCTGCTGTCGCTGCACGCGCCTCAGGCCGCCGTGGCCAGCGGTGGATGGAAGCGCTCGCCTTTGGCCGCCCTGGCCCTGAGCCAGGCGGAGGGCTGGAAGCGCGGGCCGTGACGCCGTGCCAGCTCCTCGCACTGGGCGACGAAAGCGGGCAGGCCGATGGTGTCGATATACGACAGAGTGCCGCCGGTCCAAGCCGGGAAGCCGAGGCCGAGGATCGAGCCCAGATCGGCATCGGCGGGGTCGGCAACCACGCCGGCCTCGACGCAGCGCGCCGTCTCGAGCGCCTGGATGTGCAGCAGGCGCCGCTTCACCTCATCCGCCTCCGGCTGTGACGCAGCCAGCGGGAACATCTGCGCCAACCCGGGCCACAGCCGCTTGCCCTCGGCGGCGTAGTCGTAGAAGCCGCCGCCGGCCTTGCGCCCGCAGCGCTGGCGCTCGCGTGCCATGCTGCGCAGCACCTTGAGCACCTGCGGCAGCTGCGGCGTCGGCGCCTGGCCGTCGGCCAGATTCTGCTCGATCACCTTGAGCTGCAGCTCAAGGCTGACTTCGTCGCTGACCGCCAGCGGCCCGGCTGGCATGCCGGCCATGCGCGCCGCGTTCTCGATCAGCGCCGGCGCCACGCCTTCTTCGAGCAGCAGCAGGCCTTCCTGGAAATAGCTGCCGAACACGCGACTGGTATAGAAGCCGGGGCTGTCGTTGACCACGATCGGCGTCTTGCGGATCTGCGCCACATAGTCGAGCGCGCGCGCCAGGGTGGCCGGCGCGGTGTCGCGGCCCATGATCACCTCCACCAGCGGCATCTTCTCCACCGGCGAGAAGAAATGCAGGCCGATGAAGTCGGCCGGGCGGCGGAAAGTCTGCGCCAGCCCGGTGATCGGCAGGGTCGAGGTGTTGCTGGCGAACACCGCCGTGGCCGGTATCGCCGCCGCTGCTGTTGCGGTGACCTCGGCCTTCACCTTGCGCGACTCGAACACCGCCTCGATCACCAGCTCGCAGGCGGCCAGGTCGGCGTAATCGGTGCTGGGGCGGATGCGGGCGAGTTGGGCGTCGGCCCTGTCCTGGGTGATCTTGCCGCGCTCCAGCAACTGGGCCAGCAGCCCGGCGGAGTGGTGCTTGCCCTTCTGCGCCAGCTCCAGGCTGCTGTCGAGCAGCACCACTTCGATGCCGGCGGCGGCGGAGACGTGGGCGATGCCGCCGCCCATCATGCCGGCGCCGAGGATGCCGAGGGTCTTGACCGTGGTCGGCGGTATTCCGTCCGGGCGCCGCGCCAGCTTGTCGGCGGCGTTCTTGTTGATGAACAAGGTGCGCATCAGGTTGCGCGCCACCGGGCCGGCCAGCAGCTGGCCGAAGTACTTGGACTCCACCTTCAGCGCCGTGTCCATCGGCAGCTGCGTGCCTTCGTAGAGGCAGGACAGGATCGCCAGCGGCGCCGGCAGATTGCGCTGGGTGTTCTGCGCCGTGACGGCAGTGCCCATGGTGAAGCTGCGCGCGGCATGGCTCGCCGCCGGGCCGGCGCCACCAGGGATGCGGTAGTCCTTGCGGTCCCAGGGCTGGCTTGCTTCCGGCGCGCCGAGCAGCCAGGCGCGCGCCGCCGCCAGCAGTTCCTTGGCCGGGGCCACCGCGTGCACCAGGCCGAGCTTGAGCGCCTCGGCGGCCTTCAGCGGCTGGCCGCCGAGCAGGATCGGACCGGCCTTCTCGATGCCGATCAGGCGCGGCAGGCGCTGCGTGCCACCACCGGCCGGCAGCAGGCCGATGCCCACTTCAGGCAGGCCGACGCTGGCGTCCTGCGCCAGCACGCGGTAGTGGCAGGCCAGCGCCACCTCAAAGCCGCCGCCCAAGGCTGTGCCGTTGATGGCGCAGGCCACCGGCTTGCCGCAGGTTTCCAATTTTCGCAACAGGCGGCTCAAGGCCTGGCTCATGGCTGCGCCCTCGGCGGCGCTGATACCGGCGTCGAAGCGCTTGACCATGTCCTTGATGTCGGCACCGGCGATGAAGGCGCCGGGCTTGCCGGAGGTGAGGATCAGGCCGCGGATGGCGGCGTCGTCCGCCAGGCGCTGCAGCAGCGCGGCGAGGTCGTCGTTGAACTCCGGCGTCAGCACGTTCATCGGCCGGCCGGGGACGTCGATGGCGGCGAGGGCGATGCCCTCAGGGTCCACCGTGAGAGTCATGGTCTTCATGCGGAGGATCACACGCGCTCTATGATGGTGGCGGTAGCCATCCCGATGGCCGCGCACAGGGTGATGAGGGCGGTGTTGAGCTTGCGGCGCTCCAGCTCGTCCAGCACCGTGCCGAGAATCATGGCCCCGGTGGCGGAGAGCGGGTGGCCCATGGCGATGGCGCCGCCGTTGATGTTGACCGCCTCCGGCGACAGTTCGAGGTCGCGCTGGAAGCGCAGCACCACCGAGGCGAAGGCCTCGTTGATCTCCCACAGGTCGATGTCCTTCGGCTCCATCCCGGCGCGCTTCAGGGCCTTGCGCGCGCAGGCGGCGGGGCCGGTGAGCATGATGGTCGGCTCGCTGCCGATGGAGGCATAGGCGCGCACCCGGGCGCGGGCTTTCAGGCCGGTGGACTTGCCGAAGCCGGCGCCGCCGACCAGCACCGCGGCGCAGCCGTCGACGATGCCGCTGGAGTTGCCGCCGGTGTGCACGTGGTTGATGCGCTCCACACGCGGATAGCGCTGCATCGCCACCGCGTCGAAGCCGCCTTTCTCACCCATCTGCGCGAACGAGGGCTTGAGCGTGGCCAGGGCCTCGACCGTAGTACCGGGGCGGATATGCTCGTCGCGCGCCAGCACGACTTCGCCGATGATATCGCGCACCGGGAACACCGACTGGTCGAAGTAGCCGCGCTCCCAGGCGGCGGCGGCGCGCGTCTGGCTCTGCACGGCGTAGGCGTCGACGTCGGTGCGGCTGTAGCCGTCGAGCGTGGCGATGAGATCGGCGGAGATGCCCTGCGGCGCGTAGTAGGTTTTCCAGCTTACTTGCGGGTCGGCGACCCAGGGGCCGTCGATCACCATCGGCAGACGCGACATCGATTCGACGCCGCCGGCCACCGCCGCGTCGATGAAGCCGCCAGCCACCTGCGCGGCGGCGAGGTTCACCGCTTCCAGACCGGAGGCGCAGAAGCGGTTGAGCTGCAGGCCCGGCACCTCCTGAGCATAGTCGGCGTTGACAGCGGCGGTGCGGCCAAGGTTGGAGCCCTGCTCGCCGAACGGCATGGCGGTGCCGAAGATGACGTCGTCGAGCAGGCGCGTATCGAGCTGATTGCGGTCGCGGATCGCCGCCAGGGTCTGGGTGGCGAGCTGCACCGGGGTGATTTCGTGGAGAGCGCCATCGGGGCGGCCCTTGCCGCGCGGCGTGCGCACGTGATCGTAGATGAAGGCTTCGGCCATCGGCTCTTCCTGAATGGGCGTGGATGACCGCGCCAGCGCGGCGCGCGGGTCGCGGCAGTACCCGGAAAATCTAGGCTGCGGGAGCCATACCTCAATCGTCCGAAGCGACGAACATCCGCTGTCCGCGCGGCGGCAATGGCGCCGCCGCTACTCCACGATCGGCTCGTAGTCGCTCTTCTCGGCGCCGCACTCCGGGCACTGCCAAGCGTCCGGGATGTCCTCGAACCGGGTGCCCGGGGCGATGCCGCTGTCGGGATCGCCCAAGCGTTCATCGTAGATGTGCGAGCAGAAGCGGCACTGATAGCGGCGCATACAGGCAGGCTCTGTCTCAGGTGGCGCGGCCGGGGTAGACCACGGGCACGATGTGGAAATCGTGCTGGATCGCCAGGTCTTTCTTGCGCAGTTCCAGCTCCAGCAGCTGCCACACCTTGTAGTTGTTGTAGAACGGCGTCATCGGGTACAAGTGATGGATCAGGTGATAGTTCTGGTACTGCAGCACCGGGCCGAGCAGCCACTCGAAGCCCTGGCGCACGGTGGTGGCGCGGGTGAAGTTCTCCTCCTGCGTGGTGTCATGCGGCACGTGCGGCAGCCAGAAGAAACTGAAGCCCAGGGTCAGCAGGATCAGGCGCGAAGGCAGGAACCACAGCATCAGCACCTGCAGGCCGTAGCCCTCGGCGATCAGCATACCCACCGCCACCGTAACCATTGCCGCCAGGCCCAAAGCGACGCGCAGGTAGGGGCGCGACACCTTGTCGGCGTGGCGCAGGGCATGGACGAAGTAGATCAGGTCGATCGCCATCCAGCGGAACGGCAGCGTCCACCAGGCGCCGTGCAGCACCCGGTCAGGGTCGCGCAGGCCGCTGGCGTAGCGGTGGTGCAGGATGTGCAGCCAGCGGAACAGGCGCACGTCGACATAGGGCAGCACCAGCAGCATCGCCGCCTGGCCGATGGCGTCGTTGAGGCGCACGTTGGAAGAGATGGCGCGGTGAATCGAGTCGTGGATCACGCTGAAAGAAACGTAGCCAATCACCGAATTGGCCACCAGCCCCAGCCACAGCGGCGCGCGGCCGGTGCCGCAGAAGTAGTAGGTGCACGCGAAGGTGATGGTCAGCAACACCCAGGAGATCGCCGTCGGCCAGGAAATGGCCGGGGCGCTGGTCAGTTGCTTGAAGCGTGCCCGCTGCTCCGCGCTCAGCGCGTCCAGGGGAACGATGGCCTTGCTCATGGTGACTCTCCTCCTGATAGCGGATTCTAGGAACGGCAGGAAGGGCTGGGCTCGTCGAAAGCGACGATCAGGCGCGCCTGCGGCGCGGCGCCGAAGCCTGCGGCGGCGTCTCGGATTGAACGACAAAGCCGAAGATCTGCCGGATCATCGGCCACAGCAGCTGGTCCATGCTGTAGCCGTGCACCAGCTGGTTGGCCACGTGCAGGCTCATCAAGCCGTGCAGGGCGGCCCAGAAGCCGTGGGTGATCTGCCGCGGCTCGCCTTGCAGCAGGCCGGCGCCGACGCAGTCGGCGACGACGCCGACGATGTGGTCGAACAGCTCTCGCCGGGCTGCCAGCAGCTCGGGGTAGCGGTCCGGCGGCGGCTGGTACGAGGAAAAGATCAACTGGTAGTCGGCCGGGTGCTCGCGCACGAAATCGAGGAAGCCGGCGATCAGTGCCTGCAGGCGCTGCTGCGGCGCCTCGCCCGGCTCCTCGCGGCTGCGCAGGTAAACGCCGAAGCGGCCGACGCCGTCCTGGCGCATGCGCGCCAGCAGCGCGTCCTTGTTGTCGAAGTACAGGTAGGGCAGGGTGTGGCTCAGGCCCACGCTCTCGGCCAGCTTGCGGAAGCTCACCGCATCCACGCCCTGCTCGCGGTAGATCGCGGTGGCGGCGTCGGACAGCCGCTGCCGCGTCGTCTCCCGCTCGTCGGTGGTGAGTTGCGCCTTCGCCATGACATAAATATTAACACTGTATATTTACGCTGTAAAGGAATCGCGAAAAAAATGCCGGTGAAGGCGTCCCGCCGCCGCGCGGGCCGGCCATTGATTCCCCGCCAAGCCCTTGTGTCGGCGGCAAAAAGCCATGACGCGCCGCAAGATCGTCGAAAGCGACGATGAAGCTCCGCACAGCGCCGCCGCAACATCCCAGCCAGAGTAAATGGGAGCGGCAGCATGGCGACGGCGACGGCGACAGAGATGGTGCGGGCGGACCGGGTGCACGGTGCGCTGTATTCGGACCAGACGATCTTCCAGGCGGAACTGGAGAAGATCTGGTATCGCACCTGGGTCTATGTCGGCCACGCCAGCGAGTTGCCGAATGTCAACGACTTCATCATGAAATCGATCGGCCCGCAGCAGGTGCTGATGACGCGCGACAAGAACGGCGAAATACACCTGCTGCTCAACCGCTGCGCCCACCGCGGCAACCAGCTGTGCATGGAGCAGAAGGGCAACCGCAGCTCCTTTACCTGCCCGTACCACGGCTGGACCTTCGCCAACACCGGCCAGTTGCGCGGCTTCCCCTTCGCCACCGGCTACGACGGCGTCGACAAGAGCCAGCTCGGCCTGGGCGAGGTGCCGCGCGTGGCGCAATACCGCGGCTTCGTCTTCGGTTCCTTCGCCGCCGAGGGGCCGAGCCTGGAGGAGCACCTCGGCGCCGCCGCGCAGGCGATCGACCGCCTGTGCGAGACCTCGCCGGCCGGCGAGGTCGAGATCACCGCCGGCTTCCTGCAGCACCGCGCCAAGTCCAACTGGAAGTTCCTGGTCGAGAACGAAACCGACGGCTACCACCCGCAGTTCGTCCACGCCTCGATCTTCAGCGTCGCCAAGAGCGGCATCGGCGAGCTGTACGGGCCGAACTCCACCGCGGTGACGCGCGACCTCGGCAACGGCCACACCGAGAACGACCTGCGGCCCGAGTTCCGCCGTATCGGCAAGCCGCTGAGCTGGTTCGGCACCAGCGCCGAGCGCCTGCCGGAATACGTCGCGCGCATGCACGCCGCGTACGGCGAGGACCAGGCGCGGCAGATCATGATCGACGGCACGCCGCACGTGATGATCTTCCCCAACCTGTTCATCGCCGAGATCCAGATCTTCGTGATCCAGGCGGTGGCCCACGACGAGACCATCCAGCACGTCACGGCGCTGCAGTTCAAGGACGCGCCGGACCTCAACCGCCGCCTGCGCCAGCAGACCATGGGCTCGGTCGGCCCGGCCGGCTTTCTGCTGGCCGACGACGCCGAGATGTACGAGCGCACCCAGCGCGGCGTTACCAACGCCCGCCGGCCGGAGTGGAACTATCTCGGCCGCGGCCTGCACCGCGAGCGGCGCGACGCCGACGGCTTCCTGATCGGCGACGCCACCGACGAAGTCACCTCGCGCGGCATCTGGCGCCACTACCGCGCGCTGATGGAGGCCGCCTGATGAGCCAGCCGGACCTGCTGCAAGAGCTGGCCCTGCAGCGCGAGATCGAGCAGTTCGTCTACCGCGAGGCGCGGCTGCAGGACAGCCACGAATACGACGCCTGGGAAGCACTGTGGACCGACGACGGCATGTACTGGATCCCGGCCAACGGTGATGACATCGATCCGGAGGTGCAGATGTCCATCATCTACGACAACCGCTCGCGCATCGCGCTGCGCATCAAGCAGCTGCACACCGGCAAGCGACACACGCAGATCCCGCGCTCGCGGCTGTGCCGCGTGGTTTCCAATGTTGAGTTGCTGGAGCACCGCGACGACGAATACAAGGTCGGCGCCAACGCCATGATCTTCGAATCCAACGCCCGCGGCGACACCGTGTGGAGCGCGCGCAATGAGTACCTGCTGCGCCGCGGCAAGCAGGGCCTGCGCATGGTGCGCAAGAAGGTGATGCTGTCCAACAACGACAAGCCACTGTACACGCTGTCGTTCCTGGTCTGAAGGGAGAAGGCGTGGACTACACCCCGCCGCACGACGCCGAAGCCCTGGTCGCCGAAGGGCCGGCCCTGTTGCACCTGCACGGCAGCATCGGCGTGGTGCAGATGAACCGGCCGGAGGCCGCCAACGGCCTGGACATGGCCATGCTCGATGCGTTGCGCGGCGTGCTGCGCCGCTGCATGGCCGAGCCGCGCGTGCGAGTGGTGCTGCTCAGCGGCCGTGGCCCTAATTTCTGCGCCGGCGGTGACGTGCGCACCTTCGCTGCCATGGGTGAGCAGCTGCCCTACTACATCCGCCAGGCCACTGCGCTGCTGCAGGAAGTGATCGGTCTGCTGATCCACCTCGACGCGCCGGTGCTGGCGGCGGCGCAGGGCTACACCGCCGGTGGCGGCGGCATGGGCCTGCTCTGCGCCAGTGACCTGGTGGTCGCCGCCGAGTCGGCGCGCTTCCTGGCCGGCGCCACCCGTGTCGGCATGGCGCCGGACGCCGGCCTCTCGGTGACGCTGCCGCGCCTGATCGGCGCGCGCCGTGCGGCCGAACTGCTGCTGCTCAACACCACGCTGGGCGCCGCCGAGGCGCTGCAGCTCGGCCTGCTCAACCGCGTCGTCGCCGACGCCGAGCTGGTCGACGCCGTGCTGGACTACGCCGCGCGACTGGCTGCCGGTGCGCCGCGCTCACTGGCCGCGACCAAGCGCCTGCTGTGGTCCGGCGTGGGCTTGAGTGTCGACGCCGCCATGCCGGAGGAGAGCCGCACGGTGGCGGACCTATGCCGCAGCGCCGATGTGCACGAGGGTCTCGCCGCCGTCATCGGCAAGCGGCAGCCGAACTTCAGCGGCCGCTAGCCATGGCCCCGCCCTTCGACTTGCAAGGCCGCCGCGCCTTTGTAACCGGCGGCTCCAAGGGCATCGGCGCCGCCATCGTGCGACGCCTGCGCGCGCACTGCGCCGAGGTGATGCTGAGCGCGCAGGACATGCCGCTGGCCGAGGCCCTGGCCGCCGAGACCGGCGCCCGCGCGGTGCAGCTCGACCTCACCGACCTCGCCGCCGCCTCGCGCACGGTTCGCGACCACGGCCCGTTCGATGTCCTGGTCAACAACGCCGGCCAGGATCAGCACGCCTTCTTCACCGACACCACGCCGGAGCAGTGGCGGCACTTGCTTGCGGTGAACCTGGAGGCGGTGTTCGCCACCGTGCACGCGGCGCTGCCGGCGATGCAGGCCGCGCGCTGGGGCCGCATCATCAATATCGGTTCCGAGGCCGGCCGCCAGGGCAGCCGCGGCGGCTCGGTGTACGCCGCCGCCAAGGGCGGCGTCATCGCCTTCACCAAGTCGCTGGCGCGCGAGAACGGCCGCTACGGCATCACCGCCAACGTCATCGCGCCCGGTCCGGTTGATACGCCGCTCCTGCGCAAGGCTCTGGCGGGCGGTGGCGACAAGCTGCTGGCGGCGATGAAGGGCGCTACCTTGCTCAACCGTCTCGGCACGCCGGAGGAAGTTGCCGCCGCAGTGGTCTTCCTCGCCTCCGAGGAAGCCGGCTTCATCACCGGCGAGACGCTCGGCGTGTCGGGAGGCATGGGATGCTGAGCCTGCCGATGCGATCGCCGCCGCAGGCGGTGGAAGCGGTGATCGAGCGCATCCGCGCGGTCTACGGGCACTGGGACCGTTCCACCCCGGCGGTGCAGATGCGCCAGGACTGGGATGCCTTCCTGTGGCGTGACGTGCCGGGCGTGCGCGCAACCGATGTCGCGGTCGGCGCGCTCAAGGCGCGCTGGGTCGAAGCCGGGGGCGCCGACGGCAGCCGCGTGCTGCTGTACTTCCACGGCGGCGGATACAAGATGGGCTCGGCCGTTTCGCACCACGAACTGATGTGCAGCCTCTCCGCCGCGGCCAGCTGCCGCGTGCTCGGCCTGGACTACCGCCTGCTGCCGGAACACCGCTTCCCTGCACCTGTGGAAGATGCCGTTGCCGCGTGGCGCTGGCTGCTGGAGCGCGGCTATGCGCCGCGGCGGATCGCGGTGGCCGGCGATTCCGCCGGCGGCGGCCTCGCCGCGGCGCTGCTGCTGCAGCTGCGCGAGGCCGGCGCCGCGCTGCCGGCCGCCGCCGTACTGCTGTCGGCGCTGACCGATTTCGAGACACGCGGCGCCAGCTACGACACGCGTGCCGCGTGCGACCCGATCCACAACCGCGCGCTGATCCAGGCTCTGGGGCGCCAGTACCTCGGCGCCGAAGGCGACGCGCGACAGCCGCTGGCTTCGCCGTTGAACGGCGAGCTGGCCGGGCTGCCGCCGTTGCTGCTGCAGGTGGGCGACCGCGAGACCGGCCTGGACGACTCGGTACTGTTCGCGCAAAAGGCCGCCGCCGCCGGCGTGCCGGTCACGCTGGAAGTGTGGGAGGGCATGATCCACGTCTTCCAGCAGTTCCCTGACGAGCTGGCCGAGGCGCGCGACGCAGTGGCGCGCATCGGCGCCTTCCTCAACAACATCTGGAGCATGACGTGAGCGTCGGAATCCTCGGCTACGGCGCCTACGTTCCGCGCCTGCGCCTGTCGCGCAAGGCGGTGGTGGATGCCAATGCCTGGTTCGCCCCGCAGTCCTCGCGCGGCAAGGGCACGCGCTCGATGACCAACTGGGACGAGGACAGCGTCACCATGGCGGTGGCCGCGGCGCGCGACTGCCTCGGCCAGCGCGACCGCAGCGCCGTCGGCACGGTGCTGCTCGCATCCTCGACCCTACCGTTCGTCGAACGCCTCAACGCCGGCTTGGTGGCAGGCGCGCTGGACCTGGCGGAGTCCACCGCCGCGCTGGATCTCACCGGCAGCCAGACCGCCGCGCTGTCCGGCGTGGCCCAGGCCCTGGCGCTGGCTGAGCGCGGTGGCGAGGTGCTGCTGGCCGCGGCCGACGCGCGCCGCACCCGTGCCGCCAGCGGCGCCGAGCTGGACTACGGCGACGGCGCCGCCGCCCTGCTGATCGGCAAGGGCAAGCCCATCGCCGAAGTGCTGGCGCAGGCAGTAGTGACCGCGGACTTCGTCGACCACTTCCGCCTCGCCGGGCAGGACATCGACTACCACTGGGAAGAGCGCTGGGTGCGCGACGAGGGTATCGCCAAGCTGATGCCCAGGGCGGTGCGGCAGGCGCTGGAGCGGGCCGGCGTCGCCGCCGAAAGGATTGACCGCTTCATCTTTCCCAGTACTTTCGCCAAAGCGGATGCGCAACTGGCGAAGGCCTGCGGCATCCGCGCCGAGGCAGTGGCCGCCAACCTTGCTGACAGCGTGGGGGACACCGGCATGGCGCACGGCCTGCTGTTGCTGGCGCAAACGCTGGAGACGGCGCGGCCAGGGCAGCTGATCCTGCTGGCGCAGTTCGGCGGTGGGGCACAGGCGCTGCTGCTGCGTGTCACCGAGGCGATCGGCAGGTTCAAGCCCCGCGTCGGTGTGTCCGGCTGGCTCGAGCGCGGCCGGGTGGAGCACAGCTACACCCGCTTCCTGGTCTACAAGGACCAGCTGCAGGTCGAGCGCGGCATGCGCGGCGAGCAAGACAAGAAGACCGCCCTCACCACCGCCTGGCGCCATCACCGCGCCCTGCTTGGCCTGATTGGCGGGCGCTGCCGCGTCACCGGCGAGGTGCATTTCCCGCCCTCGCGTTATTCCTATACCCCGGGCGCGCCGGCGCTGGATACGCAGGAGCCGTACCCGCTGGCCGAGCGCCTCGGCACCGTGCTGAGCTGGTCGGCGGAGTTCCTGTCGTTCCACCTGTCTCCGCCGCACCAGTACGGCCAGATCGACTTCGACGGCGGTGGCCGCATCCTGATGGACTTCACCGACGTGGCGCAGGGCGACATCGCCACCGGCACGCGGGTGGAGATGGTGTTCCGCATCAAGGACACCGACGACCTGCGCGGTTTCAAGCGCTACTTCTGGAAGGCGCGGCCAATGCATGGCGACAGGCCGGCGGGGGCGACGTGAGCGCCGCTGCCGATATCGCCTTGGTGCGGCGCTTCTTCGAGCGCTGGGCGGTGTCGTTCGAGGAGACCTGCGCCGCCTTCGAAGAGACCTTTGCCGACGACTGCCTGTGGGACCAGAAGCCGATGGCGGTCACCACCGGTCCGGACGAAGCGCTGCGCTTCCTGCGTCGCACGCGCGCGGTGATGGGGCTGGAACGGATCGAGGTCGAGCTGCTCAGCATTGCCGCCGCCAGCGGCGGCGTGGTGCATACCCAGCGCGTCGACCGGCTCTATGGGCACAGCGGAGCGCTGCTGGCGCAAGCGCCGGTGGCCGGTGTGCTGCATCTGCGCGACGGGCGCATTACGCAGTGGAAGGAATATTTCGACACCGGCTTGTTCGTGGCCGACACCGTACGACAGGGCCTGCGCCGGCTCGCCGGCGGACTGCGCCGCTAGCGTCAAGCCATTCATCATTCGGGAAGCAAGACATGGCAACGGGCATCAAAGACAAGGTGGCGATTCTCGGCATGGGCTGCAGCAGGTTCGGCGAGCGCTGGGACGCCAGCCCCGAAGACCTGATGGTGGAGGCTTACACCGAGGCGCTGCGCGACGCCGGCGTGACGACGGAACAGATCGATGCCGCCTGGTACTCCACCCACATGGACGACGTTGGCACCGGCCGCGGTGGCACGCCGCTGGCCATTGCTCTGCGCCTTCCTAATATTGGCGTCACCCGAGCCGAGAATTTCTGCGCCGGGGGCACCGAGGCGGTGCGCGCCGCGGTGTATGCGGTGGCGGCCGGGGCCTGCGACATCGCCCTGGCCCTGGGCGTGGAGAAGCTCAAGGACACCGGCTACGGCGGCCTGCCAGTGGCCACCGTCGGCACCTACATCCCGCAGTGGTATCCCAGCGCGGTGGCGCCGGCCAATTTCGCCCAGCTGGCCTCGGCCTACGCCGCCAGGCACCGCGTTGAGCCGGGCCTGCTCAAGCGCGCCATCGCCCACGTGTCAGTGAAGAGTCATGCCAACGGTGCCAAGAACCCCAAGGCGCACTTTCGTACTCCCGTGACCGAGGAGCAGGTGCTGAAGGCGCCGATTATCGCCGAGCCGCTGGGCTTGTACGATTGCGCGGGCGTCTCCGACGGCGCCGCCGCGGTGATCGTGACGCGGCCGGAGATCGCGCGCAGCCTCGGCAAGCGCGATCTGGTCACCTTCAAGGCGCTGCAGGTATCGGTGTCCAACGGCTGGGAGATGCACTCGAACCAGTGGGATGGCAGCTACATCCACACCGCGCGTATCGCGGCGCGCCACGCCTACGAAGAAGCGGGGGTGAAGGTGCCGCGTCAGGAAATCAGCCTGAGCGAGGTGCATGACTGCTTCTCCATCACCGAGCTGGTGACGATGGAGGACCTGCAACTGTCGGAGGAGGGCGGGGCGGTACGCGACGTGCTCGACGGCGCCTTCGACGCCGAAGGCCGCATCCCCTGCCAGATCGACGGCGGCCTCAAGTGCTTCGGCCACCCGATCGGCGCCAGCGGCATCCGCATGTTGTATGAGATCTACCTGCAGTTGCAGGGCCGCGCCGGCGAGCGACAGCTCAAGGCGCCGCGCCTGGGCCTGACCCACAACCTCGGCGGCCAGCCCTCGCAGAACGTCTGCACCGTGTCCATCGTCGGCTTGCAATAAGCACGATGAACGCCGTCGTCACACTCGACCGCCCTGCGCTGCATGTGGCGCGGCTGCTGATCAACCGGCCGGACAAGCGCAACGCCATCGACTACGAGGTGCGCGAGACGCTGTACGGTCTGCTCGGCGAGGTGGAGGCGGACTCGCAGGTGCGCGCCTTGGTGATCGGAGGCGCCGGTGGCTTCCTCTCCGCCGGCGGCGACACATCCAGCATGGTCGGCCTGGACGAGGTACAGGCGCGCGAACGTATGCGCCATATCCACCGCCTGTGCCGACGCCTGCTCGGCCTGCCGCTGCCGGTGGTGACGGCGGTGGAAGGCATGGGCGTGGGCGCCGGCGTTGGCCTAGCCCTGCTCGGCGACCTTATCGTCGCCGGTCCAGGCACCAAGTTTTATTTCCCCTTCCTCAAGCTCGGCCTGGTGCCAGACTGGGCCAGCCTGCTGACCCTGCCGCGCCGCATCGGTCACGCGCGGGCGCATGGGTTGCTGGCGCACAGCGCCGGCATCACCGGAACGGAAGCGCGCGAGATCGGCCTGGTCGACGTGCTGGCGGCGGACGATGGCGCGGTGATGGCATCGGCTGTGACCGAGGCCGTGGCGCTGGCGCAGTTGCCGCGCGAGGCCTACGCGCGAATGAAGCGCATGCTGCAACCCGCCGCCGGGGAATTCGACCGCGTGTTCCAGTCCGAGGAGGACGCCCAGGCCGCGCTGCTGCAGAGCCCAGGTTTCCGCGAGGGCTACGCCGCCATGCGCGACAAGCGTGCCGCCGATTTCGTCGGGAGCGGGGCATGAGCGCCGAAGCCGAAGCCCCTGTCCTGATCGAGCGCGACGGCGCGGTCGGCTTGATCCTGCTCAACCGGCCGAAGCGCCGCAACGCCCTCGACCTGGCGATGCGCGCCGCCATCGCCGAAGGGGTGACCGCGCTGGCCGCCGACGAGGCGATACGTGTATTGGTGCTCAGCGGCGGCAGCGAGCTGTTCGCCGCCGGGGCCGACCTCAAGCTGCTGGCCGAGCAGGACCCTCAGGGCGTGGCCGCTCTCGATCTGCCCGGCTACTGGGCGCCGCTGGCGCGCTGTCCCAAGCCGGTGATCGCCGCAGTCAACGGCGTTGCCCTTGGCGCCGGCAGCGAGCTGGCGCTGATGTGCGACATCATCGTGGTCGACCGCAGCGCGAAGATCGGTCAGCCCGAGGTCCGCGTCGGCATCATGCCGGGCGCCGGCGGTACCCAGCGCCTGGTGCGCGCCATTGGCCGGCCGGCGGCGAGCTTGATGCTGATGAGCGGCGAGCCGCTCAGCGGCGAGCGCGCGTTCCAGCTGGGCCTGGCCAGCGAGCTGGCCGAGACCGGCCAGGCGCTGGCGCGCGCCAAAGAGATCGCGACGCAGGTGGCGCAGATGCCGCCGAAGGCGCTGGCGGCGATCAAGCGCTGCCTGCTGCAAGGTGCCGATCTGCCGCTGGATGCGGCCCTGGCGCTGGAGAACCGCGAGTTCCTGCTGCTGTTCGGCACCGCGGACCAGAAGGAGGGCATGCGCGCTTTCCTCGACAAGCGCAGCCCGCGCTTCACCGGGAGATGAGTTGAATGGCGAGCATGAGGACGCCCGCTTGAGCCAGGACCGCATCGTCGTCGGGGTGGTTGGCGCCGGCACTATGGGGCGCGGCATCGCCCAGCTATTCGCCGAGGCCGGCCACGAGGTGCGCCTGTACGATGCCCTGGATGGCGCGGTGGAGCGCGGCCGTGACTTCATCGCCGACCTGCTGCGCCGCGCCGCGGAGAAACGCCGCACGACTCTAGAGCGGGCGGAGCAGGCGCTGGCGCGCATCCGGCCGCAGACGGAACTGGGTGGCCTGGCCGGCTGCGGCGTCATTGTCGAGGCGGTGGTCGAAGACCTGGGCGTGAAGCGCGAGCTTTTCCGTGCGCTGGAGCAGGTCGCCGGGGAGCGGGCCATCCTGGCCAGCAACACCTCCTCCCTGCTGGTGGCGGAGATCGCCGCCGCCTGCGCGCGGCCGCAACGCGTCGCCGGCCTGCATTTCTTCAACCCGGTGCCGCTGATGAAGGTGGTGGAAGTGATCGCCGCCGTGCGCACCGCTCCGGATACCGTGGACGCGTTGAAGCAGTTGGTGGAGGGCACCGGCCACCGCGCCGTGATCGCCGCCGACCAGCCCGGCTTCCTGGTCAACCACGCCGGTCGCGGCCTCTACACCGAAGGCTTGCGCATCGTCGAGGAGCAGGCGGCGACGCCGGCCCAGGTCGACACCCTGATGCGCGAGGCCGCCGGTTTCCGCATGGGCCCGTTCGAGCTGCTCGACCTCACCGGTCTGGACGTATCCGGCAAGGTGATGGAGTCGATCTACCAGCAGTTCCATCAGGAGCCGCGCTTCCGCCCGTCTTCGCTGGTGCCGCCGCGCATCGCCGCCGGCCTGCATGGCCGCAAGAATGGCGAGGGCTGGTATCGTTACGAAGGCCAGAACCGCATCGAGCCGCCGGCCACGCTCGCGGCAAAGCCGCTGCCCGGCGGGTTGAAGGTGTGGATCAGCCGCGAGGCCGAGCAGCATCAGGGCATTACCGCGCTGGCGAGCCAGGCTGGTGCGCAGATGGTGGTGGACCTGCCGCAGGCAGACCTGATCGTGCTGCAACCCTGGGGCCGCGACGCCACCGGCTGCTGCGTCGCCCACGGCGCCGACGCCTCTCGCGTGGTGGCGCTGGACCCGCTGCCTGGCCTGCAGCGCCATCGCACGCTGATGCTCAGCGCGGTAACCACGCCGGCGGCGCGCGACGCGGCGCTGGCCCTGTTCACCGCCGACGGCGTCGCGGCGACGCTGATCGGCGACAGCCCCGGCTTCGTCGTGCAGCGCATCCTCGCTACCATCGTCAACATCGCCGCCAACATCGCCCAGCGCGGCATCGCCGGCGTGGCCGACCTTGAGGACGCGGTGCGACTCGGCCTCGGCTATCCGCAAGGGCCGCTGGCGCTGGGCGACGCCATCGGCCCGATGCGCGTGCTCAATATCCTGCGCAACATGCACACCCTCACCGGCGACCCGCGCTACCGTCCCAGTCCCTGGCTGCAGCGGCGCGCCACGCTGGGCGTGTCCCTGCTCACCGCCGAGGCGCGAATAGTGTGATGATTATCGACGAGAAAGCCCTGCAAGCATATGCCGGAAGGCAGGTCACGGCGGAAGATGAACTGCACCCTTTCCCCGCATTGGCCCTGGCCGCGGCCCTGGATCGGAGTTGTGCTCCCGACCGGGGCGACTTCCTGCCTCCAGGCTGGCAATGGCTGTACTTTATCGATACACCGCGTGCTTCGGCGACCGGTATCGATGGACACTCGGTCGAAAGCGATCTGCTGCCGCCGCCGCCCTTGCCCCGTCGCATGTGGGCGGCTGGCAAAGTACACATTGAGCGTCCGCTACGTCTGGGCTATCCGGCGCTGCGTCGTTCGACGATCAAGTCAATCCAGGTGAAAAGCGGTCGATCTGGTTCCCTGGTGTTCGTAAATCTCGGACATGAGTTCATTCAGGACCAGACTCTGTGCATTACAGAGGAGCAGAATCTGGTTTATCGCGATATGCCCACTGGCCCGCTGGCCACGGATCAGGGAGAGCCGGCGCCTGCCGAAGGTGAGTGGGCCCGCCAAATCAATCTCGATCCGGTGCTCTTGTTCCGCTATTCCGCGCTGACTTATAACAGTCATCGCATTCATTACGATGAGCCCTATGCGACCCGGCAGGAATTTTATCCGGGGGTGGTCGTGCAGGGTCCCTTGCTGGCGACGCTACTGCTTGAGTTATGCCAGTCGCAATTGCCCTGCGGAGCAATCAAGACGTTTCAATTCCGGGCAGTTCGGCCGACCTACATGGAACGGATGGTGACGCTCAACGGAACGCAAAGCGGGAAGGAAATTGCTTTGTGGAGCGCGCAGCAGGGGAGTCTTTGCATGACGGCCACGGCGACTCTCGCATGAACCGGCCGTTCCCGGTGTGGCGCTCGATGCTGTTCGTGCCGGCGCACGTCGAGCGTTTCGTCGCCCGCGCCCACCAGCGCGGCGCAGATGCCTACATCCTCGATCTGGAGGACAGCGTGCCGCCGACGCAGAAAGTGGTGGCGCGGCAGGCCCTGGCTGCCGGCGCGCGCCAGGTCGGCCAATCCGGCGGCGCCGTGCTGGTGCGCGTCAACCATCCGCGCGAGCTGCTGCTCGATGATCTCGATGCAGCGGTGCTGCCTGAGGTGCAGGCGCTCGTGCTCCCCAAGGTCGACGGCGCCGCGCTGGTGCAGGATGTCGCCGCGCGGCTCGATCGCCTGGAGGCGGCGCGCGACATCGAGCCGACCCGCATCCGCCTGATCGCCCAGATCGAGGACGTCCAGGCGCTACCGCGCCTGGACCAGATTGCCAGCGCTTCGCCACGCCTGCTCGGCATGATCCTCGGCTCCGAGGACTTCTCCGCATCGGCCGGCATGGCGCCGGTACGCGAGGCCCTGTTGTGGCCCAATCAGCAGGTGGCCTTCGCCTGCCGCCGCGCCGGCATCCTGCCGCTAGGCTTCCCCGGATCCATCGCCGACTACGTCGACCTCGGCGCCTTCCGCGACACCATCCACCTGGCGCGCCAGCTGGGCTTCGTCGGCGCCTTCTGCATCCACCCTGACCAGGTGGCGGTGCTCAATCAGGAATTCGTACCGGCCCCGGCGGAGGTGGAGGAGGCGAGGGCGGTGCTGGCTGCCTACGAGGCGGCGCTGCGCGAAGGCCGCGCCGCCGCCAGTCACAACGGCAAGATGATCGACCCGCCGGTGGTGGCGCGCGCCGAGGAAATCGTGCGCCGCGCCCGGCCTTCTCAGCCATGAGTGACATGAACGCACTCCATTCCCAGGCCGGCGCCTTGCTCGGCCGTCTGCGTCAGCAGCTCGACAGCCTCACCGTCGCCCTGGCGCAGGACTGCGCCGTCGGTGGCGCGCTCAGCGCTGAGCGCCTCGACCGGCAGCAGTTGCCCGGCTACGACCTCGCCCTGGCCAGCGCCGAGCTGTTGGCGGCGGAGATCGCCCTGCAGGAAACCGGCACGGCGCCCATGGTCGAGCGTCGATTGGCGCTGACCTGCGCTGGCGATGCGGTGTTCGCCGTCGCCGACCGGCTTCAGAGCGTCGCCGCCAGCCTCGACGGCTTCGAGCTGGCCCACGTCGCCGGCGGCGTCGAGGCGCAGGCGCTGCGCCGCGCGGTGCTCAGCGGCGAGGCCTTGGACGAGACCGGCCGTGCGGTGATCGCCTGCAGTGGCGAGGTCGGCTACGTCGCCATCGACGACGAGCTGGCGATGGCGCAGCAGCAGTTCCGCCGCCTCGCGCGCGAGTTGGTGGCGCCTCTGGCGGAGAAGATCCACCGCCACGACCTCACCGTGCCGGAGGAGCTGCTGCAGCCGCTGCGCCAGATGGGCGTGTTCGGCCTTTCGATCCCGGAGCGCTTCGGTGGCAGCGCGCCGGACGAGCGCGACGACAACCTGATGATGATCGTGGTTACCGAGGCGCTGTCGGAAGCCTCGCTGGCCGCCGCCGGCAGCCTCATCACCCGGCCGGAGATTCTCTCCCGTGCGCTGCTCGCCGGCGGCACCGGGGAGCAGCAGCGGCATTGGTTGCCGCGTATCGCCGCCGGCGAGCCGCTGTGCGGCATCGCCATCACCGAGCCGGATTACGGTTCCGATGTCGCCAGCCTGCAGTTGCGCGGCAGCCGCTGCGACGGCGGCTGGCTGCTCAACGGCGCGAAGACCTGGTGCACCTTTGCCGGCAAGGCCGGGCTGATCATGACGGTGGTGCGAACCTCGCGGGACAAATCGCTGGGTTACAAGGGCCTCAGTGTGCTGCTGGTGGAGAAACCTTCCTACGATGGCCACGACTTCGTCTTCAGCCAGGCGCAAGGCGGCGGCCGCCTCAGCGGCCGCGCCATCCCCACCATCGGCTACCGCGGCATGCATTCGTTCGATCTGGCCTTCGAAAATTTCTTCGTGCCCGACGCCAATGTCGTCGGTGGCGAGGGCGGACTGGGCAAGGGCTTCTACTTCACCATGGCTGGCATGATGGGCGGGCGCCTGCAGACCGCGGCGCGCGCCTGCGGCATCATGCGCGCCGCGCTGCTGGCAGCGTTGGCCTACGCCGGCGACCGCAAGGTGTTCGGCGCGCCGCTGGCCGACTACCCGCTGACCCGCGCCAAGCTGGCGCGCATGGCGGCGCGCTACATCGCCTGCCGCCACCTCACTTACGCCACCGGCAAGCTGGTCGACAGCGGCGGCGGTCGCATGGAAGCCAGCCTGGTCAAGCTGTTCGCCTGCCGCTCGGCCGAGTGGGTGGCGCGCGAGGCGCTGCAGATCCACGGCGGCATGGGCTACGCCGAGGAAACCGCAGTAAGCCGCTTCTTCGTCGACGCGCGCGTGCTGTCGATCTTCGAAGGCGCCGAGGAGACGCTGGCGCTGAAAGTGGTGGCGCGCAGCCTGCTCGAGGCGGCGCTAACCAGGCACGCGGCATGAGCGCGCTGCCGCGGGGCATCCTGGGTGGCCTGCGCTTGATCGAGGCTTCGGCCTTCGTCGCCGCGCCGTCCGGCGGCATGGCCCTGGCCCAGCTCGGCGCCGAGGTGATCCGCGTCGACCCCCCCGGCGGCGGCCTCGACTATCGGCGCTGGCCGGTGACCGCCGCCGGCGCCAGCCTGTTCTGGGCCGGCCTAAACAAATGCAAGCACTCGGTGGTGATCGACACCGCGCGTGAGGAAGGCCGCGAGCTGGCCATGGCCTTGGTCTGCGCCCCGGGCGAGGACGCCGGCCTGCTGTTGACCAATCTGCCGCCGCGCGGCTGGTTGTCCTACGAGGCGCTGAGCAGGCGCCGGCCGGACCTGATCCAGCTCACTGTGCAGGGCACGCGCAGCGGCGGCTCGGCGGTGGACTACACCGTCAATCCAACGCTGGGCTTGCCCGCCCTTACCGGCCCGCTCGGTTACGCCGGCCCGGTCAATCACGTGTTGCCGGCCTGGGACCTGGTCGCCGGGCAGATGGCGGCGCTGGGCCTGCTGGCGGCGGAGCGGCATCGCCGCCGCAGCGGCGCGGGGCAGCACGTCAAGCTGGCGTTGGAGGATGTGGGCCTGGCGGTGATGGGTCACCTCGGCTTCATCGCCGAGGCGCAGCTGGGCCATGAGCGGCCGCGCACCGGCAACGAGCTCTACGGCGCGTTCGGCCGCGATTTCGCCTGCCTCGATGGCGGCCGCGTCATGGTGGTGGCGTTGACGCCGCGGCAGTGGAAGTCGCTGGTCGAGGCCACCGCCATTGCCGAGAGTGTTTCCGCGCTGGAGGTGGAGCTGGGCCTGGACCTGCGCCGTGAGGGCAACCGCTTCGGTGCCCGCGAGCGCATCGCCGGTCTGGTCGGGCCATGGATCGCGGCGCGGCCGCTGGCTGAGGTGGCTGCCCGCTTCGACCAGGCCGGCGTGTGCTGGAGCCGCTACCAGACGGTGGCCGAGCTGGCCGCCGGCGCGGCGGTGGACCCGGCCACCAACCCGCTGTTCGCGCGCCTGGAGCAGCCCGGCATCGGCGCCTACGCCATGCCGGCTTCGCCGCTGGAGTTCCACGCCGGCGGGCGCCTGCCGCCGGCGCCGGCGCCGCGTCTGGGCGAGCACACCGAGGAGGTGCTGTGCGGTGTGCTGGGCCTGGGCAGCGCCGAGTTCGGCCGCCTGCATGACCAGGGCATCGTCGCCACCGCCGCATAGGAGCAGGCTCCCTCCTGACAGCGCACGGCGGCGTTCGTCGCTTCCGACGATTCACGGCACAGAGCCCGGTTTCCATAATCCGGCCTGAGGATTGGGAGAGTCGAACATGAGCAGAGCCGTGCACGTGGTGGGGGTCGGCATGATTCCCTTCACCAAACCGGGTGCCAGCGAGTCCTACTCGATGATGGGCGCCAAGGCCGGCCGCGCCGCGCTGAAGGATGCCGGGCTGGACTACGGCTGCGTGCAGCAGGCCTTTATGGGCTACGTCTACGGCGACTCCTGCTGCGGACAGGCCGCGGCCTACGGCATCGGCCTCACCGGCATCCCGGTGATCAACGTCAACAACAACTGCGCCACCGGCTCCACCGCACTGTACCTGGCGCGGCAGGCGGTGGAGAGCGGCGCGGTCGACTGCGCCCTGGCGGTGGGCTTCGAGCAGATGAGCCGTGGCGCCCTCGGCGCGGTGTTCAACGACCGCGACGATCCGGCCCAGCGCATCCTCGACACCATGGAGCAGATCCAGGGCACCGACGCGCAGGCGCCGCGCGCGGCGCAACTGTTTGGCGGCGGTGGCCGCGCCCACATGGAGCTGTTCGGCACCAAGCGCGAGACCTTCGCGCGCATCTCGGTGAAGGCGCGCAAGCACGCCGCCAACAACCCCTATGCCGTGTTCCGCGAGCCGATCACCCTGGAGCAAGTGCTGGGCTCGCCGCCGATTTTCGACCCGCTGACCCGCCTGCAATGCTGTCCGCCGACCTGCGGCGCGGCCGCCGCGGTGCTGTGCTCCACCGGGTTCGCCGTACGGCACGGACTCGACTGCGGCGTGCGCATCCTGGCCCAGGCCCTGACCACCGACACCAACTCCAGCTTCGACGAGCAGGACATGCGCAAGCTGGTCGGCTACGACATGAGCCGCAACGCCGCGCGCCAGGTCTACGAAGCGGCTGGCGTCGGACCCGAGCAGATCCAGGTGTGCGAACTGCACGACTGCTTCAGTGCCAACGAGCTGCTCAGCTACGAGGCGCTCGGCCTGACCCCGGAAGGCAGCGCCGAGCGCTTCATCCTGGAGGAGCAGAACACCTACGGTGGCCAGGTGGTGACCAATCCTTCCGGCGGCCTGCTGTCCAAAGGCCACCCGCTCGGTGCCACCGGTTTGGCGCAGTGTGCCGAGCTGACCTGGCAGCTGCGCGGGCAGGCCGGCCCGCGCCAGGTGGAGGGCGCGCGCTTCGCGCTGCAGCACAACATCGGCCTGGGCGGCGCCTGCGTCGTCACCCTCTACCAGGCGGCCTGATTTGGCCGGAAATGCAGTCCCGGCGCTGGCCGGCGCCGACGCGTTTGCAGTAGCATCAAGCGGTGAAATAAGGCGGTCAGCCAGGTAGTTGATCGCCGTAGTGCGAGGAGAACGAACATGACAAGGGTGCCGGATTCGTCGCGTTTTTCGAATTCCCGGGCGGCGTTGCCGCTGCTTGGCGCCAAACTCACCCCGCCGGTCGCGCCACCCTATGTCGTCACCCGCAGCCACATCGCCGACCGCATTTTCCTGACCCTGGGCATCAAGCTGGTGCTGGTGCGCGGCCCCGCCGGCTTTGGCAAGACCATCACCCTGCTGCAACTGCGCGACCGCTTCCGCCAGGAGGGCGTGTCCTGCGCCTGGCTCAACCTCGACGAGGCCGACAACGACACGCCACGCTTCCTCGCCTACCTGGAGGAGGCACTGCAGCCGCTGCTCACCACCCGGCCCTTGACCGGCCCGCGCCAGGGGCGCAGCGGTTCCGAGCTGGCGGTGTCGATCCTCGACCGTGTCTCGGCCCAGGTCGGGCCGTTCGTGCTGTTCCTCGACGAGTGCGAGAACATCCGCAACCCGGGGGTGTCGGCCTTCGTCACCCAGCTGATCGACAGCTTGCCGTCCGGGGCGCAGCTGATCGTCGGCACCCGTACCGTGCCGTCAATGGGCATCGCCCGCCTGCGCGCACGAGGCCAACTGGTGGAAATCGCGCCGGACGAGTTGCGTTTCTCCGCCGACGAAGCCAACGACTTCCTCATCCGCCAGCGGCGCCTGCCGCTGAAGGCCGAGCAGGTGCGGCGCCTGCACAATACCACCGAGGGCTGGGTGGCGGCGCTGTGGCTGGCTTCGGTGGCGCTGGAAAAGCGCAGCGACACCGACGAGTTGATCGCCGGTTTCGCCGGCTCCAACGCCGAAATTGCCGACTACCTGGCCGAGGACGTATTCGGCCGGCAGAGCGAGGCGCTGCGCGAGTTCCTGCTCAAGACCAGCATCCTCGACCAGCTCACGCCGGAGCTGTGCGACGCGGTGTGCGGCCGCGACGACAGCGCCGAGCAGCTGCGGCGCATTGAGCGCGCCAACCTGTTCCTGGTGCCGCTGGACGAGCGGCGCAGCGCCTACCGCTACCACAGCCTGTTCACCGGCTTCCTGCGCGGGCAGCTCAAGCGCCTCAAGCCGGAATGGCGCGCTCCTCTATACCGCGCCGCCTCCGACTGGTACCTGGCGCAGAACCGGACGATCCCGGCCATCGACTACGCGCTCCAGGCCGGAGACACGCAGCACGCGCTGAACCTGATTGAGGCCCAGGCCGAGGCCATGCTCGGCGAGGGCCGCCTGCGCCTGCTGAAAAAGTGGTTCGATGGCTTGCCGGCCGACGCGCTGGACCTGCGCCCGCGGCTGATGCTGATCAGGGCCTGGGCGGTCAACCTCACCCATGGTCCGCACGATGCGCTGGCGCTGGTGGAGCGGCTCGAGACGCTGCAGATGGGTGACGCCGAGAGCGAGGCGCAGCTGTTGGCGCTGCGGCCGATGCTGCTCGGCATGAGCGACCGCATCGAGCAGTCCCACGCGCTCGGCAGCGAGCGCTGGCCGCGGGTCACTGCGGAGTTCCCCTTCGCCCGCAGCATGCTGGCGCAGACCCTGGCCAACACCAGCATGATCCTGGGGAACCTGGCCGAAGCGCGCGGCTACGCCGACCAGGCCCGGCAACTGCAGACCGGCAAGGCCTCCCGCTTCAACTTCGCCCTGGCCGATTCGGTCGACGGCGCCATCGACCTGATGCAGGGCCGCCTGAAGCAGGCGGCGGTGCGGCTGCGCCGCGCCGCCGGCGTCACCGGTGACGATGTGCTCAACCACACCAGCCGCAATGCATACTCTGGCGTACTGCTGGCCGAGACACTGTATGAGAGTGGCGACCTTGAGCGCGCCGAGCGCTTGCTCGGCGTGTTTGTGCCCATGCTGCAGCAGCTCGGCCTGCCCGACCACCTGATCACCGCTCACGTGCTGCTGGCGCGCATCGTTGGAGACCGCGGCGAGCGTGGTCAGGCGCTACACCTGCTCGACGAACTGGAAGGCGTC
>Ga0302314_10001489_pt1 | contig 43930 bp, 43 predicted proteins | sample III_Palsa_N2_3_FD_200533 | JGI IMG/M metagenome (GOLD analysis project Ga0302314, IMG submission 200533) | Peat permafrost microbial communities from Stordalen Mire near Abisko, Sweden - III_Palsa_N2_3 | ecosystem: Environmental > Terrestrial > Soil > Palsa > Peat permafrost | place: Sweden...
CTCGTAAAGAGCACGTACTTCTCGTCGGCGAGTCCCACTGGACGGGAGCTTACCGTCCACAACGCCAGCAATTAGGAGCGCAGATTCTCCTGGGAGGTGTCCCAGCCATGTCACGCTAGACGACCGTTCGAACCACCCCGCCGTCAGCTCGCAGCGAGGTGCCTGTGGTCGCCGATGCCTGGGCTGAGCACAGGTAGACGATCAGGTTCGCGACTTCCTCGCTAGTGGCGAGTCGGCCTAGGAGCGACGTCGGGCGTCCCTGCTCGAGCAGCAGTTTGCCGGCCTCTTCGACAGTCTCGACCTTGTCGCCGAACATCTCTTTCATAAACCCTTCAAGGGCTGGGGTGAGCGTCGGTCCCGGCAGCACGCTGTTGACGGTTACGCCGCTACCTGGAAACGATTCGGCCAGCCCTCGGGCGACGCCTAGCTGGGCGAGCTTCGTGGCTCCGTAGTGGACCATCTCCGCTGGGATGTTCAGCGCCGACTCGCTTGAGACGAAGACCACCCTCCCCCAACCCTGTTCCACCATCTGCGGCAGATAGCTGCGCGATAGCCGCACGCCGCTCATGACGTTGACGGCGAAGAGGCGCTCCCATTCATCGTCGGGGATCTCAAGTACCGGCTGGACAGCGGCGACGCCGGCGTTGTTGACCAGAATGTCGGCGTGCGGCACGGCGTCCAGCAGTGTCTGGCACCCTGCCGCAGTGCTGACATCTGCAGCGACACCGATGATCCGGTCTCCGGCGCCGAGCGCTTCGACTGCCATCTGCACTCGGTCCTCGGCACGACCGTTGATCACAACCGTTGCGCCGGAGGCGTGAAGGCCTGCTGCTGTGGCGTACCCGATTCCCATAGTCGAACCGGTGACGATGGCTGTCTTGCCAGTCAGATCAATAAGCATTCAGATCCGCCCCTTCACGCGATCTTGTCGAGATGAAGGGAGTTCAGTGCGCCGCCGGCTTGCATCAGCCGTCCTCCCTCGTGCAGTCCGCCGAGATCGACAGGCGCGAGACCGAGTGAGTCAATGAACGTCGCGACGGTTGCCTTTGCGTCCGTGTCGTCACCGGCGAGAAAGATCACGAGTGGAGCATCAGAGCGGCTCGCGCTTTTTGCGACCATCTTCGCGAAGACTGTGTTGAAGGCCTTGACGATGCGGGCTCCGGGCATCAGCGTGGAGATGTATTCACTGCCGGTCTGCTCCCCCAGGTCGACCGCCTCGTCAGGGTTGTTGTTGTGCCACTGGTTGGTGATGTCGATCACGATTCGCCCATCCCAATCCGGTAGGCCGGCGAGCGCGTCGACTGCCTTGTCCCAGCCGACTGCGAGGATCACTAGGTCGGCTTGTGCCGCTTCGGCGACTGTGCCCGCGGACGCATTCGCGCCGAGTTGGCTTACGAGCTCTGTCAGTGACTCCGGGCCGCGACTGTTGCTGAGGATGACCTGATGGTCCGCCGCGAGGGCAAGGTGAGCGATCGTCTGGGCGACGTTACCGGCACCTATTGTTCCGATGGTCAAGCTGTGGTTCGTGGACATGGTTCGCCTTTCGGGTGTGAGCCGGGCTTTGGGTGCAGCGGATTGGAGTTCTCGGCTGACCCGGCCAATTGGGCTTCGGGCGCCGTGGGATGGCGCATGTTTTGACGAGTCGACTGGCTCACGGTTTGGGTCGTGTGAGCCAGTCGCCCGTTTCGCTATGCCGTGACGAGTGGCTCGACGTGGTCTTGGAGGAATGCGGCGGCGCGGGAGAGGGCGTCGTCGCCTTCGTCGAGCATTGCGTTGAAGGCTTGGAAGACGTGGGAGACACCCGGGGTTATGTCCAGGGTGACGGCGACGTCGTCGGCTGCCGCGCGGGTGGCTAGTCGTGTGGCGTCGTCGAGTAGGGCCTCGTGTGAACCGGCTTGGATGAGCATCGGGGGTAGGCCGGTGAGGTCCGCGTAGATGGGGCTTACGAGTGGGTCTTTGGAGTCGGTGCCGTTGAGGTAGTCGTTCGCCCGTGTGCGGATGGCGGCGGCGGTGATGTTGGGGTCGACTTCGGCTTTGGTGGTAAAGCTCTCGCCCGTCGCGGCGAGGTCGGCCATCGGTGAGAACAGGGCCAGCGCTGCAGGCATCTCCAGCCCGTGCTCCTTGCCGGCGATCAGCAGTTCGACGGCGAGGTTGCCGCCGGCTGACTCTCCCGTGACGACGATCTGCGTGCCTGCGCCCTCACGCTCGAGCAGCGCCTGGTAGGCGGCGGTCACGTCTTGGATGGCCGCTGGGTAAGGATGCTCAGGGGCGAGGCGATAGTCGACCGTGACCGCGCTCATCCCGGCCTTGCGCGCAAGGTCGGAGGCAAAGCCGACTGAGCTGTCCGCCGAGCCGAGGGCAAAGCCGCCGCCGTGCACGTGGAAGATCACGCCGGTGGGCTCGGTCTCGGCGATCTTAATGAAGATCACCGGCACCCCAGCGAGTTCGTCCGGAGTGGTGCTCACATCGTCGGCCAGTGGATGCCCGGTCAGCATTTGCTCGAGCAGTGGCCGCTGGACGGAGACGTCGCCGCCGAGATCAAACGGGGCGTCTCGCAGCATCTGATTGATGGTGTCGCGCTGTTGCTTGCTCATGGTGCGCTCCTATCAGTTGGCTTTCACGATCCAGTTATAGATTAGCAGTAAGCTACTTAGCTCTAAGCGATCTAAAAGAGAAGGGGAACCACGCGTGACGGACTTACGCCAAGTTTTTGACGACCTAGTGCGCTTCGAGACAATCCTCTGGAACACGATCGACGCACGGCTGCAACGAGAGTGCGGAGTCAGTCTGAGCAGTCTGAACGCGATGCTGGTCATCGAGTCGACCCCGGCGTGCCGCGTCAATGACATCGCCCGGGCCGTGGCGATCACAGTCGGCGGCGCAAGCCAAGCTGTAGACCGACTGGAAGCAGCAGGTCTGTGCACAAGACGTCCCAACCCGTATGACCGGCGCTCCTTGGTCCTCGAACTCACGCCCGCAAGTCAGGAACTAGTAGCGAGCGCAGGCGCGGTCTTCGACCAACAGCTCGAAGCCTTTCTGAGGGCTCCCCTCGCCGAGAGATCCCTAAGTCAGCTCGCCGCAACACTTGCCACCGTACGTGACGCCGCCTCCCGCGCCAATGAATCACGAGGAAAGCGCAACCGCGCCGACGACCCCATTTCCGAATGACGTCCCCGGCGTTGGACGAACGCTATACGCCACGAACGCACCGCAGGTGGCCGGTTTGCCGCTGGTGCGGTTCAGTCGCTAGGTGCCTGCATCGGATGCCAAACCAGCTAAGCGGGCCTGTCGCGTCTTACCCACTCGCCTTCTTACGAGTCGAGGTCAAATGCTGCGTGGATCGCGTCAGTAAGTACGGTCTCTTGCTCGTCGAGCAAGTGGCCGATCTGCCGGCCGAGGCTTGTTGCTGGAATCGTGGTGATGTGGTCGCAGGCGACGGCACTGCGCTGCTCCAAGCCGTTCGCCGTTCCGCACAGCACTTCTGTTGATAGGCCCCGGATCGTGGTTGTGATCGGCGCGACGGTGACGGTGTTCAGGTGTGGCCGGACGAGCTCTCTGGTGAGTACCAGCACCGGACGCGACTTGTCCAGTCGCGCTAGATGGATCGGGCGCATCAGTTGTCGATCGGAAGCCCGGCTGTGTATTCGGCCAATCCAGCGAGCTCGGGATCTGGGCCTGACGCGGCGAGGATCTCCGCGTCGCGGGCCGCGTGCATACGCCGGCGCTCTCGCTCAAGAGCGCTGGTCACGACTGCCGCGCGGCTGCGCTGTCTGCCAGTGCCGACTACCTGATCAACGAAGTCCACGAGATCGTCCGGGAGCCGCACAGCAATCTGTTTGGTCATACCAAAATGGTACCACTTGGGTACCGATACCTCTATCGTTCAGCCTCGGTGCCTGCTCGGCCGCTGTGGCAGTCGTCTGGCCGGGTGACCGCTCTTGCCGTCACCGAGATCGAAGCAGCGACCAGCCGTCGGCCCGCAAGCGGCTGCGATCGGTGGGACGTCAGCACTACCGAAAGTTGACGGGCGCTAGCGTCCCGTGTTGCTGAAGTCCCATGCGCTGTGATGGACGCCCAAGGCGGGGAGTGATGAGACAACTGTCAGTGCATCCGTCGGAAGCAGGCATGCGACGTAATCGTCGAGCCCCGCGTGTGGTCGTCATGTTCGTACCCGTGGCGGCAGTCGGGTTGCTCGTTAGCCTCGGTGTCAAGTGGCCGGTGGCATTGATTGGGTGCTTAAGCCTCGGCGCCGCCGTCTACCTCGACCACGCACCGGCCCCAGGATCACGGTTCGCTGTTCCCCGGTGGGCTCGTGCCCTGCTGTGGATGGCTATACCTGCCGCAGGCATTGTGATGGTGACCGGAGTGACCGGTCACGCGACGACGCACTACGGTCTCGCGATCCTCGTCGGGCCGGGGCTTGACCGGCTGAAGATCGGCGCAGTGCTGGTCATGCAACATCCTCGCGTCAGGCGTGCCCTCGCCACCGTTCAGCGTGCCGTAGCTCCGCTCGAACGTCTGATCGGCTTCAGCGACGTACCGAAAGACGATCCTGCGATCGCGGCTAGTCCACGAGATGCCTCGGAACGGCTAGGACGGGACACCTTCGACGGGTGATTGCGTCATTTGCTGGCTCGCCGTCTCGTTATGAGTCCATGCGCGCATTTACGTACGGGAAGTCAGAGGCCGGTCAGGAGGACACGGGCAACGTAGCCGGTTTGCCGCTCATGCGGCGCTAACGAGCGGTCGCCGCTTTGAGTTCGACGGCGGCGAACGCAGCCATCTCGCGATCAGCACGTGACCGTGGTTTGGCTGTTAGAGGAACCCACCTAAACTCGCGTTCCGCTCACCGGAGGCTCCGGCCCTCGTGAGTGGCGCCGAGAGCGCCGATAATCGGCGTATGAACTACCGATGGGCGACGACGCCGAGGTGGGTCCGCGCGGTCTCTGTCGGACTCGGCGCGGCACTCGCACTGAACATCGCAACCCCACCCGCGAATGATGCGGTCGCTGGGTTGGGGGTCGCAATCGCAGGCGCAGCCATTGGAAGCGTGATCGGGATGCTCGCTGATTTGATCTTCGTTCGCGCCCGAACGGCCTTGACAAGGGCGCGGTAGGGTCAGACCATGTCGCAGACCGGCCAACGCTGGTGGGTACCTCCGTGGTGGCGGAGCCCGTACCGCTTCGTCTGGCTCGGTTTCTTGTTGGTCTGGCTGGTCGCCATGGTGCTGCTGCTGCTTCACGGAGGCGCTGACCGCCGTGACGCCATCGGGGGCTCGATCGTCGGCTTGACTCTCGGGGGAGCCATGCGGTGGTACCAGTACCGCGCGGCGAACTCCACAGAAGAGTGGTTGGCGCACCATGACTTGATCGACGTCTCGGAGGCCGAGGCCAAAGCCGCCGCGAGCGCCGCTTCGCTGGTCGTCCGCATAATCGCCCGAGATGGCATCCGACACCCGCCGCGCCTCGTTGACTTCGGAGGGAAACGTATCAACGTTGAAGTCGTCGACGGGCGTGTCAGCCGCGTAGTAAGCATCGGCTAGGCGAACGCTGCGCTGATGCCTCGGTTCTTTCCGGTTCCACTCGCGGCGGGCGCGCCGGCGGACACATAGTCAACGCTTGCGACAGCCTGGCGAGACCACTCCCCGACCACCAGCAATCATCGCCTAGCCGGCGGCGCTCATAACGCCCGAGCCACGGTGAACACGACCAACTACGCCCGTGCCCGCTTCGCCGCTCAGAGAGCTGTGACGACTGGTGCCTGCTTCGGCCTCAGCGCGGACGGAAGCGGCCACCCGCGCTGATCACTCCACCAGCGGCAAAGCGCCGACAAGGCGCGCACCGTTTTGGTGGTGTGCGGACACTACGGGGTGTGGAGCTGGTCACCAACGCGAGGGATGAGCGCCCGGTGCTGGAAAGCGACGAAGCGCTGTGGCGCGGCAGTCTGGCTGGTGATGGTGAGGCGTTCGGTGCGCTGTTCGATAGGCATCATGAGCGAGTGTTTCGGCACGCATGTCGCCTGGCGAGCAGTCGCAATGATGCGGAAGACGTGGCGGCGTCGGCGTTCTTGGAGCTCTGGCGCTGCCGGGACAAGGTACAGCTGGTGGATGGCTCGGTGCTGCCGTGGTTACTGGTGACGACTACCAACCTGGGCCGCAACGCTGTGCGAGCCAAGCGTCGTTACCGGGATTTTCTGGAGCAGCTGCCGCGAGCGCGGGCACAACCTGACGTGGCCGAGGTAGCACTAGACGTTCACGCCCTCGGCGTTGATGGCCGTCTGAGGGATGGCTTGCGTGCGTTAGGCAAGACCGACGCGCAACTATTTACGTTGGTTGCGTTGGAGGGCTACCCGGTCGGTGCTGCTGCCGATCTACTTGGCGTGAGCACCGCGGCTGCACGAACAAGGCTGCATCGCGTTCGTGTACGGCTTCGAGCATCCCTGAGCGAAGACGCGGGAGCGAATTGGACAGAGGATCAGGGAGGGACACGATGAGCGTGCAAATGGATGAAACGTTCGCGACGGCTCTGCGCGAGTTACTGGTCGAGCACGCGCAAAGCACGCGCGAGCAGCGTTCGTGGTTCGCCAGGTGGCGACGCCAGATCGCCGGGAGCGGAGCTGCGCTGATTCTCGTCGCGGGTGCTGGCATCGCCTATGCCAGCGGCGTGTTCCGCTCAGGACCTCCAGGCGGTGAAGTGGTTGTCCATCTCGCAAAATCCGTCACGGTCACTGGTGTTGGGACGCAGACGGTGCAGCTTGGCCGACAGCCACTCGGCACAACCGACATCGACATCAGGTTCGCGTGTCTGACGGCAGGGAGCTTCCAGTTCGGCGGTGGCGCTGGCTTCGGCTGTGGCGCTGGTGACGTCGCCCAGCTGGAAGCCCACCCGGCGATCTACGCGATGCCGGTCATGGCCGGGGAAGACAGCATGACTATCACCGCAGCAGCGGGCGCGCGTTGGCGGCTGACAGCAACGTATTCCAACGTGTCAACGACGCCGTGGGGTATCAATGCAAGCGGCCAGACCTACGGCGTGATCAATCATCACGGCACCCCGGATCTGGTTTCAGCGGTCGCTTCCAACGGACGCGCCGGATACGTCTACGCCAATCAGCTGAACGCACCAGCGCCCAAGACACCCGCTCAGGCGATTGCCGAGGACCACGCACCTGAAAAAACCCTGATCGTCTACGAGTCCAACGGCCACACGCCAATCGGCGAATTTCACACGTTGCCGAACAGCTGGCCGCCGCCGACCCACACCACCACAACCATCACGCCCTAGCGTGACTGCTTTTGCCAACGCCGGTCTCAAAGCAGCGACCCATCATCAGCACCACGTGAGCAGCAAACCGGCCACCGGAGTCACTGTCGGCCGGTCAATCGACTGGCTGGCTAGCGGGGGTTCGGCGTCGGCTCGATCTTCCATTTGGTGCCATTCCAACGTTCGGCCTGGGTCTCGGAATCGGTGATTCCGACTGTCACACAGGCTTTCGCTGTGACGCATGAAACGCTAGCTGGGACAAAGGATGCGGCCGGCAAGCGCGCTATTGACCACTGCGTGCCGGTCCACGATGCAAAGCTCTCGGTACTTGCGGACTCGCGAGCGTTCAGAGCAACCCGCAAATAGCCGCATAGACGATGAATCACGTGGAAGTTCAACTGCAAGCTGCAAAGAACCAGCAAAGAAGTGCGAGCTTGGTTTGTGCTGCTCATCCGCGCCATAAACAAACTCTGCAACTGATCCAGCAATCAACGCGCAAAGAACTGTCGAGTTGCGCGGAGAACTGTCGAGTTGCGCGGAGAACTGTCGAGTTGCGCGGAGAACTGTCGAGTTGAGTCAAGTCGTAGGTAGTGGTGTAACCAACTCGTCAGCGGTTTCTTGGTTCTCAGCTCCTGCTGAGTTGCCACCTCCTGTTGGGTCTGCCGCGCGTGTCGGACTGAGGCCGAGCCCGTAGGGCGAGGCCGAAGGCTGTCACGCGCGGTCGCGCGGTCGTGGTGGGGTCAGGCCGCAACGGGGAGCTCCTCGACCACGGCCTCGATCGCCGGCTCTGGGTCGATCAAGACAGCCGCCAGTGACTCTGCTGAGAGGTAGCGTCTCTGGACGAGCCACTCGTCGTTCTGCTCAAGTAGCAGCGCGCCGGTGAGACGGACGACCGCGGCGTCGTTGGGGAAGATCCCGACGACATCGGAACGCCGCCCGATCTCTTTGTTGACTCGCTCCAGCGGGTTGGTGGACCGGATCTTCGGCCAGTGCTCCCGCGGGAACGCGTAGAAGCTGCAGAGATCGTCCTCCGCTTGCTCGAGCAGCTCACACACCTTCGGCGCGGTGGGTGACAGCTTCTCGAGCACGATCGTGACCCGCTCCCTCGCCTGAGTGCCGTTGTCGGCCTGGAAAATCTCGCGGAGCGCAGCAGCGACCATCCCACGCTGGTCACGCCGAACATGCGCCTGCATATCGCGAGTGAAATGGACCGTGCAACGCTGCCACGGCACCCCAAGCACGCGGGCGACGGCGTGCTTGAGCCCCTCGTGCTGATCGGTGACGCACAACTTCACGCCAGCCAGCCCGCGGCGTTTGAGACCGCGCAGGAACTCGACCCAGAAGCTGCCGGACTCGACCCAGGCCGAGCACCTCCCTGACACCCGTCTCGTGGACCGCGTAGGCGACCACGACAGCCTTCGACACGACTCGGCCCTGGTCACGGACCTTGACGTGCTTGGCGTCCAGCCACAAATACGGATATGACCCTTCCAGTGGCCGGTTACGAAACGCGTCGACGCGCTCATCAAGGCCACGGCAGATCGCTGAGACGCGGTCCTTGCTCATTCCGTGAACGCCGAGCTGCTCCACCAGCCGATCGACCTTCCGAGTCGAGACACCATTGACATACGCCTCCATCACGACCGCGAAAATCGCCTGCTCCGCCGGCCGGCGGGCCTCCAGAAACGACGGGAAATACGCGGTCCCGGACCGCTTCTTGGGGACCAGCAACTCAATCTCCCCAACGTGGTGTTCTCCTTCTCGACAGCTTGTGGTGAGCCGACGAGGATGAGCGCCACGGTGGTCGGAACCACTCCGACCACCGACGCTCGTTACACCACTTCTACCGACATGACCGATCGTGCCGGCCGTTTCGTGACGCAACCGACTGGCTATCGAGCATTCATCCCGGAGCCACTCCCACCACAGCCCCCCGTCGCAATGGATGCAGAACTCATGGCGCTGCTCACGCAGGCCGAGCGGGCAATAGCACGCCTTGACGGGGTCGTGCGAGTGATTCCTGACCCGGACTTCTTCGTCGCGATGTACGTTCGCCGTGAAGCTGTTCTCAGCTCACAGATTGAGGGTACGCAGAGCAGTCTGCAAGACCTGCTCGAGGCCGAACTCGACCCTGCGCGCGGATTAGCCTCGGATGTTGGCGACATCGTCAACTATGTCGCGGCGATGAACCACGGCCTTGAGCGCCTTGAAGAGCTGCCCCTGTCGCTTCGCCTGATCCGCGAGATTCATGCCGAGCTTCTCAGGGGTGGTCGTGGGGGTCGAGCAACGCCCGGCGAGTTTCGTACAACCCAGAAGTGGATCGGACCGGCAGGCGCGCCCCTCGCGCGCGCAACCTTCGTTCCGCCTCCGCCTTACGAAATGAGCGTCGCGCTCGGAAACCTGGAGACATACCTCCACCGGGACGAGCGAGCACCGCTTCTCATGGAGATCGGCTTGACGCACGCGCAGTTCGAGACGGTGCACCCTTTCCTTGACGGCAACGGGCGCGTTGGCCGCTTGCTGATCACGTTCCTTCTCGTACACAGGGGCGCGCTCAGGCGACCCGTCCGCTACCTGAGCCACTTCTTCAAGCTGAACCGGGCCGAGTACTACGACCGCCTGATGGCGATCGACTCCGGGGCGACTGGGAAGGATGGATGCGGTTCTTTCTGCGAGGCGTCGCAGAGACCGCCGACGAAGCGACTGTCACAGCAGAGCGGATCCTTGAGATGCGAGAGCAACACCGCTCGCTCGTGATGGAACACACGGGGCGAACCGGCCTGCTTGCCCTGTCTGCGCTGTTCCAGCGACCTGTAATCAACGTCAAGCGACTCGCGACCGATGTGTCGGTCACCTTTCCGACTGCCAACCGGCTGGTCTCAACGTTCGTTGAACTCGGCCTACTCAAGGAGGTCACGGGCCAACGCCGGTCGCGGTTGTTTATGTATGCCCCCTACCTACGACTCTTTGATGATGCCTCAGACGTGAGGGTCGGCGATGATGGCCGATCTGAAGAGACAGTGGCCTAGGCGCCATAGGCGGCTATCCCCACGCTCAGTTGGGGAACTCGGCCGGCCGTTTCTCGAGGTAGGCGCCAATAGCTTCCGGGACCCCAACGCCGAAGGTGCTCATGATCTGCTGCCGATCCTCGAACTCGATCGCAGCCGCCTCCGAGGACATCTCCAGTGCCGTCCACATTCCCTGCTTGGTGAGCCGGACGCCCCATGGCGCCAACGTCGCGATCTGACTGGCTGCCTCCACGGCGCGGTCCATCAAGCGGTCGTTGGGCACGACATCCGCGACTAGTCCGATGCGTAGGGCCTCGGCGGCATCCACACGCCGAGCGGTCAACATCAACTCGTGCGAACGTGAGGCGCCGATCAGCCGTGGCAGCAGCCAGCTCGTCCCCATGTCGCAGTTGGACACACCGATGTTCACGAACGCCGCACGGAACACCGCGGACTCCGCTGCGTAGCGGATATCGGCTCCCAGCGTCAGCGCCAGCCCGAAGCCGGCGGCAGGACCGTTCACCGCTGCGATCACAGGTTGCGGCACGGCACGGAGCTGCAGAACCGTGCTCGACATGTGCTGCTGGTTGCCCAGGCGGTCGCGCGCTTCATCGGTTCCGTCATTACCGGGCGCCGCCCCATAGCCGTGGAGATCGAGACCGGCGCAGAACGCGCGGCCGGCGCCCGTCACGATCACCGCGCGGCAGTCACGGTCGGCGGCGATGGCACGCAGCTCGATCCGCAGCGCCTCGCACAGCTCTGCGGTCATCGTGTTCAGCTGGTCAGGCCGGTTCAGGACCAGCCGCCGGACGTGAGGGGCAGGGGAGTCGACGATCACCAGTTCGCTCATCTGAGCGGGGATCCTAATCGCCGTCGAGCAGTCATCAGCGCCTTGTGATTCAACGGGGCCATGACCCCGACCAGCGGTGCGCCTCGGCCGGCTACCAACTCGCGGGCGCGTAGTCCTTCAAGAACACCCCGTACAGGTCCTCGCCCGCCTCGCCCATGACGATCGGGTCATAGACACGGGCGGCGCCGTCGGCGAGGTCGAGTGGCGCGTGGAACCCCTCTTGCGCGAGGCGTGTTCTGGTCGTGTGTGGCCGCTCGTCGGTGATCCAGCCGGTGTCGACGCTGGTCATCAAGATCCGGTCGGTCTCGAACATTTCGCGCGCGCTGGTCCGAGTCAGCATGTTCAGTGCCGCTTTGGCCATGTTGGTGTGCGGGTGACCAGGGCCCTTGTAGCCACGGCCGAAGCTGCCCTCCATCGCCGAGACGTTGACGATGTAGCTGCGCGCGGCGGCGGAAGCGGCCAGGGATGCCCGTAGCCGGCTGATCAGGATGAACGGCGCCGTCGAGTTGCAGAGCTGCACCTCAAGCATCTCGACCGGATCGATCTCCTGCACCGTTTGCGTCCAGCTGTTGTGGTCGACCTGATCCGGGATCAGCCCGGCTGCATCGATCGTTGCCTCAACCGCGCGTGAGCCGTCGATCGTCAACGCAAGTGTCGTGCTGGGGTGGAGGTCATGGGCGGCCCCAAGCTCGCGTACCCGGACGCCTGCGGGTAACGGGCCAGACTCGCCGGCGACCAGCGGCGCATACGCCTCAGGCGAGCGGCGGACGGTTTGGGCCGCGTTGTTGATCAGGATGTCCAGCGGCCCATCGGCCGCCACGGCATCTGCCAGGGCGACGACCTGGCTGGGCTGGCGCAGGTCGATGCCGACGATGTCAAGCCGGTGCAGCCACTGCTCGCTGTCTGGCATCTCCTTGAAGCGCCGCGCCGCGTCACGGGGGAAGCGGGTCGTGATCGTCGTCTCGGCGCCGTCACGCAGCAACCGCAGCGCGATGTACATGCCGATCTTCGCGCGGCCACCGGTGAGCAGCGCCCGCCGGCCCCTGAGGTCGGTGCGCGCCTCCCTGCGGGCACGGTTCAGCGTCGCGCAGGCCGGGCACAGCTGGTGGTAGAAGGCGTCGACCTGCGTGTACTTGCGCTTGCACTGGTAACACGGCCGCGCCTTGATCAGTGTCCCCGCCGTCACGCCGGCGGCCGCCGGGAGCAGCTGTACGCCGCTGGTCTCATCGTCGATTCGCCCAGGCGCGGCGGTGGCGGTTCTGGCCAGCACAGCCCGGTCGTTGTCCGCCACTGCCGCCCGTCGCGCGGCCCGGCGCTGTTCCTTCACCGCCTTGAAGATCCTTGCCGTCGCGTGGCGCACGGCAACCGCGTCTGGATGTTCGCTGGGCAGCTCCTCCACGCGCGCGAGTACCTCCAAACAGGCCTGGAGTTCCTCGGGGGCGATCGTCACACAAGGCATTCTGACGGGGCTCGGGCCCGCGGCGATCGCTACGCTGACCGCCGCGATGGGACAGATCACAACGGACGGCGGGATCACGCTCGAATACGAGACGCTGGGATCACACAGCGACCCGCCGCTGATGATGATCGCCGGGTTCGGAAGCCAGCTGGTCAGCTGGCCACGCGAGTTCTGCCAGCTGCTGGCCGACGGCGGTCGCTACGTGATCAGCTCCGACAACCGCGACTGTGGGCTGTCGACCAAGATGGACGGCCAGGTCCCCGACATGGAGGCGATCTCGGCGGCCGCGCATGCCGGCGACTGGGAACTGGCGCGCTCGCTGGCGCCCTACACCTTCTCCGACTTAGCCAACGATACGTTCGGACTGCTTGACGGGCTCGGCATCGAAAAGGCGCACCTGCTCGGCGCCTCAATGGGCGGGATGATCGCCCAGACGATGGCGATCGAGCGCCCGCAGCGCGTGCTGAGCCTGATCTCGATGATGTCGACGACCGGCGAGCCCGACGTCGGGCGCTCTGAGCCTGAAGCGCTCGCCGCTTTGATGACGCCGGGGCCGCCGGACCGCGAGGGCTACATCGAATCCGCGAAGAAGGTGCTGGTCTGGCACTCCAAGCGCTATCCGGAACTCGAAGAGGCGCGTGAGGTGGCGGCGCTCAGCTACGACCGTTGCTACTACCCGGAGTCAGGGCTGCGCAATTTCGCGGCGATCATTGCGAGCGGTTCACGTGCTGATGGCCTACGGCAACTGGCGCTGCCGACGCTGGTGATCCACGGTGTCGACGACACGCTGATCACGCCTTACGGCGGCGAGCGGACAGCCGAGCTTGTCCCGGGCGCCAGGCTGCTGATGGTTGAGGACATGGGCCACGATCGCCCGAAGCCGCTGTGGCCACTGTTGCGCGAGGCGATTCTCGAACACACGGCCTAGGAGCCGTGGTGATGGTGGTGGACCTTCTTCGGTGCCACCACGCGCAGCGCAGAAGCGATTTCTGCGTGATTGCCGGCGAGATCGGTCGCGCTCAGCTGAAGCGTGTAGGAGCCGGCCTTGCGCGGCGCCGCCACGAGGATCGCGTCGTGGCCGTAGGGGAACTGCGCGGTGCCGGTGAACAGAACCCGCTTGCCCTGCAGCAAAGTAACGCCAACGCGGGAGATCTTTGACAGCGTGAAGGCCACCGGCGACCAGCCGCCTCCGGTCACTCGGTGCGTTCCCAGGCTGAGCGTCGGCGCCGTGTGCAGATCGAGCTGGAAGTCAGCGGCGGTGGTGCAGTAAGTCGGAGCGCTGGTGATCGCGCACAGTTGCTGCAGGAAGCCGGTGACCAAGTCGTGGTAGCCGAGGTCGTCCTCGATTCCCGGTTGGTACAGCGACCAGGCGCCGGTGTTGAACTCCGGCAGCTCCACAAGAGCCTCGGTGTCGCCTTCGCTAAACAGCTGCTCTGCGGCCGGACTGTCGCTGATCTGGGCGTAGGTGTGCAGACCGATCAGCGTCTGCAGGAAGGCGTTGATCACCTCATCGCTGCGCGCTGGGGCAAAGGTGTACTGGACGTAGCGCATCCCCGCCGCCGTCTTCACCCCGACCCCGAGCGGTGGGGCGGCGCTAAACAGAGCCAGTGCCTGAGCAGCGATCGTCAGGTAGCTCGGGTCGTGTAACCGCTGATAGCCGTAGGCGAGCGCCTCGATCGCGGTTGCCTGTGACATCGCGCTGGTCCACGGCCCAACGCCGCCGTCGAAGCTGAAGAAGTACTCCCACGTCAGCAGGCCGCCGCGCAGCGAGGCTAGTGGGATCAGCGCGTTCAGGATGTCTGCGCATTGTGTTGTGGTTCCCCAACGGCAGGCGGCGTTTGCCGCACCGAAGTTGCCCAGCACGTTCAGCTGGATGCCCTGCCCGGGATAGAACTCCCACAGCAGGGGCGAACCGGCGAACTGCACCCGCTGCCCGTACTGCAACATCGGACCGTGCGCCCACCACTGACGGTTGCTGTTGATCGTGAGGAACACGATCGGCAGCCGTGAGGCGGTCAACAGTCCGGACGCGGCCAGATCGTGGGTCTCGACTGTCACCGCCGAGAGTTCGGCGGCACGCGGTCGGCTGAGCTTGTGTTCGGTTGTCAGCGCGGCGTTGAAATCACCGATGTAGGTGTGCTCCTGCGCAGCGGTTAGCTGGTCTAGCTTCACCAACTTGCTCAGCGCAGCGGCGACCGTCGGGCTCGCCAAGCTGCCGGCGGTCGGTGGCTCATTAGAGAACGCCGGCACGGTCGCAGCCAGCAAGAAGCTGATCGCCGCGCATCCGACCGCACTGATCTTTGCCCACCGTGGCACTCACTCGATTATTCAGAACCCGTCTGCTCGGCCCGCACGATCGCCTGCACCGTTACATTCCCGCGCTGATGAACGGGGCGCAGGAGGGGACCAAGACGGGTAACGGCTGGGTCGTGATCGCTGCCTACGCCGCGGTCGTGGCAGCGACGCAGATGCTGTGGCTGACGTTCGCGCCGATCGACACCGACGTCGCGCGGGACTACGGCGTCTCGCAGGCGACCGTCGGCTGGCTCGCCAACGTCTTCCCGCTGCTGTACGTGGTGCTGGCACTGCCGGCAGGCCTCGCGCTCGATCGCTGGTTCCGCAGCTCGCTGAACGCCGGCGCAATCCTGACGGCGATCGGCGGGCTCGTCCGTCTGATCGCCCCGACGTTCGCCGCGGCGATGGCGGGCCAGTTGCTCGTTGCGATCGCGCAGCCGTTAGTGCTGAATTCGCTGACCAAGACCGCGACCGGCTATTTACCCGAGCGCGCACGCCCGACTGGGATCGCGCTTGGCTCAGCCGGGCAGTTCGTCGGCGCGATCATCGCGCTGGTGATGGGGCCGCTGCTTGAGGACAAACACTCGCTGGGGTTGTTGCTGCCGGTCCAGGCCGGGCTTGCCGTACTGGCCGCGATCGTGCTGGCGCTCGTCACGCGTCGCCCGCCGGCCGATGCCGGGCCGCGCGCCGCGATTGGGATCGACGAGCTCAAGGCCGCCTGGTCGCTGCCGCTGATCAGGACGTTGGCGCAGCTGGCGTTTGTCGGGATCGGGGTGTTCGTGGCGCTGAGTACCTATCTGCAGCCGATCCTCCATCGCAACCACATCTCCTCCACTTCGGCCGGAGTGATGCTGGCGGGGATGCTGATCGCCGGCACGATCGGCTGCGGCACACTGCCGCCGGTGGTCGCCCGCAAGGGGTTGGAGCGCCGCTACATGATCTTCGTCGCCAGCTGGGTGGCGGGCTGCTGCGGTGTGCTGGCGATCCTGCACGCGCTGGTCGTCGCCGACTTCATCCTGGTCGCGGCGCTCGGCCTGATCCTGCTGGCGGCGCTGCCGGTGATGCTTGAGCTGGTCGAGCGCAAGATGGGCGCCTCGGGCGGTGTCGCTACCGGGATCCTGCTGCTCGCCGGCAACGCCGGCGGTCTGGTGGTCGCCGTGCTACTGAGCCTGCTTGTCCACATCCCGGTAGCGGCGTTCCTGCTGCTCGCGGGCGTCGCGCTCTACGGGTTGCGCCCTGCGCGCGCGCTGAATCCGGCCTGAGCGGGCGCTTTGGCCCGGGGTGGTCCAGTCAGACCACCCCCGGGAAAACCCCGGTCGTATATACCCAGACGGATAAGTCTGGCCACCTGGCTAAAGTCAGGTGTGCCCATGTGGGCGAATATCAGTGCCGTACAACCCGCGAGAACCGGGGAGGCAGCATGAGTCCAGAACGTACCCACGCCTACCGTCGCGTGCTTCAGACCCTTCGGGAGCTGGGGCCGACCAAGCTGCAAAACGGGGAGCAGGACCGGATCCGTGACGCGGCTGACAGCCTGATCTTCTGCGCTGATCTAGGCACGGATGAAGCTGCCCGTGAGTCGCTGACCGATTCCCGGCTGTTGCTCGACATGCTTGTCGAGTCCGGCCGTTGGGAGCAGGTCACGGCAGACCGGCTGGCGGAGGACCTGCGCCATTGCGGGCCCGTGCCGGAGATCGTGCTGAGCGAGGCTGCCTAACCGGCCAATAGGCCGGCTAGTTCTAAAACGTCCGAATCGCTCGGGATCCACGCGGCTGCGGCCGCGTTGGCGGCGACCTGCTCTGGCTTGGTTGCGCCGCAGATCACCGAGCAAACGGCCGGCTGTGCGAGCAGCCAGCCGATCGCGACCTGCGTCATCGAGAGCCCGCGGGCGCTCGCATAGGCGCTCAGCGCCTCGATCAACGTCCACTGCGCGTCGGTTGCCAGCTCCTCGCGGTCGCTCAGTCGCGCGCCGGCCGGATGGGCCCCGTCACGCGTGTACTTGCCGGTCAGTAGTCCCGAGGCCAGCGGGAAGTAGGGGACGAAGCTGACGCCGAGGCGCACGCACGCATCGAGCACGCCATCGGTTTCCGGGTCGCGGACCAGCAGGCTGTATTCGTTCTGAACGGCGCTGAACGGCGTGAGGTTGTGCTCGCGGGCGGCGGCGTCCGCCTGCTCGAGCATCGCGGCGGTGAAGTTGGAGGCGCCGATCGCGCGGACGGTCCCGGCTTTGATCAGCTCGTCGAGCGCTTGCAGGGTTTCGGTGATCGGGGTGACGCCGTCAGGGCGGTGGTACCAGTAGAGGTCGATCACGTCGGTCTGCAGCCGGCGTAGCGATTCGCCGACCGCGCGGAAGATGTAGGCGGGGGCGCCGCGCGGGCCGTCGTAACCGTCGCCGAGGTCAAGGCCGAACTTGGTCGCCAGCGTGACCTGCTCGCGCCGGCCCTTCAGCGCCTCGCCGAGGAACTCCTCGCTGCGGGTCGCGCCGTAGCGGTCGGCCGTGTCGAGGAAGGTGATCCCGTGCTCAAGGCAGGCGTCGATCACCTGGCAGGTGCCGTCGAGGTCGAGGCGCCCGCCGAAGTTGTTGCAGCCGAGCCCGACAACGGTCGCGTCGAGACCGCTTGAGCCGACGGCGCGGGTGGGGAGTGCGGTCATTTCTCAACCGCCTCCTTCAGCCGTCCGAGCCGGCGTGCCCAGGCCATGTCGGCATCGCCGATCCAGGTCGCGGCGGAGCTGAGCGCCCGCGGGCGCAGGCGGAAGTGGACCTCACGTCCGGTGACTTCGGCGCGTTCGATCAGGCCCGCCTGGTCAAGTGCGCTGAGGTGCTTGGCGACCGCCTGGCGGCTGATCGGCAGTTCGGCGCTGAGCGCGGGGACTGAGGTGGTTCCGTCCCGCAGGAGCGTCTGCACCATGTGGCGGCGAGTCGGGTCTGACAGCGCGCCGAACACCAGATCGAGGTTGTCGCTCATGCGTACGCGGGCGCGAACATCGAGGCGAGCAGCGTCAGCGGTAGCCCGGGCGCTGACTCGACCGCGATCACGCGGGTGCCCCGCGGCGCGGCGACCACCAGCAGCTCGACCCGGCGTGGCTCCTCGCCCGGGTTCCACCACCACCAGACGATCCGGCCGGAGTCGAACCCCTGCTCGCCGGGGGCCTGCTCGGACTCGACGACCAGCTCGCGCTCGCCGTCCTCCTCGCTCAGCCACCGCTCACGACCTTCCTCGGTCGCGACGGCTTCCCAGACGTCGTCAACGGGAGCGTCAACGAATTCCTCATTGACAACCACTTGGTTGCTATTGTCGAGCTTGTCAACCATCTAGTTGTCGAAAGGATACCGCTGATGACACTGGTACCGATGGTCGTTGAGCAGAGCCCGCGCGGCGAGCGCTCATTTGACATCTACTCCCGGCTGCTGAACGAGCGGATCGTCTTCGTCGGGTCGGAGATCAACGATCAGATCGCGAATCTGGTCGTGGCGCAACTGCTGCACCTGGAGAGCGCCGACCCTGACAAGGACATCTCGCTGTACATCAACTCGCCGGGCGGCGTCGTCTATTCCGGCCTGGCGATCTACGACACGATGCAGTTCATCAAGCCCGATGTGTCGACGATCTGCTTTGGCATCGCGATGTCGATGGGCTCGTTGCTGCTGGCCGGCGGCGCGCCGGGCAAGCGGCTGTCACTGCCGAACAGCCGGATCCTGATCCACCAGCCCTCAGGCGGGTTCCAGGGCCAGGCCAGCGACATCGCGATTCACGCGCAGGAGGCGCTCGAGTTGCGCGGCCACGTCGACGCGATCTACGCCAAGCACAGCGGCAAGGACGTCGAGCAGGTGCATCTCGACATGGAGCGCGATCGCTTCTTCACCGCCGAGCAGGCGGCCGAGTACGGGTTGATCGACCGCGTGATCGAGCGCCACGAACTTACCCGTTTGACTACTGGGTTCAGGGGCGAGAGTTGACCAGGCTCAGCGAATCTGCATAAACTCGATCCACTATCTTGTATTAGCCGTGTTTACCCCGCGCGGCAACCACAACACGAGGAGCCGAGACAATGAGCACAGAAAAACCAATCCGACTACGGTCATTGCGCGAGCCGTGGTCGACAGGAGAGATCGTGCGCCGGCGCTGGCGGGTGACGCCGAGCCAGGGGATTCATGCGGGATCCGTTGCCGTGATCCAGCACGGGGCGCTCGGTGCTGAGGGTGTCCTGCTCGAGGTCCTGGCCGCGCGCGGGCTCTCGCCGGTTGCGTTCCGGCTCGACCACGGCGAGCCGCTGCCGGATCCCGGCGCGCACCGCTTCGCGGTCGTGATCGGCAGCGCATCGGCGGACCACGAGCTGTCGCAGCGCTGGACAGAGGCCGAGATCGATTGGCTGGTCCAGGCAAATCAGGCGCGTCTGCCGGTATTTGCCGTCGGTGCCGGCGCGCACGCACTGGCGCTCGCGCTCGGTGGTGACTCGGCGCCGATCGACAGCGGCCAGCACGGCTGGATCACGGTCGCCAGCGAAGACCAGTCGCTGGTTCCGACGGGGCCGTGGTTCGCGTGGCAGGACCGCGTGCTGCGGCTGCCGCCGGGCGCGCAGCTGATCGCGCGTAACAGCGTCGGCCCGCAGGCGTTCCGGATCGGCCCACACCTCGGCGTTCAGTTCCATCCGGGAATCACCCCGGAGCTGATCCACGAGTGGATTCCACGCAGCCCGCAGATCCTCGATTACCAAGGGATCGAGGAGGCGACGGTGCGTGACTTCCCGAGCTCGCAGCCAGCCGCGCGCAAGCTGTTCAGCGCGTTTCTTGACGCAGCAGCGGCCTAGGTTTTGGGGGGTGGCCTAGCTGGGCCACCCCCTTTCCAGAGCGCTTCACGGCTCGCTGTTGGCGCTTGATCGTTAGGGTTCACACTGCGGTCGATCTCGACCTGCTGCCCAACGCTGAAACCCCGATCAGGAGCCGACAAATGGATCTCACCTTCTCCGAGAGCGAGGACGCGTTCCGCGCCGATTTGCGGACCTGGCTCGCCGCCAATCAGCCGCCTGCGAAACCGACCAGCGGCGGCGAGGATGCCGAATACGCGTGGCGCCGTGTGTGGCAGCACCAGATGTATGAGGGTGGCTGGGCAGCGCCGGCCTGGCCGGCGGAGTTCGGCGGCCGTGGCGCCTCGCTGACGGAGTCGGCGATCTACTTCGAGGAACTTGGCGCGGCGCGCGTGCCGCTCCCGGCGAACGTGCTGGGGTTGCTTTTGGGTGGGCCGACACTGATGGTCTGGGGTACGCCCGAGCAGAAGGAGCGCTATCTGCCGCCGATCCTGTCGGCCGAGGAGATCTGGTGCCAGGGCTTCTCCGAGCCGGATGCCGGGTCTGATCTGGCGTCGTTGAAGACCCGGGCGGTGAAGGACGGCGACGACTGGATCGTTACCGGGCAGAAGGTCTGGACCTCGGGCGCGCAGTACTCCAAGTGGTGCATGCTTGTCGCACGGACCGAGCCGGGCCTGGCGAAGAAGCATCAGGGACTCACCTACTTCCTGATGGACATGGAGCAGGACGGCGTCGAGATTCGTCCGCTGCGCCAGATCACCGGTGAGGCTGAGTTCAACGAGCTGTTCATCGACGAGGCGCGGATCCCCGACGAGAACGTCGTCGGCGGCGTCGGCAACGGTTGGAAGGTGGCGTTGACGACGCTGATGAACGAGCGCGCCGGCCTCGGCTTCGCGCTACAGGTTCGCCTGCGGCAGATGCTTGACGACCTGTTCGCCGCCGCGCTCGAGCGTGGGCTGTTGGAGGACGCGCTGTACGCCGATGCGCTCGCCGAGCTGCACATCCGCACCGAGACCATCCGCTTGCTGGCGTGGAAGGGCCTGACCGACATTGAGCGCTACGGCCAGCCCGGCCCCGAGGGGTCGTTGGTCAAGTGGCTGTGGTCAGACACCAACCAGAAGCTGACGCAGCTGGCGGCTGACGTGATCGGTCTCGACGCGTTGAGCCACGATTCGCGTTGGAGCTTTGAGCTACTGCGCTCCCGCGGCAACACGATCGAGGGTGGCACCACCGAGATCTTGAAGAACATCATCGCCGAGCGGGTGCTGGGTCTCCCGCGAATCGCCAGCGCGGCCTAGGGGGACAGCGACATGGACTTTGGATTGACGACAGACCAGCAGGACATTCAGCGGACCGCCCGTGATCTGCTCGCCTCGCGGGCGACGCCCGCGCGCGTGCGTGAACACGGTGACGCGATGACGGTCGATGTTGAGTTGTGGAGCGAGTTGGCGGGCCTCGGCTGGCCGGGGATCGCGGTCGCTGAGGAGAACGGCGGTCAGGGGCTTGGCGCGATCGAGCTGGCGATTCTCTGTGAGGAGCTCGGCCGGGTGGTCGCGCCCGTGCCGTTCTTGCCGAGCGTGCTGGCGGCGACGCTGATTGAGCATGCGGGCTCCGACGCGCAGAAGGCGAAGTGGCTGCCGGGGCTGGCGAGCGGCGAGCTGACGGGCGCCGCCGGTGAGGCCGGCGTGATCCCGGGTGCGCTCGGCGCCGACGTTGTCGTTGTACTTGACGACGGCAGCGCGGCGATCGCCGGCGAGGCCGGCGAGGCGGTTGAGACGATCGACCCGACCCGCCTGGCGGCACGGGTTGAGGCCGGCGGCGAGGAGCTACCGGGCGACGTGCCGGCGGCGATCGACCGCGCCGCGGTGGCGGTCGCGGCTGAGCTCGTAGGGGTCTGCGACCGCGCGCTGGAGATGACGCTTGAGTACGTGAAGGACCGCAAGCAGTTCGGGACGCCGGTCGGCGCCTTCCAGGCCGTCTCGCACAAGTGTGCGGAGATGCTGCTTGAGACCGAGAAGGCGCGCTCGGCGGTGGCGTTCGCATCGTGGGCGGCTGACGCCGATCCGAGCGGCCTGCCTGAGGCCGCCGCGATGGCGAAGGCGCTGGCCTCGGACTCGGGGCGGTTCGTGACCGCAACCGCGATCCAGCTGCACGGCGGTGTCGGCTTCACCTGGGAGGCCGACCTGCACTGGCTGTTCAAGCGCGCGCAGGTCGACGCGATGCTGCTCGGGGACGCCAAGCACCACCGCGCACGGCTGGCCAAGTTGGTCGCTGCGCGCGCCGTCGCCGCGGCCGCCTGAGGACCGGTCGCTGACTGTCGGTTTAGCTCGGGCGACGCCAGAAACCGGGCTCGCGGCCGGGGGAGCCAAGCGCTCGGTAAGTCGCGTCGACCAGTGACTCGCCGCGTGGGTTGAGGCCGGTGCCGACCCCGTGGCGGTTCATCGTGTAGCCGAACGCCAGCTTGTAGCTGGGGTCGGCGAAGCCGACCTGACCGCCAAGTCCGGGTGTGCCGAATGCGTCCTCGCCGATGTACAGACCATTGCCTGCTCCGCGGTTCGGCCAGGACTTGCTGAAGCCGAGCGTGAAGGCGGTTCGGATGCCGAGGCAGGGATCGACATCGGTGACCGACTGCGGGTAGCGCATCCGCGTAATCGCCTCAGCACCAATGATCCGTACGCCATTGATTTCGCCGCCGAGTGACAGTGGCGCGTAGACCCCTGCCAGTCCGCGTCCGTTGGTGATCGCTCCGGCGGCCGGAACCTCCGATGCGTGCGCCGCCGGCTCGTCGCCGACGTCGATCCAGCCGCCGAGGTTCGAAACCAGCTTGAAGGCGGCCGAGTTGGGGTTGAGGAAATCGAGCACGAACTGCTTGGGCAGCGACTGGGCGTCGGGATCGATCGCCTTCTTTGCGTCCATCGTTCGCATCATCTGGCGCGCGAGTAGGGCGCGTAACGGCGGGATCGACAGCGCGGCGACGATCAGCTTGTGGGCGCTGCTGCTGGGCGTGGTCAGAGCGCCGTAGGCGCGAGCCGTCATGCCGAGTTCGCTCGCGATGTCGAACCACTCGGTCCTCGCGACTCTGTGCTCATGCTCGGCGGGCAAGCCGATCCAGCAGTCGAGATCGAGCGGGTCGCCGACGTTCTCACGGAAGAACGCGCCGACACGCTGACCGCTGATCCGCCTGATCAGCTCGCCGATCAGCCAGCCGAACGTCAGCGCGTGGTAGCCGGTACGGGTGCCGGGCTCCCAGAACGGCGTGGTCTCCTCAATCAGCCGGATCATCAGATCCCAGTCGCTGAAGCCGCCGATTGGGACGATCCCTTGGACGTGGGCGACGCCGGACTGGTGGCTGAACACCTGGCGGACGGTGATCGCCTGCTTGCCGTGCTGAGCGAACTCCGGCCAATAGTGGGCTACCGGTAAGTCGAGGTTGAGTTCGCCACGGTCGATCAAGATGTGTCCGCACAGCGCAGTGATTCCTTTGGAGCACGACTGGACGAGGTTGATCGTGTCGCGCTCCCACGGCTTGCCGGTGGCGGCGTTGGCGACTCCGCCCCAAAGATCAACGACAGCCTCGCCGTTGACGACCACACAAACTGAGGCGCCGAGCTCGCCACGCTCGGCGAAATTGCGCTCGAACTGTTCACGGACCTGCTCAAACCGGGGGTCGCAGAACCCGCTGACCGCGCTGCCGGTGGCAGCGGTCGTGGTCATCGCGCAACGAGTTGCGTCGCGAACCGTTCCTGTGCCGATGCGGTGGCGCTGACGAGCGTCGCCCCGCGGTTCTTCGGGTTCATGAAGTTCGGGCCCATCGCGGCAAGGTCACGGCCGTTCGGTTCAAGCCGGATCACGCGGGTGCCGGCGGCCTCGACTGCGGCTATCTCGTTGTCAAGGATCTTGGTCATCCGCCGCCGGACAACGCGTTCACCTGCTGCCAGCAGTCCGACCGGCCGGCCGGGGTCGCTTGAGGCCATCGGTGCCAGCACCACCAGTTCGTCTAGATCGAGTCCGATCGCGAGGTCTGCCGAGGCGGGCGAAAGGATTCCGCCGTCGACGTAGCGACGGCCGTCAACTTCGACCGCGGGAAGCCAACTCGGCAGACCCCACGAGGCGCAGACTGCTTGAGCCAGGGTTGCCGCTGGGGCGCCGGGTGCCCCGAACGCGACCCGCTCGCCGGTGTCGTAATCGGCCGCCACCAGCCAGACGGCTGGGTGGTCGACCCATCCGTCGTGGTTGCCGGTCGTCGCTGCCAACCTCACCAGCCAACTCGGGTCGTAGGTTCCGCAGGGGAGCAGGCCGCAGACGCCGGCGAGCCCCGGCGCCTTGCGGCGTACCGCGGCGCCAGCCAGCGACAGCGACGCGGGCCGCAGCACTGCCAACTTGGGTGCGGGCGGCATCCGTCCAGGACCGGCCCGTAGGTGCTCGGCGAGCCAGCTCGGCGCCTGCGGGTCGGCGAGCTGGGCGCGGTAGATCTCGGCGATTGTCGTGCCGCCGCCGAGCATCACCGCGAGCTCGGCGCCGGCCGAGGTACCGATGATCACCTCGGCTTCACGCGCGTCCCAGCCCCACGCCCGCTCCAACTCCGCGAGGGTGGCCACAGTCCAGGACATGCCCAGCGTCCCACCACAGCCGAGTGCCAGCCCGCGCCTCACGCCACCAGCTCCGAATGACGGACCCGGTTCTCGTAGTCCGCACGCGCCACGGCGTCAACGCTGTCCAGCGCGGCGTCGCCGCCGAACCGTTTGCGCAGCGCCGTGATCAGCTTGCTCGGCAGGAGACGCTCGATCTCAGGCACCTTGGACATCCAACCAGGAACGGTCACCTCGGTGCGGCGATGCCGACAGCTGGCAAGGATCGCTGCGGCGACCTCATAGGGTTCGACGACAGGCAGGATGCCGGGAAGGTCAATCCCGTCGATCAGCGGGGTGTTGACGGCCGAGGGCAGGACCGTCGTCAGGGACACTCCGGTACCGGCGAGCTCCAGCGCAACCGTCGCGCCGAGCCCAACCGCCGCGTGCTTGGCGGCGCCGTACGCGGCGGCGCCCGGGGCGACCGAGCGGCCCATCAACGAGGCGACGTTGACGATGTGCCCTTCGCCGGCTTCGATCATCACGCGGGCCGCCATCTGGGTTCCGTGAATTACGCCCCACAGGTTGACGTCGATTGCACGCTCGATCACGGCGAGGTCCTGTGGCACGAACGGTCCGAGTGGCATCACGCCGGCGTTGTTGACGAAGACCCGCGGTGGCGCGCCGAAGTCGGCCGTCAGTCGCGCGAGGAACGCTTCCATCGACTCGCGCGAGCGAACGTCGACGGCGTAGCCGCGCGCATGGTCCCCGATCAGCTCGGCGGTGGCGCGTGCCGTGGCGCCGTCCAAATCGCCTGCGGCGACCAGCGCTCCCGCTCCTGCCATTGCGATCGCAGTTTCTCGGCCGATTGATCCGCCGGCGCCGGTGATCGCGACGACCGCTCCCTGAACGCTTATCGGATTCATGAGGTAAGTGTTTACTGATTTGGGGTGGCGGATGCAAGGTCGCCCTGCGGTCGCGGTCTTGGGGTCGGGCAGCGTGGTGCAACACCCTGGTTGAACCACCCGGGTTGACAGCTGACCGAGTTCTAGTAAATAATCACTTACAAGTGAGCAGACGTGCCCAAACAAACGTCGCGATCATCGGTGCCGGCCTATCGGGGATGGCCGCCGGCTTGCGACTTCAGCGTGACGGGGTGCCGTTCACGATCTTTGAAAAGGGCAGCGACGTCGGCGGGACCTGGCGTGAGAACCGTTACCCCGGCCTGACGATCGACGTGCCGTCTCCGATCTACACGTTCAGGGACTACCGCCATGGGGGCTGGCGCCGGTGGATGCCAGACCAGCCCGAGATCTATGAATACTTCCGTGATGTCGCGACGCGGAGCGGACTGCGGCGAGCGATCCGCTTCAACACGGCCGTGACCGCCGCGAGCTGGGACGGCGAGGCTTGGGTGGTGCAGTTAGACGACGGAACGAGCGAGCGCTACCGCGTGCTTGTCTGCGCCCAGGGCTTTCTCCACCACCCCCGCTGGCCTGAGATCTCCGGCCTCGACAGCTTCACCGGCGAACTTGTCCATTCCGCCCAGTGGCGCGAGGAGATCGTCACGGCGGGCAAGCGGGTCGGTGTTGTCGGCACCGGCTCGACCGGCACCCAGCTGGTTGGTGCCCTGGCCGGTGCGGCAGCACATGTCACCCAGTTCCAACGCACTGCGCAGTGGATCTTTCCCTTCCCCAACTTCTCGGTGCCCGGGGTGATGCGCAGTGTGCTGAGCAGCCGGCCGTCACTGGTCACGCAGATCGGCGACACCCTCGAGCGCGTCGGCGATGCTGTGATCGGTGCCGCTACGCGCCACCCTGGCGTCGCGCGGCAGGTGATGGACAGGATCGCTCGCCTGCACCTACGGACGGTCCGCGATCCGGTACTTCGTCAGCGGCTGACCCCGCACGAGGCCCCGCTGTGCAAGCGCCCGGTCGTCTCGCTGCGTTTCTACCGCGCGGTTCAACGACCCGATGTCAGCGTCGTTGACTCCGCCATCGACCGCGTTTGCCCTGAGGGCGTTGTCACCGCTGACGGCAGGCTGCACAAGCTCGACGTGCTGATCCTCGCGACCGGGTTCGACGCCCACGCGTACATGCGGCGGATCGCGATCACCGGCCGTGACGGCGTCACGCTCGAGCAGGCATGGGCCGACGGGCCGGAGGGCTACCGGACGGTCTCGCTGGCCGGCTTCCCGAATCTGTTCATGGTGATGGGGCCCCATAGCCCGCTGTTGTCGGTCAGCATTCACGCCAGCGCCGAGCTGCAATCCGACTACATCGCGCAGATGCTTGAGGTGCTCGACAGAGACGGGGTGGTGGCCGTTGAGCCGACGCCCGATGCCACGAGCACGTGGATGCAGTCGATCCGCGACGGCGTGCCCGGCACCCTCTGGGCGAGCGGATGTCGCAGCTGGTATCTCGGCGACGGTGACACGCCGGTGCTGTGGCCGTATGACCGCACCAGTTGGTTTGAGCTGCTGCGCACGCCGGACCTCGCTGACTACGAGATCCAGACGACCAAGCGCGTGCCTGTCACGGCATGACGACGCTTCGCTCGCGGCTGCTGAACACGCATCGCGACGTCACCGATCAGGAGCTCCAGCAGACGGTCGCCGGCAAGGTCATGCTCGTCACCGGTGCTTCGCACGGGATCGGCCGGGCGCTCAGCGAACGTCTCGCGCATGCGGGCGCCGAGGTGCTGATGGTCGCGCGCTCGCAGGATGTCCTGACGCAGCTCGCTGCGGAACTTGGACCCCGTGCCCATTCCTGCCCGGCTGATCTCAGCGTGCCCGACGACGTGGCGCGCTTACTGACAGAGCTGCGAGCGAGCTTCGCGACGCCTGACTTCGTTGTCTCAAACGCGGGCAAGTCGATCCGCCGCTCGATCGCCGAGAGCTATGAGCGGATGCACGACTTCACCCGGACGATCGCGATCAACTACCTCGGTCCCGTCCAACTGCTGCTCGGACTGCTCGAGCCGATGCGCGAGCGCGGCAGCGGCCACATCGTCAACGTCTCGACGCTCGGTGTGCTGCTGCCGCCGGCGCCACGCTGGGCCGCCTACATCTCCTCGAAGGCAGCGTTCGACGTTTGGCTGCGCAGCACTGCCGCCGAGACAGCGCGTGACGGCGTCACCGCGACATCGGTCTATATGGGGCTGGTTCACACGCGGATGAGCGCGCCAACCTCCGACTTCAACGATGTCCCCGGACTGAAGCCGGAGCAGGCTGCCGGGGTGATCTGTCACGCGCTCGTCCACCGTCCGCCGCGGATCGCCCCGTGGTGGGCGAGCGGTGGGGCCGCGTTTGGGGCGATCGCCCGTGGCCCAAGCGATGCGGTGATGCGCCACTACGGCCGTCAGATCGGCGCTCGCACCGCGCGCGAGCCGGAATGAGCACGCGCGAGAACATCGCGATCGCGGCGCGCACGGCTGCCGCGCTCCGGGCCGCCGACGTGATCAGGCCGATCTCGCCGTTGCGGATCTGGCGTGCGGGGGCTGCCGGTCACGCGTTACAGGCGACGCCGGCTGCTTCGATCGCGATCGCGGCGGCCACAGATCCGACCGGCCTCGCGGTAGTGGACGACCAGGGCGAGCTGACCTGGGCCGAGCTTGACCAAGTAGCACGGGCGCTGGCACATGCCTTCGTCACCACCTACGGCGCGGGGCCGGCGCATCCAATCGCGCTGATCTGCCGTAACCACCGCGCCGTGCTCGAGGTGCTGGCAGCCGGTGCTCGGGCCGGCGCCGACGTGCTGGCATTGAACACCGAATTCGCGGCGCCGCAGGTGGCAGCCGCGCTAAGCGGGCGTGACGTCGCCGTCGTTGTTCATGACGCCGAGTTCAGCGCGTTGCTCGAGCAGGCCGAGCTCGGGGTGCCGCTGCTGTGCGCCTGGCGTGAGAGGGAGCGAGCGGCGCTTACGGTTCTGGCGCAGGCGGCTGTCAGTCTCGACACCCCACCGCCACGCCGCGCCCAGATCACGATCCTGACCTCAGGTACGACCGGGGTACCGAAGGCTGCCACCCGCGACATTTCAGCGCGGACGATGCTCGGGTCGCTGGTAACACTGGTCGAGCACCTCCACCTGCGTCGCGGCAGTCCAGTGCTGGTGGCGCCGCCGCTGTTCCACGGATTCGGCCTCGGGGTGACGGCGCTCGCTCAGGCGGTTGGTGCCCCAGTCGTTCTCACGCGGCGGTTCGAACCCGAGCAGACGCTCGAGCTGATTGAGCGCCACGCGGTCACTACGCTGGTCGCCGTTCCGGTGATGCTCCAGCGGATCCTCGAACTCGATCCCGTGACCCGCAGCCGCTACGACACCAGGACGCTCCGCTCGGTGCTGTCGGCCGGCGCGCCGCTGGCGCCGGCACTCGCCGAGCGCTTCATGGACGCGTTCGGCGAGATCCTCAACAACGCCTACGGCTCGACAGAGACCGGCTTCGGCGCGATCGCCTCGCCGGCCGACCTGCGCGACGCGCCGGGCACGATTGGGCGGCCGCCGTTCGGCGTGACCGTCCAGATCCTCGATCAGGATCGCAGTCCGGCAGCCGCGGGCGAAATCGGCCACATCTTCATCGGCAGCGACCTGGTGATCGACGGCTACGCCGACGGCAGCAGCAAAGAGCTCGCCGGCGCGCTGATGAACACCGGCGACCTCGGCCACATCGACGGCGCGGGACGGATCTACGTCGAGGGACGCGAGGACGACATGATCGTCTCCGGCGGTGAAAACGTCTTCCCCCAAGAGGTCGAGGATGCGCTGCTGGCGCACCCAGGCGTCCGCGACGCCACGGTCGTCGGCGTGCCTGACGAGGAGTTTGGCCAGCGCTTACGCGCGTTCGTCGTTCCCCGAGCGGCGGACTCGCTCGCCGTCGATCAGCTGCAAGCCCATCTGCGCGCGCGACTTGAGCGCTACAAGCTCCCGCGTGAGATCGTCTTCTACGAAGAGATTCCGCGGACCCCGACCGGCAAGGTGATCCGCCGGCTGTTGACGACCGCGTAGGGCGCGAGGTCGAAACTGCGCAGATGGCGGCGCATCTTCGCCATCGTCCAGGGCCAGGCGAGCGCGACCCGCCCCGTCTTGTCCAGGTAGTAGCTGGTGCAGCCGCCGGCGGTGAATACCGAGCCCTCAAGCACACGGTCGATCTCAGCACAGAAGGCGGCTTGTGCCTCGGGGCGGACATCGATGCTTGACAGCCGCCCATGGTGAACGGCTCGCATCGCACCAGCGATGTAGTCAAGCTGCGCCTCGGCCATCACGAACCCGGAGACCGTGCCGATGTTCGGTCCGAACATCATGAACATGTTGGGGAAGCCACTGATCACGGTTCCGTTGTAGGCCTTCGGGCTGCCCTGCCAGGTGTCGGCCAGGGTGATCCCTTCGCTGCCGCGGATCCGCTCGGCGACCGGATGGTCGGTCAGCACCTTGAAGCCCGTGCCCCAGACGACCGTGTCGACGGGATACTCGTTGCCGTCGGAGCCGATCACAGAGTGCTCGCGGATCTCGGTCACGGCGCCGTGAATGACGTCGACGTTCGGCGCCGCGAGCGCGGGGTAGAAGTTGTTGGAGATCGCCGTTCGCTTGCAGCCCATTACGTAATCGGGCGTCACCTTGCGTCGCAGGTCAGGGTCCTTGATCGCGCGGTTGATGTTCCACCGTGCGATCACGTGGGCCATCCGTGCCAGCCGTGGATGCAGAATCGTTTTGACCAGCAGGTCAAGCGGCGCCCACTCGACCCAGCGTGCGATCCGCATCAGCCCAGGCACGTGGCGCATCGCGAAGCGTTCAAAGCGGCTGGTGTGCCAGTCGACCTTCGGCATCACCCACGACGGGGTGCGCTGGAACAACGTCACCGCTGCGGCGCTGCGTTGGATCTCGGGGACGAACTGAATCGCTGAGGCGCCGGCGCCGATTACCGCGATGTTGCGGCCGGAGGCGTCGAAGTCGGCTGGCCACTGCGAGGAGTGGAACATCTCGCCTTGGAAGCTCTCGCGTCCCGGCAGTGATGGGATCTCCGGTTCGTGCAACGGGCCGGCGGCGACGATGAAGAAACGCGAGCTGTAGCGCCCGCGGTTGGTGTCGATCTGCCAGCGCTGGCTCTCGCCGTCCCACGCCGCGTCAAGGATCTCGGTGCCGAAGTGCACATGTGCGGGAACGCCGAACTGCTCGGCGGTGTCGGCGACGTACCCCATCAGCTCGTCACGCTTGGCGAACGTGTGGCGCCACTCCGGGTTTGGCGCGAACGAGAACGAGTAGAGGTGCGACGGAATGTCGACGCCGCAGCCCGGGTACGAGTTGTGCAGCCAGGTGCCGCCAAGCGCCGCGGCGCGCTCAAGGATCACGAAATCGTCGTTGCCCTCACGCAGCAGTGTGATCCCGGCGCCGACGCCACAGACCCCGCCACCGAGGATCACCGTCTCGACGTCCCGGATCTGATCGGCCTCGTGATGTAAGTAAGTGTTTATAACCAATGTTTTATACACTGCGGCTGGTAGTGACGTCAACTGAAAACACCAGGTCACGACTGAGCGCCCCTGATCGCCGCGCGCAGATCATCGAAGCCTCGCGCGAGGTGTTTCTGCGCTCCGGTCTGGCCGGTACCCGGGTGCGTGAACTGAGCGCGGCGGCGGGCGTCAATGAAGCGCTCTTGTACCGCCACTTCGAGTCGAAGGAGGCGCTGTTTGAGGCGGCTGTGACGGAGCCTCTTGAGGCGGCTGTCAACGAGCTGATCCGGATCGGCGGGTTGCAGAATCAGAGCGAGCGCGATCTCAGCTCGGCCGCCGCGCGCAGCGAGAACCTCGAAGAGGTGATGGGGCTGATGATCGCTGCGATGGCGGAGCTCGGGCCGCTGCTTGGAGTGATGCTGTTTGCCGACTTCGAGCGGGGTCAGATCTTCTATCGCGAGCGATTCGTCCCCGCGCTCGATCAGCTGGCGATGACGGTCAGCGATGTCGAGGGTGTCTGGCCGGGGTCCGACTTCGATCCACGGCTGACCGTCTTCTCCGGGGTCGCAACCGCACTGATGCTGTCGCTCGATCAGCGCTTTGGCGGCGACCTGCTGGCCGATCGCGAGCGGGTCGTGCGCGAGCTGGCGCGCTACATCCTGCTCGGCTTGGAGCCGCGCTAAGCCCGAAGCTAGCGCGAGCCTTCGTATAGGCGCGGGTAGTAGGCGGTCGTGCTGTCGAACGTCCACGGCCCCTGGGTCACGCACTTCGGCTCACCGGTGCCGAACGGCGGCAGGTACTCGGGGTTGCCGGTGTTTCGGCAGTCGTAGGCCTTCAGCCCGCCGTGGGCGATGTTGAGCTCGGAGTTCGGCGCCGGGTATGGGTTGGAGCGGTTGGTCGGCAGCTTGCGGATCCAGCCGGCAATCGATTCGTTCCAGATCGTCACGGCGCCGGCCGCGTAGTGGACTGGGCCGAGCCCGGGGGCGTCCATCACCCCCTGCTGGATCTGAGCTTCGTTGGCGATCGAGCCAACCACCGAAGAGCGGTCGACGCTGAGTAGCTGAAGCAGCGGGATCAGCTGCCGCGCGGCTGTGTACACAGTTGCCAGTGGTCCATCGGCGTGGCGCAGGATCCGGTCAAGCGCCGGCAAGCCGCGCTCGCCGGCGCTCAGCACGCCCGGCAGATCGATGAACAGCGTTCGGAACGCCGGCGTCGCAGCATTGATCGCTTCAAGCGCCGGCACAAGCTCAGGCGTGGCCGCGTTGAGCGCACCGGCAGCAGCGCCGATCTCAGGCGATGCGGCAGTCAGGGTGGTGGATGCGGAGCGCAGCTGCTCGAGGAATAGTGGGAGCGCGTCGATCGTCGCCTCGAGACCCCTGTCGCGCTCCGCCGTCGCCGACAGCACCTGGTTGGCGGCGTCGATCAACGAGTCGATTGCCCCGGTGCGCGTGCCGAGCGCGCTGAGCACGGTGCCGGAGTCGGCGATCAGGTGGCTGAGCGACGCACCCTGCTGGTTGACGGTGTCGGCAATCGTCGCCAGGTTCGCGGTTGTCGGCGCTGCTCTGGCGATGTCATCGCTGATCGCCAGCGAGCGTCCGTTAAGCGCGGCGGCAAGCCCGCTGAACAATGTCCGGATCCGCGCACGGGTCGCCGGGTTGAAGATCCGCAGGACATCGAACAGCTGCTGTTGCGGCTGGACGTTCGCCGCTGCCAGCTGGCCACCGTCCACGATCGCCGGAGCCGATGCGGGTCCGGGCGCTAGTTCGATGTACGCCTCGCCGAGCAGGGTCTTGTTTCGGACGATCGCTGTAGCACCGGTTCGGACCGGGGCGAACTGTGGCTGCAGCTGGATCAGCGCCTGCGCGTTGTCATGGCCTGCGGGGTTGACCGAGACGACATCGCCGATCGTGATTCCCGCCTCGCGGACCGACGTGCCGGGGTAGATGTTGGTCGCCTGCGGCAGGGTCATTTGCAGTCTGTAACCCTGCGCTGCGAATGGGACCGTACCCCCGAACGACAGCCAGGTGATGATCAGCAGCACGACACAGACGAGCGCGAACGCCGCCGGTAACAGCACAGAACGCCAGTGTGGGCTGCGCGTTTCCACTAACACTCCTCCGCAGCGCCGAGCGCGGTGGTCAGGAACAGGCCGAGGCGGCCGGCCGCGTTCAGGGTCGAGCAGTTGACGAGGATGTTGGCGCGCGGCACCACGCCGTTGGCGTCGGCCTCACCGAACGCAGAGTCCCAGTTGTGGAAGAACCAATCAGCCCAGTACAGGTAGCCCTGGTTACCACCCCCTGGGTTGTAGGCGAGTTCGTTGACGGTGTAGTCGCTGAGTTTGAAGATGCCGATCAGCGATGGCACGATGTGATCGAGCAACTGGGTGGTCGGTTCGAGTCGCTGAATCAGCGGCGTGGCGTCTGCGACGAACGGCCGGATCGGGTTCGCCAGCAGCCGGGTGGCGGTGACCGTGAACGGCTTCAGCGCTTTGAACGTCTGCGGCAGCCGTGCGACGGCGGGCTCAAGGCTTGTCAGCGCCGGCTTCAGCCGGGTAGCGAACGGCTTCAGGTTCACAAGCGCGGTGTCAAGCTGGTCGAGAGCACCGGGCAGCAGCGCGACCGATTGACGCAGCGGTGTGCTCTCGCCGGCGAGCGCGTGCAGGGTCTGATCGCCGGCTACCACCAGCCTGGCCAGCTGACTGTTGCTGGTCGCGGCGTGGGTGACGATTGCCAGGTTGTGGATCAGGTCGGCAAGCTGGAGCCGGCGTTTGGCCAGCGAGGCTGCGATCTGCCGGGTGTCGTAGGCGGTGGGTCCGAGGGCGGCCAGTGCCTGGCGGAGGTTGTTGCCCTGGCCGCCAACCCCTTCCCCGAGCGCGCCGATCAGTGATGCCAGCCACGCGCGCGTGTCGCCGTCAAGGCTTGACAGGAGGTCTTCAAGCTGAATCGGCGCGATCGTCTGCCCGACGCCGAGCGTCGCGTTTGAAGCGATCGGGGTGGCCGGCGGTCCGCCCGGGGAGAGGTCGATCTCAAGGTCACCGAGCGGCGTGATCGGCTCGAGTGTCACATCGGCGTTGGCGTAGATGTGAGGGACCTGGTCACGGTTGATCTGCAACGTCAGCAGTGCCAGCCCGTCCTGCACGCGGGCGCCGGAGATCGATCCGACTTGGACGCCGGCGACGTTCACCGGTTGGCCGAGCCCCGGCACGACGCCATCAGCGGCGGTCAGCGCGGCGCTCACGTCGTAGGTGTTGGCGAACGGCACCGGCAGCCGTTCGTGCAACAGCACATAGCCGGCGGCGAACGCCCCCAAGGCAAAGATCACGACGAGCGCGATCACGTTGGCGAGCTGGCCGCGGAGCCGACGTCTCATCGCCGACCTCTCGTCGCCGGCGCCAACCAGTTGACCAGTCGGTCCGCGGCCACGGCTGATGAGAACGCCGCCTGCAGGACGTTCAGCGGCAGACCGGCGTGGTGCTTCGGTCGCGGCACGAAGTGGGTGTCCTCGATCGCGCCGCCATTGGACATGTTGATCTCGGCCAGCGGCTGGGTGTCACAGGTGGCGGCTGGGTCAAACGCCGGGACGTTGCCGTAGCCGAGCCAGCGCGGCCTCAGGCCGAGCGGCTCGTCCGACGTCAGGACCTGGCCGAACCCGGGGAGGGTCTCAGCGAGCGTCTGGGCGCCTTCGGCAGTGCCGATCCGCAGGCTGATGCCGTTACCGTCGAATGACGCGCTGGCGCCGGACAGCGATGCCGCCAGATGCAGTAGGTCCTTCCATGCCGAGTAACCGCTCGTGTTGGCGCCGTCTTGGAGCACCGCGTCAAGCGCCGGCACGATGTTGCGGCTGACGCAGGTGCTAAGTGGCGTTGCCAGGTTGAACACAGTCCGCAGCTCGCTCTCCAGCGTCGGCAGCGAACGTACGGTTGGCGCCAGTGCGCTGACGGCCGCCGCGAGCTGAGACGGCGCGAACAGGGCATCGATCTGGCCGAACAGGCTGTCGGTGTCGCTCAGCGTCGACGGCGCGGCGAGCAGTGACGGCTTGAGCTTGTTGGCGAAGCTTCTCAGCGTCGGCAGCGCGCTCTGCAGCGCGGTGAGAGTCGCCGGTGCGACGTGCACGAATCGGTCAAGGCCGGCGAAGTCCTGCGCCAGTGAGGCGTCGTTGGCCGCCAGCGCCCCGAAAACGCGATCGGAGCTGGTGACGAGGTCGGCCAACGCCGCTGGGTTCTCGGCAAGCTGGCTGGCGAAGCTGCCACCTGATTGGACGAGCTTCCAGAGGTCGCCCGGTTTGCTGCCCTGTAGCGCGGTGGCGACGCGCGAGACGTTTGGCAGCGCGGCGGTCAGCTGCGCGGCGGCGGCGCGGAGATCGGCGAAACCGGGCGCGCTGCTCTGCGCACTGGCGGTGGTGGCGCCGAGGCCGCTGGCGAAACCCGAGACAAGCTGCTTCAGGGACGAGCGCGTCGGCGAGTCGAGCACGTCGAGCAGCTGATCGATTTGAACCGGCGTGGTGGTGTTTGCGAGTGGGACGGTGCCACCCGAACGCATCGCCGGCGCCGGTGGTGTTCCGGGATCAACGGCGACGTAGAAGTTGCCCTCAAACAGCAGTCGCGGCTCGATCGTCAGCGTCGCGTTGGTGCGCAGCTCCTGCGGCTCGTCGATCGACATCGTCACGATCGAGGTGTTGTGCGGCCCCGGGCTCACACTGCTGACCTCGCCGATCTGCAGCCCCGCGATCCGTACCGGGTTGCCGGGCTCGAGCTGGTTGCTTGAGGTGAAGTCGCCGCGCAGCACGAAGTGGCTGGTGAACGGCAGCTGCTTGGCGAACGCAAAGTAGACGCATGCCGCGATCAGGACCGCAGCGATGATCGCCGCGCGCAAGTAAGTGCGCCGCGCGTGGAGCTCGCGCTCACGGCCGTTGCCACGGCCTTGTCGGCGCACTGCGCTCACGGCAGCAGCCCCGCTTTCCGCGCCAGTGCGGTAACGCCTGGTGGCGGCGTCGTTTGGGGGACGGTCGAGCTCGGCACGCTCGCCGGGTTGCTGAGGTCCTGGCTGGTAAGGCTGTAAGGCTCGTTGCCGGAGGCGCACTCCTGCCGGTCCTCGGTCGGCAGGTAGTTGATATGCAGGTTGAATGCCGGTGAGGCGGCTTGTAGCTCCTCGGCGAATGCCCCGTAGGTGACGACGCCGGCGTCGATGATCGATGGTCCGTCACCGAGCCCGAGCGATCCCCACGCCGACGCGAAGTTGCGGAAGTCCAGTCCGAGGATGTTGCAGTAGGTCTGCGCGGGCGTCAGCACAGCCAGCAGCGGGCTGACCGCATTCAGCGCGCTCGTCAGTTTGCGCAGTGAATTGCGGGTTGCCGGATTGCGGCTGAACGACTGGAGTTCGGCCAGTGCCTGCTGAAGCTTGATGTCGAATGGCGGCAGCGCGATCAACGGCCGGACGCCGGCCACGAGCGCGGCATTGATCCCGCGCAGACTGCGCGGCAACAACTGGCCGGCCGCGCGCAGGCGGACCGTCAGTGAGGCGAGCGAGCGCAGCGGCTGGGCGAGGCTGGTGAGTGCGGTGGTGGCGCTCGACTCCGCGCCGGGGAGGTCGTTGATCGTCGCCGCCAGCGCGGTATTCGCTGATGCCAGCGCGCCGAACGTTGTCGAGCCGTTGCCAACCAGGGCGGCGAGCTGCCGGCTGACCGGCGCAAGCGCGCGGCCGAATGCGTCAAAGCCACGAATGAAGCCGACGAGGTTTGTCTGTGGCGCAGTCAGAGTGCGCGACAGTCGCTCCAGCGGTCCGAGCAGTTGTGCGAGCGCATAGATCGTTGCGTTGAGCTCTGCACCACGGCCGGCGACGCCCCCGCTGAGGCTGCCGATCGTGTTCTGGATCGCGGTGACGGTCGAGCGGTGGAAGATGTCGAGCAGATCGGTCAGATCGACGCTTGAGACTGCGTCGCTGATCGGCAGCGTGCCGCCGGCTCTGACCTTTATCTGGCTCGTGCCGGGGGTCAGGGCTACGTATGTCTGGCCGAGGATCGAGGCCGCTTCGATCTCGACGCGCGTGTCGCGCGGCAGCGGCCCGGCGGAGGGCTCAAGTGAGAGCCCGAGCACCGCATACGGTTGGCCGTCGGGCGCGATCCTGGCGCTGACCGACGACACCTGGCCAACCCGTAATCCGGCGATCCGTACCTCATCGGTCTTGATCAAGCGGTCGGCGTTCGGTACGTCGGCGTTGACCGTATAGGTCGAGGCGAACGGCAGGCCGTGGTTTGAGTTGTAGGAGACGTAGACGAACGCCGCCAGCGCCACGATCGTGACGATCCCTACGATCGGTTTGATCGCCTCAACTAAGCGCCGACGTTGTTTGCCGCTCACGTTCATTTCAGGAGGTAGTTGAGGAGCGAGCTCAGGCCGCTGAGTGGGGATGGCGAGGAGCCGTGGCTGGACGTTGTCGCTGTGGTCGGGGCGGTGGCGTTGTTGATCGGTTCCTCGCCCTGGTCAGGGGCGTCGTACTGGTGGTCACAACCCAACGCGCCGGGGTCGGCGATGCAGGCCGGGAACGGGATGATCAGCGCGGTTATGAGGTGCGAGGTCGAGTCGTAGTCGGCGGCGTCCGTCGCGAGGCTGTAGAGCAGGTGCAGGACCGACTCGATCGCCCCGCTGTTGCGGGCTGAGATGAACAGCTGATCTAGCGAGGCGAGGACCGGGCGTCCGGTCGCAGCGAACCCGTGCAGCAGCTCGACGATCGGCTTGGCGGCACGAACGGCCCCTTCACCCTGGCGCGCGGCATGGGCCAGCGACTGAAGCGCCGGGGTTCCGAGGCTCGCGAATCGCGGGAGCGTGTATGTCAGCCGGGTCAGCTGTGGCGCGGCCGCTTGCAGCTCGCTCAACAGCGGCGCGCCTTCAAGCGCGACCTGGTCGATCGGCGCCAGGTTCTGGGGTATCTGCCCCAACAGCCCCGGCAGCAGCTTAACGGCGTCCGCCAGCGCAGCACGGTGGGAGGCGGTGGTTGAGGCGACAGTCGCGGCACGGCTGACGAACGAGCTGATCGAGCCGCTGTTCTGGCCGAGCTGGTGGACGACGTCATCGGTTTGGGTGACGGCGTCGGCCAGCCGCTGGTTCTGCGAGTCGAGGATGCCAAGTACGCGGTCGCCTTGGGCAAGGGTCGGGTTGGCGCGGCGGAGGATCGCGTTGATGTCGGCACCGCGCCCGGCAGTGCCGATTCCCAACTCGTTGATCAGTACGGCGAGCCGCTGATCGGTTGGGATCGAGAACAGGTTGAGCAGATCTTGGAGCGTCTCTGGATCGCTGGTCTGCGTCAGCGGCACGGTTGGCAAGCGGTCGCCTCCGGCGGCTGAGAGGCTTGGTTGATCGGGAGAACCCGGGTTGCACTGGACGAAGTTCTCGGAGATCAGCCCCTCCGGCAGGATCTGGCACTGCGCGTCGGCGTGAAACGGCGCGAACCGGCGCTTGATGCTCATTTCGATCAATGCCGTTGGCCCTGGTTCGAGCTTGACCGTCGTGACCGAGCCCACCGGTACGCCGGCGATCTTCACAAGCTGGCCCGGGACCATCCCTTCGGCGCTGTCGAAGATCGCCTGCACCCGGTAGGACGGGCCGGAGCCGCCGATCAGCAAGTACGCGCCGAGCGCGACGATCACGACCGCTCCGAGCAGCAGCCGCTTGGTCATGGGAAGTCCACGCTCAGTGGGACGTCGTCGGCCGGATCACACAGATCCTGCTGCGGGATCCATGGGTTGGAGCCGTCAGGCGCAGGTGGCGCGTCGCCGCCCGGGCAACGCGCGTAGACCTTCGTCCGCACGTCCAGCACCCCGGGCACGAGCGCTGATTTCGTCAGCAGCTGGCTGCCGAGACCGGCGGCCAGGGTCTGCAGCGACTGGACGAAGTTGAGTTTCGCGTAGTGGCCCTGCGAGGTGTAGGGACCTGAGACCAGGCCACCGAGACCGTTGAACAGGCCGAGTACGAGGTCTGACCCGTACTCACGCAGGCCGACCAGAATCGGCATCGCGAGCTTAAACGCCGTGCCGGTTGACTCCAGTGCGCGGACCGCTGGACCCGCGAGTGGGGCCAGCCGCGCCAGCGCCGTGCGTAGCGACGGGAGCTCGGTGTTCAGCTCGCCCACAACGGGTGTCGCGCGGTGCAGCGTCGGCGGCAGAATCGTCAGTAGCCGCCGCAGCGGCCCGGCGACCGGCACGATTGCGCGCAGGTCCGGGCGCAGTGCGTCGACGGCGTCGGCGGTCTGATGCAAGGTGCTGCCGGCCTCGGTCAGCACGGCCGGCGCCCGCGTCAGCAGATCGGCCAGCTGCGAGCGCTCGGAAGCGACCGCAGCAAACGTGCTGGCGGCGTTCGACACCGCGTTCTGAAGATCGGTCGAGCGGCCCGCGACGGCCGCGGCCGCTGTCGCGCCACTGCGCACCAGCTGACCGAGCGCCAGGTTGTCCTCGGCGACCTGGCTGGTGACGCCGTCAAGCGCATCGAGTGCCGGGTCAAGCTGACTCAGCATTGAGTTGAAATAGTGGGAGCCGGAGCCGGCGAAGACCTGAGAGCTGTTGGCGATCAGCTGTTGGACGGCGGCGCGAGTCTTCGGATCAAAGGTGTCGAGAACCTCGTCGAGGTCGACGATCCCGGTCGTTTGGCTGAGCGGCAGGGTCGCGCCCGAGCGCATCATCGGCGCGCTTGAGGCACCCGGGATCAACTGGATAAAGCGGTTGTCGACGCCCGCCTGGCCGACGGCACGGATGATCGCGCGGGTGCCGTAGTACAGCGGGGCAAGGTCGGCGTCATCGATCGACATCGTCACCTCGGCCAGGCCGTTTGGCGTCAGCGAGAGGTTGGAGATCGTGCCGACCGGGCGCCCGGCGATCTGCACCTCGCCGCCGGTCACGAGCTGTCCGGCGTCGGCGAAGTCCGCGTGCAGCGTGTACGTGTTCGCGCTGGTAAGCAGGACGAGGATCGTCAGTGCGAGGAGCACCGTGGCGATGCTTCCCAGGACTACTCGAGCGTTCAGGCGGGCCAGCCAAGCCAGCAAGCTGGCTGGCCCGATATCCCCGCTCATCCGCCGATCGGCAGTCGTGGCCTGCCGCCCCAGAACAGCTCGCTGCCGAGAATCCCGATCACGTGGACGCCGATCAGGTTGATCACCATCGCCTTGGCGGTGGCGCGGCCGACCTCGACCGGGCCGCCGCGGACCTTGTAGCCGTAGTAGCAGCCGACGAGTACGACGAACGTCGCCATCGCCAGCGCTTTGATCATCGAGAACAGGTAGTCGTCGGGGCTCTGGAACTTCCAGAACAGTTCGAGGTAGCCGCCGGCTGAGACCTGGCCGACCTGCAGCACCACGGCGATGAACGAGCCGATGAACGAGACGAGGATCGCGGCGGCATAGATCGGCGGTAGGAAGATCCAGGTTGCGGCGAGGCGGGTCGAGCAGAGGTAGCGGACGGTGTTGAAGCCCATCACCTCAAGCGCGTCGATCTCCTCGGTGATCCGCATCGTCCCGATCTCGGCGACGAATCCGGTGGAGACCTTCGCGGCCATCATGTAGCCGAACGCGTAGGGGGTGATTTCGCGGAGGTCGCCGATCGCCGTGAACGCCCCAGCGGCTGAGGGTGCTCCGACTAGGCGGGCGCCGTATGCGCCCTCGATCCCGACGACGAGGCCGAGCGCAAGGCACAGTCCGAGCACGATCAGCGCGGAGCCGATCGTCAGGATCCCCGCCTGGCGCAGCACCTCGCCGCCGTAGCCGAAGATCCGCGGACTGAACACGCCGCGCGCCGTGCGCCAGAAGAAGTCGACGGCCCGGCCGAAACCGAGGGTTGCCTCGGTCGCGGCTTCGCTGACAGGCTGGGTCGGCTTCTCGTCGGTCGTCACGCTCATCGCACTTCCGAGAGGATCGGGTGCGTGGCAAGCAGCAGCTGGGTGAACGAGTAGTCGATCGCGCCGATCATCAGGAACGAGATCACGACGGCCTGGTTGACGGCGCGGCCGACGCCCTCCGGGCCGCCGGAAGCGTTCATCCCCTTGTAACAGCAGACGATCGCGATCACCGCGCCGTAGATACCCGCCTTCAGCACCGAGGCGGCGAGCTCGAGCGTGGTGGCATTGGCGAAGAAGCTCGAGAAGAACGGGCCCAGCGGGGCGTGGTCCTGAACGACGACGAGGACCGCGCCGCTCATCCCGGCCAGCAGCGAGAAGATGTCGAACAGGATCGCCATCACGGTGATCGCGATCAGGCGTGGGACGACAAGTCCCTTTACTGGCTCGACGCCCATCACGGCCAGCGCGTCAGTCTCTTCGCGTACCTCGCGGGCACCGAGGTCGGCGCAGATCGCGGTGCCGGCAACCCCGGCGATCACGATCGCGGTGACGAACGGCGCGAACTCCCTGACGACGATCAGCTCGTATGCGGCGCCGAGCCGGTCGAGTGCCCCGAACAGTCCGAGGAAGTCCGATGCTTGGATTCCGGCCGGGCCGAAGGATAAGGCGAACGAGGTGAGGATCAGCGGGAACCAGCAGATCTTGACGACGAAACGCAGCTGGGCGACGAGCTCAGGCCCGTAGTCGAATGGCGGCGTCAGCATCAGCCGCAGGGCGTTGGCGGTCAAGAGGACCATCCCGCCGATCTCGATCACGAACCCCGGGATCAGATTGGACGACGGCTTGCGCGGGCGACCGGGCGCCTCTGGGGGCGGACCTGTCGTTGTCTCGCTGGTGGCCGTGCTCATCGCTCTCCCGCGGGCAATATAAACATTTACTTAGTTGTCCGGTCGGGGTTCGATGGTGGAGCCTCTCAGACACGCAGGTCGCATCGCTACATTCCCCGGAGTGGGGGCTGGGAGGATCGAGCAGGTGTCAAGGATTGACGGGCGGTGCGCGTGCTGAACGGAGCGCATCGGCGCGTGCTGCTTGTCGCCTGCATCGGAGCTGCGGATGATCCATCCAGAACCTGAGCGCCACCTCCTCCGCGCCCGAGACCTGGCGGACACCCGGTACGCGACGCAGATCGATGTCGCGGTGATGGCGGCGGCGGCCGGGCTCTCTAGGGCGCATTTCAGCCGATCCTTCACGCGTGCCTTCGGTGAATCGCCGGGCGTCTATCTGCTGACCCGCCGGCTCGAGCGGGCGGCGGCGCTGCTGCGCAACACCGACTACAGCGTTACCGAGGTGTGCTTCGAGGTGGGGCTCTCGAGCGTCGGGTCCTTCACCACATCCTTCAAGCGCATCTATGGCCAAACCCCGACGCAATACCGGGCTTCCAACCCGCCGGCGGCGATCTGGGCGAGGGTTCCGAGCTGTCTCGTTCAGGAGCACTCACGGCGACCGAACCGCACAATTCGAGAAGACAGCACAGCCTCAGCGGGCTAGCTTCTGCTCCATGATCTCACTCTCAATGACCCAGATCTGGGTCCACGACCAAGACGTAGCGAAGGACTTCTACACGACCAAGCTGGGCTGGGAAGTCCGCCAGGACTCGACATTCGCCGAGCTGGGCGGGTTTCGCTTCCTCACCGTAGGTCCGCCGGCGCAGCCCGACATTTCGGTTGCTCTGCTGGTAGTGCCGCCACCGCCGATCTTCCCTGAGGACGATGCGGCTCAGCTCAAGGCGCTGGTGGCCAAGGGACGCGCCAGCTCGTTGTTCCTGTCCACCGACGACATTTACGCCGACTTTGAGGCGCTGAAGGCTCGCGGGATTGAGTTCTACGAGGAACCGACGGAGTATCCCTACGGCACCGACTCGGGCTTTCACGATCCATCTGGCAACGCGATTCGGATGGCTCAGGTCAAGCCGGAGTTCAGCTCCGCGCGTCAGGCGAGCATCGTCTGAGGCCAGGAGGGAAGACGAACACCGGTCCGTCAGTCAGCGCCCGCTATCTCCTGGGGACGCTCGGTAGCGGGCTTGGTCAGCACCAAGCACGCCGACGTAAAGACGGACCGGTCGACGCGGAGCAGGATCATCGGATAGAGGTCGCCGGTCCGTGAGCTCAGCTGGCCGCTGGGGTCGATGGTCGTCACGTTGTTCCAAGAGTCCGCGGACACGTCGAGGCTCAGGGGCTGCATCATGGTTAGGCCCGATGGCCGAACAATCCGGCGCTCGAGTTCTCGCGGCGTGAAGACCTCGCCGAGCACCGACCGCCTACGGAACGTTGCCAGCCGCCGCCGTCGCCCAACCGTGCCAATCCGGACCGCCAGATCCACCGGCGCACTGTTCAGCGGATGTCGGCGGAGGAGGCACTCGGTGATGATCACGGCGTGGCCGCCCGGCCTCAACACCCTGCCAATCTCAGCGGCAGCGCGGGCGATGTCCGAAGGGGAGCCGAAGTGCTCGATCGACGAGACCGTGAAGACTGCGTCGAAGCTCGCGTCCGGGAACTCCAGCTTGCGAGCATCCATCTTGCGGACGTCCAGCCGGTCTCCTCGCCAGTCGTACGCCGGCGCATGTGCCGCCGGATCCTCGAGCATCGACGCCTGCGCCTCGCCGTCGGCGAATGAGCCCTCCCCGTAGATGTCCGTCGCGACCATCCGACCGATGCGGGTCGTGAGCCAGAACAGGATCCGCTCGTCACCGGCGCCGACCGACAGCACCTGCGACCTCTCGTCGAGGTATCCCATCTCCTCTAGAAACAGCATCACCATCGCGAACTCCCACACCTTGCGCTCAACGTGAGCGTGTGGATCGCGCTCAGGCACGAGCGAGCGGATCGCAGCGATCAGCGCAGGATCGTTGAAGTCACGCAGCTCGCAGAGCTTGGCGTACTGTCGGCTCAGCGGCACGGCCGGCGGATCCTCGGGAGCACGGGACATCAGACAGCGGGATCGTATGGCGCCGCCACGCACGCTCGTAGGCGCTCCGCTGCTGCCACTGAGTCCGGCCCGCCGCGGCGTGTCGGAGTCCGCTGCAGGCGCGGCCTCGGCACGTTCCGTCGTAGTCTCGCGTTGATGATGCACGGGCCGGAGATCCGGTTTCTTGACTTTAGTGGTCGTCGTGTCGCTTACTCGGTGACCGGCCCGGGCCTCCGCTGGTCGCGCCCGCGTGGTGGGTCAGTCACTTGGAGCTCGATTGGGCGGATCAGACGGTTCGGGGGTTCTGGGAGTCGGTTGGCGAGGGCCACACGGTCGTGCGCTATGACCGGCTCGGTGTCGGTATGTCTGATCGTGATGTGCGCGATGAGGAGCTGACGCTCGAGGGTGAGGTTGCGTTGCTGCGCGCCGTGCTGGATGAGCTTGCCTTGGAGCGGGTCC